>Ga0257106_1000937_pt1 | contig 15496 bp, 7 predicted proteins | sample LP_taG_3_FD_190177 | JGI IMG/M metagenome (GOLD analysis project Ga0257106, IMG submission 190177) | Marine microbial communities from Northeast Subartic Pacific Ocean, Canada - LP_J_2011_P26_10m | ecosystem: Environmental > Aquatic > Marine > Oceanic | place: Canada: Northeast Subartic Pacific...
TGTGCACATTGACGGACAGAGTGAGGATTGGATTCAAGCGCTTGAAAATATGACCAATCCAGAAACACCGACGAATGTATTCATCACCGAGCCGCATAATAAATACATCACGAATGGCAAGTATGCAAAAGTCACGGACAATAATTCTTGCGCAGGAATAAACAAATGGTTCGGAGACCCGTCTGATTTCCTTCTCGAAGAGTTGGAAAACCATAAAAAGTGGCAGAATATTCACGGTACGGAATCTAAGACGCATCAAAATGACATAGCCTTTCACTTTCGATTATTAGATCATGAAGATCTTGGAATTGAAGTTCAGCCAGACTTATCCATAAAGATAGGTCATCGTGAGATTAAATTAGGCGACCAAAGGTTAGATAATGAAGATGGATACGGTCGTCTCGCTCACTTGGATTTGAAGCGTGCGGTAGACGATGTGATCGATTTTGCGAAAAAAATATTCGAGACTTCTGGACTCACTACTTTTGTAGCGAGTGATGCTCCGGCTATTCAAGCGTATCTGAAGAATAATCACGTAATTTCAATGATCGAACATGTCTCAGGAATGAGTGATGAAGAAGGAGAACATGAAATAGCAGATCATCGAGACCTTCGCGAAAGTCATTACTCCTTAACTTCTGCTTTGGAACTCTACGAGCTCGGCACGGCCAAGAAAATAGTGTCCTTTCCCTTCTCCTCTGGATTTTCAAAAGCAGCGTCCTGTTTGATTAAAGACGGCGAGTATTTAGGTACGTTGAAGACTCTCGATGATCTCGAAAAAGTCATCAGTACTTATACGAGATGATTTCGATGATTTTTGTTCTTCATAGCGACTGCGCCATGCGTAGTACATGTATTTTATATAGCACGTACCAGTACGTAGTAATCTGGAAGTTTTAAATATACAATACAACGTGTAACCAGGTACAATTCTAGATGTTTTAGAATTACATAAGCGGGCTAAATGATTGACCGTCGTCTCGTCTTCCATACAACTTCTTTTTCTTTTCTCGACATCTTTTCAACCTGATTTATGCTTGATCCAGTCTTCTTGAACTTCTCTCATGGCGAGCATTTTAAGTCCAGGACCTTTTGCGCAGTTGACGTGAAAAGTTATCCATTCCTCCAAGTGCTCATGTTCACGGTTAAACGATCTTGTGCTACAGTATGAGTTGTATTTGTAACTCAAACCCGTTCTTTTAACGCCAACATCATCCATAGCAGACATCAAGAGTTCCTGATCTAATCTATTCTTGTTCGTTCCCCATTCTTTTCCTTTCCGCAATGACAAGAGAAGACCTTGATGAACTTTTTCCGTCGGTAAATATACAATTTGCCCACCATTGAGACCTTTGTGAGGAACATCTACTGGTTCACTTTCTTCCTCGAAAGAAGATTTCAGAAATAAAGCCGTGTAATTCAATTGTTCCCACTGATGAAACATCTCCGCGGTGGGATCCAATGCAATAACTCGATCCATGTCTGGCACTTTTAAGAACAAAACATCTGAATCGTGAATGAATGCCGTCAATTTCGCGCTGACTAATGCCAACGCCATTTTAGTTTTGAGCCAGCCGATTCGCCAAAAATCATTTTGCATAAAATCTGACGCTCTTAGTGTATCTACGTATTGAACACAATGCGTGAAGCCATCGTACTTACATTTCAACGCGGTAGCTCCGTCTAAACACAAAATAATGAGTCGATCGATGAGGCACTTTTCAGATTTTACGTTTTGGACGGCATACGTGAAAACTTCCCATTCGTGTTCATTTACTAGTGTCGAAAATACGTGATCATCTGGTACACATTTGGACGTCATTTTGGAAGCTACGATGCTCACCTTGATATACCTTGCAAACCATTCGCATTAAGATTTTCTTTCTTTACATTCTTCCATCCTTCTTGCGCCATTTTCAATACCTCCATTTTATTTTCCAAGCCAACCACCCACGTAGCGTGATAATCGATCCAATTTTGACTGTTCGTTTTCACGAGACATTGTTTTCTAGTCGAGCACACCCAATTTGCTGCATACATATAACTCAACCCCGCAACATTTGCGCCCACTTCTTTCATAGACACTTCTAAATGATACTGATCCAGCTCACTAACGTCCTTCGACGCCGCTCGAACCATTGCTTTTAAAATACCTTTGCGCACTTTTTCAGACGGCCTCCACAACATCTGACCAGAATTGAAAACAGAGTGATGAATGCTCGCCTCTCTTTCTTCATCAAATGTCGCGCTTGAATAGAGTTTCTCATAATCGACTTCATCCCACTGATAAAACAGTTCTGCATTGGGATCTGACTCAATGACCTTAGCTAAATTTGGCACTTGGAAAAATAAGATATCTGCGTCGAATGTAAATACCGATAAGTTTGCGCTGTTGAACACGAGTGCCATTTTTGCCGTGTACCATGCAATCGCATTGAACTCATTAGTCTTAAAATCAGACGCTCCTAAATTTTTCGCAGGTTTCGAAAGGCAATGTTTGAATCCAGCATCCGTGCATTTCGATAGCGTCGAATCATCCAGACACAAAATTATGAGTCTATCCATGAAGCACTTTTCAGATTTCACGTTTTGCAAACCATACATAAACATATCCCAATGATACTCGTTTGCTTTTATCGCAAACACAAAGTTGTCCGGAACACACGAAGATAACGTGCTCGCAGCTTCGATTCCAACATTCCTCAGCTGATTATACCATCCGCATTCTGCTCTAGATACGAACGAGGCGTGGGCAGCTCCTTCTTCATCAAATAAAAGTTCGCTAAAGTCTTCGTCTATCACTGGTAAACACACGTGCTTGCCGTTCTCGAGCGTTTTGAATGCAATATCTCCTCCTTCTTCTCTAGTTACAGCTCCTACTTCCTCTTTCACCAACTCCTCTTCCACTTTCTTCTCTTCTTCTTTCACCGCGCTTTCCAAAATCATCACGGTTTCAGCGTTATTCACATTCGCTTTCACTTCCTCTAAATATGTTTCTCGATATCTCTTCAAGTACTCCTTCGAAGCCTCACTGTGTGCTTTCACGCGCCTTTCACGTGCTTGTGCACGATGCGCACCGATTTATGTTTCATAAAAGTAGGGAGAAACGCGCCGAAAAGGATACCTAAAACGAGTAACAGCCAAGGATTTTTCGGCACCATCATCATCGACGGCAGGGAGGAGGAGGAGACACTTTTCTTTTTCTTCATCGCGCCGCTGCTATCGAAGTCATCATCGTTTCCGTTTATATTGAAATTTCTTTCGACGTCGATGTTTCCGTCCTCCTCCGCGTTTTTGTTGGTGGTAGGGAGTCGCGCGCGCATCTCTTCAGAGAGAGAGCGTTGTGTACAATGTGAGTTGTGAGGGGGCTGTGAAAAGTTTTGCATTTTTCGCACTCTGTGACTATCGAACATCATTCGAGTCTCTCACACATACACCATAAACGCGCATCTACAATGTACAACTCTATATATTATCTATATTAAATATATTATCTATATTAAATCATCATAAAGCGGGAACGCACGCGCGAACGATCCTCCTCGCGATCTCATCGATGTCGTCTCTGCCCACCGTGGCGTAGTGTCGAAGGACGTAAAAAAATGTGGCTGCTTTTTTGTACAGCGAAGGAGAGAGCGCGACTTTCCTCGTCGAGCGTGATGAGGATGAGGATGATGGCGGCGACGGCGACGACAGCCGCTCGCGCAGAGCAAAGTATAAGTGCGATTTTAACTCGGTCGGGTTGGACGCGTCTCGCGTGAAGCCGAGTTTGCCGTAGAACGCGGCGCCGGTCAGGATGACTTGCTTGCCCATGATTACAGATTCTAGTCCGGAAGAGCTCACGACAGTGACGACGACGTCCGCGGCGTCGACGAGTTTGTACGTGTTCAAACGGTTGGTACCGTCGACGCTTAGGAGCGTATTTCTTTTTGCGATTTGTATCGCGTGCCAACGAGGATCGTTTACAAGTTTCGTCTCTGTCGGAGATCTTCGTTTGAACACTCTCTTCTCCGCCGGGTGCATTTTGACGACAAAATCGACGTTATTTTTGACGCACCAAAACGCAGTGTTGATGATGACGTCGACTTGGTCGTTGAAACCGCTTTCGATCATGTACGTGACGCTCGTGTCAGAGTACACGTGCCCGAGGAAAACCACCAGCGGCCGGTGCTTCGGGCGAGCGCTGATTTCAGACGGTAAATTCGTCGATGGAGACACATGCATATCCCACTTTTCTTTATTCTTTTCAAACCCTTTGGTGCCATACATTTTCTCCTTGTAGTCGAGAGCTTCTCGGACGGCTGCATTTTCATCCACCAAATCTTTATACTTCCAATAATATGACTTTTCCGAGCCTTGACTGCTCGCCACGCCGGTAGTCGTATCGACAATCAGTCGCCAAAACGGAGCGTTTTCGAAAGACACCACACCGACGCCCAACTTTGCGGCGACTAATCTATACGCGTAATTAAATCCGTTTAATCCCGACCATATCGCCCAAACCTTTTTTACTTCTTCGTTGCTTTCAACTGCCCCTCCTCTGTCTTCGTACAGCGCGTGCGCTTCGTCGATCCAATACTTGGCCGCGTTCATCAGCGATTCTATTTTCTCTCTGTACTTCTCATCTATTTTCTTTGCTTTTTCTAAATCTCTCATCGACACTAGATAGTTTTCCGGTAACGACGGCACTTTAGGACCGTTTCCGACCCCAACGCCGTCGGTGACGTTCCAAATTAGCGGATGCGCGACAATCGGGAACAGAGGTATTCCTCTGTGCATCGCCGTCTTCAAATCTTCCATCTTACTGCTACTCGTATCGTACTCCCCTCGTTTGTGTCGCGGGATTTCAAACTCGTTGTGCGGATGCAAAACGCACCTTTTCATCGTGTACTTCAACGCGTCGCCTACGTTTACGCGCACCAACGCGGAGGCACGATTCGCTTCTTTTTCAATCGCCATTTGCAACTGGTCCGCGCTGAACGAGAACTTGTTCTTATCTTTCGTTTGCACGCACGAGTATATCGAACATCTGCCTCTGCTTTCGCTCGACGCTACCGCGCGTTTCAGAGGAGAAGGAGGAGGAAAAAGAGATCGTCCAGAGACTTCTTCTTTATCGTCATCATAATCGACTTCGCTTCTTCTCTCTCCGCCGTCGGCGAAGGAAAGGTCCGCTTCGACGTCCTCGCTTCTCCTCGAATGGTGTTGTTGAGATTCGCTCTTTCTCCACCTCTGGGAAGGAGGAGAAGAAGAAGCGACAAAATACCGCTCGAAGAGCGCGCCAAACGCGAACAGCGTCGCGCCGGCGATAAAAAGTAAAACGACCGCTCTTCCTCTGTTGTTCGCGAACGAGGTGGTGATCATGTTTTCAGTTTTAATCAGTTGAAAGTGTTTGTGATGAGAAAAGTCGATTGTTGTTGTTGTTGTTGCGCGGAAGCAGAAGAAGACGCGCGACGACGACCGAACGCGGCATCCATCGTCGTTTGTGTTTTAAGATGATGATGAGTAACAGCCGCCGTTCAATCCGCCCGTCTGTCTGTCTTTGTGTTTGTGTATCGAGCAAAAGAGAGAGAGAAGAGAGAGAAAGCGCGTCGAATTTCTACGAGCTCGAACGTAAATTTTTTCGATTTTTTCTCGTCGCAAAACCGATGAATACGAATACTCCATTCCCTAGACTATTAATTTCTTGCAAAGAGCACACGTCCATAAAAACTTTGAAGAGTATGTCGATGCGGATTTTGAAGTCTCGCTTGTTTGTCGGTGTGGTATCTTTCTTCTTAGGTGCACTGTTGGTCTTTCACGGTGTGAAAAGAAAGAACACCGCGAGCTGCTCCCGAGCTCCTGTCTCGGATTTGAACACCACACTTGCGACATTTGGACACTACATTGAACACTATAATGACGAGAGATATTTGGGGAAACAAGACACGTTCGATCCACCAGCGCGAAAGCCAGGATATACTTACAGATCAACGACGTATCAAGCTGTATACGATAAAACGTGGACGAGTGGCGGTTACCCGGCCCAGTCGTGCTGGGGTTGTCGCTTTGCTACAGATGTGATAGCGAAGTTGAAGTTTCATACAATTTTAGATGCAGGCACGGGGAATGGTGCTTTAACCCGCTTGATGCGGCAGTATGGTAAAAATGCGTATGGGATCGAGTTGTCTCGTGCAGCTTTGGAGAAAGAGTGTCCAGATTTGTTATCAAAAAATTACGTAGAAGCAGGAATCTTGACGAACTTGCCCTACGAAGATAACTCGTTCGATTTAGTCATGAGCTCTGACGTCCTTGAACATATCGACCCGGCAGAAGCAGATGCGGTGGTAAAAGAGTTGGTTCGGGTTTCACGCAGGCATCTTTTTCTGTCTATTTCTCTGAAAAACAATGGGGCTCCGAAAGGTGAGGCTGAACACACGTTACTTCGTCCAAGAGTTTGGTGGCATAAACTATTTCAGAAACATGGCGCTGTTGTTAACGAAGAGTTTCTTTGGGCCATGCAAGAGAAAGACTCTCAATATATAACTGAGAACCAAAAGAACTGTAGACAGGAAGGTGACGAAAGTGATGGTGGACTTTTTGAGGTATGCTCCGTTTCAAATACATGGTTAGTTGGGAAAAGGGAACAAAGAAATGTGCGAATGGACAGATCTGTTACAACAGAAAATGGAGAACTTGAGCCCTGGTTCTTTGCGTTTAGAAAAATATAAGTTGATTCTCCCTCATTTCCATATGTTTCCGTTGGTCGCATCCGGTTTGCCGCACTTCTTCAGGACAACATCTCTCGTCCGTCCCGCGATTGCCACGCGCGACGAGACCGATCGCTCGAAAGAAGAGGAGGTCCCACATTTATTTGTATCTCGCATGCGAGATTCGATCTCTCTCTCTCTCTCTCTCTCTCGTTTTTTTTCACAAAAATGTCGACGTGCAGAGAGCTTGAAAAAAAAAGGAGAGTTTGGGAAAACGAGAAAGAGTAGCAGAGCAATAGATATCTTCTTCTTCTTCTTCTTCTTCTTCGGGGAATTTTAACCATGCGACTGTGATATGCGCACATGGTCGCGTGTTCTCGAATAATAATAATAACAAGATGAGCAGTCGTTTCGTAATCGAAGGCCAACGCGCGGAGGATCCAAACGATGATTTTGATGTCGAAAAGTCTAACGAAATGTCCGTTGCCTTAGATGCGAGGAAGGGGAAACGCGTTGAGTACTATCAGGACGGCACAGGGAACAACAACAACAAAAACAGCGCGAAGAACGCGCACTACAGAAATGTATTTGAGTGGAGGAGTTGGTGCGCTGCTCATTATACCGCGATACTTTTGTTGACGCTCGGTGTACTTTTAGGTGTTTTGATGCATTTCACTTACAACGTTTACGCGCGTGATAACGATATGGTCCAGAAACACGTCCAAGCGCATAAGGACGCTTGGCAAGCGTACAAGAAAACGTACAGAGAGTATGGTTATAGTAATAGCAACGATATGATTGGAGCAGTGGAGGAGGAAATGTTGAAAACACAGGAGACGAAAGTGGAGGAGGCTCTGCGACGCGGAGAGGAAGGTATCGCTGTCGTTGATGAAGAAGCAACCGTGATCATGCACAATGAAACCATTACCCCGACATCTCCTCCCCCACCACAGTTTGATTATGAATCAGAGTGCAAACTTGCTGAAAGCTTTGGAAATCGTTTCCAAGAGTATGATTTGAGAGAGTTTTTACCTTCCGAGGAGGAAGGATATCCGCAGATGGCGGGAACAGGTTGGGAACCTTATAGATGGCGCGATGACGAGACCTACATCTCAACGTGGACGAGTTTAAACGCTCGAGGAATTGTGAATAAAGTACTCTCTAACGTTACTTTAGACGAGAAAAGAGCGTGTGTTCCTGCAGAGCCAGAGCGATTGGCAATTGACGTCGCGATCATTCACTTCAGGTGCGCGGATGTCCCTTTTAATGACGAGCTGTCCTATCCGCTCGCGCCGCCCGAATATTCAGTCTTTGTCGGTAAGAAATTAAAGGAGCTTGATGTGAAAAGAATAATACCTGTCATGTGCAGCATTCACAAAGTAGAAGGAAGTATTGTAGAAGAGCGCAAGCGTTTGTGCACGGAACTCTTTGACGCTCAATTGGATATAATAAAGCGAGAATTCACGGAGGAGATATCTATCGATGCCATTTCGTGTCTATCCGACATCGAAACTTTATTCTTGGTGAGAGATGCCGCTGCTGTAGCGCAGCTCATTCCATCTTCATTCTCTTTTATCGCTGGACTCGCGCGCTCAGACGCTAAATCATTCATCAATCCACATTATGGATTGAAAGAGGCGAAAGCAATACAAATACTAAGTCCACTCGAAGAAGAAAAGCATCGCGTGCGACTAAAAAATATGGCTGATAACTTACCGTGGACGATGTTTTGCCCGGGATGTGGCGAGAGTCAAAACGTATTTTATCCAGACGGTGATGATTTCATCGGTTGGAATTATTCATACGCTCGTGATCGATTGATGCAGTTTCACAAAGAAATGATTACAGAAAAAAACAATCACGAGTAGTTCGGAACTCTGATCATCCATAGATTATTAGAATTTATCGATTAAAAAAATATCCCGAAGATACCGTTTTACCAAGCGGACGATGAAATAAATCATCATTAGTATACTTTACATTTATGGACATACAATCTTAATTTGCATCTAATGCACTGCTAATTTCTCTTATTCATGACTTCTACGTCGATTCGCGATGACCCTGGCTTCGATCGTTATGTTTCTCAAAAATCAATAACGCGGCAATATTTTTCATATTCGTCCGGAAAAATTTCAGACAGCACCGGTCCGATCACGCCGTTGACATAATCTGATTTCGCCGGAAGTCTACAACACGAGTACGTTTCGTTCTGGCTCGAATCAAATGTTTGAGCGCTACACCCGTATTGAGGTTCACAATTAAGTTTAGAAGATATTTTTTCTTTATACACAGCCACCGTTGACCAAAAGCCTCCGCAAACATTTTGCTGATGAACGAAGAAAAAGCCACTACTGATGGCATGATGATAGTAGTCCATCGGAATTAGCGAGGATACTGCGCGAGCTTCGAGATGCACGGGATTCATATGCATCGCAAGTCTGCCAAAATTACTGCTAAATATAAAGCAAAATGTTTTCGCCCTTGATAATAGATGCAAATCAAGCAATGCTCCAAATTCTCCTTCTGAACTTGAAAGCTTTTGTGCTGCTACAATACTTTGCCATGAACCGATCACTTTGAATTTGCGACCTGATTCCAGCTCCAAAACCGGAGAATCTTCAAGCCTTTTCTGTAGGTCTCCATCATCCGTAGCAACAAATATAGACTTGAATTCTTGATTTTGTTCAGCATTCTCTAACCATAGCGCAAGTTCTTTCAGATACGCAGATAATGGTACTAGAGACGTTTCGCTTCCTTTATCCCCGTGTCGCACGTGCATAGAAATCACAGCACCGCGGCACTTCTGAATATCGTACCAACCTATTTCATTTTGAACTTCTTGAATTATATTGGCAAAACTCTCGGTCGCGCGCATAAGAAATGACAAGGCGACACTTTGCCATAGCATGATGCTATCTTTGAACCCAAGATCGTCAAATTGCGGTACGTATCGCATATATCTAGCCTTCAGACCATTTTCGTCCATATCACTCGCACCCAAATCGATGTATTTGATGTCTTTGGCATCCTCATCTTTGCAATTCGTCAGCTCTTTTAAGGAAGATCCCCCAAACAGCTGTAAAGATGAATCTGGTGATGCAATCAAGACACATCCATCCTCAATAGCAAAGGTCAAAGCGGCTACAATAAATTGCAGCCTACTTCCTAGACCTGAATTTGGAGAAAATTTAGTAGAGTAAAAGCACGCTGCGGTGCACGAATCTCTGTATTGATTTTTCATGAGTTTGTTTGAGAGTAAGCGGAACGCCTCAGGAAGCGTTTCTGTGGTGTTTTCTTTCGCTTTCTGACTGTTAACTGTGACGTCAACCCCATTCTCTTCCAAGTTTCCTGTTAATTCTGTCGTGACTTCTGTTAATGATTGTAATGCAGAGCGTAATTCAGCAAGATCAGGCTTGACCGGGTGATACTCTGGATCCGCTGCTTCACATATGACACAATCAAAGTTGACTCTTCTATATTCCAGACCCATTTGATGAGCTAAGGGTTCATACAAACTCATATCAGTTATATCTCGCCAAATAATCTCTATCAATGCTGAATTTGGTTTTGCACATGGTAGGTTTGACAGGAAGGCACCGTGTGCAGCAATTATAATATCATAGCTTGCAATAAGTCGACAATTCCACTCAAAAGATTTTGCTCCGCCTCGCCTCGCATCGTCCTGAAAGTACGTGACATTACATTGCTTGCATTCATCTTGAATTGCTTTGACTACTAAATTTGCGTCCTGATAAGATCTGGCATATCCTGCGGCTCTATCAAAAATGAGAATTCTGGTAGCATCGATAATTTCGTTCACTACCTCACCCAAAATTTCTTTCAAGTCCAACGATTGTTCCAAAAAGTCTCTAAAATGATCAACATTACTTAGCTTATCGAACCAGGCCGCGCAATGACCCTTGTACTTTCGGTCAGAACAACTTCGATGGTAAACTTCAATCTCTTCCGCGCGAACCGTTTTATCATCATCGTAACACGAGATTCGATCGGGATTGATATGTAGACCGTCGTACCAATCCTTGACATTCAAAGTAGAGAACTGAATGTCAAAATTCTTTTCAGCGTAACTAATAATACTTTGAATAAAAGGTTTGTAGTATACATCGGCAACGTTTTGGAGTTCTGTGTCGGTATTGACTATTGTGCTGACGTACAGCTGTAAGCTCCCAGTTTGTCGAGTAATATTGTCTGCATCTTCTACCTGATTCATCAACCAGCAAAAAAATGATACCACACTCATTTGAAAGTGTCCCAAAGCCGGAACATCTTCAAGTACAAATATTTTGAGTATCGGCAGAGTAGACTTTAATTCTGATACATCGTTGCATTGCAAACGCTTCACCAACTCTGGAAGTTTGCTCCAACTACCATCAGCATTCTCTACTGTGGTAACAGGTTGCTTTTCGACTCGATCAGTAGCATGAACCTCGGATTGCTTTAAGGACCCCGGTGCGTCTTCATTATTTACAATAGTGGCGAAATCATCGAAACACTTTGGTTCCCACAGAGGATCTTTCCTCCCAAATATCACGTGCGCCAAGTGCTCGAAAGTACCTGCTGTTTCATGTTTACCTTCATCTATATCTAATTGACCCTCGATACACTGTCCTTTCACAATTGAGCGCTCGTAAAACGAATTCCATACTTCGAATGGAGTAGACAACAGTAACTCTCTCTTCACAGCGAAGCAAGCGCAACAAACCATGTTTATTTGGAAATCAGAGCCTAGCGCAAACCCTTCGAAGAGATTGAGTTCGAAATGCTTCGAAACTTCACGCCAGCACGCTTCCACACGTTCTCCCTTTTCTCCACCCCACATCGAAATTGATCGACCCATAACTTTCAAGCAATTCAGCGGAAGGAAACCTCCAGCTTGATCAAGAATTTCCAACGTGACGCGAGGTAACACTGCGTTCATATCTACTTCGCAGCCGTGTGCTTGGACAAAAATGACAGCCTCCGGAAGGTTGTGATAATTATCGACAATGTATCTCATGTACACACCACTTTCGAACCCTTTGCTCACCACGAACGCAGGTTTACTGGCTTCAATTCTCTGATAGAACGGTTGGACCACGAAGTAGTTATCCCGCGACGCATTCGCATTTGCCCACTCCGGGACCTTCTCGTTATTCTCTCCCCACTCTTTATAAACCGAAACTACCAATGCAAACTTATCTTTGTTCATAACCGTCCCGCGTTCGTCCATTTCTTCTCTTGCGTTTTCGTCTGCACCATCGATATTCAAATCGTCGCGATATGCCGCGCGATAATGGCGCACGTACTCTTGGATCGCTTTCCTGTGCGCTTTAGTCGCAAATCCAATTCTCTCCCGAACCAACCTGAAGCCATTTTCCTCTACTTGTGAACGCGTCACAGAACGGCTCGCAATCACCGAATGCGCGACGACGATACCCACGAGAAGTCCGAGTGCGAAAAACAATGCATCTTTTTGCGCCTTCACTCGTCGCCACCGCGAAGAACACGACCATCCTGACAACCATCCTGACATCATCGAGTATTTGCCTCAAAGTCGAAAGTTTTGTGGAGAAAAGTGCGACTGGAAAAAATCGCACACATTAAGTTAAGTTAATAATAGACGAGGAGGGGTATCTGATAAAAAAATCATTCTTCACACGCAACTTGCATTATCCTTATTCATCAGCTTCCACACATTCTCCTCTCGCTGGTCATCTAAATTAATATACAACTAATGGGAACTTAATTATGCTTCCGTGAAGTTGTGGCCTTGAACGGTGAGTTCCCCGATGCGATGTACGAGCGTTGCGACGTATAAATTTATGTTATCCAAACTCAACTGATCGCGAACGAACGCGTGCGCATTCTCGGCGATGTCACGAGCCTTTTCGTCGTTATCTTTTAACCATTGTATCTTCTCGCATAAATCGCTCAAATCCGTTTTAATCGGCACGTAGTGTACCCAGGGAATGAGCATGTCGTAAAAAAATTCTCTAAATGCGTGCATTTCTTGCAAAACGACAACTTTCAGCGCTAATATTCTCCACATTCGATCGGCAAATCCATTATTCTGAATATTGACTATGTATTTATACCTAGCTTGTTCTTCTTCACCAAGACCTGCGGCCTGTAAATTTTCCAGATCCTCCGAGGTCAAAAATTTGCGAAGCGTGCCTTCGTGTTCATTGAATTTTGTAATGTGTGCATCCAATCCACACTCTTCGCCGCGGTGAAAAGACATATTAGCGAGTTGTATCCTTTGATGGCGCAGCGAAGCTTCACTTTGGTCGCAGCCCCAAGTCCTTCCTGCTTTATTTGCATCCCAACCGCCATCCGTGTGATCGTCCGAACATTGTTCAATGTGATTACTGGGGAAGTACAAATGGCCCCTATCGGCGCACCCAACAGAGCACCCAACACTTCCTCTCCATACCGCTGTATTTTTCTTTTGGGACCATTCTGGAGATTTTGTGCCTCTTTCTAGAAGCTCTCTATGGTCGTTCTCATACCTTTCGCCAAACGCATCTCTTCCTCCATAGGACCACGGGAAAAGGATTTCCAGAAATGCTTCATAGCTACTTCCAATCGCAAGCAAGGGCAAACCATCTAAAGTGTTCGTGTAACGATCCATTGAGGCTTCCGGCCAATCCCCGAACCCTTCGTGGATACATATTTCCGCTTTCGGCCATAATTCCGGATACGCTTTCAGCGCTCTTCCTATGTACGGCAAAAATGACGGGGGGTCCATGCTCCCGTCCGTGCGTATAACCCCACACCCTACACTTCGTGTGCTCTCCACGTCTTTTGGTGTGATACCTCCTTTACTAATCCACGGGTGCAGCTGCGCTTCCACGTGCTCTTCAATCGTCAAACCTTGGTTCCAACAGAATTTCTCGTCTGGTTTTTCCCAGCAAAGTTTTGTTTTCTCACCAGAAGACGAATCCAAAACCGACTCCAAATACGCCTCTCGATAGGCTTTTAAATAATCCTGTTTGGCTTTCTTATGCGCTCGATACGCACTCTCAACGCTTCTGTGAAACGTCTGAAGAGCAATCGGTGGTTCTTTCGGACGTAAACTCAATGTGAGAAGAATTCCTAAGAAGACGCCCACACAGAATAAACTCCATTTTCGTCCAAAATTATTGTTCTCGTCGTGATTGAAAGACGAAGATTTAATCGCTGCTTCTTCCACGTCGTCGTCGTCGTTTCGCGTTATCACTTTTGCTTTGACCGCTGTTGCTGATGCAACCCTCGAGCGCATTGGTTTATTGCGCGGCGAATAAAGCAAAATCTTTTGGTGAGATTTTATTGTGTCGTTTGGTGTGCCATGTGCAAATGCACTCGCGCACATATTTTTTGTTGACCTTTTCTCTGCACAACAAGTTATATGTGTGAGACTCCCCTATGTGGAGCATTACTGTAACGATAATGTAGGCTTCTATTTACAAGGTAAACGGACTATTTCCATTGCTAAATTCACACTCACACGCGTTTAGTATGTGTTTCTATGTATATCTATGAAATTTCTATTCTGCTCCGTTCTGCGAGAGGAGTTCCGACTTCCCAAGCCAACCCGTAGATAATGTATTCCATCCTCCATTATCTAAACCATGTTCGATATTTTCATCGTCCATTGCGATGGCTTTGAGCATCGTTCCCTTGGCAAAACCTATGTCCGCGACTATCCGAGCAGGCTGAGACATGATTAATCCAGCGAAATAGGCGGAATGCATCATAAAGTGTAAATCCACGAGAAAAAGAAGCGCTTCCGCGTATTTTCTATCGCTCGCGAGACCATTTCCGGAAGCCGAGACCTGAGTGCCTTCTAATTCAGTGATGGTGGTCTCTTGGATGATAACTTTGAAGTTTAAGTCGTTCATTCCTCCGCGGCGGGCTTCCCAATCTCGAGCGGTCGTCATGGCTTCTTTGTCATCCGAGGCGATATAGACTAAAATCTGTGAAGATTTCGAAGCGGCTGCTTCAATCACGAGTTTTTCCGCAACCTCATAATACATCTCTAGAGTAATAGGAATACTTTGCCTGCTCGCACCGTCTTGCAGCTTATCACCTCGGCGAATGTGTAAAGCCACGTCTGGGAAGTCGGTGAAATGAAATTGCTCTCGAACCGCCTCCGCCGCTGCGAGTATGTTCAGCTTTGGTGAGAAAAGATACGCGCTCGTTATCCTCCACCAGAACGCGTTTCCCTGAAGTGGAAGAAAATTTCCTTTGCCATATCTCTCTTCGCACGATAATTGAGGAGAATTATTGTTATCAATATTATCGCTATTATTCATATTCGCACTCCCCAAATCGACGTGTCCCTCGCTCGTTGGATCAAAAAAAAAGCAAGCATAACCAGGGGTCTGCTTGCATTCATCATTTGCCGTGTACCACTTCAATTCACCGGCGAACGTCACAGCTGCATGCTTTCCTGTTGGGTTCACTTTCGACCCTAAGAATTCTCTCCATGAAAATTGTAACATCGATCCGAGACCGCCGCCGGTTCCGAGGTTCACCACTTTACGCTCCGCTTCCTTGTCTGTCTGGGTGCACTGAAAATACCGCATGGCTGCTAAATACTCCTCGTTTTCTTTTTCTTTATGTTTCGCCCACGGTTCGTCTCCACTTCTTTCGGCAACTGAAGCGAATTTGAAATCGTCGTTCGTCTCCTTCGCTTTTGCATCGACAACAAAGAAGAACACGTTTGAAACCGTAACCCCTAAAAAGACACCTAGAAGTAAACACAGAAGCATCCTTCTCGCGTTGCTTTGCGAGAGAAACCACAGCGAAGATGGAGAACGCGACGA
>Ga0257106_1000938_pt1 | contig 15495 bp, 10 predicted proteins | sample LP_taG_3_FD_190177 | JGI IMG/M metagenome (GOLD analysis project Ga0257106, IMG submission 190177) | Marine microbial communities from Northeast Subartic Pacific Ocean, Canada - LP_J_2011_P26_10m | ecosystem: Environmental > Aquatic > Marine > Oceanic | place: Canada: Northeast Subartic Pacific...
CTCCATGGAAAATTTTTATCATTATTAGATAATACACGAACGAATATTAAATACATTATCTTAATATTAAAACATATTAAAACTAATAATTCTACAGGATCGAACGAGGACGGTGGTTCATTCGCTTCATTCGGCATAGCCTGAGAGGGATAGATGGTTAATTGATTGTAAAATGCATTAATATAATTACAATCTTAACGCGCCAATAAAAATAAAATTCAATTAGTTATACAAGCAAGGACTTATTACACACGTAGTTTTAACGATACCAGATCATATTACTTGGATCGAGTATTTGTGAAAAAGGTACTCTTGGATTCAGTAACGAGGGTGAAGGCTTAACCAAGATTTACGAGTTAAAAGAAAAAAAGGAAACCTTGGAATGGGTGAATGTATGATGGGCTTAACCAAGATTCTTGAATTTAAAAAAAAAATTGGCGACAAATGTATGGAACGAATAGACCGTGACGTTTGATAAACGATACCAGGTGAGTGTGACATTTTTTACAGTCCAAACTTTTCCGAAATGTTAGATGCGGCTATATGCCGAATAAGCTTATTTAATCATATTTATATTAACACCTTTATTTGTTCGTTCGTTCGTGACTCTTACGTACATAAAACCCTGATCCCTGAAATCGACAGGTTCGGGGTGTGAGTCTGCCTGTTGGCCTTGCCTGCTCCGCGTGTTTCCTGTTTCTTCCAACTACCTCGCACGACTACACAAACCCGTTTCACTGGAGTACTTGAAGCAACCGGCTGTTCTACCTTGAGCTCGCGGTCAATGACGACGCTCTGTTTTCCTGGGCGCGTTTTCCCAGTGACCGCGGCGACTCGGTCTACCTCGTTCACCCGGGCTCTCCTATCGGGATCATCCTCAACCCAAACCCCACTACTTTTTAGCGGCCACCGCCGATCAGGAGCTATGATAACGGCTGTGACACAATCTTGCCGTGTTCGTGCGGAGTTGTGGAAGCTGAGTGCATCATCACGTATCGCGCTTACGTCGATGGCGTCCAAAGCCCGAGGGGTTCGGACTCTTGCGGTAGCTGAGAGTTCCAATGAACCTAAACGAGTCAATGGATATCCACACGAAGATATTGAGAGCAAGTGGCAGACATATTGGGCGGAAAACCAGACGTTTCGAACCCCTGATCAAGTTGACATGAGCAAACCCAAGTTTTACGCATTGGACATGTTCCCTTACCCGAGGTGCATCCCCCTGTTTTCCCTTAATAACTAGATGCCAATTCGAAGAGCTGCTCGTCGAAATTGGATGACAGCTCATGGATGACATGATTTCTTCACTCACTGACCCGTGCACATTCCATCATCACCTGTCTGAACCAGTGGCGCAGGTCTTCATGTTGGTCACCCCGAAGGTTATACTGCAACAGATATTATAGCTCGATACAAGCGTATGACTGGGTATAATGTTCTCCATCCTATGGGATGGGACGCTTTTGGCCTCCCTGCCGAGCAGTATGCGATCGAAACCGGTACGCATCCAAGACACACAACCGCTACAAACGTTAAGAGGTTTAGAGAACAGCTTAAATCTCTTGGTTTTTCATACGACTGGGACCGCGAAGTTGCGACATGTGACTCCAAGTACTACAAGTGGACACAATGGATCTTCTTACAGTTGCTCGATCAAGGGCTGGCATACCAGGCCGAGGTGCCGGTAAACTGGTGCCCTGCACTTGGAACTGTCCTCGCTAATGAAGAAGTCATTGACGGCGTGTCTGAGCGCGGAGGCCATCCAGTGGTTCGTAGGCCGATGAAGCAGTGGATGTTGCGGATTACCGACTATGCTGAACGACTTCTGGATGACTTGGACGGCCTGGACTGGCCAGAGAGTATCAAAGAGATGCAGAGAAATTGGATAGGCAGATCAGAGGGGGTTCAGTTATCGTTCGGGCTTTCAAACACACAGGAAAAAGTTGAAGTATTTACAACGCGTCCAGACACATTATTTGGCGTAACCTACCTTGTACTAGCGCCCGAACACCCACTAGTACACATGTTGATTTCTGAAGGGCAGGCAACCGCAGTCGAAGAATACATCGAAGCGGCAAACCGCAAATCTGACCTTGAGCGTACAGACCTTGCAAAAGAGAAAACAGGTGTTTTTACCGGGACATTTGCAATACATCCGCTAACACGGGAGGAAATACCAATATGGGTTGCAGAATATGTTCTTGGAACTTATGGAACAGGGGCAATCATGGCAGTGCCGGCACATGATGAACGTGACAACGAGTTCGCGGCTGCATTTGAATTACCAGTTATTAGTGTGGTCACGCCACCTGATAGCAGTTGCATGTGCTACACCGATAGCGGCCTCATGCAAAACAGCGCGTGCGAAGCATTAGACGTAAATGGCATGTCAAATATTGACGCAGGACAACGTATAACGACATGGCTCGAACGAAATTCGGTTGGTACCCAGACGGTCAATTACAAGTTGCGGGATTGGCTCTTTGCACGTCAGCGCTATTGGGGAGAGCCATTTCCTGTCGTTTATTCAGATGACGACCCAGATATACCGGTTCCTATCCCATACTCTGATCTCCCGCTAACGCTTCCCGAAACGGACAATTTCAAGCCGAGTGGAACTGGTGAGGGCCCACTGGCGAATATATCTGAATGGGTTAACACAGTTGACCCAAGAGACGGCATCAGTCCTGCGCGCCGGGACACCAACACGATGCCCCAATGGGCAGGCTCATGTTGGTACTACTTACGATTTATTGATCCCATGAATGATGAAGCTTTCGTTGATAGAAACCTGGAAAAGTACTGGATGCCTGTTGACCTCTATGTCGGCGGTGCCGAACACGCAGTGCTGCACCTTCTTTATGCTCGATTCTGGCATAAAGTGCTGTATGACATCGGTGCTGTTAGTACAAAGGAACCCTTTCAGCGGTTAGTCTCCCAGGGAATGATTTTAGGAGAGGTTGAATACACTGCACATGTTGACGACGACGGCGGGTTTCTTAATGCAATCGAGGGTACAGATAACTTTCGCACGGTTTCCTTACCTCCAGAGAGTGTCAAAAAGACTGGCGATGGATTTTGTCTTGCCTCGGACGAAAAAATCAAAGTGAACGCTCGTGCCCATAAGATGAGCAAGAGCCGAGGAAATGTAGTTAATCCGGACGACATCATTAGAGATTTCGGTGCTGACTCACTGCGTTTGTATGAAATGTTTATGGGACCGTTGCGTGAGACTAAATTATGGCGGACAAAAGGTGTTGAGGGTTGTAGTCGCTTCTTGGCGCGCTCATACCGACTATTTGACTCGTGCACTGACCAACCTCCAACTGATGAGCAACTCAGGACGGTTCACAAGTGCATTGCAAAAGTGACCGAAGAGACGGAGAACTTACGATTCAATACGGCAATTGCTGCTATGATGGAGTTTACGAATGCGGCAACAAAATGGGAGCAGCGACCCAAGGCTGTCCTCAAACCATTCGTTCTGCTGCTCAGTCCATATGCGCCCCACGTCTCAGAAGAGCTCTGGGAGCGTCTTGGCAACCAGGCAAGCAATGCATATGAGGCATGGCCCGTGGCAGATCCGACCTACCTGAAACAGGACACGTTCACTCTGGCAGTGCAGGTGAACGGCAAGATGCGGGGCAAGATCGAACTGTCTGCAGATGCGCAAAAGGAAGAAGCTGTGGCGGCTGCATTGGGAAATGAGAAAATTTCGAAATTTCTCCCTCTCGAAACATCCATAAAAAAAGTAATTTTCGTGCCGGGCAAAGTCCTCAACATTGTGGCCAAATGATTAGAAAAAGTTAGGAAGCGGAAGTGTTGGGCAACCTTGGGCTGATATGCTCCGCTCTCAATTGAATGTACGGTATCTCTCTTTTGATGCCGTCGTGATGCCCGCCGCTCTCGAGGTCCCACATGGCGCCCTGGAGCTCGTCAATCTCGGCTTGAATCTCGGGCGTCTGGATGGAAAACACGACGTCAGTCATACTAATCGCCTATACGAGAATTAAAATGTGAACGTACCATCTCGCAACGCAGCGCGTCGATGCCCTCGAGCGCACCCGCGGCGTTGAAGAACCGCTTGAGCTCCTGTGCGAAGAGGTTCATCTTGTGCGTGCTTGAAGTCGTCATTATTAACAGCCTTATTAAAATCAGAATAACACTTGCTTGCTTGCTTGATTGCTTACATATATATATATTTATCATTATTACATATATATATATATATATATTATTACTCGCTCGTATCGTAATGATATAAAATAATAATTAACGGTATATATGTACATTGCATGTCAATATATACATACATAACGTTACGTAATAATATAAATATATAATAATAAGTTTCGAAACTTATCATTATATTAATAATAATAATAATATTCTTAATGATGAACTTAATATACATATATATATATATATGAAGGGAAAAATATAAATAATAAGATTAACGAAACTTTTATTTTATTAAATAATTCTTGCAAGCAATCAAATAAATGATATTATTATATATCATAATAATATATAATAATCTTAATAATATTATTGATGATAACACATACACATGCATAGACTACTGTACACGCACTTTACTTTGACATATCATCGCTGCTTCAACGCCAGCGAAAAATCACCCGACTAGGTGACCGACCCGTGGGTTGAACGCTTATGTTCTTTGAAACCCTGATTTCGCCTCGAGGCCACGCATGGGTCGAGTGCGCGCAAGTAGAACGATCCGACTGGTCCCGATGTCTTCATTTTCGGCTTAGAAACGAACGACGTTTCCACGCCACAAAACACAACGCCACAAGGAAAAACTCTGAAGACTCCGTCGAGTCCGAGCACTACTCAAATCCAAATAAGCTTGAGGGAAACAAAGAGAAAGGGGAATTTTATACGCGACGTAATGCACTTGCTGGAGGTACTGCGCTGGCGGTTTGTACGCCGGGTCACAATTTGATGAGTTCCTTTTATTCGCACAATGGCACCGCAGATGCATCAGAGTTTGCAACCGAGTGGTCTGTTGCTGACGGCAGATCAGAGCTGCATATTATAAATGACGGAACCATAATTCTTTCAGGTCCGCATCCGAATGAGAGGAGGCAAAGTCTCAGGCTGAAACTACCAGACAGAGCTGCCATCGGTCCGGCCAGAGGGTTCACGGGGCAACCAGGTGATCCTGATGGTGTTGCGCTCTCAATACAGTGGCCAGGAGGAGTTCAACTTCAGGTTTGGCGCGCATCATCTATGCGTGGACATCATATGGAGGAGAAGTTTAAGTCCTGGGCACATGGCATCGACCAAGGTTATTTTTTAGAGTTTATTTTAAAGAAAGAGTCTCTCACAAACCAATCAACTGTTTGTGGTGCAGAGATTGCGTTGGAGCTTTCTGATGGTGTTCACTGGTTCGGAGGAGCCCACATGTTGCGCCAAATCTGGCCACTGGATCGAGCGCAGTGGGAGATCGGCCCTTTGTATCCATTTGATCACGGACCAAATGGTCTTGGGTCGGTTGTTGGCTGTCACTGGGTTAGCAGTAGAGGCTCAGTGGTGATGGTGGATCCCAGAACTCCTCTACTTCACTTTGGTCTCAACTCTCCAACAACTAGGCAGAATAGAATGAACCCAAGATACTTTGGAGTCGGTGTTCAGCATCTTGCCCAGCCTACACTTCCTGCGACTGATCCCGCTCAAAAAACACAACTCTTAGCGGATAAAGGAGATGGATTAATGCACATTCAAGCACGCACGAGTTGGGAAGATAGAAATGTCTTACACCCATGGCAAACTATCGATACATCAGATTTTCATTCCACTGAGCCTAGCGCATCGAGGCTAAACGCCGAGCCAGAGGATTGTGTGGTACTTCGATTGGCACTTGCTGCAAAAGGAGATCCCCGAAATGCCACTGTTACTGTTTTACGATCATTCCGGTTACCGAGTCAGCCGCCGCCTTCAATTTTGTTTGAACGTGCCATTTGGACAACATGGGCAACTTCACATGCTGATGTTACACAGTCCGATGTTCTCGCGCTCAGCAGAAATATTATAAAATATGGATTTCGCCCGGGAGTTCTTGAAGTTGACGATCGCTGGCAGGTTCGCTACGGGGACCTCATATTTGACCCGGAAAAGTTTCCGGACCCTAAACAAATGGTGAACAATCTTCATGACCTTGGTTTTTTAGTTACAGTGTGGGTAACACCGTTTTTTCAAGAAGGATCTGCGGCTTACAGGGAGGCAATCGAACGGGGGTACCTTGTGAAAGGAAGACCACCTCCAACGGTAATGCAAGAGATATCTGTTGGTGGCGTTGGGCAGAGATTTGGGTCGGCAGTGAAAGTACTTGTTGATGAATACGATTGGCCCCCGGGCCATTGGGAAGGTGGGGGTGGAGGTGGGCAGCTGCGCTCCGGTCAACTTCGATGGTGGGGCACACAGCCTGTGGGAGTCCTCGACCTCACTGACAATGATGCCGTTGATTGGTATGTTGCGCGTCTAAAGCGCTTTCAAGCTATCGTAGGAATAGATGGCTTCAAGTTTGACGCCGGAGAGCCATGTTTTTTGCCCAGCGGAGCGGTAACATCTCGCCCTCTACAATATCCAGGGGAGTACACGCAACTGTGGGTCACAAACGTTGCCTCTAACTTTCCTGTATCTGAAGTTCGAAGTGCATACTCTACCACTGAATATTCTGGTCTTATTCGGATGGGAGATCGTGACACTGTATGGGGTCTCGACAATGGCTTGCAGTCGTTGATACCTACGCTGTTGACATCGGCTGTGTTAGGCTATCCATTTTGTTTACCCGATATGGTGGGTGGAAATGCATATTGGGGACAATACCCAGATACAGAGCTCATGGTTCGATGGGCACAAGTAAGTGCAATGATGCCAGCCGTGCAGTGGTCGATTCCCCCTTGGGACATCAGTGACACAGCACTCAAAGCCTGCTTAGCGACAGAACGTGCTCGCGAAGCAATATTGCTTCCGCGACTCCCAGATCTTGTTAGGAAGGCCTCGCGAACTCTTGTGCCCATTTGTCGTCCACTCTGGTGGTTAGACCCTACAGATGAAGAAACCTTTGCCATTGATGACCAATTCTTGATCGGCGATGACGTTATTGTAGCCCCTGTTGTGCAGGAAGGGGCGCGATGGAGAAAAGTCTATCTACCGAGAGGAGAATGGATCCAGTGGGTGATTGATTCGCACGGTATGATCAACGACATCGGGAACGCTTCCCATGAAGATGGCTGCTTAGACACAAAAAGGTCATTCATCGGACCGTGCTGGATTGTCGTCGACGCACCTCTTGAAATATTGCCAATTTTTATCAATCCAGGTCCTTGCAGTGAAACAATGTTATAGATTGACGTGGTTAGGCCTTTCCGACCACATGATAAAATTATTAGCTCTGACATTAGGAATTGCGAATGACTACAATAAGGTTGTAATATGATGCACATGCAATGATATCAGTTTCGTGACTTTCATCATGAGACCGCAAAATGCACTGGCCACGAGGATTAAGGAGCCACACAAAACCGGCCTGAAAACAAATCCTGAATAATCCCTGTTCAGCGATCGACAATGATGCAGTGCATTCTTGTGGTGTCTTGACGAGGCACTCTGCTCTATATTGAGGGTACTGTATTTCGTCGAGAGAGATTGGTGGCAGTGGCCTATCAGGTATTATATATATCAAAGAGTTGACCCAAAATAATTCTGCAGAGACTATACTAAAAACTTCACTTCAGCCATGAAATCATTCATCACAGATGATTCGTGCTGAGATACGTTCTCTTGGTATGTCCTGGCGTTGAAAGAAAGTCCCACATCAGTTTTGCCAAAAGCAGCATTTACTTCATCAGTTGATCTCAGCGTCTTGTCCTCAGTTTTTTTATTAACACAGACCCGTTTCTCAAACTCTGAAGTTGTACATCCTGGCCTGCTCGTTGCATTTGACTTTAAGCAATCTGGTGCGCAAAGCATTGCCATAGCAGCTCACCTCCGGAGGCATTTCAAAGACAAACCATAAGACAACTTCGCCGTCAAACCCTCTTGTTCCTGTCCCGCTATGTGGATTACAAACAATGCATGCATCTGATCTTGCACAGCCTTGTACGGACCTTATTATTTAAGTGCTCGCGTGCGTTAGGCATCTACACACACATTTTTACGGTCATTTTAATTTTCTGCATGCATCTATCTGAAATATAAGCGGACCTCCAAAAGACTTTCGCCGATAAGACCAACATTGTTTGCTGAGAGGATTTCAACACCGTTATGCGTATTAAAAACCTGTGTGAAAGTTGGATAAACTGGGAATGGAATAGTGAAAATATAAAGCCGGGACCTTGTGCCGTGGAATACCACAAAGGGTGGCGATGTCAATCGTCTCTGTTTTGTTCAGTGGCTCAACCTCATCTGTAGAGCTCATATGCACTGTGCCGGAAGCCTTTCCCCGAAAGGTATCAATTTAACTGCAGACATAAGTTTCTTGTGGCGCTCACCGTTTTGACACTTTTTGCAAGCGAGTTGCTTTGACTGTCAGGAGGCTTCCTGCCAAGGCGCACAGAAGATGCATCACGATTTTTACAACTTATGCATCTATGAATTCAATCAATGTTCAGCGAAATCAATCATAACTGCACTTGCGCTTGTTGGCATAAAAATCCCCCCACTTACCTGCAGAAGTCAGTGCAGTATATTTTCGCTTGAAAGCACTCGCAGTATTTCTTCAGGCAGCTACTCTTCTTGCAGTGACAACCCTGGACGACGTCAAGATTTAGCTCATATCCTGAATATACGGTACATGCACGGTAAATATCGCTTTTACCTTGTTATAGCGGCCTTCTCCTTCCTCAACTCCGCTAAGAGCAGGGAAAAACTTCGGGCGAAATGCGTTTGGATTGCGGTCAAGTGTGGCGTCGATAGCCACTTGGCGAGCGGCCGCATTTCCAGGGTCGTTGCAGCAATTGGAGCAGTTACACCGCTTGCAAAACGAGCCAGAGGCAAAACACTCGCAATATCTACAAGAAGAGGTTGAAAAGGCACTCAACTTTTTAAACGAAGGTACAATAATGAGGCGTACAGTTTTAGGCAACGCGAGTTGCGACAGTTGCAGCTTTTTTTTACTTGCATCATTCATCAAACAGAGCGGCTCGCCAGGTCTAGCGGTTCTACGTCACTTGAAGAGGGGTGATAGACTTGACCTTTGGGGCGGTTATCAGCTTCAAAACAAGCTCCATGGGACTGCTGACGAACGGAATGTAAAGGGCCAATCATGATCAGATCAAAGAGAAATTAAATTAATCTTTATTAAATTTTGTGGAAAGCTATATACAGTATTATTATATATGATCTAGCTACAGTAGCTAGTCAGTTCACTGACGAAGTCAAATTTAGTCCCACATTCCGACCCGGGTTTTTTGCAAATTTGTCCGCTTTATTCGTCTTCTGATTGGTGGAGAGCTCGGTCAATTTCAAAAGTCATAGACTGAATCACCGTACGGCCGGTGAGTAAGACTTTATTAATGCCTAATAACTATGTGCGACGTCTTTCCGTCCTTTGGATGACGGCTGCTCAGCGGGACGGCCGTACCGTTGCGCTTGGCGTGCACATAGTCGTCGTTCATGCACCCACGACACATGTGAACGATGATACGACGCCAAGCCATCTTCGGAAGACGCTCTAGCCGACGGTCGAAGTTGACCGATGCATCGGTGAAATTTCAGTTTCAAACCGCTCCGAAAGACCATTTTTCACCGACTTGATGATCGCAAACGGCCTCGCCAAGGCTGCTGAGGCCCGACTCCTCCATCGCAGCCGCGCCACGATAGAACTCGACGCCGCGAGACACCCGAGCCAGACGATACGGATGCTCCTTCGTCGCGTCGCCAACGACGCGCGGCTTGATATGTACAGTGCTTGCTGGCGATACGGGCGAAACAGACGCATCACCTCGACTGCTTGCTACGAAGGTAATAATTAACCCTAATTACGATCTCGAGCCAGTACAGTCTACTATTCCCAAACAAGCCTCCCGCGAACCCCGATTTTATTCTTTTTCAGTCACCAGGGAGGCACTTACCACGGATATTTATGAAGGTAATATTCGGCATAGTGCTATATCCGCGTCTCCACGACTCCGATTTTTTTTGACTGTAAAAAATGTCCGGTTCACCTGGTATCGGTTCACCTGGTAACTAATTTCAACTCCTAATCTTTATTTATATTATTTACAGTGTATCAACCATAAATGAACCTCTCTTCATTTCCGAATTCGTAAGTGTTATATTAAACATTGGGTTGTATATATATTAAATAAGGCCAAACTATTGCCCCGTAATCAGGGGTTAGTTAAATTGGGTTGGCAACAGGGTTCGGCTGGGTGTAAAATTCGTGTGCACCGTATGTTCATTCCTTGCTTATTCGTAATATGAAGATATCTAATAATAGATCTCGCGTGATTATTACATATTATTATTACATTATTGCATGCTATGGGATAGATGTAATATATGTAATAGATATACAGTCTAGTATATAGTTTACAGATTACGTACGAGACTTCAACAATACCTTCGGGCGGGGTAACAGTCAGGGAACTGTCAATAATCTTAATCTTAATTTAAGAATATAATATGAATTTATCGGAGATACACGAAACCCGTAACCCTGATCCCGCAAGCCAACGCAAGAACCGCTCGACGTACTTCAAGCGCGTTAGCGAAGACCGGACGTGTAAAAGGCACGCGCAGCATGCTCTTGTTGTTTGAAACCCCGGCGGGCTATTCATTGTTTAAAGTCAATGGAGATGGAAAGCTCAAGGATGCCCAGGTTGGTTCCCGTTCCCACTCGACAAGAATTATACTTCTCGCATCCTTGATCTCCTACACGAAGTTTGAATGTCAGAACATGTTTTCTTTTGTCTCGATTCGATGTCTTCAAAGCACATTGCGCTGCATGCAAGCGCGTGCCCCACTTCCGCGTCCTGCCCCCGATTTCCGAAAATGCCCGTCGGCAACCAGTAGAGCCGTGATAAGTTTTCTCGAAAAGTGGCGGCGGCAAAATTTCCCCGAGGCCTGCCCAAGATCTCTTAAGAACGGACAAACTCGACATCCTCGAATCACAGGCTCTCGAGAAAGCCTTCAGCACTGTTGAAGGTGCAAAAGAAGTTGTCTCCCTGAAGGCTTTTTCTAAATTCGATAGCACGGCCGAGGGCCTCGCCGCTGCAGCGGCTCTTGTAGACTCAAAGATGGGCAAGGATCTCAAAAAGTTTCTCAAAAAGCACGCTGACGGTGAGACTCTCGCAGTTGCGGATGCCAAACTCGGAGGAATGATCAAAGATAAACTTGGCATAACGTGCGTCTTCAGCTCTGGTGTCATGGAATTAATGCGCGGTGTCCGCCTCCAGTTAAATGATCTTATTGGTGGCTTCACTAGTGCCGACATCGCCCCGATGGCGCTTGGACTCTCTCACTCCCTTTCACGATACAAGCTAAAGTTTTCGCCGGACAAGGTTGATACTATGGTCGTGCAAGCTATCGGCCTGCTTGATGAGCTCGACAAGGAGTTAAACACATACGCCATGCGCGTCAGAGAGTGGTATGGCTGGCATTTTCCTGAGCTCACTAAGATAATCCAAGATAACATGCAATATGCCAAGGCGGTAATTCAGTTGGGAGATCGTGCAACAGCAGCTCAGCACGACTTTTCAGCTGCGGGACTGGATGAAGATATCGAACAAGAACTTAAAGATGCCGCCATAATTTCCATGGGTACTGAAGTTTCACCTGACGATCTCGCAAATATCAAGCAACTTGCAGAGCAGGTTGTCTCCCTTTCTGAATACCGTATTCAACTTTACGACTACCTGAAAAGCCGCATGCAAGCAATCGCGCCTAACCTCACAGTCCTCGTTGGCGAACTTGTTGGTGCTCGGTTAATCTCTCACGCTGGATCTTTGATCAATCTCGCGAAGCATCCTGCAAGTACCATTCAGATTTTGGGCGCTGAGAAGGCCCTGTTCCGCGCTCTGAAGACGAAGCATGAGACACCAAAATATGGTTTGATATATCACGCGTCACTCATCGGTCAAGCGGCCCCGAAGTTTAAGGGGAAAATTTCGCGAGTACTTGCAGCCAAATGCGCCCTCTCCATCAGAGTCGATGCACTTGGTGAATCAAGTGAGGCAAGTATTGGCATAGAGAGTCGCGAGAAAGTGGAGATGCGCTTGAGACAACTTGAAGGAAAGACGCTCGGTGACACGAGCAAGATAGAAAAAGAGATGCATAATAGCAAGGCGCATGACATACGCCGCTCAGATGACGATTCGCATGGACTCCTTACCGCCCCTATGGCGTACAATCCTGATTTAGACACCACTGATAAAAAAACAAAAAAGCGGAAGAAAGTTGAGTCCTCTGAGAAGAAAGCCAAGAAAGCCAAGGATACATGAGAGAGCAAGGACACCCTGAAAACAGTTTATAAATCTATATTGCGTAGCCTCGCTTATTATTATATATAGAAAATACAAGCAGAAAGATTGACACTTTTTTAAGCAACCGACAAGAGTACGAAGCCTCACAGTGAAGGTGAAGATGTGCTCATCAGTCAATCCAAAAGTGTTCTTGAGCATCTCAATCCTGCCATGGAAAAAAGATCGCAGCTCATCCAATAGCTTGACAACATTCACGAGACGCGTAGACGATTGCGCCAGACAGTTGTACCACATTCTTGGTGTTGTTTGGAATCACTCGTTAAACCGTGTTAAGGTTTGCAATGCAAAATCATCTAAGGATTTGCTCGGACTATCGCCAGTTGCAATCACAATTCAGTACGTTTCATGGGTAGCGTTCCTAGTGCCTGGTCGATTTGTAACCATTTCGTTACAATCCACTTAGATCCCCGTTCAACCGTTTCAGCCTCATGCAAGCTATGTGGGTCCTCTCTCCCATCTACTATGCTCCAGAAGATCAAAGCACGACCCTTTTTTGGCATAATTTTGATGCCCTCTTGTTGTGTGCCAGCCGCGACCGCCTTTGGGAAATGCGTCGCCCCACCCGACTCTACATCGGACAGATACGCCATGAAGGTGCATGCGCGGCGAACGCATCCCATTTTATTATCAAAATGCGATGTATATGACTGTCCTGGACTGTAATGCACCACCTGAAAAGGCTCAGCACTAATTAAATGGCTGGGTAAAAGGCTTTGCATGCCCTTTCTGCTCCTGTGCGAGTCAACAATCCTTCCAACCATACACACTGCCGCTATGATACGATCCTCTAAGTCCATGACGATAGGCTCATTCGCGTGTCCAGTCAGGAAAGCGGATGAAGAGGTGCGGCCGTTGGAAAGCTTACCATCAGTGACTCTTGACCTCCGTAATTCAGGTGCTGCAACAGTAATTAGAGTGTCGCAATCTTCTGGCGAAAGAAAATTCTCAAGGACCAACAATGGAGGATGATCACTCAGATTCTGTACGCTACAGCGGAGCGTGTCAAAAGGCGGCAGCAAACCATGCACACGACTTCTGCCATGCATGGCATCACAGAAGAAATGTGGATTTCCAGGCTTGGAAAGGCAGATGAGGTTCATCCAGGATGATCGTCGTCGTAGGTTGTTATCTTTGAAGCTTCGCCACGATGACTTGGTCTGGCTAGTATGAAAATAGTCCCTTATTCCATGTCGTAAAATATTCTCGTCAAAATGGCATCTGCTTGGAACTGGCGAACACTCAAATGATGAATCATCAATTTTAACATCGTGAAAATTTAGCTCGACAAGTATCTTTGTTCCGAGCTCCGCACCGATCCTTGACATTGTATCGGCTGTTTCTGCATCTTGAAGTACACTTTGAGTCTGAAAGAAGCCACTTGTGTCTTGACGAGAGAGGAAGTTCCGTGCTCCCCAAATTTGTGAAGTACCTTCGAAGGTAGATTTTGTGCAGGAAACAGTTTCTTTAACAGGCGCGTGAAAGAAGTGATGGGCTGTGACCAATTTCACCTCCTTCGATGCGGTAAAAGAAGTTCCAAGCATGGGGCAGTTGCAGTCGCAGCAAATACACCGGGATGTCAATCTTCGGTATGTCGTTAAATAGGCGAGACAGCGTGCGTTTCTTTCTTTTGGATGTGCATTGCAAGGTGACCAATTTTTGTGAGTTTTCTGCACGTTTTGAAGCTGAAGTTTTGGTGAGCTCCTCGAACTGATTATCCTTCTGCGTTGCTTTTCAGTCATGACTTCCTCTAAAGTGATCAGAGCGAAGCTAAAACATATTTCTGCACCCCGAAGCTCAAAGTTATGGCAGACATCAACGCAAAACTTCTGCTGCTTCAGAGGGGTACGCCTACATTCCAGATACAGCGAACAGCGAAGCATGTCATATTCTCTAACGTCCCAAAGGAACCGCCACTCGAAATTTGAAAGCATATGTGATCGAGAAGGAATGGTGAACCAGGGCGAAGCTGCGCGTGAATTCGCGGTTATGCAGGAAGGTTTGAAACACAACACCACCGAGTCTCTGCGTGAGACGTCCGCATGCAGCACGCCATCCTCAGGGCATGCAGGTTGGCCATTTGTTTGGATAAGCTCGCCGGGCGGCCCTGTGCTGTATCTATCAGATCGGATATCTAGAGACACGGGAACGAAATTGGCGACGTCGCCGAAGCCGGTTTTGGAGGTAAACCCGCCCTGAGTGGAACGCCGTTGACCCCTGACTTGTGGCTCGTGTCGTGCGCTTGAACTCAGCCTACAGCCCATCACAGCGGTTTCGCATCTAATCGACTCACTCGATGGAATCAAAAATTAGATTATATAGATTATCGAAGATGCTCGAGAGGGGATAGATGTGGCTGCTCCCCGCCCACTCGTCTCGGAGGTGCGTTACTTCTAACAACCATCGATTTCAAATGAACGAATTACTTGCATCAGCCATTTACAAGAATATCGAAATTAAATAAATAAATAAAATAATAATACAATGGAATTATCAATCTAATCTAATTCTGGTAACGAAACATTATATGGGGGATTTAACTCGGGGATTTGACGGTCTATGTTTTGAAAGACCAGCGCGCAGCAAGTGTCAGCGCGCGGCAAGAGCGCGTGCCCGCGCGCTACGTGCGAGCGGCGCGCTCGGTCTTTAGGGTCGTGCAAACCACTGTTGGGGGGTTTGGGGGTTAGCGTATAGGGTTTTTGCGCCGCAGGAAGGCGTCCTCGCCCACTCATGGTTGAAAGCATCGCGCACTTTGAAAGAAGATCTCATGATGGAGGGGATCTGGCTCAAAGGGAGTGGCCGACGAGCCGCTTCGCGGCTGTTTAAACTCTAAACCCTGAAAACCCAACCCCAACCCTATAAGGACACGGCGCGGACCCTAAAGATGCAGCGCACCGCTCGTTACTCGCGCGTCAGCGGCTACATGAGCGCGCATCTTGCTCGTGTAAAAAGCGCTCGTATCAAACCGACAGTTTCCACTTTCAAA
>Ga0257106_1000940_pt1 | contig 15490 bp, 15 predicted proteins | sample LP_taG_3_FD_190177 | JGI IMG/M metagenome (GOLD analysis project Ga0257106, IMG submission 190177) | Marine microbial communities from Northeast Subartic Pacific Ocean, Canada - LP_J_2011_P26_10m | ecosystem: Environmental > Aquatic > Marine > Oceanic | place: Canada: Northeast Subartic Pacific...
GACCAAAGCTGAAAAGCAGCCATCCATGCCGAAACTCGGCTGTGGACGGGCTGCCAAGCACGACGCGCGCCGCGGCTCAAACCTGGTCAACGACCCGAGAAAAGCGCAAGGGACGCCTCCCAAAACCAGGCGCTAGCGGAGGCGGAGCGGAGCCCGGAGAGCGCCCGGGCCCAGTGACCCCCCCTAATACTATTGTAGGATGGGCGCTGGTTCGGCGATAACCCAGGCAAGCATGGGCAATAATAATCACTACGGCGCATTTCCTCTTCCTATGAATGCTGCGGCGTGATAAGGATGCTGAAAATCCAGCGGCGCCTCCCGGGGCGGGTAAAATTCGACCCATACGAGCCTAGCCCCTGAGAACCGACCAGGTCCCCAACGACACTACGCTGACGCGCTTGGCCCGAGCGCCTGGGCCAGAGGCGGCACCCAAAGTAGACCGAGCGGGCACAGCAAATCCGGTCCTTTGAACACAGTAGATATGTACTGGCATGTTTGAAAGGATAATGCCAGGCTCCAATCGACTAAAGTTTTTTCCTGAACTTCTCGAGTTGTTCTTCGTCTCGTAAGATGCTGCTTTCCAGTGCAAACCTGAAGAAATCCGAGGCGAAAAATGCCGTGTAGAATTCGATGTCTACGCAATGCTGCTGAAGGAAGTTTCCCACGTGGAATACCGCAAATTTGCGAGACGCTGTTCCATGAGAAAAAGCAAATAGTCGAAGTGGCACTAGAACAATTTCATTAATGAAGCTGCGCACTCCTTTCGCAAAAACTGTGTAAGCAGAGACCGGCACACCACTGCATTTGAAGCTATCACCGCAGGACTCTGAATCTGAAGACTCAGAGTCATCATTTTCAATCTGTAGGAACTTGCGCCACCTTGTCTTGCCATCAGCATCATCCCTGAGGGACACCGCAGCAGCTTGAGCTGCGGAGAGGCTCCTAGCTAGAGTCCTAGATGCTTTTAAGGGGGGTGGCGGTGGTGATTCGACAGCCAGCACACCGGTTGCTACCATGATTTGTGCTCTGTCAACTTCGATCACAATGTTCCATCTGGACAGCCCTTCTCTATACTTGTGGGAGTAGCCTCTGCTTAGAACCAGAGTAGTCGGGCCGTGACTAGTGTCGCGTGAGGGATGTATTTGGCATTTCTTGCAGTGCGGCAAAGCTGGTGAGCCACTGGCAACCGCATGCACAGCATCGCCTAGGGCGGCGATGCGTGTCGCAATCTCAAGGGCACGATGACCCCGAACTCCGACAGGATAATCCAATAGAATAGCGACAAATAACTTAGGCAGACCACAAACTTCAAGTGAGCCACAGTAAGCAAGGGCGCCATCTATATCGGGCTCTGTGTCGCCTTTGAGTGCGTGCCTGATTCCTCTCCCATCTTCAATAAGAATTATTGCTTCAGCTCGAGTCATTAAAGGATTAATCTCCAATGATTGAATGCCACGGCGAAGGGAACTGTCAAAGTCCCACAGAAGAAGCGTGCCGTTCTGCAGCATATTTTGAGAATTATTTGCCGCGTCATAGATCGCCTCTATTTTTTCCAAGTCATGGGTTTGCCAGTGTCCTGTTCTGATGTCGCAGTCGTGGGCTTCAGCAACAGCAAGTTCGCCGGCAATCTGTGACGAATGAAATGGCGTAAAGACATGGATATTGAGCCATGTTTCCAGCTGCGTGGCGCAGTCATTAAAAAGGGCGCCGTACATGGCAGCTGCAGTGCTGAACTTGAACGCAGAGCGCTCACGTCTAAGAAGTACTGAAATCTTCTCTAGAGTACAGTTGTCAATAATCGATTGCTGCTCGTGAGCTGGAGGGCGCACAAGCAGTCGATGTGCAGCACCCCGTAGCTCAGACCGTGCATGAATGAAGTAGCCCTCATCATCTTTGAATTTAAGACAATTCGGTTGCTTCATGTTGTGCCCTTTGAGAGACACAAGAAATGAAGATTTTTCAGTATTGATGCAGCTGCTACATAGAGTCTTAAGACGACCAGCAAGGCGTCTCCACCACCGAAACACGCGAAGTGCTAGAGTAGTTTGGCCCTTGACTTGGCGATTTAGATGACACAAACTCGTTAGGAATGTACGAAGCGTTGCTACAAAGCGTCGACATTCAGCATGCGTTCTAGGTGCATACTCTTCTTCAAGGGCATCAGCCCTACCTGGTGAGCACAAGACTGCGTCACGGGATTTGATTGCGTCTCGAAGAAGAGCCCGGTAAGCTTCTGAATTGCGAAAGCGTTCATCCCAGCGCCTTTTTAGCTCCCTGAGTGTGGCACTCCGAAGTTCTGATAGCGCGTTCAGCTCGGGTGTTGCGCCATTCGAATTGCGTGCTGCAAGCCGAGCAACCACTTGCCATGGCAAAGAGTTACATGCCTGTTTCGGTGCATCTTTCGCAACGTAGGTTGCAAACACAGAGCATTCATGTGCTCTAAGTGCATCTCTCACGGTGCTATTGCGACCCACGCGTGGCCTTCGGTGCTGCTCGCACGCAAAAATAAGAAGAAGTAGCCTGCATGATTGGCCGCCCTGCTGGTGCAAAAAGTCCAAGAGATATGGCATGCGCTGCCTGTTGCCAATAATTTCCTCCAGTGAGAGCACACTACTTTTCGGGAACAAATCACAACCTTCAGCCTCGCAGGATTCTTCGGACGAGGATCCCTCCAACTCGCTGCGCAGTCGCGCAAATGGAGACTCTGTATCGTGTTGCCCCTCGAGTAAGAAATGCGGGACTAGCATCTGAAAGCGTTGCCTTCCATCTACGGGTGAAATGACCATGCACGACCCACCACCGGGCAGCGATACTTCCAGACAATCACCAACCTGGCACCCTGCCGGTGTAAGTGTAGACACCAGAAGAGAACAAGCCCGCGTCTTCATCTTTGGGCGTCTTCATCGGCAAGCCGCGTCTTCATCGGCAGGGGACAAAGTCGAGGAATCTACAAAAGATACAGGATTCCGTCCACTTGGCCTTTCGTATCTCCCACTAGCCTGAGCTAAAGGTAGCAGAGTAAGCTCCTCCCTCAAGGGGGGGGTGGCTGAGCTCAATTCAGTTACGAGTGCCAGAACGAGCGCCATCTGTTCTAATGAAGGCCGACGGACCGCGCTTGGATGGCGCAGCCACCTCAGCAGTGGCGCAGCCACCTCAGCAGGGACGGAGGAGGGTACAGGGGAGGGTAGGGTAGGGCGGGTGCTTCATTGGAGCCGAAGGAGGGTGGTGGGCGGGCCAAAAAATAAGCCGCGCCACCCCGGACCCCGGGGAAGCGGCGAGCTGGGAGAGGACCACCACAGCCAGCAGTTTTATTTAGCTGCAAAAGAACCCTTGGTGGCTCTGTACCAGCGAGCCACTAGGAAAGTGGAAATCTCTCTACCCCCCTAGGATCCTTTCCGCCTTCAGTATCTACCTTCAGTTCACCCCACTAGGTCCAGGAAGAATCTCCGTCACGGTCTATTACAGTGCGTGAGAAGCTATAGCAGGGTTAGGAACTCTTAACTTGAAGTAAGGGGGGGGGGGATCCCAGGGCGGCTCAGTACCAGCGAGCCGCTAGGTAAATAGAAAATCTCTCTATAAGGCGCACTGCAACATCAAGAGCGCAATACCGCCGACTAGCATGGTGCTATAAGTTGAAGTCCACGTTCTAGATCTGAGCAAGATCATCTCGATAGGGCGACGTCGCGATGGTCCGTGGAAGGCAGGGTAGTATAAATATGGGGATGATGACAGGCGCACGGGGACATCTAAGACAGAAACACCGCAAACTCACAGAGGGAGTTGCATTTTCTCTTTCGCGATTTTCCTTGACCTGCGGTAATTTGCCACAAGGGGGTTGAAAATAGAGGGTCGAAAATATGACCACAAGAACGGTCCACGTGGCTGCGGCTCATACGCCAGTAGAACGTCCGACGGCAACGAGGAGTCCCTGGAGGGTCGCAGATATATCATCACGCTCATTGCTATCTTCTGAAGTTGCGAGCGCAATCTTGTACATATCTATGGCATCTTCTGTGGCGTCTTGAGCGGCGAGGACATCAGCAAGTCGTCTCCGTGTGTGTGCATTTGCTCCCTTTTTTGGTTCCGCAGCAACGGCACGTCGGAGCAGCGCTTCAGCGAGAGCATATCGCTCGAGCGCGAAGTACGCGTTTCCAAGTTCTCGCAGAAGAGAGGCATCATTGATCCCAAGCGTCATGGCAAGGTCGAGGACTTGTGATGCGTGCGTTTCAGCATCGCAGGGATCGGCCTCAGTTGCATGGAGAAGAGCAAGCCATGCGTGAGGTGGCGCGTTACGAGCAGAACGGACCGTCGCAAGTCTAAGAAAGTTGTCAGCTTCATTTATGCGTCCAAGGCGTAGACTGGCGGCCCCTGCCCCAAGCCAGAGGCTGGAAGTCTGCCATTCATTTGCGGCGACAATGAACGCATCGCGCGCGGCATCATACTGGCGTGTCTGAAGGAGACTTTTTGCGTGCTTAATCCGAAGTGCGAGGGGTACGATGTCAACCGGAGATCGTTGATGGCACAATCGAATTGCCTCCTTGTAGGGATCAATCGCCTCTTCAATCCGACCCTGGTTGAAATGTGCATCACCTAATGTTTCGTAAGCCTTTGCGCTTGGCGCAGTTGAGGTTGCGAGTGATGCAAGATCCACTGCCCGTGCTGGCTCGACAAACAGGACAGATTTAGCATCGAGGACACACCTCTGGGCAATAAGAATCGACGGCATCTGAATATGTCCCTTTGCACTCAAATGTGCTCTAGCGTTCGCAGCCAACAAGGCTCGACGAACAATTGCAAGTGCACGCGCGGATGTGCTCACGAGAGACCAGCGCTGGAGATACTCAGCAGCGTCCTGAAAAGCAGCGACGGCCCTGTAGATCTTGGGAATATTGTCTGCCACCGCTGTTGCTGCTCTCACTGCAGCGTCGTGTGCCCCAATGCCGTCCTCCTGTACATCCAGAACAATACAAAGAAGCGCTGCATCCAACGCAACTGAGGGTGTTGCCCCCTTGGATGTGGATGGTGCTTTAAGAACTGCTTGGAGCGCGTTTCTGGCTTCGACCAATCGGCCTTGCTCGAGGAAGATACACCCCCGGAGACGTAAAGCACTGATATGGTTAATATCTGACAGTTGCAAAGCAAGACTCTCGTCAAGAGCATGTCTCGCTTCGTCAAGGCAGTCAGCACAGAAAGAAAGCCGCCCTTTTGCATCGCCGAGCGCCCGGAGCAGGAAGGTCGAGTACTCGAACCACGTCTCTGCCATGATGTTTTGGTCAGAAGCTGACAAGGTTGCGACAGACAGCATTGCTTTGTGTTCGTCCGCCGCAACACACCAGAGCTCATTTGCTTCGGCGTCTGCCTATTGGTGGAAGATACGACGTCACCATATATGATCAAACAAATTTCTCATCAAAAATTTGCGTCTCGGACAACTCACCGCAAGCACGAGCCGCTGGCCGAGTACATCCTCAGCAGATGGCAGTCGCGGGTTCTTTGCTGCATCTTGATGCACGCCGTCACAGCCACGAACCGTGAGAAGAGTGTTTGTAACCTCCATCAGGTGAGTGTAAGCTTCGCCGATGAGCTCCTGCTCCCTGCTCTCATTTTCCGGCTGGACTGGATACCGCTTCCGAACGACACGCTGGATTCTAGGTGTGAGATTTAGACGAAAGCCATGTGAGGTTGAATCCTCATCGAGGAGCTTCTTCAACCGTCGTTGCCGCTGCTCACTGTCGCAGCCGATGAATTCTCTCTTTTTCTGAAGTACCTCGTATGTTTGCAAGACCTTGCTGAGTGTTGCGTCAATCTCCTGTTCCAGTTCGCCATCTACATTCCGGGGCGTCTTCTTCTTGAGACTCCGCTTTGGCGGCACACAGTCGAGCATACTCAGATGCTGATGAAGCTTTTCACTTGGCTTCATCCCGGACCAGGCGCCCATTGTATCATAGCTGCTTGGGAGACCTAGGACAAGCAGCCATAATTGAACCCCCCCGAGCACGGGCACGAGAAAGGACGTCGAATGCGCACATTTGATACGCACGCAAATTATGGCAGTACATCCTTCAATAGCCACGGCCAAGGGGCGGGGTGAGGCACGTGGAACGGGCGCCTCCTCATCCTCGATTGGAGGTTGGTCAGTCTGCGGAGGTAATGGGGCCAGAGCGCTCTTGCCCACGCCAAAGGAGGTTAGCTTTAGAGCCGCCGACAGCCGCGAGTCGGGAACGTCGAGAAAAGATTCAACCGGGACCGTTGCTGCTAACATGGCAATATTATCTGCGTGCTTCAAGGTAAGAACAAGGACCCACTTTTCTCTAGTGCGACGCATATCGAGCCACGTTGGAAGGCTTAAAAAAATCGACGGGGGCACGGGTGAGTCCCTGGTCCAGCTTATGGTACACGTTTCGAGCTCAATCGCTATTTGTGCTTCTCTGGTCTCGGTAGACTCATTAGCCTGTCGCTCAGCTCCTTCATTTTTGTCCACAATAGCAGACCAGAACCTATGAGGTCAAGCTGGAATTTTAAAGTTACACGCATTGAGTCTTCTGCGCGCCAGGATTGTTTGTGCTTTCTTCAAGACACTGAACTGGACGTCGTTCGAGGATTATCGGATGAAATTGTCCCCATGATCACGTCATTATCCATGACATCGCGCTCAAGCTGCAGACTTATTTCGAGGTCAAAGGTGGCAAGTTGGGCGGGTTCCTCAGCTTCAACTTGGGATGAAAACCACTCTGATGGTGCTGCGTGGATGGCAGAATCTGAGAATTCTAGTATTGTGCCGCCAAGCATCGCATCAAATAGCGCATTTGTTGCAGAGAGACTCAGAGTAAGGTAAGAAGACGCGCCACGATCGATGAGGAGTGACGTCGATGGCTCGCTGCCGTTATCTTCTTGCTTCTGTCCTAGTGAGAGTCTGGATTCCCATCGAAGCGTCGATGTCTCCGCAAGAGCAGTTCTGAGCGGCAGACGCAGAACTCCGAGGGGAGGGTCAGATTCAACGTCGAAGGCGGGGCCACGGACAAGACGCACCTCGACCACAGCTGCCTGATTCAATAATATGGATGCCAGTGCATCACTGGGCTGTTCTGCTCCAGCTCCGAAGCTCGAAAATTCCATTGATTCGAATCTTGCGGTCAGATTGCCCGGGGTTTGTTCCGTCTCATCGCATTCTATCTTCGTTTCGAATAGCGCAGGACCTGTGCCGCCAGCGACAAACGGCGACGTCGATTGCCACGGTACACGACCATTATATCCAGCAGGCTCGATGTAAGCAACGATACAGACCCTAATCAGTCCGCCCGGTACGAGCTCGGGTAATTCGGACTGATTCAGATGTAGTACAAGGCCAGACGCCTCTAACAGAACGGACATCGCAACAGCCCGATCGAAAGATATTATTAACCAGGATATATGGGCTGTAATTGGAAATCTTCGCGAAGTCGTGGGCGCTATGCTGCTTCGGCCCCCGCCGGCTGCACACACAGGCCTGCTACCGGGAACAGGAGCGGGCAGCCCACGGCTGTTTTCTCACGGCGGCGCGCCGCCGAGAAGCCTTCCTAAGCATGCTCTACTAGTAGCCCACCGTTTATCTGTCACACGCCAGATCCACCAACTTTGCCTTTCTCGTCCTCGAGATGGAGCTCAAAGTCGCGCTCCGGTACTGGTAAGAGTGACCTTCCGGTTGCAGGGTCTTTTGAAAAGCCCCCGGTCTTGTTGCTGCTCGAGGCTAAGCGGCTCCGGACATCGAAAAAAATGGAATGGAACATCAGGGTCATTAGCTCTGCCGCAACGGGTGGTGCGCCGATATTACGTGATGTGCATGGCGTATCTACGGGCACCGATGATAGCTCCGAGTAGAGACGCAAAGCATTATCAGTGGCTTCATTTAATTCCCTGAGAGCGGCATCATACACCTCACGCGTTTGCAGCGTCTTTTGTTGGAGGACTGTAGCTTCCAGACAGACGCTCGCTGCATTTGTTTTCGATACCTCTGGCGGAGATGGGCCCACCCGAATATCCTCGACCTTGATAGAGCGTGGTGGATCCTGGACTAAGCCGACCTTGAGTATGCCCATAGCGGCAAGTCTTGCACGCATGTTTTCGACCTACAAAGACCAAGGTAAAAAAGGCCACGGGTATCATCCAGGCGGCCACGGTGTGCGCTGATTCTAACCGCGATCGTGGTTTCTTGGCGACGTTGGCGGCTTTTCAACACACTCCGCTCGTGGTGAAGAGTTGGGGATGAGCTACAGTGTTTTGAAGCTTGTTGCTGTAAAGGAGTTACTGAACGTAGGTCATCGGGGAAAGATACTGAGCTAGCTTCAGTCGCTCGAACAGTTTCGTCAATAGTTTCAAATTCAGTGTGATGCTTCAGTGTCACTAGTTCGGGGTTGAAATCTTGATTTGTCCCAGAACCCAAGAGGTACATAGCTCGACTTTTCAACATCTGAGGCACTCCCATTCGTGGGCACGTTCTCGCCCAGGCTGGTGCAGTAGCCACTGTGTCATCAATCGTGTGCCCTTGACCCCGCATTGCTGTGAGCTCAGTTTGACGCTCGGTTGCTACACGTACCAATTCTGGCACAAGCGCCCACACGTGCACACAGCCATCACTGCCGGCGGTGAGGATTTTTGTGCTATCCCTGGAAAAACTGATGCATGTTACGAGGTCACCATGGGCGTTGGTTGACGCAAGACGCGAGCCAGAGTAAAAGTCAAACAGCCGCACGGTACCATCAAAACAACAGCATGCTGCGTGAACACCAGCGTCATCAACACAAAGACGATAGACATCAGAACAATGCAATTCTTGGTTTGCTAATTCGTAGCTGCGAACACGCTTTCCCGACATTAGGGAACGGACATCAAGGCGAGTACCTGCACCAGCACAGATTACGTATTTTGCGGTCGCATCGACTGCTATGTCATAGGCTGGAGACGGGGCTGGTCGCGTTCTGACGCGCCGGTATCTCTTGATGGGAAGGTCTCGTTCCCTGTCGATTGTACAGAAGGCCAGCGTTGCGTTCCCTCCAATGGTAACAAGCTTAGTTCCATCCACCCCAAATGCAAGTGCTGTAGTTGGTACGCCAGCCCCATGATTCTCGAGTGTTTGAAAGTAAGCGTACTCTTGTGTCACATCAAATATATGAACAAGACCATCCCTTCCCGCAGAAGCAAGTAACGCGGTATTTGAATATTTAACGCAAAGGACTTCGGCCCCGTGCGCCATGATGGTGTGTGTCGCGGAGAGGGACATTGCATTACAAATTACCTATAGATGTGTCTGGAACACGACATATCTGAGCTTTTGCATACACGGCCCTCCACTATTGTCCCTGAGCTGTCCCCAATTGCAACATGAAGTCCGCCAGATCTCCAGGCAAGCGTGCGTGGCACGCCAGTTGTTCGCTCATTACAGTTGACCTTATCTTCGGAGCTAAATCGCTGGAAAGTATCAGCCTCTTTCGTTTCCCCCATAATTAAGGATTGGAGAAGATCACGCGAGAAAACATTCCGACGAGTCCTATGTCGCAATTTTGCAAGGCCACATTTTGAAGCTACTCCCAAGTCCCAGAACCGCACAGTGCGATCAGCAGCGCAGCTTATAAATGTACCATTTGGGAATGACCTAAGCACAATCCGGCTTGTTGGGGACTTATCACGGACACAGGGCAAGAGACAGAGCTATTTTATCTGCGCTCGGGCTTTCAAGGCATTGGAGGTCCCAGATGGATCCAATGTGGTGAAGAAAGGAACGATGCTTCACTACAGCGCAAGGGTCGTCAATGTCCCAGATTAAAAACGAACGATCGGCATAAATAGCAAACACCCTGGTGGATGATCCATCGTGCACTATCCTTATGCATTGCGTTGCGGGATAGGCAGGCAAATCTCCTCGCGACGTAGCAGAGAACAACCCCAAGGGAGGTGGACGCGGGAGTGTGTCTACATATACAAGGTCAGTAGCACGGAAGAGCCGTGCTAAGCCATCAACACACCCTGTTATGACAAAGTTGCTGGTAGATGAAATCGCGAGTGCTTGTCCACCAAGCGGCATAACACGACTTGCAACAGGGCACTCGGGATCAAACAACAAGAAATTTCCTGTTGCGGAGACACCAAGAACACATCTATTGAGGGGTGCGGCATCACACAGAGGGCTTATCACCTCACAATACTTCCGCGCGTCCAGAGAAATTGGATCCCAAAAGACCAATCCTTCATCTCCGCAGGAGATAAAATATTTCTCTGTCCACGCCACACACCTCAGCTGTCCCAAACACCGGGAAGCTAAGCGAAGCACCTAAAAAGTATAGCCTGAGAGAATCATTTGGACTGGAAAATATTTACTCGAAGTGGACGCGAGGAATCTTTCCACGTAACGACAAGCGGTCGTTTGTCGCCGACGAAGCCAGCCGAAGCTATTCTATCCCCTGCCGGGCTGAATGCAATCGCACTGACACCAATCCCGTGCGTGCTATCAAAGCATCTTATGCTAGCACAAGTCGAGACATCAAACACAACAAGAGTTCCTGCTCTTTTTTTCAAGCCCACGCAGATAAATTTCCCATCATTACTGACTGCTATCGCCGACACAGGCGCATTCGCAAAACAAAATTTGGTTTGACGGTCGCGTCTCGCTGAATAAAAAGCTACCACCCCTCCAGCTGCAAAGCAGATTTCGCCGCACTTCCCACCAGCTGCGGCGAAAGCAGCATTCGTGCAAGATGTCACGCCGAGGCAGCGAATCAATTTAACTTTTTCCATGGTGTTTCTTCAGTGCCCTATATCCCTGACGAGGTTCGTCAAAGTTAAAGCGACGGAATCGATTCCGCCTGAGTTAAGTTGCTGCTCCGTGACCGATCGGTCACGGTGCGACGAAATCTAAAATGAAGTTGTCTAGTTGCCGGAAGCTGCCGTGTAGCAGCTTGAGGGCATAAGTTTCTTTTGATTTAAAGTAGCTTTCTAGTCTAGCAAGATAATTACATTTGCGGCAGTACAATATGTTTCCGGTGACGAGTTAGTGAGTTTAGCCTATCATCATCCAGTCAAATAAAACTGCTGGTTGTGGTGGTCCTCTTCCAGCTCGTCGCTTCCCCGGGGCCCGGGGCGGCGCGGTTTATTTTTTTAGCATATGGCCTTCAATGACAGCAATGAGTGAAGATTGATTCAGGAATCTTCATGGTATTTAAATAATTGGTTCGTGAAGCTCTGCTATACCGAGGACGGTATGAGTCAAGTTTGGGGGCCATTGTGGCGGAATTTCCGCCTTCAATATCTACCTTTAGCTTAGCTTGAAGCTGGCAGCGCACTGTGGCGGGATTTCCGCCTTCAATATCTACCTTTAGCTTAGTTTGAAGCTGGCGTTGCAGTGCATGTATCCGCCCTATTCACCTCACTATATCTTTATCCTACAGATACGCGTCGCCGTATCTTTTCCCTTTTTCTTATCTCACATCTTGCGAGGGCTGCCTTGGTGTTATCCAGGCTGAGAGTCCGCGCTAGTGCCCCTAGGCTACCAGGGGAGATCAGAGGCAATATCTACTTAGTACTTTAGTTGAGGGGCCTTACAATCCTTTGACAGCAATGCATGTATCCGCCCTATTCCGCTCATTATATCTTTACTTGATAGATACGCGTCGCCGTATCTTCCCCTTTTTTCTTATCTCACATCTAGCGAAGGCTGCCCTGGTGTTATCCAGGCTCAGGCTATGCTTTGCCTGGTGGTGCTTCCGAGTCGGGCTACTACATTCGCGCGCGCTGTCGATTTTTTGTTTGTCTGGGAGATCATATGGTACATTCCTTCTTACGTCCCCGGAGGGCCTTCACAGCGAGCCCTCAAAGACGGCCATCCCACCGCAGCGCGCCGCCAGAACGCTGCAATGTCGATTATGAAGTGCCGGCTACATTCGAACGCCTTTTACCTCGGCGGGGCAGATTTACTGCCGTCTAGCCACGGGGTTGATTGACTCCACTTCGCTGATGCGGCGCGCTCCTGCTCGGTGTTCCTCGGGACCTGGTCTAGGTAAGCGCAATTGGCGGTAGTTGGCTCGAATTTCCTGCACGCTGTCGGGGTCGAATGAAGTGCAGGCTTGGTTTGGCACTGAGAGGAATTGATAAGGACAATGAGTCTCAGTGAGTCAAAGGCAGTTGAGAGGTCCACTGTAAGCTCGTCGTTTTTGTCGAGGCAGTGGGTTGAAAACCTTGTCATCACGCCTTCACAAACAACGGATGTCATCATGCCACAATATGGCTCAGTACGCGTCCTTGGAAGTACTATATGTGACATTGAACGATTTTTTAATAATGTTGCTGGGGGCAAGATAAGTGCCCGGGCCCACATCTACCGACGTTCCTCCATTGTAGGAACGGAAGCGATGCTCTTTGGTCTGTTTGACACTTAACCGCCTCCCTTTCCAAAGGACTCGTTTTGGCTCATACGTACCTAGAGGTGCCAGCCTTGTCTCCAAGCGCCATGAGTATTGTCTCACCAGGGCCCGGAGTCTCGGCAATAAGGTCGCCGTTGAAAAGTCGACCTTCATCGAACCTCCGGGTCTTCGAGGTCAGCGAGGAAAACGGATAGGACCGCGCGGCCTTGTGGTTCTGGTCAAATACTGATGGTAGCACGTATTCTCCTATGCCAGATTGCGAGTTGCTATAGGCCAATTAGAGCGAGAAATTCGCACCAACACTTGGGTTTTGATGTGACCCAACCTGAAGAATATCAGGCGCACGAGCATCGTATTTTTGTGTATCAAGACGTTCGACACTCGATCGAAATGAGTACACAGGCTGTGCTTTCAGCTTGGGCCTGCCCTGGGATGATGCGTCATCACGCAGGACCGTGGGGTCCATTTCGTAGGCACCTGGTCCGGGTGTATCTAGAGCTATTTGTTCTTCGCTTTGATACTGCTGAAGCCTTGCAATGTCCGGGGGCAAACAATGAGGGTTGAAGCGCATAGTGCAGGTGCCAAAAATCCCATGGCGCCCAAAAGTTTTTTTCCTTATTACTTGCACTATAGACTGCTTTTCCAGGTCGTAGTCACCAGGGCCAGGATCACACCCTGCCCGCTGTGCAGTGTTCGAACCACGCATCCGGGACAAGGCCACCGTGTCGCTCCCCAATTTTAGACAGGGTCGCATATCGGTAGAGCTAAATGCAATTGGGTCATCTGTTAGTCTCTTCTGCAGCTGCGTCCGAAAAGAAGACTTTGTACCCCCATACGAGCCGGGGCCAGGTACGTGAGATGACGAAGGCTCCACGAATGGAAGATCCTTCGGTCGATTCCAACCCCGCCTCTCGGTGGTTGCTCCAAAACATTGCAACACTGAAGGCCAATCGCAGCGATGAGAGGTGGGACCCAGGAACCTACAACAATGCCAAGCGTCCTTTTTAGCTAGCTAGCTTCGACTCCATCTCGCACGCCCCAGGACCAATGTCATTTGTTTGTCGTGATGTGGCGGACATCTCAAATGCCATTGGAATCTTGGATTTGAAACTCGAGAGACCTTCCGAGGTCCTACTTTGACGAGCAAACTTCGATGTGGGTGGGACTAATGGGTTGTATTCACCCGGCCCCGGGGTTTTGGCACTTGAAAATACCTGAAAAAGGCGATATGCGAGAGACGAATGGTGCGCAGGCAAACCTGACGTTGGGTATTCGATTTGCCGAATGTGGTACCGTCTGATCGCAAGGTCTTGGGCAGGTTGTAGAAAGCCGGACCAACTGTATCTGGTCCAAGTCCAGTGAACACCTGCGCCGCCTGGCATGATGAATACAGAATATTTACGCATGACTCTCTGGTATTGACATCGCCGGGCATGGGAAGAGGCATTGGACCGCGATCACTCGTGTCGTAGCCGTTTGATTGCTCCTTGCGCGGAATGGTTGGCGGATTGAAACGCAGGGCGGCAGACTCAGAGCCTGTCGCTTTGACGACACGCGATGCTGCGGACGCACCTTTAGAATTGGGGAGCAGCCTCGGCCCCGATGCTGGCTCTTTGAAGGGATCCCGATACTGGCCGGGGCCTGGGTTGTCCGCGATCGTGGATGACCGGAACATTGTCGATCCAGGTGCAGATGGAGCCAATCGGGCGATGGCTGTTTTGAACACATTGCTTGATACCATCCGACGCCTGACCCGTGGAGCCGTGAGGTAGGATCCAGGACCGGGTGTATGTGCTGAAGTTAGAGTATTTTGATTCAAGTTTCGTGCATTTGAGGACGCAAATGCCGCAAAATTGGGCTGTTTGCCCGTGCTCAGTTTCAACCCGCCGTACGTCCCTGGACCGACGCTTCCGGGTGTAGAATGTTCAACCATGATTGCGGCCGTCGTATTACGCGTGGACCTCGACGACATCGCCATGGTAACGAGCACCCGGTGATATATATCCAATTTCCGTTCACTTGGCTTTCGTATCTCCTGAGCTAAAGGAAGCATATAGAGATAGAGAGATTCCTACCTTCATCTTCAGTGAACTGCATCTTGATGTTGCAGTGCACTTTAACCCACTGCGCTCCTACTGCGTATCCTGCTAGTTTTCCCTTCCGTTCCTTAATTCATTCTAATCCAGCTTCAAGTCTTATAGACAGCGAACTGAAGGAGTGACTGCCAAGCAGGCATAGAGAGCACAGCGCTCCTCTGTGTCTGTGGTGTCTGTCTGGTTAGCGTCACAGCGACGTGCCAGGTAGCACCAGGCTCATAAGCAGATACTCGATCCCTATTCGCTCCATTCGTTTAATCGACACCACTTACGACGAAGTTCTCATTCTAACCACCGGACGCTAAATTGAATCGCGTTGAAGCACCTCCTGCGCACGTTATGGGCTGCGACCGGGGCCCCGGGGGCGGGTCTGGAGTCCTTCCTATCTCGGACTAACCGCGCAGTGAGGCTCAGCGTCCGAGAAAACGTGCGCGCGTCGTCTTAGTCCGCGATAAGAAGGCGATCTTGACGTCGAACGGGGCAGCCCCTCGGTCGACGGTCGTTTCGTGTGGTTTATGTACGAATTCGCCCTTCCCGGGTGGAATTAAAATGCTCTTTACGGACACCCGTTGCCCCTGATTGTGGGTTCGAATTTCCACGCGCGCGTGACGACGACGACGACGACGGCGGCGGCGGCGGCGGCGGCGGCGGCGGCGACGACGACGACGACGACGACGACGACCGACCAACCCAGCCCTACTGAAGGGAATCGACTGGGGCGATAATATACGATCCCCGATGCTGCGAGAGGTCGACAGACATGAAAAAGGGGTCGAGGGGATCAAACGCGCCCCACCCCAGCCCCCGAAGGACCGTTTGAGTCACCATGCGATTGGCAGCACTTCGCGTCTGCGCATGTGCTTCAGGCTCACACTAGCGGAGCACGAAGCTGCTGGGATCGTTGCATAATTCCGCCCGCATTATCGCGCGGCTGTGGGCTGATAAAGACGTGGAACCATAGCTTCGTCTTAAAAAGTTCTCGTTCCGTCCGAGGGTTAGAATGAG
>Ga0257106_1000941_pt1 | contig 15463 bp, 8 predicted proteins | sample LP_taG_3_FD_190177 | JGI IMG/M metagenome (GOLD analysis project Ga0257106, IMG submission 190177) | Marine microbial communities from Northeast Subartic Pacific Ocean, Canada - LP_J_2011_P26_10m | ecosystem: Environmental > Aquatic > Marine > Oceanic | place: Canada: Northeast Subartic Pacific...
CCTAAACCCTAAGGCATACCCCGAGCACCACAAGAGAACCCTCGACAACCGGCTGCAACGCATCAGAACGGGACATGCGCATCCCGCTGGGAGGCCCTCGGTTCAGGGAGCATGCGCGTCACGAGATAAGACGAACACGCCTGCAGCGGGGCGACTTCAGTTGCGCGTGCACGTGCGTCGATCTACCCCAGATCAACTCTAGCTAGTGCGTTCACGGAGCCGTCGTTCACATGTTACGAGCTACTATCGCGCATACAAGAGCCGTTTCTATTCGTCAAACGTCACGCCGTCATCTGTGTGCACATTGCAGCCCGCCGCTCTGAGCTCGCGTATCGCAGCCGGCAATGTCGTCAGCTGATTGCCGCTGAGGTCCAAATGCTCCAGCGCCGTGAGCTGCCCAATCTCCGCCGGCAGGCTCGACAGCTCATTGTTGCCGAGGTACAAGTCCCTCAGCGACGTGAGCTGCCCGATCTCCGCCGGCAAGCTCGTCAGCTGATTGTCGCCAAGGTTCAACCTCGTCAGCGCCGTGAGCTGCCCGATCTCCGCCGGCAAGCTCGTCAGCTGATTGTGGCTGAGCCACAACCTCGTCAGCGACGTGAGCTGCCCGATATCCGCCGGCACGCTCGTCAGCTGATTGCCGATGAGGAACAAGTCCCGCAGCGACGTGAGCCGCCCGATCTCCGCCGGCAAGCTCGTCAGCTCGTTGTCGCCGAGGTTCAACTCCCTTAGCGCACTCAAGCGCCCGATCTCCGCCGGCACAGCTCCAGTCAGGTCAAACCCTTCCAAGTAGAGCTCCACCACCCGGCCGTTTTCCATGGTCACCCCTAACCAATCCTCCGGATGCTCGTCCTCCAGCCACCTCTCCTGCAGTTCAGGGCACATCGCACGCCATGTCCGGAGCACTCCGACGTCACCCTCGTCGTCGAATGTTCGCGTCCCGTCATCCTTCGACGGCTCCAGAAGCTCGCGACTGTCCCACCCGTCGGGCGTCACGCCCGGGTGCTTGTCCAGCCAAGCCTGAACCACGTTTCGCATCGCCCAGATCGTCGTCACCTTCGTGCTGCTCAGGGCGCGACGCGTGAGCGGGTCCTCGGCCCCGTTGCGCTCAAAGTGCGACAAAATGGCGCTCCGCTCGTACGTGTGGCCCGAATCGACCACAAACACCGGGTCGCGGAACATGGTTCGCGTGATGGGGCACATGAGCTCTTCGGGCTCGGCGTCGAGATCTGCGTCGAGATCTGCGTCGGGCGGGTCGCCCCGTGCGCTCGCGGAACGCCGGGTTTGCACGCCGGCGCTCGCGTTTCTGCATGTCGGCTCCAGCACGTCGGACGTCTTGCGCCGCGTTGAGGGCGCCATCGAGCGAATGCCCGGGGTTGCCGCGAGCCCCGCGCTCGGCACTCTGATAGATCTGAGGAATTTCGGTAGCAGGTTACCAAAAATATCAGAAGATGGTGCACGCCGTGGCGTGGGCGCGTCTCTCTGCGTGCGCGCCGGTTTCCTCGCGCACGGATAGTGCCGGTAAGCGCGTGTCATGCGCGGCGTCATCCGGTGATGATGAGGTTGCCAAACCCGCAGAAGTCCGCGTGAGACTCCCATGGACAGGAGACATCGGCCCGCGGGAGATGAAGCTCATGGCTGAATCGTTTACCGATCTTAAGTTGCTCAGTTCGGTCCCCACCATAGGGGGCTACATGCTCCGGAATGGCACGGCAGCGTTACGTCATCAGGCTTCGATCCTTCGCGGGGGACCGGGCGGGAAGATGGGCGGCGGATCGGCGACCTACCCCAGCAGCTGGTCAGCGCCGTTCGCCATCGCGAACGAGCTGATCGCCGGGTTTCTCGAGGCTGTTAGCGCTTCGAACGAGTTGGAGAGGTATCGCTCCCGCACCAGGGGCGAAGGCGAGGAGGAGGCACTTCAGCGGGTTGGAGAGTACGTACGCGGCCTTCGAGGCATCATGGCTGTGGGCATCGCCCCCATGCCCGGAACCAAGGTGCAGAGCATCGAAATCGACGGGAGGCGAGGTGTGTGGCTCACCCCCGATGGCCGGAGTTGGGACGATCCTGACGCCCCGAAGAGGACGGTGATGTGGATGCACGGTGGCGCGTTCATCCTGTGCAGCACAAACACGCACGCCAGGCTGCTATCGTCCCTGGGCATCGAGTCTGATGCGAGGGTGCTGTCAGTTGAATACCCGCTCGCACCCGACGAAGGACGTTACGAGGACATGCTGTCGCACGTGGTGAAGGCGTATCAGTGGCTGACGAGTCCGAGCGGCGGTGGAGTTGATCCTGGGTCCGTAGTCATCGGCGGGGACAGCGCCGGCGGACATTTGGCGGTTGGTCTTGTTCAGCGATTGATTAGCAGCGACACGACCGGTCCGGCTGGAGTCGTCTTGATGTCGCCGTGGCTCGACCCAGGCCGAGACGATCCGGCCACCGAGGAGGCTTGGAACAGCGCCAGAGCAACCAGCTGTTATCTCAGAGGCGTGAAGGATTCGATGAAGGTCGTGCACGACTTGGTGTTCGAGCAGGTGATGGAGGAAGAGGAAGAGAACGAGCTAGACTTTTCGTACCTGCCGCCCAGAAACATGCTCAGAAGAGAACTTTGGGACGGCCGGCGTGCTCACCTGGTCCCTCCGGTGCTGGTACAGTACGGTGGCGCAGAGGTTCTAGCCGCGGAGAGCAGGGAATTCGTGCGAATCGCGTCTGAATGCGGCATCGATGTGACATCGCAAGAGTTTGACGACCTTCCGCACGTGTTTCAGGTATTCGACGCTTTGGAGACGGAGGGCGAGAGGGCGATTCAATCTGCCGGAGCATTCGTGTCGCGCGTGAGCAAGAGTGGCTAGCTAGTAGAGTAGTTAACTCTTAGTAGAGTAGGGTGAACCCCATGTGGCAAAAAAGCATATTTGATTAATGTCTCGTGTCTACGCGCCGAGGCTCTTCATGAGCCTCATGACCTCGTCCTTCTCCTCGGGAACAACCGCCTCATCCTCCGTCGCGGCAATCTCCTCCAGAGTTTCGCGCAGCTCCGAAAGGTGCGACGCCATCTGCTCATCCGTCGCCTCCGGGCACAGCGCGCGAATCAATGTTTTGACGCGCTCCTCCGCGACGCGCATGCGAAGTCGGGATGCAAAGAACTCCCTCGACTTGTCCCACGGCACAATCTCCTTGATGGCGCGCTTGTGCAACATGACGCCGGGGGTGTCGTGCAGCGCGGCGAAGTGCGTCGCCAGCTGTTTGAACGTCGGCATCAGCTCCTTCTCGAGTTTCTTCTCCGCGCCGTCGTCGTCGCCCAGGTTCTGCATCTGGGGCAAGGACCTCTTCATCACCTTGACCAGATCCGCGCGGCGGAACTTGATGTCAACAACACCCTCGGGTTCGAGCACGCCACCCTTACTGCCCTGCGCCGCGTAGAACTCCATCTGCTCCGGGTTGATGCTGGAGTCAATGACCACCCACGCGCCGCCTCTGAGTTCGCCGTTCGTGGGAATGTACACGAAGATGGGCTGCGTGTACTCCCTCAGCGCGTCGACGATGTAGGCACCGTACTTGAGAATCTCGCCGTACATATCCCTCAGACCGCCGGCGAACCCGCGCCAGTTGGCGAAGATGATCAGAGGGAGTCCCTCGCGGTTCATGTCCCCGATAGCCTGAGCCGTCTTGAACGCGCTGTCAGGGAACCAAACCTGACCCGCCTGCGTCTCCTCCGTGATTTGAGCACCCTCAAACGCCGGGTCCGCGGGGACAGTCTTCTCGCTCGTGCGCGTCTCAACCGCGACGACACCGATGGGAAGCCCTCCGAGGCGCGCCCTGCCCGTGACCACGCTCTTGCCCCAGTCCGTCATCACCTCCATGAAAGAGCCACGGTCGAAGAAGTGGTGGAGCATCTCCCTCGGATCGTGCGGCGCATTCGCCGGGGTGAACCCCACGGGCCGATGGATGGTGTCAAACCCGTCGCCCTTCGGCAGGGTGAACGGCAGAGGCGCGCCCTTCTTCGCCGGGACGAAGGACAGCCATCGCAGGATGTTGCTCACGCCGCGCACGTCGTCGGGCACGACCATGTGAGAAACGCCGTTGTTCGCCATCACTTTTGGACCGCCGATCTGCGCGTTTGACGTGTACACCTCGCGGCCCAGAACCTTGTTGAGCGCGGAGGCGCCGGTGAGGATGAGCGGCGCGTCGGCGTGTTGAATGACGCGCTGGCACAACCGCGAGCAGTACGCCCCGATACCGACTGACCTGCCCGTGACGTACGCCATGGTAACCGTGCTCTTGTAGGCCCTGCTCGTCGCGGCGGCGATCTCACCGCTGCCTTGCAGGCACTCGACACCCTGCCCGCCGCACACGTCGGTGAGCGCGAAGCGAACCTGACCCGTCTCGCCGTCCACGACCCTGTCCGCGAGCACCCGCCCGTTGGTGCCGAGCATCTCGTAGTCATCCTCCGTGAGGTAGAGGTACTCGAACCCGCGGCTGGGTTTCGTCGAATCCACCCAAGCAACCCTGAACGCCGCCTTGACCGCCTCATCCAGGCCGATCCTGGCGCCGCTGTTGCTGCTGATGTAAACACAAGGGAGGCCCTCGGCGACGGCGAGGTCGAACGCCGCCCTGTACACCGCATCTTCCTTCGGGGAGAACGAACCCGACATGTGCGTGATGTCGTTCGCCACGAGGATGATATCGCGACCGTTTCGGTACTCCTCCGTCACGAGCGTCGCCCTCCAGCACACCATGCCGACGTCGTTCATACCCGGCGCGCGCTCAACCTCCACCAGGACGCCGCTCTTGCCGTGGCCGGGCGCGACGAGCTGGTGGGAAGAACCCGCGGGGAGTTCGAGCACGAGCTCCACCAGGTGCTTGATTCCGGGCTGGGGCGCATCCTCGTCGTTCCCGCCCTTCTCAGCCAGGACGTTTGCGAAAATCTCAGGGAAGTCGTACGCGTAGGTGCTGTTGAGGTTCTGGCAGATCATTCTCTTGCGCTGGATGGTGTCCAGGAGCGGGTACAGAGGGGGCCTGGGCGCGGGGCCCGAGGTGTCGTGCACGGTTGAGGTCATCTTGAACTTGAGACCCGAGGTGTTGAGCGCCACGACCTCACCGCCGCCGACGCGAACCTCGACGCAGGAAACCTTCAGGCGCCTGAGGTCCTCGAAGGTGAGGTGGATGAAGCTCGCAATGGCCGCCTCGATCCTCGGCAAGTCCTCCACGGTTGTGCCAACCATGTTGATGTAGACGTGGTTCCACGCGGTGCCGTGCTGACCGACCGCGAGCTCCAGGGACCCGAGCACATCCGCGAGTACGGAATCGTCGTGCACAGAGGTCCACTTGTGATCCGCGAGGGAATCGAGGTCGATGGACACCGAACCGGAGGGTGTTCGCTTGTGGCCGCCGTTGGGAGCCTCGACGCCGGCGAGAAGAAGCTCCTTGTGGTACACCGCCGCGCGAAGGAACACGCGTCGATCGCGCTGCGGCAACTTGGCGCCCCTTCTGCTCTGCGGCACAACTTCTTCCGCGAGGAAGACGCCGATGGAGTACTCGCTGGCGTTGACCCAGTTGCGGGTGCGCTTGCCGTGGGTCCTGCTGGAGATCATACCGACGCACTCCACCTGGAAGTTGGCCAGGCGCTCCACCTCCATCTGCGCCGCCATGTGCGGCCAGAAGCCCCTCGCCACGCTCACCTCCTTGAACTCACCCTCAGGCGCGAGCGGCGAGGAGGTTGGTGAGGGAGGAGGCAGGTTCGCCGGAGCCGCCGAAGCGAACCGCGCGAGCGACCCGTTGGCAAAGTTGCGCGCAAAGGTGAAGTGCTGCGGGCGCTCACCGATGGCGAGGAGGGTGACCGCGACACGCGAGGTGGCGAGCGAGATGGCCCCTGCGAGGTGCTGTCCGCTGACGAATGCCTGCGCCGCGTCGCGAATGTCCCGGTCCTCTCTGCCGTGCAGCCTCGGGTAGTTGATGACAAACGCGAGCTCCTCCGGTTTTTCGGCGTTGGCCTCGGGCAGCGCGGAAACCGCGTGGCCGAGGGACGGCGCGAAAAGCACCAGGTTACGGCCCCCGTCTAGCCTGACGAACGTGACCGCGGGATCGGCGTCAAAGACGTGCGGTCCAGCCCCTTGGGTCGCGGGAAGGTCGATACCTGCGGCGGCGAAGAGAGCCTCGATGGCGGCAAACTTTTCCGTCTCGGACGGCGCTTCAAAGAGCGTCTCCCACGAAGGGCCGTCATCCTCGTGCTCCGCCTCTTCGTGCCCGCGGATCATGCCGATCTCCTCGGCGAGGTTGGCGTACGAGTTGAATCGCGCGAGGGTGTTGGTGTTGTCGAGGAAGAGAGTACCGACGGATCTGCGCTTGATCCTGTCACCGGGCACGCCGGGGGTGCCGGCTCCAATGGACGACTCGGTTTCGCTGCCGTTGAGGGAGGTGAGGTCGTCCATGCTTCCGCCGTACAGGGACCCGGCAGACGCCAGACCAAAGTCCGAGAGGCTCTCCTGGCGGCTATGCGCCAACTTCTCGAGGTTCCCGCCGGACGCCATGGCCAGGTTGCTACCGGACATGGCCTTCATCCTTTCTCGCCTGGACTTGCGGCTGGCGTCCTGCTTCACGACGATGATCTGCCTCGCCCTGTAGCTCACCTCCTTGTACCCAGACTGGGACGCGGACTCGAGCTTCGTGAGCCTGCGCACCGCCTCGAGCATGGATGGCGCGTCGATCATGTCGTTTGCGCTCACCTCATCGAGGAACTTGAGGATAAGCGCGGACCTTTGAGCCAGTCGCGAGTGCGCGTGAGCGTACTGGACAACCGCGGACGCGTCACCCCGGTACCTGGACCTGAGAACCATGATGGCATCCTCGAAGCTGGCGCTGCACGCGAACGGCTCCTCGGCATCCAGGAAGGTTTCTAGATGCCTGGTAAGCACCCTCACGCGGTTCATGTGCAGGCCGCCCTCGAACTGGTCGACAAAGGACCGGAGCGGAGCGAAATCCGGGCCGTGCTCGTCGATGAGATCGCGGACCCGCTTCACCGCGACTGAGACGACATCGGTGCCGTCGTCGGTGACCATGGCGCTTTGCATGAACTCCTCGATGGACGCGAGCTCCGTGAGCGCCGCCTTGGACGCCCTGGAACTGACAGCCTGCTTAGTTTCGGAGAATTCGTCGAGCGCCAGCTCCATGGTGCCGAGCACTTCCAGCAGCGGCGTCACCGGATCAGCCGTCTTGTTGAAGTCGTACCCGGCGAGCAGCTGGTGGATTCCCGCCGTGTTCACGGTGAACTTGACCAGGGCGCTGTCGTGCTTGAGGGCGCCGGTGAGCTTACGCGACTCGATCTTGGTGAACTCACCGCTGAACGGCTGGCTCACCTTGACCGAGGAGGGATCCTCCACCTCAACCGCGCAGAGCGCGTCGCCCGTTTCGAGCGCCGCGCCGGGCTGCGTCAAGTGAGTCACCAAGCCCGTGCTGGTGGCGAGGAGAGGCATGACGGTCTTCATCACCTCCACCTCGCAGTACGCCACGCCCTCCACGGCCCTTCCTCCGTCGGGGACGAGGTATCTGATGAGTTTACCAGTCCCCGGCGCGCTCATCTTCGTCGGGTCAAAGTCATCCGGGAAGAAGCAAGGGTGCCCGTCGACGTGCACCTTGAGGCCAACCTTTGAGGGCTCGGTGTACACGCTGTGCGCCCTGCCTCCGAGAAGGACCTTGAGTCCTCCGTCGCGCAGTGCCAGCACCTCCGCCTCGCACACCGCCTCGCCGTTGACGTGGATGTAAAACAGGGTGTGGCTGCCCATGGTGACGCGCAGGGAGTACCTGATGTCCTTGTAGATGAGCTCGAAGGAGTGCTCAGACAGGTTGGTCATCCACGCCTCCGGGGGCACTCCTCGGGTCAGCGCATCGACCACCCTGCTCTCCAGTTCCTGGTGCCTGGACGCGGCGCGCATCACCGCGCCGCACACGACCGCGAGGTGGTCGTCCAGCGCCTGAGCCCTGTCCTGCTCGGCGATCAACCCGTCGAGCCACGCGGTGGAGTGGAGGTCGGCTCGGAACTGATCCTTCTCGATGAGCGAGCAGAGGTACTTGACGTTCGTGTGGATCTCGCCCCGGATGCTGAGCTCGGAGAGAGCCTGGATCAGTAAAGTACCGGCCTCGTCCCTGGTTGGCTTGTGCGCGAAGATGTGTCCAAACTGGCTATCCGCGAACTGGTGCACGCCTCCCGTGAGGCCGACGGAGAAGTTGCCGGTGACGCCGGGCAGGGATCGGAAGTGGAGCGAGTGAATAGCACCGGACGTGGGCTTAAAGCCACTCTCCGGGTCCTCCGCGGTCACCCTCGCCGCCATGCAGTGTCCCAAAGGAGGGTTCTGAGGCGCGGTGTCAAAGTCAATCGGGGTGACGCCGTTGGGATCGGTTTGGCCGTAGAACTTCCTGATGTGAGGCATCTTGTTCAGGGGTATGCCCATGGCAATCTGGAGCTGAACCGCCGGGAGGTTCACACCCGTGATCGTCTCCGTCACCGGATGTTCCACCTGCAGACGCGGGTTCACCTCCAGGAACGAGTACTCGCCCGTGGTGATGTTGTAGAGGTACTCCACGGTGCCCACGCCGCTGTACCGAACCTTCTTGGCGAGCCTGACGGCGCCGCGCTCGAGCTCCGCGCACAGCTCCCTCGGCGCCACCGTCACGGGAGCTTCCTCTATGATTTTTTGGTGCCTGCGCTGCACCGAGCAATCGCGTCCGTAAAGGGAGATGGCGTTGCCGTGCTTGTCCGCCACGACCTGAACCTCCAGGTGCCTGGAGTTGGTCGAGAGCTGCTGGATGAACACGGGAGAGCCGGGCACCTCCGCCTGAACCTGCACGAAACCCGTGCGGAGCTCCTCCATGTTGGTCACCATGCGGATACCCTTACCGCCGCCTCCTTCCGATGCCTTGATCATCAGCGGGAACCCAACCTTCTCGGCGCTCTCCTCCGCCTGGTCCAGGTCCCCGAGCGTAGCCGCCAGTAACACATCCTCGGGAATCGAAGTCTCCGGGACGGTCAGGCCGGACCCCGACCACGGGATCACGTTCACGTCGCACGACTGCGCGAGTATATTCGCACAGATCTTATCACCGACGGCGTCCATCGATTCCGCGGATGGTCCGAGGAAGGCGATGTCGTGGTACGCGAGCGCGGCTGGGAGCTTCGGGTTCTCGGAGGCGTGACCCCATCCGGGCCACACCGCGTCCGCCTGGCACCTGCGCGCCACCTTGACGATCAGGTCCACGTTGGCGTAGTTATTCCTGTTGGAGCCTCCTTCGACGGTGATGAACTCGTCCGCGAGCCTGATGTACTCGGCGTTGGCCTTGACGTCGTCCTCGGTCGCCATGCACACGATGTGCAGAATATCGTGGGTTCTGAAGGTCTCGTACTCCCAGAGCCTGAGCGACCGGATGGCCTTCACCGCGCCCACTGCGAATGGGTAGGGAAGAGGTTGGTTCAAACATCAGCGCGAAGTCGAGTCGGGGTTCACATGGTTTGGGCCGTCAAGGTTCACACCCACAGGGGGAAGGAATCGCGGGGCGCGGGATGAGGGTTCCGGGGTCGGATTGACAAGGAGACTTACGGCCATTGTTCGCGACGAGGACCTTCCGGATGAGGCGCGTGCCGCCCCTGGACAGCACATAGTTCTCGAACTGAATCTCGGCGGTGGCCACTGTGATCACGAGGAGATGGGGCAGGGTCGCGAGTGAGACTTCGGGTGCCATGTATCGGGGAAACTCGCGCGGTCGCCAGGGAGGGTCGGGAGCCCGAGGGATCGGATTCGAGGGGTTTAGGCTCACTCTGTCTGGGGCCGACGACTGCCGATCGGGCGTCGACGACTGGCGCTTGAGGGTGCCTTTACTGCGATTCTTTACTCGCGACCGACGTCAAGGCCGCGGTGCACTCGTGCCAATGAACCGCTCCCTACCCTTTTCTCCTCGACACACTCGCCAGCGCGTCCACGGAGTACGCCTCTCCGCCTGCCAGTCACCGCCCGTTATATCGCTTCGCCTCCCGCTCGGCACCTCTGCTTTGATGGATGCCGTGTGGATGAGAGGCGGAAAACACTTTTCGGTGCCCTCTGAAGGAAATCAGACCGTCATTCTTGAGTTAATTAGACACGTGCTGGACACCCGCGTGTGTGACTCCGAACTCTCAGTCGTCAATCACGCGATGCGACTTGACATAACGCGTCGATTGCAATCGGACGGTCCCAGACACACAGAGCACGCCTGCGCTGAGCGCGATCGACCAAACTTTCGATGTCCGCCGTGAACTTTGCCCTCGGTGCGCTTGCCGGAGCTGCGGCGACCGCTGTCGCCGCCGACGCGTACCCCTCCATGATGCCGACGCTTGGACTGAATCGGCCCCAGATCGAGTTGAAGTACTTCGACATCGCGGGGGCTGCGGAGAAGGTGCGGTTCACGCTGCTGATGGGCGGCGTTGCCTTCAAGGACACCCGTGTTTCCTTCAAGGAATGGGCTGAGCTCAAGCCGACCACCAAGTACGGCCAGCTGCCGGAGATGTACCTCAACGGCGAGACGAAGCCCTACGCGCAATCGGGAGCCATGCTTCGGTTCGCCGGAGCAATCACCGGCTTGGTGCCCAAGGATCCCATCAAGGCGTTGAGTGTTGACGAGGCGATCGGTCTCGATGAGGACTTGAGGCGTGAAATGCGCCCCAGCATCGTCATTTCCTACGACCAAACCATCAAACCGAAAGAGAAGGCGCGGAAGATCAAGGAGTTGCGCGAGAAGCTCGTCGCCGACCAAATCCCGAAGTTCCTGTCGCACTTCGAACAGATGCTGGGGAACAGCGACTATCTGTGCGGCTCCTCGCCGACCATCGCGGATGCGCAGTTCCTCGTTACGTGCAGGTGGCTGGGCAGCGGCGTCCTCGACCACATCCCCGCCGACATCATGACGAAGTACCCGAAGATCACCGCGTTTCGGGAGCGGATGGAAACCAGGCCGGAGATTGCGGCGTACCTTAACAAGCCCAAGTGAGGGGCTGGAGCGATGGGACGACGCGCCCGCCGTGCATGTGGTGGCGTGTCGCATTAGAATACTCACGAGAGAAGACGTGGGATACGTAGAGAACACAATTGTAAATCGTTCGAGCATTATTAGAGTACGAGCACTTCTTCATCAATCTTCCTCTCTGATGAGAAGTCGCGTCACGTAAATCGTCGGCGGTGAAATCAGTGACACGTCACACAGCGGCGGCGCGATGGGGAACGACGAAGGCGAGGACGGCGAGTGGGCAACCGGCCAGCAGATCGCTGCGTCGCTATCCAGCCTGGACGGCGTCGATCCTGACCACCCAGTGGTGACCTGCGGGCTACTGGTCGACGTCGTGGCGAGGGTTGGGGTTCTCGCGATGCCCTCAGAGACGTCGGTGGGGCTGAACCTGGAAGGAGCGCCGACGATGACCCGGCGTGTCGAGGGCGATGAGGATCTCCTCATCGAGTACTCTTCATCAGCTGCGTCGATATTGCGCGGGTACCTCACCGCTCACCCTGAGATCGCGCGAGGCGTGTGCGGTTCCGCGCACAAGGCACCGGACGGCGAATTCCGATGCGGGAAGTTCATCCGCGGGGTGTCCGCCGAGGCGGCGGCCGCGGCGATGGCTTGGAGGAAGAGCGAGCTACCCGCGGAGCTGGTCGAGCTCGATAGTGCCGCGGCACCTCCTAAAGCCAACCCTTGGAACAAAGCAAAGTCAGCTCACCGGGGTGCTGAGCAGACCGAGCGAGACGCGTCCAAGAGGGACAAAAAGCAGAAGAAGGAGAAGAAGGAGCCCGAGAAGAAGGTGCCGGTGGTCCTAATCCCCGCGGAGGCTCCCGCTGTGCCCGCGTGGGGAGGTGCGGCGTCCGCTAAACCCCCTTCCACAGCGAGCATGTCGCAGATCCTCGAGGAGCAGTCCACGAGACCGGTGGTGAGGCAGCCGCAGAAGCTAGACGCGGCGAGTGGGACCCCGGGAATCATTCGCCTGCCCAAGGGCGGGGTCGCACCGAAGAACAAATCCGGCGGTGGCGGTGGGTGGGCAGATCGTCTCCGAGGCCGGCCATCGGGTGGTGGAGGGACCACCGCGTGGGACATGCAGTCGCAGGATGTGGGTAGTCTTGGAATGATCCAGCGCCCCGCGCCCCCCAAGATTCCGAAGATCACCCCCGAGCGACTCACAGCCGAGGCTCGCAAGTCAAAGGTGGACCAATTCGGCAAGGTGCGGTGTCTGGTGTGCAACAGGGCGTTTTTGGCGCACAAACCCCTGGAGCAGCACCTCGCCGCGTCCCACTTCGGTCTGAACTCGATGGAGGCAAAGGCACTGGAGGCCAAGCTGGTCGCCGCGGGCGTGCACATCCCGGGCGACGGGTCGGAGAAGACCAAGCCCGACAGGATGGCGGTCCAATTCGGTGAGATCCTGGATCAGCCGAGGTCTAGACCGGGTGATGCGTCGATTGCTAACCTGGCTCATTCCCTCGCCGCGTACATCCGCGAGACCCCGAAGAAGAAAGAGAAGCGCGCCGCGGCGATTGGCGCGACTGGAAGGATGAAGCACGGAGGTCAGATGGTGGTGAACCCCAACCAGGCGTCGAGCAGCGGTCTCGTCCATCGACGCGGCAAAGAGAGGGCGGACGGTAGGAAGAAAAAGGGGATGACCAAACTGAAGAAGATCATCCTCAGCGACCGTGCGGTGCGGCTTGAGAGGGAGGAGACGGCAAAGAAGGAGTTGGAGACGAACGCAAGAGAAACGGGTGAGAAGGAGGCGGAGGAAGAGAAGGGTGTCATGGAGTTGGAGGTTACCGTCGAGGTTGGCAGGGTTTACGTCAACCTACTCGTGCCGGAGGGAGACGAGGGCGTCGTTGGCGTTGATCTCGTGTACCTTGAGGACGACGAGGATGACGACGAGGATGACGAGTACGAGGCGGTTGACGAAGCTGAAGCCGTGCCCGAGCCTGAGCCTGAGGCCGTGCCCGAGCCCGAGCCTGAGGCCGTGCCCGAGCTCAAGGCAGATCCCGCACCCGAGCTGAAGGCAGAGTCCGTGCCCGAGCTCAAGGCAGATCCCGCACCCGAGCCCAAGGCAGATCCTGCACCCGAGCCCGAGCCCGAGGCGAATAAACCCGGGGGCGTATGGGCAGCTCTGAACCCCGTCAACTGGTTCAAGCAGCCCGAGGAGACGAAAAAGAAGGACTCCGGCAATAAGAAGGACAGGCCAAAGCAGGCCACGGTGGTCTGCGACGTGTGCGGCAAGAGTGTCTCCGGAGACGGAGCGTGGCAGATGCACATCGAGGGCGCCTACCACAAGAAGGCGCTCTTGAGGAAGGAGAGGGAAGCGGCCGGCGAGGTCGTACAACCGCCCAATCCGCCTGGCACGGGCAAAAGGGCGCAGAAAAAGCTCAAGGCTTCCCCCCCCGGCGTTGAGGGCAGCACGAACGACACGTCCAAGAAGAACATGAACACCTTCATGGGAACCGACGTGAAGATCAGGTACGCCGAGCAGGTGGTCACCCCAGAGGTGAACAAGTCGGTGGTGGAATGCATCGGTGAGCTCAAGAGGTTCCAGGACCGTCTCTACTTCAAGGACCCGATCAAAGCCAAGATGCGTCGCCGCCTGGTGTTCGGCCTGCGGGAGGTGCACAAGTACGTGACGTTGCAGCGGGCCAAGGCACTCGTCATCGCGCCCAACATCGAGGAGACCGAGCAAGAGGGAGGCTTGGACGACGTGCTCGGCAAAATCATCGAGGAGGCCAAGGCGAACGGCACGCCCCTCATCTTCGCGCTCACTCGAGGTCGGCTCGGGCAGATTGTCGGCAAGCGCATGAGGATCTCCGCGCTCGCGGTGCTGGATGAGAGCGGCGCGGAGCAGCAGTTCAAGGCGATGCTCGATGATGCGAAGGAAGGTCGCAAACTGTTCGCGAACAAGAAGCGGCTGGAAGAGGAGGCTGCAGCGAAGGCGAAACTGAACCCGACCGCCGCCGTATTCGTGCCTCGGTCAATCACTAGCTAGCTACAGTGTTCTATGAATGCTACCTCTAGAGACTACTAATCAAGCTATCGTCTGAGAGAGTCCTTTAGTTCCCGGAGAACCTCTCTGATGCTCGCCTCAGCCGCCTCCCCGTCGAAGAGTTCCGCAGCGGTCGGGTGCATCTCCGAGCACACAGCGAAAATGTGCCCATCTCCAGCGTCGTACAACGAGGTTACCCCGGTCACTGTCCTCAGGTGCATCGCGGGTACGGACTGCCCTGCGGTGAGCGACGCACGCTTCAGAATACAAATATTTTCCACTGTCTTCATGTCGGCGTGCACATCCCCGTCCGATTCGTACCTGTGGGGGCCAGTTCGTGAGTCAACGCTGAGATTCCGGGGCGCGAAGCTGAGGGATTGAAGGACTCACTGGACCTCCCCAATGTCACTGATGAGCAGGCACTTGGCGGGCCCGCGATAAGACTCGCCGACTATTCCGACGATACGCTCGAGATGGGCGCCGGCCGCGTCGGGAAGTTTGGTCCGGGGTGGACCGAAGCAGCCCATAGTGCCGCCGCGTGTGCGAACTGTTGAAGCCTCGCCTGCTCGCCAGCTGCTCCGAGTGCCCGAAATTTTTCACCATCTCGTCGGGTCCAAGCGGGTGATTTCTCGAACTTGCCGTCACTGTTCACCCGCGCAGTCGTATCGCCGCCTCCATGACATGACGACAATCTGGCGCCCACACTGGTTGAACGAGCATATCGAACCCGTCAAGGAGGAAGTGCCCGACGACGATGTCCCCGATGTCAAGGTGGAGCCTGTCGCTGACGACGATGGGATAAATGGGGAAGACGGAACGACGCCTTCCGAGGGAAAGGGTGCGAAGCGGAAGAGAGCCCCTCCGACAAAGGGGCCATGCGAGCACGGGGTTAAGTATCGCTCGTGGTGCACTGTGTGTCGTGCTTGTCCACACGGTCGTCAGCGCTCTAAATGCAAGGAGTGCGGTGGTGCATCAATCTGCGAGCACGGTCGTGTGCGCTCTAAATGCAAGGAGTGCGGTGGTGCATCAATCTGCGAGCACGGTCGTCAGCGTCATCAGTGCAAGGAGTGCGGTGGGGGCTCAATCTGCGAGCACGGTCGTCGGCGCTCTAGATGCAACGAGTGCGGTGGTGGATCAATCTGCGAGCACGGTCGTATACGCTATGAGTGCAAGGAGTGCGGCGGGGCATCAATCTGCGAGCACGGTCGTCGGCGCGATAGATGCAAGGAGTGCAAGAAGTAGCGAACGTATCATCAATCAAATCACAACGTCACAGTCCGTCCTCGTTCCGTCCCCGTGCAACAACGATGAAGGATGAATGATCTCTCACCCGCTGTTCGGATGAACCCGCGTACGTAGTGTACGTATTTCAAGATGATATCTATGGCCTCAGAACTTTTTGTGCCTCTTGTTGGGTCCACCACCGCCGCCGCCGCCGCCGCCGCCGCCGCCGTGGGG
>Ga0257106_1000942_pt1 | contig 15455 bp, 5 predicted proteins | sample LP_taG_3_FD_190177 | JGI IMG/M metagenome (GOLD analysis project Ga0257106, IMG submission 190177) | Marine microbial communities from Northeast Subartic Pacific Ocean, Canada - LP_J_2011_P26_10m | ecosystem: Environmental > Aquatic > Marine > Oceanic | place: Canada: Northeast Subartic Pacific...
GGGGGGGGGGGGGGGGGGGGGGGGGGGGGGGGGGGGGGGGGGGGGGGGGGGGGGGGGGGGGTTTTTTTTTTTTTTTTCCTCGCGGCGCCGCGCTCAGACGGCGCCGAGCTCGAGCATGAGCGCGAAGCACATGTAGCACGCGTAGAGGCCGAACATGATGTTGCCGAGCTGGGCCGTGAGCTTCCAGCCGGAGAAGTGGATCGTCGTGATGACGAGGCCCACCATCATGAAGAGCGTGAGGATGGAGACCGTGAGGCCGTCGGAGTTGATCTTCACGGGCCCCTCCGTGACCGCGAAGAGGAACCAGGGCAGCGCGAGGCCGAAGTTGAGGTCGAAGATGTTGGACCCGATGGACGAGCTCACGGCCATGTCGCCGTAGCCGCGCTTCGCCACGGCGACGGAGCTGAGCATGTCCGGCACGGACGTGCCCGCGGCCAAAAGCGTGAGGCCCATGACGGGCTCGGGGATGCCGAGCACGTCGCCGAGCTCCGTCGCCCACCAGACCATGGGGTAGCTCAGCACGGCGACGTAGGAGATGCAGAGGCTGAACGTCACCCAGTACCACTTCTCGTACTTCTCCGTGCCGCAGTCGGGGATCGTGCCGTAAAAAATAATGGACATGGGCAGCATGACGAACCAGTAGGCCATGGCGATGGGCCCGTCGCCCGTGGGGCAGGTGAAGACCTCGCCCCAGCTCCCCGGCGCGCCGCCCTCGTCGTCGTCGTCGTCGTCGCCGCCGCCGCCGGAGTCGCCGGAGCCGCCGCCGCCGGAGCCGCCGTCCTCCTTCTCCTCGCCGCCGCCGTTCGCCGGGGGCTCCTCGGCGTCGCCGTTGGGCGTCGACGGGGCGCCCGCCGTCGCCGGCGCCGCGTCCGCGCCGTTGGCCGCGGGCGTCTCCGGCGGCGCCTCGTCCGCCGGCTCCTCGCCGCCGGGCGTACCGGGCGCCGCGGGCGCCTCCGAGGCCGCCGGGTCCGGCGGCGCGGCGCCCGCGGGCTCGGGCGCGACGGCGCAGTTCGCCGCCGGCGGGCTCTTGACCTTGACGGGGACGCCGTTCTTGTTGATCGTCTTGAGCTTGACGCCCGCGACGATCTTGAGGCCCTTGACGGAGACGTCGGACGGCCGCAAACCCCGGATCGTCGGCCGGTTCGTGCGCCCGCCGGGCTCCGCCGGCTCCTTGGGCCGCACGGCGTGGTGCCGGAAGAACTGGTAGATGCGCGCGATGCGGATGAAGCGCGTGACGCGGACGAACTTGAAGAGGCGGAGCGCCTTGATCGCGCCGATGCCCATGGTGCCGAGGAAGAAGAGCTCGAGGATGATCAAAGCCACGAGGACGCCGTCGAAGGTGTTCAGCGGGTACTTCCAGTACCCAAAAAAACCGTAGGCCGCGATCTTGATGACCATCTCCGTGACGAAGAAGCCCGCGAAGACGTAGTTGAGCACGACGGCCTCGAGCGCCATGGACACGACGTTGGCGACGATGGCGATGTAGACGATGGCGATGAAGGGCGTCGACTCGACCATGGACTGGAGCGCCAGGCACCAGGCCGGCCGCTGGCGCACGTCCTTGGCGAGCTGACTGCCGACGAAGATCTCGAGGAACTCGTTCTGCGACATCACCGTGACGTAGCAGCCGTAGCCCACGAGGAGCCCAAAGCCCTCGTACCAGGTCACGCGGCCGTCCACGAGCACGATGACCATGCCGTAGATGCAGGCGCAGTAGCACGCGCAGTCGCGCGCGAGCGGCCACCACGTCAGCGTGAGATTCGGCGCCACGTGCGCGCACGCGGCGATGACGAAGAGCACGTTGAAGACGGCGCTGCCCACGATGGTGCCGAAGCCGATGTCGGACCGCTCGACGAAGACGCCGATGAAGGACGTGCAGAGCTCGGGCGCGGACCCGCCGGCGGCCATGAACGTCGCGCCCGCGACGTCGTTGCTCAGCTTCAGGCCCGTGCAGATGCCCTCGAGGGACGCCTCGAGGTAGACGTCGCAGACGAAGGCGAGGCCGAGGAACATCCACAGGATGCCCAGGACGTAGAAGAACCAGCCGTAGTAGAGGTTCTGCTTCCTCGTGAGCAGCGGCTTCGGCGGGATCCGCGCGCCGCCGATGATTAGGCCGCCGGGCTCGTCGTCGTCGTCGTCGTCCGCCGTCGCGTTCGCCAGCCGTCGCGCTCCGGGGTCCTCCGGCGCGTCCGCGGCGGCGCTCAGACTCCGCGCGGCCGGCGCGGCCGCCGCGCCCGAAACCGCCGCGGCACCGGGCGCGGCCCGTCCTATCCTCCCCGCGCCGAAGCCGGCGCCGCGCAGGCCCCGGCCCAGGGAGCCGCCCGTCTTCCCGCAGAGCGCGAGGGAGACGAGGCCGACGAGGACGAGCGCGGCTTGCCGCACGTTGTCGGACCTTCGACGATTTCGTCTGCGGCAGCCCTCGAGGCGCTTCATGTCGCCCGCGGCGCCCTCGGGACCGCCCGCGAGGCGCCGGAGGCCGCGCCGGGAGCCTCGCCCCGGAGCCGCGCGGGGGCCGAGCGCCGGGAGCCTCACCCCGCGAGAAACGGCCGGGAGCCGAGTGGCGGGCGCCTGGGAGCCTGTCGAAACCGACCTCCTTTGTGTGGCTGCCTCCCGTATCATGCGCGTTGCAGGGGCCAAGATTCAGGTTTGCAGCGCCTCGTTAAAAGGCACCGTCGCGCCACCGTCGGCCCCGCGGAATTGGCGTCGCCGGGGCGAAACTTGGGGCGCATCGACGCGGCCCGCCGGCGACCGAGCGGCCCGGCGCGTCGGGACTCGAGCGGGTTTAGGGGCGAGCGGCGCCGCCGCGGCGCGGGCGCCGCCTAGGAGAACTTGGCCTTGGAGAAGTCCATCTCCGGGTGCTGCTTCATGAACTTCTCGAGGACGTCCTGCTTGCCCTGCTCGTCGGCCGTGGGCTTGCCCATGGCCTTCTGGCGCTGGTCGAACATCATCTTCTCGACGGTCATGCGCGTCTCGCCGTCGAGGTCGCTGAGCTTCGAGTTCTCGGGCTGGACCTTCTGCGTGTTGATCTCGGGGTCGCCGACGACGACGCACTTCCACCAGCTCTGCTTGTCCTCCTTCTGGAGCGCGACGACGACCTCCTTGCCGCCGTCGGCGCCCGGCGCGTCCTCGAGGGTCCAGAAGCAGTCGTCGACGATGACCTTCTTGTGGAGGTCGCCGTCGAGGATCGGCGGCTGGCCCTTGACGCCGATGGTGATGTGGCCCTTGGTGAACTTGACGACGAGGTCCCGGGACTTGGTCGTCGACGGCATGGGCACCTTGAGTTCGAGGTCCGCGAGCTGCTGGGTCCAGACGCCCCAGCCCATGACGCCGCCGTTGCCCGGCGGCGGCGGCTCCTTGTCGTCGTCGTCGTCGTCCTTCGCGTCGCCGTCGCTCGACGGCGCGGCGCCGTCGAGGTCCGCGCCGCCGGCGCCGACCTCGACGACGTCCTTGGGCGGCGCCGGCGCCGGCGCCGCGGGCGCTGCGGACGCCTCGGCGGCCTTCTTCGCGTCGCGCTTCGCCTTCGCCGCGGCCTTGCGCTCCGCGGCGGCGGCCTCCTCGGCGTCGCGCCGCTTGCGCTTCTCGACGTTCGTCTTGTCCGCGAGGAGCTGGTGCTTCTCGAGCATCTTGAGCACCGTCTGCTTCGCCTTGTCGTCCGTGGCGCCCGTGAAGAAGTCCGTCTTCCGCCGCAGGAAGGAGAAGACCGTGTCGAGGAGCGGGTCGATGCCCTGGCACTGCTGCGCGAACTGCAGCAGCATGCCGTCGAAGCGCTCCTCCTCGAGCATGCCCGACATGGTGTGCGTGTGCGGTGGTGGCGGTGGTGTAAATTCGAACGCGTCCGGTGGCGCTTCGGTCGCGTCGGCGAGGCTAGGCGCTCTCTTTGCCGGCGCGCGACAAAAGGCAGCTTCTGGGAACGTGAACAGCAACGTTATAGGTTGCCCTGTGTTCCGCCTTTCGGAACGCTTCCTCTTCCCCCGGGGGCGACGTTCGGACGCGCCCGAGCGTTAGGACGCGCCCGTGCTCGCGCGGAGGGACATGCGCATCTTGAGGGAGGACAGGTTCCCGCCGCCGTTGCCCGCGTTGCCCGGCGGCGGCGGCGCGCCGCGGTGCGGGCTCGGCGCCGTGGCGGGCGTCGCGACGCGCTCGATGCGGCTCACGGTGTTGTTCAGGGGGTCGCTGTGGCTCAGGTCGTCGGACTCGTCCTCGCGGAACTCGGCGAGGAACGGGTCCCCTAAAAGCTCGGCCGCGTGTGCGCGCTTTTCCGGGTCGCGCTCGAAGCAGCGGAGGATGATGCCCCGGAGGGGCAGCGAGAGCGCGTAGGTGTCGATGGGCGGCGGGTCCGTCGTCGACGCGACGTGGTAGAAGAGGGCCATGGGCGTCTTGAAGTTCATGACCTTCCACGGCGGGTGCGTCGTCGCCATCTGGAGGATGACGCCGCCGACGGACCAGACGTCGGACCTCCGGCCGAACTTGTCCTGCTGGAGCACCTCGGGCGCCATGAAGTAGGGCGTGCCGCGCATCGTGAGCTTCATGTCCGCCGTGAGCGTGCCGTCGGCGCCGAGGCGGTGCGACGCGCCGAAGTCCGCGAGCTTCGCGACGCCGCCCTCGTCGACCTGGGCAGCAAAAGAGAGATTCAACGTCGCTTCAATGTGAGTTTTCCGCGCGCGCGCGTTCCGGAAAAAGCATCCACGCTTCGAGACCGTTCCGAGAGATGATCGCTCGTCCAAAAATCAGCCAAAACGAGTGGAAAACGGCCGAGATCGGAACCTTTGAAGTTGGGAATTTCGCTCTCTTGTGCTGCCCTGTCGTCGACGAGGACGTTGCCGCACTTGATGTCGCGGTGGATGATGTTCGCGGCGTGGAGGTACTCGAGGCCCCGCAGCATGTGGATCGTGTAGCGGCGCACGACGGGCTCGCTGAGCGCGCCGTAGTGCGCGCTTAGGCTCGCGAGCGAGCCGCCGGGGACCCACTCCTGGAAGATGTAGAGCTGGAGGTTCGGCTCGTCGACGGCCGCGCCGAGGTAGCGCACGATGTTCGGGTGCTCGAAGCTCCGCATGATCTCGATCTCGCTGCAGAGCGCGCGGAGCTCGCTCTCGGGCTTCGACGGCCGGCCGTCGCGCGGTTGGGGCGGCGCGGAGGCGCCGCCGGGCGCGGACGACGTCGGGATGGCCATCATCTTCACGGCCATGAGCACGCCCGTGGCCTCGTCCATGCACGTGTAGACTTGTCCGAAGCTCCCCTGGCCGATGCACTTGCCCAGCTTCCACTGGCCGTCCAGGATGTGCTTCGCCGTGTGCGCGCGGCCGCGGCTGCTCCGCCGGCGGCCGTCGACGGCGGACGCCAGGAGCTCCTTCGTCTCCGACGACAGGCGCGGCGGCTCGCGCGCCGAGCCCGGCGGCAGCGGCGGCGGCGTGTCCGCGGACGGCCGCGGCGCCGCCGCGCCGGGCGTCCGCGCGCGCCGCGGCGCCGGCGGGCCCGGCGCGAGGGGCGTGCCCGGCGGGAGCGCCGCGCCGGGCGGGAGCGCCGCGCCGGGCCGGCCGCCGGCGGCGGGCGTCGCCGCGCGCCGCGCCGCCGCCGCGGCGTCGCCGCGCCGCGGCGGCGGCGGCGGCGCGACGTCGTCGAGCGACATCGACGCGACGGACGCGAGGTTCACGCCGCCTGAGAGGACGCGCCGGCGTCGTCGCCAAAAAACACGAGAGAAAAAAAACGGGGGACGCGGCCGCCGCGCCGCCGCCGTCGCTGTCGTCGTCGAGCTCGAAGTCGTCGTCGTCGTAGTCGTCGTCGTAGGCCTCGTCCGCCGGCGGCTTTTGCAGGTCGACGCGGAGCAGCGACAGCGACGCGCGGAGGCTGCTCGCGAAGGACGACGACTCCTCGCGGCCGCGCTTCGCGCCGGACTTGGCGCGCGCCTCGCGCGAGATGCCCAGGATCGACCGCAGGAGCATGAGCGACCCGGGCGACAGGCGCCATCCCGCGAGCGCGGCGTCGTCCGCGAGCAGCGCGTCGATGGAGCCGCCGCCGGCCCAGTGGGCGTTCATCTTCGCGATGAGCCGCGGCACCTCGGGCCCCGGCATGCCCGCGTCGACGAGGAGCTGCCCGAGCTCGCCGTCGTCGATGCCTGCGCGCGCGGCGGCCGCGCGTCGTCGGTCCGCGCGGCGCGACGCGGCGGCGGCGCGCGACGCGGCGCGCGGTGGGGCCGGGCGGCGGCGGGCGCGCGGCGGGGGGCGCACCGATGACGGCCAAGTTACTCGTGTTCATCGGCCGCGCAGAAGGGTTATATCGATCCGCCCCCCATCGGCCCCGGGGAGAATTTATGGCAACGTCGGGGGCAGCATCGACTGCACGGGCCGGGGAAGGTCCGCCGCAAGAGATGTTGAGGTCCGCGAGAGCTCGAGGCGAGATGCTTGGCCTGCGTCTCGCGGCGCTCGCGTAGCGCGCCGGCTCTCACCCCAGTCCTGCGCCGCGCCATGGCCGAGGACAGCGACGACGAGATCGCCAAGGAGGCGCGGCGGCGCGTGTCGCGGCACCGCGGGCCCGGCGCGAGCTCCGTGGCGCCCAAGGTCGAGAAGCTGCTGGGTCTGCGGCCGTCGAGCGAGGCGCAGCTCGAGCTGCTGCAGGGCGAGGACGCGGCGCTGCGCGAGCTCGAGGCGCTGCGCTGCGTCTTCTGCCGGAGCTACCACGGGCGGGGCGCGTGGGACGAGCCCGAGGGCGCCGAGGCCGAGGGCGAGGGCGGCGAGCTCTCCGACGACTGCGCGTCCGAGTCGAGCGAGCGGTCGCCCTGGGCCGGCGGCGCGGACAGCGTCGAGCCGACGTGGCGGCTCCGCGAGCGCATGAAGACCGTGTCCGTCGCGCTCGTGCTCTGCCTCAACATCGGCACGGACCCGCCCGACGCCGTCGCCGCGAGCCCCCGCGCGCGGCGCGAGTGCTGGCTCGAGCCCTTCGCCGGGCCGAGCCGCCAGAAGGCTTTGGAGACCATCGGCGCGGCGCTCCAGGCCCAGTACGAGCGCTGGCAGAGCCGCGCGCGCTACCGCCAGCTTTTAGACCCGACGGCCGACGAGCTCCGGCGGCTCTGCGCGGCGCTCCGGCGGTCCGCGCGCGGCGACCGCGTGCTCGTGCACCTCAACGGCCACGGCGTGCCGCGGCCCACGGCGAACGGCGAGGTCTGGGTCTTCAACAAGAACTACACGCAGTACATCCCCCTCAGCGTCTACGAGCTCCGGTCCGTCGTCCGCGGCCCCGCGGTCTACGTGCTCGACTGCGGCGGCGCGGGCGTCCTCCTGCCCCACTTCACGGCGCCCATGCCCCGGCACCACGACCGCAATCCGGGCGACAAGGCCCCGGACGACCAGATGGGCGGCGACGAGTGCATCGTCCTCGCGCCGTGCGGCGCCGACGAGGCGCTGCCGTCGGACCCGGGCCTGCCGGCGGACCTCTTCACGGCGTGCCTCACGACGCCCATCGCCGTCGCGTTGCGGGCCTTCGGGGCGCGGGGGCGGCGGGGCGGGCCCCCGGGCGGGGGCGACGCGGCGGACGTGCCCGGCCGCCTCGGCGACCGGAAGACGCCGCTCGGCGAGCTCAACTGGATCTTCACGGCCGTGACGGACACGATCGCCTGGAACGTGCTGCCCGCGCCGCTCTTCCAGCGGCTCTTCCGCCAGGACCTGCTCCTGGCGTCGCTCTTCCGCAACTTTCTGTTGGCGGAGCGCGTGCTCAAGGCCCACGGCTGCACGCCGGCGACGGTGCCGCGGCTGCCGCCGACGGCGGACCACCCGCTCTGGGCCGCGTGGGACCTCGCGGCCGAGGGCTGCCTCGCGCAGCTCGCCGTCGGCGCGGGGCCGTCGCCGTCGCCGGCGCCACCGCCGGCGCCGCGGCCGGAGCCGCAAACCGCGGGCGACGGCGCGGCGCCGCGGACGCCGCCGCGCGACGGCGCCGCGGCCGCGGCGCCCGCGGCGCCCGCGGCGGCGCCGGGCGCCGAGGGCGGCGACGGCGCGACGGCCTACGGCGCGCTCCGGGGCCTGCGGGGCCTGGCGACGCTGCGCGAGGCGCCGCCGCGGCCCCTCGAGCCGTCGCCGTTCTTCGAGGAGCAGCTCACGGCGTTCGAGGTCTGGCTCCGCTTCGGCGCGGCGCGCGGCGCGCTCGCGCGCGACGCGCCGCGGCCCGAGCAGCTGCCCGTCGTGCTCCAGGTGCTGCTGAGCCAGGCGCACCGCGTGCGCGCGCTCGTGCTCCTGCGCCGCTTCCTCGAGCTCGGCCCGCGCGCCGTGAATTTGGCGCTCTGCGTCGGCATCTTCCCCTACGTGCTCAAGCTGCTCCAGTCGCCCGCGCCGGAGCTGCGGCGGCCCCTCGTCGCCATCTGGGCGGCGATCCTGGCCTTCGACGGGTCCTGCCGCGGCGACCTCGTCCGCGACGGCGCGCACCTCTACTTCGTGAGCCACCTCGCCGCGCTCGACGGCGCCGAGCCCGGCGACGCGGCCGCGGAGCGCGAGCTCGACGAGCAGCGCGCGCTCTCCGCCTTCGTGCTCGCCAACGTCTGCGCCGGCGACCGCGACGCCGCCGACGCCTGCCTCGCGAAGCGCCTCGACGCCATCCTCCGCGACCGCCTCGCGGCCGCGGCCGCGCGCGCGGCCGCGCGGCCCGGCGACCGCGGCGACGAGGGCGCCGCGATCCTGCGGCGCTGGCTCGGCCTATGCGCCGCGGCGCTCTGCGACGGGTCGCCGCGGGCGCGGCGCGCCGCGCGCAGGCCGCCGGCCCGCGGCGGCGAGAGCCTCCTCGACGTCGCGCGCCGCGTCGCCGCGACCGACGGCGACGCCGCGGCGCGCGCGTGCGCGCTCGCGGCCGTCGCGGCGCTCTTCTTCGAGGCGGGCGACGACGTCGACGCCGCCGACGACGACGAGGGGCGCGACGACGGCGCCGACGCCGGCGGCGCCGGCGACGGGGCCGCGGCGCCGACGCTGCTCCGCGACGCGCGGCGCGTCGCGCGCGACGCGCGGCTCGCGGCGGACGCGTGCGGCCGCGCGGCGCGCGACGCGTCGCCCTTCGTGCGCCGCGAGGCGGCCCTCGCCGCCGCGGCCCTCGCCGCCGCGGACCCGCGCCACGCGCAGGGCCTCCGCGACGCCGCGGCCGCGCGGCGCGCGGCGGCCGCCGCGGGCGCCGCGGCCGCGCCGCCCGCGCTCGCGCCCAAGGCCGCCAAGCTGCTGGGCCTCGCGGCGCCGGAGGGCGGCCCCGGCGACGCGGCGCCGCGCGGCGGCGCCAACGCCGCGGCCTACGACGCGGTCTGGGGCTGCCTCGCCGCGCTCGCGCGCGACGCGTTCGCCGCCGTCGCGCGCGTCGCGGCGCCCCTCGCGGACGCCGTCGCGCCGCCTGTGGACGACGACGACGCGGACCGCGTCGGCGAGAGCTTCGGCGACGAGGCCGGCGCCCGCCTGAGCGGCGACGACCGCGGCGCGGCGCCGCGGGGCCTCGCGGCGGCCGCGGCCGCCGCGCGGTCCGGCCGCGGCGCGCGCCGCTGGGCCCAGCGGCGCTTCGCCGCCGAGCGGCGCAGCGCGTCCATCGCCGCGAGCTTCCGGGGCGACGCGGCGCCGGACGGCGACGCCGCGGCGCCCGCGGCCGCGGACGGCGCGGCCGGCGCCGCCGCCGGCGCCGGCGCCGCGGCCGCCGCCGCCGCCGCGCCCGCGGAGACGCTCGAGGACCTGCTCCTCGACGACCCCCTGGCCCTCGCCGGCGAGCTGCGGCTCTACCGGCGGCACCGGAACCGCTACCGCTGCCGCGAGGCGCGCGCGGTCCGCGGCCGCGTCGCCGCCGCGCTCCGGGGCGGCGCCGCGGCGCCGCCGCGCGGCGGCGCGGCGCCGCCGCGGCCCCGCGAGGGCCGCGACCGGGGCCTGCGCTTCGGCGAGCTCGTGACCCTGGAGAACGGCGCCGCGGAGATGACGTCCCTGCTCCGGTTCCACGCCTTCGAGCCCGCGCTCGCCGTCGTCGACGAGGGCGACGGCGTGAGCGTCTGGGACCACGAGGCCGGCGAGCTCCGCGCGCGCTGGTCCAACGGCGCCGCGCGCCTCGACGCCCGGGGGCGGCCCCCGCCGGCGCCCTTCGAGGGCGCGCCGCCGCCGCCGCCGCGGCCGCCGCGCGCGTCGCCCGCGGCCGCGGCCGCGGCCGCGGCGCCGCGGCGGGGCCCGCGCGCGACCTGCGTCGAGTGGCTCAACGCCCAGTCGTCGACGCTGCTCCTCGTCGGCTCCGATGACGGCGCCGCGCGCATCTGGGGCGGCCTCCGCCTCGAGGCCTCGGACGACGGCGCCGGCGGCGACGGGCCGCGCGCGCCGCCGCGGCTCGTGAGCGCCTTCGTCGCCGCCGGCGACCTCGAGACGGGCTCGCGGAGCAGCGGCCTCGTCTGCGCCTGGGCCGCGGGCGACGCGTCGCTCTACGCGGGCGGCCACGGCCCGACGCTCCGGCGCTGGGACCTGGGCGCCGAGGCGCTCGCCGCGGCCGTCGCGACGGGCACGGACGCCTGCGTGACGTCCCTGAGCCCCCTCGAGGCGTCGCCGCGCGTCGTCTTCGCGGGCTTCGGCGACGGCAGCCTCCGGCTCTTCGACCTCCGGGACCGCGCGGCCGCCGCGGGCTCGGCGCGGCCCGCGGCCGTCGCGTACCCGCGCGAGCACAGCGCCTGGGTCGTCCACACGCACGCCCGCGCCGACGCGCCCCGCGAGTGCGCCTCCGGCTGCGTCGCCGGCGACCTCAAGTTCTGGGACGCGCGCGCGCCCGGCGCGAGCCTCCGCACCGTCGACGTCCAGAATTCGACGATGACGGCCTTCGACGCGCACGGCAACGCGCCGCTCCTCGCCTCGGGCTCCCACAACCAGTTCATCAAGTTCATGGCCCGCGACGGCGACCAGCTCAACATCGTCCGCTACCACGACGGCTTCCTCGGCCAGCGCATCGGCCCCGTCTCCAGCCTCGCGTTCCACCCGACGAAGGTCCTCTGCGCCGCGGGCTCCACGGACGCCGTCGTCGGCATCTACGCCGCGCAATAACGGGCGCCGAGGCGGGCCGACGTCTCCCGGACGTCCCGGCCGACAGTTCCGGGGGTCGGGAGCTCGGGCCGCCCGGCGGAAAGATCACTTCACGCATGCTGTGAGAAAAAAGTTTCAAGTTCGAAAACATCATCTAGATGCAACATGTCGGTTACTTGACGGTAAAATTTCATGACGCGGGTATGGAAAGGACCATGATGGAGTGAACCACGGGTGCTAGCGCTGACTCGCGTGGCGCTGGCGCTGCTGCAAAGGACCACCATGGTGCAATCGCTGACTCGCGTGGCGCTGGCGCTGCTCTGGCTGCGCTCCGAGGCCGTGCCGACGCCGCGCCCGACGCTGACGGCGCCGCCGTCGGCGTACCCGACGGCGACGGTCCCGCCGACGGCGTACTACGTGTCCCGCTCGACGCTCGTCGCGCGCTACTCCTTCGACGACGGCACGGCCGCCGAGGACGGCGACAGCAGCCTCGACGGGACCATCAACGGCGCGACGGCGACGACGGGCCGCGACGGGAGCGGCGCGCTGTCCTTCGACGGCACGGACGACTACGTCGAGTTCCCTTCCGCCGTGACCGCGGACATCCGCGGGAGCAACTCGCGGACCATCTGCCTGTGGGCGGTCATCGACGAGTGGGACGAGGGCGCGCTGTTTTCGCACGGTTCCGGGGCGGATGGTATGGAGTTCGGGATCATGGCGAAGACGTCGGGAACCATCCAGGTCCAGCTCCACGGGGGGAGCTACGACACGCCCGTGGCGCTCTCCGGGTCCGACGACGGCGACTGGCACCACTACTGCCTCGCCTACGACGGATCGTGGACGCTCTACTTCGACGGGGCGTCCGCGTACACGTATAGCGTCGCGCTCGACACGGGCTCGGACTATGCTTTCACGCTCGGAGATCGGGTGGAAAGCCGCGGGAGCGGCGGGAACCACTTGTTCTCCGGCTCCATCGACGAGGTCTACGTCTACTCGAGCGCGCTCGACACGGCCTCGATCGAGGTCCTCTACAACGCCGTCACGCCGCAGCCGACGGTGACGCCGCGGCCAACGCACGTGTCCCTCTCGACGCTGGTCGCGCGCTACTCCTTCGACGACGGCACGGCCGCCGAGGACGGCGACAGCAGCCTCGACGGCACCATCACTTTTTATTACGGCGCGACGGCGACGACGGGCCGCGACGGGAGCGGCGCGCTGTCCTTCGACGGGCCGGACGACTACGTCGAGTTCCCGGCGGCCGTGACCGCGGACATCCAAGGGAGCAACGCGCGGACCATCTGCTTGTGGGCGCTCATCGACGAGTGGGACGAGGGCGCGCTGTTTTCGCACGGTTCCTCCATTGATGGTATGGAGTTCGGGCTCATGGCAAAGGCGTCGGGAACCATCCAGGCCCAGCTCCACGGGGGGAGCTACGACACGGCCGTGGCGCTCTCCGGGTCCGACGACGGCGACTGGCACCACTACTGCCTCGCCTACGACGGATCGGCGTGGACGCTCTACTTCGACGGGGCGTCCGCGCAGACGGTGACCGTCGCGCTCGACACGGGCTCGGACTATGCTTTCACGCTCGGAGACCGGACGGATCGAAGTGGGAACCACGCGTTCTCCGGCTCCATCGACGAGGTCTACGTCTACTCGAGCGCGCTCGACGCGGCCTCGATCCAGGTCCTCTACGCCGCCGTCACGGCCGCGCCGACGGTGACGCCGCTGCCGACGCACGTGTCCCACTCGACGCTGGTCGCGCACTACTCCTTCGACGACGGCACGGCCGCGGACGACTACGGGAGCCTCGACGGGACAATCAGCGGCGCGACGGCGACGACGGGCCGCGACGGGAGCGGCGCGCTGTCCTTCGACGGCACGGACGACTACGTCGAGTTCCCGGACGCGCTGACGGCGGACATCCTCGGGAGCGCCGCGCGCACCGTGTGCCTGTGGGCGCGCCTCGAGGAGTGGGACGAGGGCGCGCTGTTTTCGCACGGTTCCTCCATTGATGGTATGGAGTTCGGGCTCATGGCGAAGGCGTCGGGAACCATCCAGGCCCAGCTCCACGGGGGGAGCTACGACACGGCCGTGGCGCTCTCCGGGTCCGACGACGGCGACTGGCACCACTACTGCCTCGCCTACGACGGATCGGCGTGGACGCTCTACTTCGACGGGGCGTCCGCGCAGACGGTGACCGTCGCGCTCGACACGGGCTCGGACTATGCTTTCACGCTCGGAGACCGGACGGATCGAAGTGGGAACCACGCGTTCTCCGGCTCCATCGACGAGGTCTACGTCTACTCGAGCGCGCTCGACGCGGCCTCGATCCAGGCCCTCTACGCCGCCGTCACGGCCGCGCCGACCGTGACGCCGCTGCCGACGCACGTGTCCCACTCGACGCTGCTCGCGTACTACTCCTTCGACGAGGGCACGGCCGCCGAGGACAGCGACGGCAGCCTCGACGGGACGATCAACGGCGCGACGGCGACGACGGGCCGCGACGGGAGCGGCGCGCTGTCCTTCGACGGCGTGGATGACTACGTCGATTTCCCGGCGGCGGTGACGGCGGACATCCTCGGAGACGCCGCGCGCACCGTGTGTGTGTGGGCGGTGATCAACGCGTTCAATAGCGGTGGCCTTTTCGGATACGGGTCCTCCGCGCTGGACCAAGAGTTTGCGATTCGCACTGCGGGTGACTCGAGCGTGTACGTCGAATTGTATGGCTCGGGGGCGGTGCCGACGAGCGACGCGACAGACGGCGACTGGCACCACTACTGCTTGACCTACGACGGATCCGATTGGGCCTTCTACTTCGACGGTTCGCAGGCCGAAACGGGGACGCACGCGTTGGACACGGGCTCGGACAACGCGCTCCGCCTCGGGCGGTGGTTGAATGACTACTACCTCGATGGCTCCATCGACGAGGTCTACGTCTACGCGAGCGCGCTCGACGAAACCTCGATCCAGGACCTCTACGACGCCGTCACGGCCGCGCCGACGGTGACGCCGCTGCCGACGCACGTGTCCCACTCCACGCTGGTCGCGCACTACTCTTTCGACGACGGCACGGCCGCGGACGACTACGGGAGCCTCGACGGGACAATCAACGGCGCGACGGCGACGACGGGACGCGACAGGAGCGGCGCGCTATCCTTCGACGGGACGGACGACTACGTCGAGTTCCCTTCGGCCGTGACGGCGGACATCCTCGGGAGCGACCCGCGGACCATCTGCCTCTGGGCGGCGATCGACGCCTTCGACGTGGGCACGATCTTTTCCTATGGGTCCGACGCGGATGGCATGGAGTTCGGCATCCTCACGCACGGAGCGTCGGGGACCGTCCAGGTCCAGATGTTTGGGAGCAGCTACGACACGTCCGTGGCGCTCGCCGGGTCCGACGACGGCGGCTGGCACCACTACTGCCTCGCGTACGACGGATCCGCGTGGACGGTCTACTTCGACGGGGCGTCTGCGCAGACGGTGACCGTCGCGATCGACACGGGCTCGGACTATGCTCTCAAGCTCGGAGACCGGTCTTATCGAACCGGGGATAACGTGTTCTCCGGCTCCATCGACGAGGTCTACGTCTACGCGAGCGCGCTCGACGCGGCCTCGATCCAGGTCCTCTACTACGCCGTCACCACCGCGCCGACGGCGACGCCGCTGCCGACGTCGCACTTCTTCCAGGGCACGCTCGTCGCGTACTACTCCTTCGACGACGGCACGGCCGCCGACGATCACGGGAGCCTCGACGGCATAATCTACGGCCCGACGGCGACGGCGGGCCCCGACGGGAGCGGCGCGCTGTCCTTCGACGGGAGCGACGACTACGTCGCATTCCCGGCGGGAGTGACGGCGGACATCCTCGGCAGCAGCGCGCGGACCGTGTGCTTGTGGGTGGCGATCGACGCGTTCGACGAGGGTGGCTTCTTCCAGTACGGGAGCATCAACAGCGAATACGCGAGCTACGCTCTGCGATCGAGCCCCACCGCCGGATCGGTATGGGCCCAGTTCTGGGGCGGCGACACGTCAGCCGCGATCGGGGGGGATGACGACGGCGGCTGGCACCACCATTGCCTGACCTACGACGGATCGGATTGGGTCCTCTACATCGACGCGTCCCAGGCCGCGACGGCCACGCTCGCGCTGGATACGGGCTCCGACACTTCCTTTGAGCTCGGCGTGTGGAGCGGCAACTTCTTCTCCGGCTCCATCGACGATGTCTACGTCTACTCGAGCGCGCTCGACGCGGCGTCCATCCAGGTGGTCTACGGGTCGACGCTCGCGCCAACGCTGACCCCGACCGCGACACCCTCAGCCACGCCGTCCGCGACTCCGTCCTCTTTTCCGAGCTCCTCCCCGAGCTCGACGCCGTCCGCCGCGCCGTCGACCTCTCCGAGCGCGGCGCCCTCCTCCTCCCCGAGCTCGACGCCGTCCGCCGCGCCGTCGACCTCT
>Ga0257106_1000943_pt1 | contig 15418 bp, 20 predicted proteins | sample LP_taG_3_FD_190177 | JGI IMG/M metagenome (GOLD analysis project Ga0257106, IMG submission 190177) | Marine microbial communities from Northeast Subartic Pacific Ocean, Canada - LP_J_2011_P26_10m | ecosystem: Environmental > Aquatic > Marine > Oceanic | place: Canada: Northeast Subartic Pacific...
GCAAACCTTTTCAACAACAGGGTCTGTTGAATCAAAGGGCTGAATGATCAAATTTGAATCAGCTGATTCATCATCTTGGCTGTCTAAATGATGTACAACGCGCCGATTGAGCCAGGTGCCACGGCTCGCTTCAAAGAAGTCAGCCATTGTCATGGGTGGCGAAACCAGAGGTTTCATGAGCTGATGGCCTGGTTATCGCGCTGATGTTTGAGTTGGCTCAGGATTTCATCGATCCGTGTTAATTCAGGATGCTCGTTGACTGTTGCATCAATTTTTTTTTGGGATAGGCGAAGTTTTTTGCCTAAGCCGATCACGTCGTTATAAAGACGCTCTCGATAAGCAGAAAGTTCATCAATTGATTCCTGCAGCTCTTCAACTGATGGTGCCTGATCAGCTTGATCCGTCATTCGGATTACTACTTAGTAAACCAGTTTTGGAAGATTACCTCGCCAGCCCTCCCTAGCCCTCCGTTCACGGTCCGCAGCGTTGCGATTGGTGAACCGCTGATGGGGTGGATGGCTGAAAGGCGCTCCCTGCCCTTGATTTGATGCGTTTTTTGGGTGGGAGACGCAGTGACACGTGATCGGCGTTGAGGCTCAGAAGATGACGAACTTTTGCGTGATCCGCAGATCCCCTGCCACTGCTTGGTTAAGCCGGTTTACGTTGCTAGGGCGCTTCAAGTCCTTTGAGTTCATTAGTCCTTGGTTAAAGCTTCTTTGTTGAATGCTTCTCCTTTGACTACTCGCAGCACCAGAAGCCCCCTCCCCCTAAAACTGTCTGGCCCCAATGCTCGACGCATTTTCCCGTTCGGTCGTCAGCGCTGACGCCAAAACTGCACCTGTTGGTGGTACCGACCTCGCTGGTCTGCGTTCCTACGTCAGTCAAGGCAACAAGCGTCTTGACGCTGTTAACGCCATCACATCCAACGCCTCTTGCATCGTTTCTGATGCGGTAACAGGCATGATTTGCGAGAACACTGGCCTGATCCAGGCTGGTGGTAACTGCTATCCCAACCGCCGCATGGCAGCTTGTCTGCGCGATGGAGAAATCGTTCTGCGCTACATCAGCTACGCCCTGCTGGCTGGCGATGCATCCGTGCTCGATGATCGATGCCTGAATGGTCTTAAGGAGACCTACATCGCTCTGGGTGTTCCTACCCAGTCTGCAGCGCGTGCCGTGGCCATCATGAAGGCCTCTGCCACTGCTCTCATCGGCGAAACCAACTCTCCCGCCTCAGGTGGCAAGCGTTTCCGCAAGATGGAGACCACGCAAGGTGACTGCTCCGCTTTGGTTGCCGAAGCTGGTGCCTACTTTGATCGCGTGATCGGCGCCGTTGCCTAAACGGCCTCTCTTCTTCTCAGACACTTTCCCCCTTAAAGGAATTCAACAATGAAGTCCGTCGTTACTACCGTCGTGACTGCTGCTGACGCAGCAGGTCGCTTCCCTTCTCAGAACGATCTCGAAGCTGTTCAGGGCAACATTCAGCGTGCGGCTGCTCGTCTAGAAGCGGCTGAAAAGCTTGCTGCTGGTCTTGACGCTCTCACGAAAGAAGCTGGCGATGCTTGTTTCAACAAGTACGCCTACCTCAAGCAGCCTGGTGAAGCTGGTGATAGCCAGGTCAAGATCGACAAGTGCTATCGCGATCTCGGCCATTACATGCGCCTGATCAACTATTGCCTGGTTGTTGGCGGCACTGGCCCCCTTGACGAGTGGGGCATTGCAGGTGCGCGTGAGGTTTATCGCAGCCTGAGCCTTCCCACCGGTCCTTACGTGGAAGCACTCACCTATACACGCGACCGTGCCTGCGCACCCCGTGATATGAGCCCTCAGGCCTTGAATGAGTTCAAGAGCTACCTGGATTATCTCATTAACGCTCTCTCTTGAGATCCGTTAAAACTCAAAAAAAAGGGGAGCTTCGGCTCCCCCTTTTTTTTGAGTTTTAGTTGCTTTGTTCTGCTTTGAGTAGTTGTGCTATTGCAAGTTTGACAACGTTTAAAACAATTGCATCATCTTCTACCTTTGCTCTTTCTTGAAGGGCGTTGAGTGACGATGTCGCCCGCAGCTTCATGAGCGAAAGAGCGCTGTTCTTTCGTACCCAAATGTCGGAATCAGACAATAAAGGTATGAGCAATGGTCCCGCGTTATCCATGTCGTCGAGTTTGCCCAATAAGGTAACTGCTTCAGCACGAATTTCTGCATAAGGATCTGACAATGCATTGATTAATAGGTTTTTATCGGCCTCAATATCTAATGTCTGAATATTACTCGCTAAAGCAAATATTGAGGCTTTCCGCACATTGGCATTGGTCGAAGTAGTTGCTTCGTGAAGGGCTTGTGGAGCTCTATCCCCGATAATAGTTAATGCCCAATTTGCTAGGCCAATTTGCATTTCCGTACTTTTAGGATTCTCAATAATGCTCAGAATTGGTTCGACAGCTTGTTCTCCCATGGCAGCTATGGCACCCATGGCTGAACCCTGAACAACTGAGTCTTCATCACCAAGAAAAGCTGAAAGTAGGTCTGGGAGGCTGGCAGTATCACCAATCAAAGTAAGTGTTTTAGCGGCTGCTCTTCTAACTGTGACTTGATCGCTAGTCAACATGGCTTTACAAAGAGCTGGCGTTGCAACTTTCCCAATAGATCCAAGACTCTCCGAAAAACTTCGACGCAACAGGCCTCGAGGGTCACCTAAGCCAGCTACCATTTTGGAGATTGAAGCAGGATCTGATTCAATTGATACCCCTGATTTCAGTTTCTCCTTGAGGTGTGACGCCAAAGCCGAAGCCTCAGCTTCGCTTAGCTGAATACACTCATTGCCTTCGGACTCGACTTGAGAATTCACCTCTTCTCTCGAACTCAAGTTTGGCTCGGTTGTCACTTGCGATCATGCACTCTATCTCTACAGACCTTAGGCCTTAACAATGACAATTTTTGTTCTTTCTCACAATCTCCAGGTTCAATCTGCGCTTGTCCCTTCCATTTCAGCCGCAGATTTGGCAGAAGGGCTTTTGAGCAGCTCATCCTCCTTCTCTAAAGCTGAGGCCTTAAGTCATCCTCATTGGTTGGTTCGTATCGAATCCGACTTGGCGGCCCATGAGATGGCTCAAGAACTAGTAAAAGCTTGGAAGCAATATCGCTTAATTAAGAAGCACAATGTTGATCATCATTGGCTTGCCCTTGGTGGCCGCAAGGATACTTCTGGAAGTCCAGGATCCCCTCTAACACTAGGTAGTTGGGGGGTAGACGTTGTCGAATGTGGTAACCCCGATGCTTTTCTGGAGAGTATTAACTGGAATGCCCTCAAAGCCGGCCGCCCGTCAGATGCGGTATTTGAGGTGACAAACTCAATCTAATAAGTCAGTCCTTAGCCGTTTTTACGTTGACGTCGTCGTGCATTAGTTTTCTTGGTGTTTGATTTCGGAGTTTCGGGATGTACCTTTTTTGATCCGCCGGCTATATTTTCTTTCGACTGCTGGGTTCCACTCGAAATGCTATTGATAAGAAAACCAGTGCGATGCATTACTTGCATGCCATTATTTAATTGATTGAAGGGGATTTTAAAATGCGTTGTTAATGATGGCCTGGATCTATTAAGTGACCTGACTTGAACCGTGAATTGCGCTCCTGAGAATGGGCCCATCTTTTTGGTGTATTTGCATGATTTTATGACTTATTTGGGTGCTGGCTCAAAGCGTTACTTTTTTTAATCAGCTTGCGAATGTTATCGCTCTGTTTTGATAGAATGTTTGATGTTAATTCATAAGCTTATATCTCAATGGTTGAAGATTTCAATAATATCCATCCCGAGCTCACATGTGACCATGCATATCAAATATTAAGTACGCCAATTGATCAGCTCGAGTCCAAAAGTGATTTGTATACGGCTGCTGCACATTTGATTAATTTTCCTGGAAGACAAACTGAGCAAATACTTTTGGATTTGCTGGCGCAATCTTCAGGCGAACAGGCTGTAAGGATTGCCAAGAGGAAGGCTGTAGAAGTTCTAGCTCGCCTTGGTGCTACTCAGTCAGTAGCGGCCATTGGTCAATGTCTTGAATCTGATGATATTTACTTGGTTGAAAATTCAGTTTGGGCTTTACAGCAGTTGAAGTGCTGTGATCCTGTGATTATTAATCGAATGCTCTCTTTGCTTGAGGATAAAACTCAAAATCTTCGTATATTAATTCAATGTCTTGCGAGCCTGAAGGTGCAGGAAGGTATTGAATCTATTCGTCTCCTTCAGGACTCTGAGAGCGCTGGTGTACGTGGAGCTGCTGTTTCGGCAATAGCACAACTTACAAATGATAAATCAAATTTAGATAAGATTGTCGAACATTTGACTCTCCCCAATCAGATGGATCGGCAATCGGCTGTACAGGATCTGATTGATGCGAATGCTTCTGTCTTTCTCTCAGAAATCGTTGCTGCACCAGTCTCTCCAGCATTTCGTATGCGTGCATGTCGTCAGATTTTAGCCGGCTCAGATTCTGCATTGATTGATTCAACAATGTTGTCCTTCATTGATACTGTATTATGTGATAATCCTGGCAATATTAATATTGTACATGAATATGATCAGCAGCCAAGTGCAGAATTTTTATTGCAAGATCTATTCAGTACTGATTTCAGTCGTTGTTATTTATCTTTGACGGGCTTGCAAAATTGCTCTACGGAGATTTTATGGCCACTCATGTCAGATTTATGGGAGAGCGCAGCTTATAACGACTATGGAGCGCACTACTTTTTTATGCGCGTGTTTGGATCGCGATCGGATTGGCCGCAAGCAGGTCTTCGTCGTGTACTTGAGATAATCCAAGAATCAATCATTAATCGTCGCCCTCAATTTAGAAAAAGTCGAGCTGCTGCTATTCAGGCACTTCACTTTTTAAGTCCAGACTTATTTATCAAGTCTATTCCCACCCTCCTCTCTATAAGTGTTGACGTGCCTTGGGATTGTCGCTACATGATGATTGTTTGTATTGAAGGCATTCCCGAAATGGACACATCTTTAAAAGTGAAGATATTGAATCAGTTAACGGCTGATTCTGATGTGTTTGTGCGGGCTCGATCCGAGTTATGTCTTTCGCACTTGAGTTGAATCACCTGCTTAGGTTAGTTATTTGACTATCCCTATTGATGCTAAGATATAGATATAGATCAAATGAATCGCTGCTGATATGAGTGCTTCACCCCCATCGTTTGAGTCCTTGGTTCAAGACCTCAGGCACCCCAATCCAAACATAAAAGATAATGCTTGTGTTCTGTTAGCAGAGCACTGGCCAGGCCAGGCAATGCCATATTTTTTTTCTAAATTACATGATCCTGATCCAGTTGTTTATAGAACAGCGGTAAAGGCTCTGGGTACATTGGGGCATCGCACCCTACCTGATTTGCTTGAATTATTTCAGTCATCGGTTAATGGAACAGTAAGAGCATGTTGTGTAAAGGCTATTGTTCAGATTTCGGTCAATTTCCCTGATGTGGCTTTCCCCTTGGAAATATTATCAATGCTTGAGCAAGCCTTAGATGATTCAAGCCCAGTAGTCGCTCAGTCATCCTTGATGACTCTTGGCTATTTGTCTAAGCATGATTCTGAGAAGGATCATGTGATCCCTCTCTTAATTCAGGCTTGCGATCGGTCTAATATTGCACATGTTCAAGGTTCGGCTATGGCCTTGGCTGAACTAGATTCTCCTCTGGTATCTACTTTCTTGGAAAAGTTGGCTGTAGATGTTACCAAGGATCCTCTCATACGTGAAATTGCTCAAGCAAGTCTTGAGAGGCGTGCAAGCTTAAATCTCAAGTAATTGTCATTATTTAAGCGTGACAAGTTGATTGAGAGCAACCTTTAAAACGGCTTTGACCTGATCGTCTTTTTCTGATGAAATTGCCTCGTTCAATTGATTGATTGATTCAAGTGCTTCCATCTTCATCAATGCTAAGGCAGTATTTTTTCTGACTTGAGTATTTTGGTCTTTTAGTAATTGGTAAAGTTCGTTGATGATGTCTTCTGGTTCTAAAGTCTTTCCCACAATTGTGGCTGCTTCCGCACGCACCTCGCTTGAATCGTCCTTTAAAGCTCGAACTAGTAGCACTTTTGCCTGATTGTTTGTTTCAGAGTGGACTTGTTCGGCCAGTGCAGTAATGGCCGCTATTCTTATTTCAGGATTCTCTGATTGAACGGCTTGATTGAATACATCGGGAGCCTTTGAACCAGCAAAACTTAAGGCAAGATTGATCAGACCAACTTGAAAAGCGCTGCAATTTCTATCTGTCAGTATTTGAAGGAGTGATTCAATGGCAGGCTCTCCTATTGTTGCCATTGCTCCGGCCGATGAGCCTTGAACGACAGGGTCGTCGTCTGTTCGAAATGCCTCAATCAGGTTTGGCAATGCAATTTCGCTGCCAATGATATTGAGTGTTTTGGCAGAAGCACGTCGGATTAAAACATTCGGATTGTTCTTCAGTGCATCGCACAAGATTGGAATAGCCGCCGTTCCGACGCTCCCAAGACTTTGCGCAAAGGTGAGGCGGAGACCACCTCGTGGATCCCCGAGCCCGGCGACCATTTTTTTGATTGAATCTTGATCTGAACTTGGTATTATTTGCTCTGCCAGTTTGAGCTTCAACTCCTCTGCTAGTTCGTATGCTTCTTGTTCTGTGAGTTGCTCTGCCGCATTGATTGGATGATTAGATGCTTCTGCGGCCACAGTCCCCTTGATTGGTGTGCTCACTCAATCTAGTTCATCATTTTTAAGGCCGAACTCTTTTGTTGTAATGAACGCCGACTATAAAAAACCCTTCCATTTAAATGGAAGGGTTGAGGTTGTGTGATTGCTTTCTCTTGACCTTTAACAGATCAGAAGTGACAACCAAACGGGCGGAAGGCTACGTAGTCCGTCATCTTCGGAGGGTTGTGGCCTGTGTACTTCTGCTGGGGAAGTTTGGCAGGAACCCGAGTGATTGCGGTGTAGCTGAAGAAAGGAGCAGGTTTTAAATCTTCCCGTGCTGCAATGGCAAGGGGGTTGATGGTGCGGCTTTTGCGACCTTGTGCGTTGTCACTGACAGCAACCTTTGTGCCACCAAGTTCCCGCATCAGGTTGAAGGAACGTGTGAACATCCCTGCGTAAGAATCGTGAGCTCTTTCGTAAGGAACGATGTCTGAACCAAAGACCTCTGTGTATTCAGCAGAATCAGTCAGCTTGTCAATTAGAGCATCAAAGCCTTGCTCTGCTTGAAGCTTGATATGCTCCTGAACTTCTGATTGGTTCAGAGGAGATCTGCCAAGAAGGTGTTTAAAGTTCAATTCGATCCCACGTTGTGCTCCAACGGCATGAAAGAAATTGGCCTTATAGAAATCTGACTTGGCCAACCCATTCACGAAATCACGAACTGTGATTTCACCGTTCAATAGACGTGCCTCAAGTGACGTTTCTCTTTGGCTTTCTCTGGGGTGTAGGTTCCCTAGTACTTGACGATAAGCAGCCGCGATCACACGCTCAAGCGCTGCTGCATTGTCGGGATTGTACTGATCGAACACTGAACCGAAGGGGCATTCAGCGTGTAGCCGGGGTCCAATTCCAATCCCCATCGATGCACAGTGTTGCCGCTTGTACTCAGCGCGTACTCCTGCGACTGTTCTGTGTGCTGTGTTTTTACCGGCTTTGTTTTGTGTGGCGTAAGCAGCGGGTCCGGTTCGAGTCGCCGAAGTGAGCGACTTCCGGCTAGTTTCTGTGCCGAGCATGATTTGTGAGGGGGTGATGTTGTGGACTGTTCGTCACATCTCCCTGAAGGAATTACAGGTCTTGTAAAAACCTTTTGGTCAAAGTGACGTTCTCTAGAGATTCAATCTTTATTTGATGGCTAAATAAAATTGTTTAGACATGCAGCCCAATTGTTGCTTTGCGACCGGTAAAAAAAAGGGTGGGCATTGCCCACCCCTTTGTTTGCTGTGTTTTAACAACAACCAAGCTGATGATCAGCCCAGTGAGTTGATCACATAGTCCAGCAACTGGTTGTAGGAGGTCAGAGCCTGGGGGCTCATGTCGCGAGGGGCACAACCGTCGTTGCGCATCTGCGAGAAACCAGCCACGTAGGTGCCAGCGTCGATGCTGAGAGCCTTGTAGACCTCTTTTTGGCCATTGATAGCCAGCTCATCCAGGGGGCCGGTGCCGCCGGTGACCAAGCAGTAGTTGATCAGACGCAGGTAGTGAACAAAGTCACGCTTGCACTTCTCTTTACCTTCGGTAGCGCACTGGCGGGGCTGACGGCCAGTTGCACCGTTGGGGTACTGGGCGTACACAGCGTCTACAGCGCGCTGCGCGATGCCGTCATAGTTCTGGGAGAGCTTTTCAGCGGCTTCCAAACGTGCAGCAGCGCGTTGGATTGAACCCTGTACTGACTCCATGTCGGAGGAAGAAGGGAAGCGGGAGGCGCTATCGGCAGCGCCGACCACGGTGGTGATAACAGACTTCATGTTGTGGAAGTAGGTGGGTGTGGACGTTTAAATAAAGACGTGGCTCAGCTGATGGCGCTGATCACCTGGTCGAAGTAGCTACCAGCTTCGCTGGACAGGCTGGCGCAGTCACCCTGGGTGACAGCAGCTTTCTTGGCCTGGCTGTTTGTATTGGTGATAAGTGCACCGGCAGCGGCCTTCATGATGGCGACTGCGCGGGCAGCGGAACCTGTAGGAACGCCCAGTGCGGCGTAGGTCTCACGAAGACCATTCAGGCAGCGGTCCTGAAGAACTGAAGCATCGCCAGCAAGAAGGGCGTAGCTGACATAGCGAAGGACGATCTCTCCGTCGCGCAGGCAAGCAGCCATCTTGCGGTTGGTGTACACACCACCGTTAGGAGCGGTCAGGCCTGTGTTCTCGCAGCAGATGCCAGCAACAGCGTCAGAGACGATGCAAGCGGCGTTTCCTGAAATTGCGTTCACTGCGTCAAGGCGCTTATTGCCATCAGCGATGAAGGATTTCAGAGAGGCCAGCTCGCCTCCGCCGATGAAAGCACCGCTGGAATCGGCCGATACGGCCTTCCTGGAGAATGCGTCGAGCATGGTTGTGGGAGTGTTGTTGGGGGAATGCGAATCCGCATCGACTTGACAGTAACCCTGGTTCCCTGCCCTATACCTCGATGCAGATGTGTGGACAAGAAAGTTTGCATTCGCAAAAACGAAATTAAATATGAATAAAACCGGAACGATTTCGCTTTTGCTGCAGAAGCCCTGTCTTGACAGGTACTTTGCTGGTTATGACAACTGTTGAAGCACCCGTTCGCAGCTCCATCTAAGGGGTGTCCATTTGCTCTCTGCTTGGATCTCCCTGAGCAAATCGACTTGGTCGGAGAGGTTAAGGCTCAGGCAAGCCCAGGCTGCTGCAACCCTCGACTTCGTGTACTGCGGCAGTGTTTCTGCCAGTGCTGTCCGAACGAGATTGCTGTGTTCTTGGACTTTTTGGAGTCCAATAATCGACGTCAAGAGGTAATTCGCGCCGTAATCGCTCCAATGTTTGGCCTGGATCTGTTCAATCGCATCAATTTGTTGATGCTTCTGCATCCTGATCAGGCTCAGTGCGCCCCCGTATTGCTTGCCTTCGTCGCGATGTTGGAGATTCTTTTCGATCTCAATAGTTTCCCCCTCACAGATCCAATCTTCCTGTAATGCGAGGGTTGAAGGGTCGTCTCGTAGTAGTTGCTCCAGCAGGTCTATATAAATGTCGGGTATTTGACCACTCTTCTCGGGATCGACCAGTTGAAAGGCGCTTTTTGCCCTTAACGGCATCGAGACCGGGCAAGTGACCAAATGACGCAGCAAACTGGCATCCCCAGCATCGCCAAGGTCGATCACAGCTGATCGTCGTCGTCCCGCGATCGGATCAGTGAGTTGTTTAATCAGCGGCTCAAGGGATTCAACCCTGCCAAAAACTTTGGCGGTGTAGGCCCGGGCCGCCCCAGCGACCAAGGGATTTTCATCGTTCTCAAAGGCAGAGATTGCTTGTTCCCCCGTTGAAAGCTTGAGGCGAGTGTGAGCTTGTATCGCCGATCGCTTTTGATTGTCACTGCTTTGGAGTGCCGCCAGGAGTTGATCGCTTTGTACAGCTGTGATTGGCGATCCGATCTGCGCGATCGAATCCAGTGCGTTGATCACCGAAGGTTCGTCGTCGAAATGCAGCGCGCTGAATAAGCTCGGGAGGGCTCTCTCATCTTTTCTGCGTCCAAGCGCTTCCAGTGCTTTCCGACGTGTGATTCTGTTGATAAGGTTTTCAGGATCGAGTTGTACGGCTGCAATCAATCCTTCTAAAGAGCGTTCGCTGCGGCAAGCTGCAAGTTTGGTTGCAGCCATATATTTGTCGACTGGATTGGATAGATCGTCAGGGTTTGTCTGTAATAAAAGTAATGCTTTTTCCTCTGGCATTCCTTCAAACAAAATGTCAAATCTCTCAGACACGACCATTACCGGAAGCACTTAACAAAATTAGCACTTCATGTACAGAGGCCCTGTAGGCATCACTGATCCTTGTTGTGCTTGATATTGCGCATCATTTTCTAAGGTGATGAATGTTGGAGAGTGTTGTCTGTTAATCTCGTTTCAACAGTTGGTATGAGATGCCTGTTCCTGCTGAAGCTGAATTGGCATTGTCTCGCTTCGTTGAGACAATATGTAGTAATTCCATGGCTCAGGATCATTTGAATGATGTTGAAGATCTTGAAAAATTACGTGTTGTTGTGCAATCTGTTGATTCTTCACTCACAGGATCAGCCTTAATCCCTTTAGAGCAAGCGACTCGACCACCGAAGATTCTTGTGGATTCAGGTGTTACAGATAAGGCAATACCTTGGCGTTTGTTGCGTTGTACTGGTGGTCCATTGGTCTTGCAACTAATCTGTAAGAAGGCTAATTTCGCGATCTGGATAGAGAGTTGCTGATGTCAACTGAAGCTTTAACTTGTTTTTTAAATGAAGTGGTCCAGTCTCATGAGCTAGCGACAGGTTTGAAAGCACTGTCTAGCCATGATCAGATTATTGCCTATGGGCAGGGCCAAGGTTTTGATTTCTCTGCAGAAGAGTGGGCTGGTTTTTTTGATAAGGATTTTGAGCTCCAGACAGAATTGGTTCAACGATCAATTTTGTCTGCGAACCCAGTTCACTGGTCGTGGGCCTTTCGACAACACTCAGTTTGGAGGGCTATGCTGATGATCGGCGCTGGTGATGGAAGTACCTAAAGCCAGCTAACTTTTCAAACTAGTAATTTGTTCTTATGTCTGATTTAGAGCAAGATCAACTGCTTGAGCGTTTTATAGCATTGGCTCGATCGGATGACGATCTTCGTGGTGAAATCAAAAGTGCAATCAATCAAGAACAGGTGATTTCAATTGCGGCGCAACACGGTTTTGCTGTGGATCCTTTGGCCATTCTAAGAAAATGGAGCAAGCACACTGATTTTGCAAAACCCACATGGATGGGATGGTTTGATGATTGAAATCAGCTGTTGATTTCGGAGTAGCGGGTTTGTTGGTTTCCTTTTTTAGCCCAGTAAGTTACAAATTCTTCTCCTCCTGGGCGAGGAACACTGGCAATAGCTCGTAAAACTTTAAATGATCGTTTCGGTCCCATTGGCCAATTGCCGACTGCTTTCACTGCGCGGACTTTGCTCCCCATCGATTCAATGCATAGCTCAAACTTTTCTAATTGTGTTTGATCGACCGTCTCAAAAATAAAGTCTGTCCCATCGCATATTAAATGCTGTGAGCGAATCCATGCTTTGATTTGTTTGCCATAGTCAAGCATTTATGTTTCCTTCTTTAATATCCAGTCCGATGTGATGAGTTCAGAAAAACTCTCAATACGTTTGAATCGTAGAGGTCCATGCTCAGACCCCCATTTCGGTTGATCAGATTCTGGGTCAAAGCCACGATCACGGCTGATCCAGTTTGTTTCATCAACTTCGACTTCGCTCACTAAATATGTTATTTTGCCGTCTCTAGGTATGAAACATTTTTTTCCAGGTTCAACTGTTCCAATATATTTACCGTCGCTTGCTTCTGTGAAATGCATTGCACATCCGCATCGGCTGTTTAGGCTTGATATGTCGAGAGATTCAAGTAATTCTGGATTGCGTCCAGAGCCTGCCAACCTTTCCTTGTCCCCAAAATCAAAGTTTTCAACAACGAAGCTCTGATCTTTGATTTTTAGTCGATGAATTCCTTGGCGATAAGGATTCCACTTGGCGTAATCATAATATTGCTCAGAATAGAATCCAGGCCCTTCAAAAATCTCCCAGGGTAATGGGCGAAATACTATATTGATTCGAGCAAAGTCTTTTGGGTTGGACTGTGCTTGCTCGTAGTTGTCGTAAATTCCCGCTAGGGTTTTTGCAAATCTTAGCTGCTGTTCTATATGCATAAATTAATTATTTGCTAGACCTTGATGCGTCGTACTTCTGAAGCAAAGGATGACTGCAAAATGCCAGATCCTTCTGAAGTTTTTAACACTGAAGATCGACAGCGAACATGCTCTGATACGAACCAAATTCTTTCTTGCGCAATGGATTGCTCGTAATTAGTTTCCAAAATAAATGTCCCATCATCGAGGAATCGGTATTTTGATTCTGCTGGAAAAGACTCTGCATATCCGACACTTCTGAGAAGATTGCCAGATGATTGATCAGTAGGAATTGGAATAATGATGCATGAACCTGAAGATACAGCTGTTGGATCATCTGGTTCCCAGTCACTCTCTGCATTCCATTCCATCTTGAATGGAGCGATGTAAGAGCTGTTGTCTGGTTGAGAGGAGTTTTGTATTGCCTCTTTGATTGCTTTGTTATCGATGTCGATTTCTGTAATGCTTATCTCGCTGAGAACATCTTCAAATTGTTGAAATGCCAGGGAGTGCCCTGATCTCATTGAGCGCCATTCTCCAAGACTTTGAGCAACAAATTGCTCAATATTCATCTTGATTTAGGCCTAGGTTTAAGCTGTTGTTCTGATGTGTTTGTGGAAGATTGCTATGCATCATGTTAACCAGTGAGTCCACCATCATGGACATCGCCATTGGTACTGATGAAACAGACTTGTTAAAAGCTTCGCTTTGATTGGGTTGGTTTTCAGTGGTTTGGCGAAGGATGGGCATAATTAAAAAATTAAGTGATGGATCAGCTAAATGCTTGGAAGACTTTTCCTTTCGGCAGGATGCCTTTAAGGAATCATCTACCAATCATCGCTGATCCTTTTGACGTGTGGCCCATAAAGGGCCTTTTCGTTAAGCCTTCGCAATAGAAGAGATCCGTCCACCCTGCTTCAGGATGCTCTGAATCGTTGCGGACATTGAGGTTTGACTCACAACCGACTTCTGGACTGCACGGCGGTTTGCACCAATTTGTCGACCTGAAGTCCATGTGATTCTGAGCGCATTGGCATTGCCGACGCTCTTGCGATCAATGATGCTCGGTGCACTCCCTGTTGTAAGGCTGCTAAGCAGTTTTGATCCTTTTTCGGCACCATCAAAACCTGCATAGCCTGCGTCAACAGCTGCAGCACGTGGAAAATTGACCGCTCGGCCACCGGTAAGGGTCTGGGTTGAGCGATTAGAGGGCACTTGATCTACGCCGAAGACCCTTAGGTATTCCTCGCTGTAGGTGTAGCTTGCAATTTCTGCTTCGTAGCCATGTTCGTTCATTAATCGAACGTGGGACATCAACTCCGCTTGGTCATGGGGAGTACGTCCTAGCAGGTGCTTGAAATTGAGCTCAACAAAGCGGTAAGGACTGTTTGGTTCGAGAAACAGCTTTCTGTAGGTTTCTGACTGAGCCAATGCAGTGACAAAACCTTGAACGGTAAGGTCGCCGTTCATGAACAAAGCTTCTAGAGATTGATTGATATCAAGCTCCATTAGGTGACGGTTGCCAAATACCTGTTTGTAGACCGACTGAATCACCTCTTTGGCATGGCCAAGGTCAGTGTTGGCCGGGGCGACCAGTGTTTTGGTTTCGATCATTGTTGTGTGATGGGGGAAAGAGTGTTTGCTTTTGTCCCCCATCCAGTTGGGGGGCTATCGAATGAAATTCAATATCAACGACCGAGTTACATCACTTCAGTGATGGAGACAATTTTGCCGCCGCGAGCATGGATGTATTTCATCTGGCTCGACATGTCTTTGCCAGATACCAAATAGGTGTTGCCAGCCGTGCGTTGGCGTCCACGTGCTGCTTGAGCGCCCACCACAATGCGGAAACGCTTTTTGGTGGGATCTGGTGCACCAGATTGAGTTCCTGTGCGGTTGATCCGTGTTGTGGTCGAGCTCCAGCCACCCGGAACCATGCCAGTGGCAACGGACCTTACGAGCGAAGAACTGGTTTGAACGGTGTCGCTGGCAGCGAAGCCTTCAGCCAGTTTGAGGTGACGGTTAAAGGCCACTTGAGACCGTCCGTTCTCCGACAGAATTCGGGCGAAGGGAACTGTGTCTTCACCGAAGGTGCTTTGGTATTCCTCGCAATCGACGTAACTTGCGATTTCTGCGTCGTAGCCACCATCAGCCAGGATTTTGGTGTGCTCACTGATTTCAGCTTGCGACTTCGGAGCCCGACCCAGGAAGTGCTTGAAGTTCAATTCGATGAAACGATATGGCGCATTCGTTTCAAAGAAACGGCGCTTGTATTCAGCTGACAATCCAATGGCACGGACAAATTCACGGGTGCTCAAGTAGCCGTCGATGAACCTGCTTTCCGCTGAGATGGCACGCTCAAACTCCATCAGATGGGGGTTCCCCATCACTTGCTTGTACGAAGCGCGAATCAATGCCGCGAGCTGATCTGGGCTGTCTCCAGGACAGCGTTGGAATGTTTCCTGTTCACGCTGGCCTAACCCGAAGTAAACATACGAGTCACCGCGCATGGGCGCACTGTCCTTGCCACTGGTGATACCAGGAGCTTTGCTCGGGATACGACCGCTGAAGCTTGCAGATGGGCGTATTCCAAACGGTTGCGATGGGACGCTGATCCGAGGGGCCATTCCGCGGCCAAGACTTGTTGTGAGTGCACTGCCTGCTCCGCGCGCACTGTCGCTTCCAGCAAAGCTCTTCTGAAGAGCCGCCAGCATTGGGAAGGCAGCGGTTGCGAGATCTGCGGGGGAGCTCCATGAACGTGCATAAGGAACCACGTTGTCCCCAAACACTTCGAGGTATTCGGCTGAATCGACGATGCTGTCGATCACAGCTGCTTGACCGTGTTCTGCTTGCAGGGAAATTTTTGCCGACATCTCTGCTTGGGAGTGCGGTGCGCGCCCGAGCAAGTGTTTGAAGTTCAGCTCAATGCCGCGCTGAGGGGCAACGGATAAGAAGAAACGACTTTTGTAAAAGCTGGATTTCGCTAGCCCGCGAATGAAATTTCGAACATCGAGGTCTCCATTACACAGTTGAGCTTC
>Ga0257106_1000945_pt1 | contig 15417 bp, 11 predicted proteins | sample LP_taG_3_FD_190177 | JGI IMG/M metagenome (GOLD analysis project Ga0257106, IMG submission 190177) | Marine microbial communities from Northeast Subartic Pacific Ocean, Canada - LP_J_2011_P26_10m | ecosystem: Environmental > Aquatic > Marine > Oceanic | place: Canada: Northeast Subartic Pacific...
TCCTGATGCACAATACCTGTTGACAGTAACACCTGGAACATCTTCAACTTTTAAACCCATAAGAGAAATCACTCTAGCAATATTTAAACCTTGTTCTGCTTCTGGTGTTGCATTTCCAACTATAACATCATCAATTCTTGTTTTATCTAGATCAGGAACTTCACTTATCATGTGATTTATTGTTTCTGAAGCAAGTTCATCAGGTCTCTTAAATCTAAATAACCCTTTCGGAGCTTTTCCTACAGCTGTTCTATATGCTTTTACTATATATGCTTCTTTCATAATTTAATTTCTTAATGGTTTTCCAGTTTTTAGTATATGTTGAACTCTTTCAAGTGTTTTTCTTTCACCGCATAATGAGAGAAATGCTTCTCTTTCTAAGTCAAGCAGGTATTGCTCACTAACCATAGTTGCTTCAGATAGATCACCTCCAGCCATTATATATGCTAGTTTATTCGCAATCTTTTGATCATGCTCTGAAATAAATTTACCAGCTTCCATGGAATTAGTTCCAACCAAGAACATTCCCAGAGCTTGTTTCCCTAAAACTTTTATATTTTTTTCTTTTAGTGGAGGAAGGTATCCTGAATCAGATAGCAAAACAGCATGTTTTTTTGCAATAGAAATTTGGTGATTTTTATTCATTATTATGAGATCTTTATTGGGGTTAAGCACTCCTAAATCAAAAGCTTCACGTGCAGATGTAGAAGTTTTTGCCATCCCAATATTTAAGAAAAACTCTTGAAGAACATTTACTTCCACATCATTTTTACTGAACTTTTCTGATGCTCTTAAAGTCATTTCTTTACAACCTCCTCCTCCTGGAATTAAACCTGCACCAACCTCAACAAGCCCCATGTATGTTTCCGAATAAACAACAGCTTTATCACAATGCATAGTTAGTTCACATCCTCCACCTAATGTAAGTCCGTGGGGAGCAGCTATAGTTGGTATATTACTGTATCTAAGCCTCATCATACTGTCTTGAAAAACTTTAATAGCCATATTTATTTCATCATACTCCTGTTCCGCAGCCATCATAAAGATTGCACCTAAATTTGCCCCAGCAGAAAAATGGGCTCCTTCGTTTCCAATAACTAAACCTCTAAAATCTTTTTCTGTAATATCTATAGCTTTATTTATTCCATGGAGAATTCCATCTCCCATGGTATTCATTTTAGTTTTGAATTCCAGATTTATTATTCCGTCATCTAAATCTGTAATAATGGAATCATTATTTTCCCAAATCATTTTATTCTCATAGATATTTTTTAAAATCACAAATGATTCTTGACCAGGTTTAGGGGTATGAGATTTTTTATTTAAATCATAGTAATTTGTAATTCCTCTTTTTATAGAGTAGAAATGATTAATATTTTTTTTAGTCATTTCTAAAATCCAAGCAGCAGGTTCGTATCCTAGATTTTTCATTAATTCAATTCCTTTTTTAATTCCTATTGAATCCCAAATCTGAAATGGTCCGTTTTCCCATCCAAATCCAGCTCTTAAAGCATCGTCAATTCTATATAACTCATTTGATATTTCAGGGATTCTATTTTGTATGTAAGCAAACATGGTTCCAAAATTCAGTCTGTAAAACTCACCTGCTTTATCATCTCCTTCTATTAAAACAGGAAATCTATCAATAACTTTTTCAATTTTCCTAGCCTTACTAATTGTTTCAAATTTTATTTTTTTTGAAGGGGAATATTCTAGTGTATTGAGATCAATTGAAAGAATGGTAGACCTCCCATTTTCATCTTTAATTCTTTTATAAAAACCTCCTCCTGTTTTGGAACCTAGCAAGTTTTTTTCTACCATTTTATTTACATAATCTGGTATTTTGAAAGTCTCTCTAAATTCATCATTTGGACAATTTTCATATATTCCATTAGCTACATTGACTGTAGTGTCCAGACCAACTACATCACTTGTTCTAAACGTTGCAGATTTTGGGCTGCCAATAATTGGTCCGGTTAACTTATCAACTTCCTCTACAGATAAATTTAATTTTTTGACATTATTCAAAATATTAACCATTCCAAAAATCCCAATTCTATTTCCAATAAAACCTGGTGTATCTTTAGCTAAAACAGAAACTTTACCTAAAAATCTTTCTCCAAAATCATTTAAAAAATCAATTATTTCTGGTTTACAATCAGGACCTGGAATTATTTCAAATAATTTTAAGTATCGTGGAGGGTTAAAAAAATGTGTAACAGCAAAATGATTTCTAAAGTCTTCTGATCTTCCTTCATTCATTTGCTTGATTGGAATTCCAGATGTGTTAGAAGTAATAAGAGTCCCTTCTCTTCTAAATTTTTCAATTTGGTTAAATACAATCTGTTTTATATTTAATTTTTCTGTAACAACCTCAATAATCCAGTCAACTTCACCTATTTTTTTAATATCATCAATTAAATTTCCCAGAGTCACTCTACTTACAAAATCTTTGTGATAAAGTGGAGCAGGTTTTGATTTTATGCATCTTTGAAACATTTCATTAACAATTCTATTTTTAACTTTCTTATCATCAAGAGATAATCCAAGTTTATTTTCGTTTTCATTAAGTTTGTTAGGAGCTATGTCAAGCAGAATTACTTCAATACCTACATTAGCAAAATGACAGGCTATTCCAGAACCCATTACACCAGAACCAATAACGGCAATTTTATTTATTTTTCTATTCATTTTTCTTATTTTCTATTTTTATTTTAAAAGATTTCTTGAAATAATAATTTTTTGAATTTCAGATGTTCCTTCATAGATTTGAGTGATTTTGGCATCTCTCATTAACCTTTCAACGTGATATTCTTTTACGAATCCATATCCTCCATGAATTTGAACAGCTTCAATTGTGTGTTTCATAGCCATTTCCGAAGCAAATAATTTAGCCATGGAACTCGATAGTCCATAAGAATCTAGATTGTCTTTTTCATGTGCACTTTTTTGAATCAATAATTTTGCAGCTTCAATATCAGTAGCCATATCAGCCAATTTAAAAGCAATTGCTTGGTGCTGACTTATAGTTTTTCCAAAGGTTTTTCTTTGTTTTGAATATTTTAAAGATAATTCGTACGCTCCAGAAGCAATTCCAAGAGCTTGAGCCGCTATTCCTATTCTACCGCCTTCTAGTGTTTTCATTGCATATTTAAATCCAAACCCATCAGGGCCTAAACGATTTTCTTTTGGAACTATAACATCTTGAAACATAACAGAGGTGGTGTCAGAAGATCTAATACCTAACTTATCTTCTTTAACCCCAACACTTAAACCTTTTGATCTAGCTTCTACTATGAAAGCATTTATACCATTATGATTTTTTTCTAGATGTGTTTGAGCAATTACCACATAGATACCAGCTTTTTCTCCGTTAGTAATCCAATTTTTTATTCCATTTAATAAGTAATGATCACCTTTATCTTGAGCGGTAGTTTTTTGCTGAGTAGCATCGGATCCTGACTCTGGTTCTGAAAGACAAAATGCTCCAATGGTTTTTCCTGATGCTAATGTTCTTAAATATTTATTTTTTTGTTTTTCAGAACCATATTCCTCAATTCCCCAGCAGGCTAATGAATTATGTGCAGATAATATAACAGAACATGAATTGTCTATTTTTGAAATTTCCTCAACGGCTAACGCATAAGAAAGAGTATCCATGCCACCACCTCCATATTTTTGAGAAACTGTCATTCCAAGAAACCCTAATTCTGCCATTCTTTTAACTTCTTTTTCTGGATATAAAGAATTAGAATCACGATCGATAACTCCCGGTTTTAACTCATTTTGAGCAAAATTTCGTGCAGCTTTTTGAATTAATAAATGTTCTTCGCTTAAATGTATCAAAATTTAAATATATTTTTTTTACCAATTAATTCATTGATTTTTTCAATCACAAAATGGAAATTATCCAGAGACTCTTTTCCTATTTCACCAAGAATTTTTTCATTGAACTTCATAACCGCAACTTTAGAAGCTGCCCTTTGGATTCTACCCGAATCAGTCAAATGAATAAGAACACTTCTTCCGTCTATAGGATGAGGTTTTCTAGAAATTAAATTCTTTTCTTCCATAGATTTAAGTGTTCTAGAAAGACTTGTAGCTTCCATACCCATCTTTGGTCCTAAAGATGTAGAAGGTGTCCCTTTTTTAGGATCAATACTTAATAAAGCAAATCCTACGGCCATAGTGGAATTATATTTTCCAGCTTCTTCGTTATACATTTTAGCTACACTTTGCCATGTAGATCTTAAAACGTGATCAATTGTTTTTTTTTGCATAAATAATTAATACTCAAATTTAAAAAAATTTACTATGCGCGCATAATATATATGTAAATTTTTTTTAACTATTTTTATCAAGCCAAGCTTTCGCATTTTCAAAAGCGATTACCCATGGGGAAATTTCATCTTTTCTATTTTTTGGATAGAAGGGCCAATTCCATTGAAATGTAGATCTCTCTAAGTGCGGCATCATTGCAATATGTCTTCCGTCCTCATTACTTAAAATAGCAGTATTGTAATTTGATCCGTTTGGATTTGCTGGATAAGTTTTATATCCATATTTTCCAATTATTTGATATTTATTTTCATCGTATGGTAATATAAATTTTCCTTCACCGTGAGCAGACCAAATTCCCAATTTTGATCCAGAAAGACTATTGAACATAATTGATTCATTTTTTTGAATTTCAACAGTTGTAAAAATACATTCGAATTTTTTTGAGTCATTGTGAGTCATCTTAGGTTTTTCTTTGTGCTCAGTATGTAAAAGACCTAATTCAATAAAAAGTTGACATCCATTACAAACACCAAGAGAAAGTGTATTTTTTCTAGCGTAGAAATTCATTAGACTTTTTTTAGCTTTTTCATTATAAATAAATGACCCTGCCCAACCTTTAGCAGAACCTAAAACATCAGAATTAGAAAATCCTCCAACAGCAACTATAAAACTAATATCTTCAAGATTTTCTCTTCCTGATATCAAATCAGTCATATGGATGTCTTTCACATCAAATCCAACTAAGCTCATGGCATAAGCCATTTCTCTTTCTGAATTACTTCCTTTTTCTCTAATTACAGCAGCTTTTATCATTTTATTAGAGATTTTTTTAAGTAATCCAGTGAATGTTTTTGGAAAACTAAACTGTAAAGGTTGGTTTTTATAATTTTCAAATCTTTCTTTAGCTTTCACTTTTCCACTTTGATTTATATCTAATAAATAAGAAGTTTTATACCATATATCTCGATATTTACTTACTAAAAAATCATATGAATTATCATTATTAGATATATTTAGAATCCCAGAGTTATTTACATTTCCAATTTTATTGTAAGAAATTTCTTTTAAATTAAATTCTTTTTCAACTAATTGTTTTGCTTGAAAGACGATTCCTATATTTTCACTAAAGAATAATTTTACAATATCACTTTTCTTACAAAAAGACAAGTCTATTTTTGCTCCTATTTTATTTTCTGGAAAACACATTTCAAGTAATGTAGTAATTAGTCCACCTGAACTAATATCGTGACCAGATGTTATTAAGTTACTTTTTATTAGATTTTGAAAAGTATTAAATACTTTTTTAAAGTATTTTGCATCACATAAATCTGCTGTTTCACAACCAATTTTCCCTAAAGTTTGAGCAAGTGCAGTTCCACCAAGCTTAAAACCTTCACTTGAAAGGTCAATATAATAAATAGAGTCTTCATTATTTGTGAAACTTGGTTCTATTACATTATTAATATTATTGCAATTTGCTGCAGCTGAAATAATAACAGTTCCAGGAGATATAACCTCTTTGTCTTTGTATTTTTGTTTCATCGATAGAGAATCCTTCCCAGTTGGGATATTAATTCCCAAATCAATTGCAAAAGTTGAACATGCTTCAACCGCATCGTAAAGTCTTGCATCTTCTCCAGGATTATTGCAAGGCCACATCCAGTTAGCAGAAAGGGTAACAGATTTTAACCCTTTTTCTAATGGAGCCCATATAATATTTGTAAGTGCTTTACCTATTGCCATTCTTGATCCTGCACCAGGATTAATTAGCGCTACTAATGGTGCATGCCCAATTGAGGTCGCAACCCCGTTAACCCCCAAATAATCCAATGCCATTACTCCACAATTATTAAGTGGAAGTTGCAATGAACCAGTACATTGTTGTTTTGCTACCTTTCCCGTTACACATCTATCTACTTTATTGGTTAACCAATCTTTACAAGAAACGGATTCTAAACTAAGTACATTTTTTAAGTATTCATTAAGTTTAGAAGATGAATAATTGAGTTCAGAAAAATTATATTTTACTGAATAATCTTTCATTATAGTTTGGGGAGAATTTCCAAAAAAATCAGACAATGAAAGATTAATTGGAGATTTATCTGATTCTTTTGAATGGACGATAAATTTCTTGTCATTTCTTACTTTTCCTACTTTGTAGCATGGGGCCTTTTCTCTGTCAGCAATTTTTTTTAAACTTTCAAAATCTTTTTCAGCAATAATAAGTCCCATCCTTTCTTGTGATTCATTTCCTATGATTTCTTTATATGATAGAGTTTTATCTCCAACAGGCAGGTTATCTAGTTCGATAATTCCACCTGTTTCCTCAACTAGTTCAGAAAGACAATTCAAGTGTCCTCCAGCTCCATGGTCATGAATAGATATAATAGGGTTTTTTTTAGCCTCAATAAATCCACGAATTGCATTAGCAACTCTTTTTTGCATTTCAGGGTTAGACCTTTGTACTGCGTTAAGTTCTATACCAGAATTGTATTTCCCAGTATCAGTTGATGAAACAGCAGCACCACCCATTCCAATCCTATAATTATCACCTCCCAAAACTACAATAGTGTCATTTTTTGAGGGAATGTCTTTTAAACTTTGATTTTTTTTCCCAAAACCTATTCCGCCAGCCAACATTATTACCTTATCAAATCCTAAAGATAAATTATCATTATTATGTTCAAATGTTAATACCGAGCCTGAAATCAATGGTTGCCCAAATTTATTTCCAAAATCTGAAGCTCCATTAGATCCTTTAATTAAAATATCAAGTGGAGTTTGATAAAGCCAATCTCTTTTATTGTTAACCCATGTTCTTTTTGAATCAATTCTTGGGTAAGATGTCATGTACACAGCTGTACCAGCTAATGGAAGTGAACCTTTTCCGCCAGCCAATCTATCTCTTATTTCACCTCCGGATCCTGTTGCAGCACCATTAAAAGGTTCAACTGTTGTTGGGAAATTATGTGTTTCTGCTTTTAATGAAATAACCGATTTAAACTTTGACTTTTTATAGTAGGAGGGTTCATCTGCTTTTGATGGAGCAAATTGTTCTACAAGTGGACCTTCTACGAACGCCACATTATCCTTATAAGCTGAAATAATTTCGTTTGGATTTATTTTTGAAGTTTTTTTTATTAGTTCAAATAATGAATGATTTTTTTCTAAATCATCGATAATAAATTTTCCATTAAATATTTTATGTCTACAATGTTCAGAGTTTACTTGAGAAAAACCAAAAACTTCAGAATCAGTTAATTTTCTTTTTAGTTTTGAAGATAGGTTTTCCAAATATTTTATTTCTTCAACACTAAGAGCTAGGCCTTCTTTTTCGTTAAAACTTTGAATATCATTAATTTCTAATAAAGGTTTTGGAGTTATAGAATTTTTAAAAATATCTTGATTTAAATTCTTATAAATTTCATAAAGCATCGGGTCAAACTTTTCAGAAAGAATATTGATTGGCTTGTAGACTTCTATTCGAAAAATGCCATCAATAGCCATGTTTTGGGTTATTTCAACGGCATTGGTACTCCAAGGAGTTACCATTGTTTTTTTTGGACCTAAAAAATTTTTTAAAATAATTTCAGTGTCTTTAAGAAACGTCCCAACAAATAACCATTCTAATTTAGAGATGTTTTTTGAATCTAAAACTTCAAGGGAATCCACTGCGTAAATTAATTCATTTTTATCTTTAAAGAAAAGAACCATTAAGGTGAATATAATTTTAAAATTTAATCAAATTTATAAGAAAAAAATCAAAATAGATCTCTTAAAATTTAAATTTAAATAACTATATTAAAATACTTATTAACATCTTTATTTCAAACTCAATCTAGCCATATAAAATCCATCAAAACCAGATCTTAGTGGGCTGATTTTTTTTTCTTCCTCTAATTTAAATTGCTTGCCTTCTTCTGAATCTAAAAATCTTTCTATTTGAAGTTCATTTTCCGAAGGTAAAATAGAACAAGTTGCATATACCATTTTTCCGTTAGCTTTAATTAATGAAGAATATTGTTTTAAAATTTCTAACTGTGTTTTTTTTATTTTTACTAAAAAGTCAGGTTGCAATTTCCATTTGGAATCCGGATTTCTTTTCAAAACACCTAAACCAGAACATGGAGCATCAATTAGTAACCTGTCAATTTTTCCATTAAGTCTTTTAATGGATTTACTATTTTCTACCAACTTAGTTTCAATATTAAAAGCACCGTTTCTTTTGGCTCTCTTTTTTAACTGAACTAATTTGTGTTTATAGATATCCATGGCAATTATTTGCCCTTTATTTTTTGTTAACGCAGATAGATGTAGTGTCTTACCACCCGCTCCTGCACAAACATCACAAATTTTCATTCCTGGATCAACGTGTAAAAATGGTGCAACAAGTTGGGAAGATGCATCTTGAACTTCAAATAATCCTTTTTGAAAAGAATCTTTTTTAAATAAATTTGTTCTCTCTTTTAATTGTAGAGCATCGGGATATCCTTTTAATTTTTCGGTTAATACATCTTCATTTAATAATATTTTTTGTAAATCATTTAGATTTGTTTTTAAAGTATTAGTTCTTAAAATTACAGGAGCCATCTTATTTAATTCTGCAATTTCTTTTTCCCACTTTTTTTCACCAATTTCTTTATGAGCTAATTCATCAATCCAGTCAGGAATTGATTCTCTAAATTTTCTAATTTTAGAAAGTCTATCAAATTTTCCTTTGATTCTTCTTTTTGGAGTTTCTTGAAATTCTTTCCAGTTCGGGAGATTTATTCCTTTTAGTACTGCCCAAACAGAAAATACTCTCCATAAATTTTGATATTGAAATGGTTTTTTGACTTCAGCAATTTCTATATACAATCTTTTCCATCTTACAATCTCATAACTTGTTTCAGCAATGAAGCCTCTATCACGACTTCCCCATCTTTTATCAGATTTTAATATTTTTTCAATAGTTTTATCTGCATAAAGATCTTGATTAAAAACACCATCGAGTACTTTAATTACAGCTAAAACTAAATTTCTGTGGAAACGCATTTTTAAAATTTGCGTAAATATAATGTAATAGTGTAGTCTTTAAATATTTAAAATGAATTTAAGAAACTAATTTGAAGTTTGCTTTCTTGATTCCCTAAGCTTTTCCATCATTTCTCTTCTAAAATCATCTTCGTATTGAAACAACATATATGTCTTTCTAAATGACATTACTTCCTTAAGTTCAGAAATCAATCTTCCTTTAAGCTCCACTTTTTTCTTTTCGTAAGTCATGTAATTATTTATTTGTTCATCATATTCTTCAATAGTGGTATCGTTATTTTCTAATCGTAGTTTTCTAAAATTAACACGATGATCATCATATAATTTATAAAGACTATCCTCATAGGATTTATAAGCCCCCCAAAATGCTGCCTCAGTATTAGAATCTAATTTAAGTTTATCAGTTAGATATAGTTTTTTGTAAGCATCTATTTTTTCTCTACTAAATGTTTCACTTTGAGCAGAAACTGAGTTTATTATTAAAAACAGACAAAGAATAATTATTGATTTTTTCATATTATTCAAATATTAAATTTTTAAGATCTAAAGATGATTCTATAAAATAGTTTTCTATATCAGCATTGGAAATTAAATTATTATAATTTAAATCATTAGAATTTAGGATTTCAATATATTCAGAATTTTCCATAATTATAATATCATTATTTACATAATTTATTATGTCATCTGAACTAATATTTTCTGAATTGTTTTCAAAATAATTTGAAAAATAAAACACAAAAATAAACATAGCCGCTATTGATGCTGTTCGATATAAATTTATTTTAAATGTTTTAATTTTATTGATATATATTCTGTTAAAAATTTCTTGTTTGTCTAAATTCTCAAAATATTTTTCTGGAACTTTAAATCGATTAGATTTTATATCTTTCTTTACAGTCAGATCAGTACTTAATGTATTAAAATAACCAATAGGAACTTTAAACCTTTTTCTATCTATTAATATGTTGTTATTAAACTTCATTTATATATTGACAATCATTTTGTTAAAAGGTTTGAATTTTACCAATTTCCTCCTTAATTTTTTGTACTGCTATATGATATGAAGCTTTAAGTGCTCCGGTTGATGTACCTAAAATTTCAGATATCTCTTTGTATTTCATGTTTTGTTCGTATTTCATTTGAAAAACTAACTTTTGTTTGTCTGGAAGATTTGAAATTAAAATTTGTAATTTAATTTGAAGTTCATCTCCATCAAAATAAGGGTCTTCTTTTAATTTGTTTGCCAGCGTTTTCATCATTTTATCTGAAGCAATAAAGTATTTTTTTGCCTTTAGTTTTAAAAAGTTTAAAGATTCATTAGTAGCTATTCTATACATCCAAGTGTATAGTTTACTATCCCCCTTAAAATTTGTTATTCCTCTAAATATTTTAACAAAAGTATTTTGTAAAACGTCATCAGCATCATCATGGTTTAACACTATTTTTCTAATATGCCAGTACAATGGCTCTTTATACTGATTTAGAAGTGTTTCAAATGCTTTATCTTGAGTTGTCTTATCCTTTAGGTTTTCGATAAGTTGTGACTCTTTCTTCAATTAAATATATTTTTTAATAAGACAAATAAAAAAAGGAGAGGTTTAACTAAAAGACTGAAGCTTTATTAATTTTGAATATACACCACCAGATTTAAGTAATTCATTATGCTTCCCTTTTTCAATTATTTCTCCATTATTCATAACTAGAATTAAGTCAGCCTTTTGAATAGTGGATAATCTATGTGCTATAATTATTGATGTCCTATTTTTCATTAAATTTTCTAAAGCATCTTGAACTAACTTCTCTGATTCAGAATCTAGAGATGATGTAGCTTCATCTAAAATCATTATGGGAGGGTTGTTTAGAACAGCTCTGGCAATTGAAATTCTTTGTTTCTGACCTCCTGATAATTTTCCTCCACCGTCGCCAACATTAGAATTAAACTTATCCTCAATTTTTTCTATAAATTCATTTGCATTTGCAATTTTTGCAGCTTCAATTATTTGATTATTATTTGCTTTTAAATTAGATAGAGTAATGTTTTTAGAAATAGAATCATTAAATAAAATAGAATCCTGTGTTACAAGACCAATTAAATTTCTAAGATCTTTTTTAACTAAATCTTTAATGTTTATTCCGTCAATTTTAATTTCACCAGAAGAAGCTTCATAAAACCTGGGAATTAAATTAGCAATGGTAGATTTTCCACTTCCTGATTGCCCTACAATAGCTATTGTTTGTCCCTTTTTAATTCTAAAAGACAAATTATTTAAAACTATCTCTTTTTCATATCTGAAATAAACATTTTTAAAACTCAATTCTTTATCAAAACTATTTTTATTTATTGGATTCTTTATTTCCTTAATAGAATTTCTAGCCTCAAGTATTTCAATCACTCTTTCTGCCGCTGCATTTCCTTTTTTAATAGAGTAAGAAGCTTTGCTTATAGCTTTTGCAGGCGTTAAAACACCATATGCTAAACCCATGTAAGTTAAAAAAGCAGATGGTTTAAGCTCTAAATCTACTAATACTAATTGACCTCCGTACCAAAGTAAAACTCCAATAACAGAAATTCCTAGAAACTCACTTAGTGGACTAGCTAAGTTTTGACGATTAATTAGCTTATTCGAATAATTATAAAATTTTTTATTAGTTTTTTTGAATCTATTTATGAAAAATAATTCAGCAACAAAACCTTTTATTATTTTAAGCCCTTGTAATGTCTCTTCAGTAATAGATAATATTTCTGATTGTTCTTGTTGAACTAAATTGGAGGTATTTTTTAATGACTTACCAATTAAAGATATAATAAAGCCTGAAATTGGTATAAAAAAGAGCACAAAAGCAGTTAGTTTGAAGCTAATTAAAAACATAGCTAAAATAGTGAAGAAAATAGTTAGAGGTTCTCTAACTATTAATTCTAAAACAGACAAAAATGAATGTTGTATTTCTAAAACATCAGCTGTTATTCTAGAAATCACATCTCCTTTTTTTTTCTCAGAGAAATAGGGAAGAGGTAAGCTAATTATTTTTTTATAAACATTTTCTCTAAGATCTTTTAAGACACCATTTCTTAAAAATGTTATAAAATACATCGCTATATAATTGAAAAAATTTTTAAAAAAGAAAAGGATTATTATACTTGAAATCACAAAAATTAATGCTTTTTTTGGGTCATCCCCAGAAAATGTACTTACTTGAAAGTTTAGCCACTCTTCAATATCATTTCCAAAATTAGATAATTTATTAAACTCAGGGTTTGTATAAGTTCTTTTGTTTTCACCAAATAAAACTTCCAACATTGGCATTAATGACAAGAATGAAAGAGCACTGAAAAAGGCATAAAGTATATTGAAAAATATATTTAAAAAAATATATTTTTTATAAGGAATGGCAAACTTGAAAATTTTTTTAAAGTAAGTCATTTTTAAAATTTAAATTCATTAACAAGATTATCTATTTTTTTATCTAAAATTTTATTAGAAATCTCAAACATTTTTTTTGATTCTAGTATCATGTTTACACTAAAGTAAAACTTTATTTTTGGTTCAGTTCCACTTGGTCTTACAGCAACTCTTGTGCCATCTTTACATTCAAAAATTAAAACATTTGATTTGGGATAATCTAAAATTGATTTTATTCCATTTTTTAAGTTTAATTCTTCAGATTTCTCAAAATCTTGAATTAATATAAGTTCACTTCCTGCTAATTTATTAATAGGTTTATTTCTTAAAACTTTCATAATATCTTTTATTTCTTTCAAACCATTGATTCCTTTTTTTTCAATTGAGATTAATCTTTCTTTGAAAAAACCATATTTGACATAACAATTTATTAGGTAGTCGAATAAGGAGATTCCTTTACTTTTACACTCTGATCCAAGTTCACATGCTAATAATGAACTGGTAATAGCATCTTTATCTCTAACAAAATCTCCAACTAAATATCCAAAACTTTCTTCACCCCCACCTATAAATTTTTGATTTGGATAGTCATTAATCATTTTTGCAATCCATTTAAATCCTGTTAATCCAATTTTAAGATCAACATCGTATGCTTTTGCTAAACTTTTTATCATTGGAGTTGAAACTACTGTTGATCCAATAAAATATGATTGATTTAAATCCCCTTTAAATTTATTTAGAAGATACTCTGTTAACACAATCATTATTTGATTCCCATTTAATGTTATGTACTTTCCAGAATTATCTTTTATCCCTATACCCAGTCTGTCTGCATCAGGATCAGTACCTATAAAGATGTCTGAATCATTAGCTTTGGCTAAATTTAAGGCCATTTTCAGCGATTCAGTATCTTCTGGATTTGGAGATTTTACAGTTGGAAAGTTTCCATTAGGTGAAGCTTGTTCCTCTACAATTTTTATATTTTTATATCCAGCTTGTTTTAATACTCTAGGTCCAATCATGTGAGAACTACCATGTAATGGGGTAAACACAATTTTATAGTTATTTCTTTTAGAAGTTCCAATTTTGCCATTTTTTATTGAATCTTTTATAAAATTTTCATCAATATTTTCATCTATTAACTCAATTAAATTTTGGTTTTTTTCAAACTTTATAGCTGAGTAATTAGTATTGTTAATCTCTAAAATTAGCTTTTCGTCAACTGGAGTAACAATTTGACCACCATCTTCCCAATATACTTTATAGCCATTATATTCCGGGGGATTATGAGAAGCCGTAATAACTATACCGCAAATGCAATTTAATTTAACTAAAGCATATGAAAGTTCAGGTGTTGGCCTTAAAGAACTAAATAAAAAAACTTTAATATTATTTGCACTAAATATTTCGGCTACTTTATTTGCTAAAAACTCACTTTGATTTCTACAGTCGTAAGCAATTACAACCGATTTAAATTCTTTTTTATAATTATTATATATATAATTAGAAATACCTTGGGTGTTTCTTCCAAAGGTATATACATTGACTCTGTTTGGGCCTAATCCGACAATTCCTCTCATTCCTCCTGTTCCAAAGCTTAAATCTGTGTAAAAAGAATCATTAAATTCTTCGATATTATTTTGTTTAAGTTTTTTTACTTTTGAAATAGTTTTTTCATCAAAAGTTGGGGAAGTCCAAATAGAATAATTACTGTTAATTAAATTTTTTTCACTCATTCAATAACTTTTCTGAAATTATATATTGTTTTTTTATTTTTTTATTTTTTAAAATTATTTCCCCTAAAAATCCAGCAAGAAAAAATTGTGTACCCATTATCATTGTTGCTAATGAGATATAAAATTCAGGTCTGTCTGTTATTAATCTGCCGGATGTTTCTATAAAAAGCTTTTCAATGCCTAAGAATAAAGAAAAAAAGAAACCAATTAATAACATTATAGTTCCTATAAGTCCAAAAAAGTGCATAGGACGTTTACCGAATTTATGAATGAACCAAAGAGTAATTAAGTCTAAAAAACCTTTAATGAATCTATCAGCTCCATACTTTGTTTTACCGTGTTTTCGTGGATGATGTTTTACAACTTTTTCAGTAATATTTTTAAAACCAGCATTATTAGCAAGAACAGGAATGTATCTATGCATTCCATCAGTTAATTTAATTTCTTTAATTACTTCTTTTTTATAAGCTTTAATACCGCAATTAAAATCATTTAGTTTAATACCTGAAGTTTTTCTAGCAGCCCAGTTAAATATTTTCGACGGAAAATTTTTAAATATAATTGAATCGAATCTTTTCTTTTTCCACCCAGAAACTAGATCAAAATTTTCTTTTTCAATTTTATCATATAAAAAAGGTATTTCATTTGGGTCGTCTTGGAGGTCAGCATCCATCGTTATAATTACTTCACCTGCTGCTGCTTCAAAACCTGCATAAAGAGCTTGTGATTTTCCAAAATTTCTCGAAAATTTTATTCCTATTAAATTTTTAGAATTTAAGGAAAGTTCTTTAACAACATTCCATGAATTGTCATTACTTCCGTCATCAACAAAAATGATTTCAAACTCAATTTTCATAGAAGAAATTACTTTTTCAATAGCTTTATTTAATTCTACTAAAGAATCTTCTTCATTAAATAAAGGAATTATTACAGATAATTGCATTAGGATTCATTTTTGGTTT
>Ga0257106_1000946_pt1 | contig 15413 bp, 8 predicted proteins | sample LP_taG_3_FD_190177 | JGI IMG/M metagenome (GOLD analysis project Ga0257106, IMG submission 190177) | Marine microbial communities from Northeast Subartic Pacific Ocean, Canada - LP_J_2011_P26_10m | ecosystem: Environmental > Aquatic > Marine > Oceanic | place: Canada: Northeast Subartic Pacific...
CATGTTGCGGTCTTTGGGGTCGGCCCCCTCGACCGTCATCAGCGCGGCGTCGTACGCCCGCGCCGCTTTCTCCTTGGTGGTGTGGGTTCCGAGGGACACGGCGTTCGCCTTGCCGCCACTCACCGGGATGATGGTGATCCGCGCCTTCCATTTCGCCCCCGCCTTGGCCACGCCCCGGAACCCGGAGGGACCGCGGCGAGTGCGGTTTCGTACGCCTGCGGGCTTGTCCAACTTAGCCGCGATCATCGCGCGGGTGGCTCCAATCTCGGCGGGCGTCGGGACGGGGTCGTCGGGCATGTTGCGGTCCTTCGGCTCGATCCCCTCGACCGTCATCAGCGCCGCGTCGTACGCCCGCGCCGCTTTCTCCTTGGTGGTGTGGGTTCCGAGGGACACCGGCTTGGACGTGCCGCCGCTCGCCGGTTTCATACGGATCTGAGACTTCCACTTGCCCCCCTCCTTGGTCACGCCCCAGAATCCGGAGGGACCGCGGCGAGTGCGGCGGAACCTCGCGAGCCCATCCGCGACCGTGCCCGTGACCCTGACCTTCTTAGTCGCGAGGATCGCGCGCGTGGCTTCGATCTCGGCGGGCGTCGGGACGGGGTCGTCGGGCATGTTGCGGTCCTCCGGCTCGATCCCCTCGACCGTCATCAGCGCCGCGTCGTACGCCCGCGCCGCGTCCAGCTCGATGTCGTAGCAGCCGAGGTACACATTCTTCGACTTGGCGCCGCTCACCGGTTGGACCATGATGACCGCCCTCCACCTGCCGGTCCACTCCTTTGTTCTGTGGTGCTTCGTCTTCGTCACGCCCCGGAACCGGGAGACACCGCGGGCAGGGCTGCCGACTCTGTTGGCGCGAAGCCTCTGCACGATGAGCGCGGGGCTCACCTCGGTCCCGAAGAGGCCGTACTTGCGCATGTGGCGGACGAACCACCTCCTGTGGGTGGCCGACCACTCTGTGGGGCGAGGAGTGGCGAGGCGTCAGCGTCGAGGAAAAAAAATCGTCGCGGTGAGGTCGAGAAACAAACAAACAAAGAAACAAGGAACAAAGAAACCGAGTGGGAGGTGATGAACTTACTCTTGCCGTAGAAGCCGTGGTCCTCGAGCCACTGGATGCGGTGCGCCTCCACCTCGATGGCGTACGCCTCGTTCCAGTCGTCGCCGAGGTCGTTGACGAGCGCGGCCCGGAGCTTCTCGGCGGCGTCGGCGTCGCCGCCGAGGAACGTGATGAGCTCCTGGAACGTCTCCAACCACTTCGGGCGGCAGAGCACTATCTTCATCCACCGCGCCTGGGTGAACATCGATAAGTGGACGCACTTGGCGTGCACGTTTGCATCCTCGCCCGTCCGCACGTTCATCCCGGGCCAGAGCGAGCGTCTCGCAGCCCTCGCGCCGCCGTCGGGGAGGTTGGACTTCACCCAGCTCTTCACCTGTTGATCATAAGTATGGATACCATGGGAGAATGGAAACACGATAGGGAGAGAGGGTTCGTCAGCGAGGGGTTCATGCATGTGGTTCGTGCAATTGGACGCGACGCGAGAGAGAGGGAAGAACCCGGATCCGGGACCCAAAGACCGATGCGGGATGATGAAACACCGGGAAAAACGTTACCGCACAGCTGGCGGCGCGGGCCAGCTGTGACGCTCCACACCCCCAGATCCGCGCCCTCCTTGAGCGACACTACCTGGCAGGAAGGAGAGGCGCCTATTGCCAGGCACTAACTCTCCCACACCGCTAGGACTTACCGCTCCTCCAAACCCGGCGAACTTTGCTGGTGTCCCGAGTGTGCTGAGCGCGGCGACCTGCAGGTTGTTGAGCTCCCGCCTGACGGGGAGCGGCAAGTCGCTGAGGATACGTTTTCCGACGTCGAACGGCGCGGCAAAGGGGACGATGTTGAACAACACCATCCTCCTGAAGCTCGCGGGTCCGAGGGCTGTGTCCAGCAGGCCCCAGACCTTCGACTTGAGCCGACTGCCGGTACCCGCGTCGTTATCCTTCAACGCCCGGAGAACCCCGTAAAGCCCTAGTTCCCTTGTCTCGAAGTGCCCCGCCAGCACGACGAACAGTCCAACCAGCCCATTCGGGCCCCAGCGGACATCCTCCCCGAGGTTGATCGGGGTGAAGCCCATCTGCCGGCCGCAATGCGCGCTGCAGGCTTCGACGAGTTCACGAGCGAGCTCCTGCAGCGTCGCAAACTTGTTATACGCCGTGTTGAGAACGTCCGCCTCCGTGGCGCGGCGGCGCACGGCCAGCTCGCGCGACAGCTCGATGAGCTTCGGGCGCGTGATGTACGCGCGTGCGCGGCGCTTGTGCACCGCCTTCGCCGAGGCGGTGCCCGGCTTTTTCGGCGGCCGGCGCGCCATGGGGTGCGTTCAGGGCGCGTGTCTTTGTGGAGACTGGTGAAAAACGAAGGGCGTTCCACTTTTGGGCGGGCGAGAGGTGTCGCGCGACCTTGGAGGCGCCGGGGAAGATATAACCCGGGTCTAACGAGGGCAAACGATCGGGTAAGAGTATGGTGTGGGGTTCGTGTCCGAACCCGCGCCTCTTTCCCTCCGCGTATGATGCCTCGAGCGCGCGGGAGGCGGGGCGCACTAGGTAAGCAGTTAGACACGAAATATATTGGCCAACTGCAATCTCTCCCAGTGGGCACTCTCCTCGGTGTGCCCGACACAACGACGGAAGGGGAGGCATGGCGAAGCAGTTGGACATCAGCAGCTTCTTCTTCAAGAAGCCCGCGCGCGCGCCATCACTAGCCCGGCAAGATGAAGAGGCGCCGGCGGCCACTGAAGCGGGGATGAAGCGCAAGACCCCGACGGAGAGACACGCGACGCGCGACGACGATGTCATCACCTCATCGTCGCCAGATCGCGCAAAGGTGGCGAAGACGTCCGCCCGCGTGGACGTCAACGCCGCGCCTCGGACCGCGTCCCCGGCGTCCGATGACACGAACGCCGCCGCGACGACTCCCCCCGATGGCGCACCAACCGTCCGCATCCCATCCGCGGACGACCGCGACCCGCTCCGGCGCGAAGCCTTCGCGAAAGCGCTCGGCACGTCCTCATCGCAGCAGGAAAAACGGGAAGATGTGCAGCGGAGGTTCAGGTTCCTCGAACCCGCCCTCGTCCGCGACGCCGACGGACGCCGACCAAATCACCCCGAGTACGACGAACGCACGCTCACCGTCCCAGAAGACATGAAACTGTCGCCGTCGCAGAGACAGTACTGGTCCATAAAGTCACAGTACCGAGACGTCGTCCTCTTCTTCAAAGTTGGCAAATTCTACGAACTCTACGAACGCGACGCGGAGATTGGATGCGCGGAGTTGGATTGGAAGATGACCGTCAGCGGCGTCGGGCACTGCAGGCAGGTCGGGTGCCCGGAGGCTGGGGTGGACGCCGCGGTCGCGCGGCTCGTGCACCTCGGGTACAAAGTCGGGCGGATCGAGCAGCTGGAGAACGCGGCGCAGGCGAAAGCGCGGGGCGGTTCCAGCGCTGTGATCCGCAGGGAACTCGCGGAGGTGGCCACGCCGGCGACGAGGACCGACGGGGACGTGCGCATCGACGCCAGCGCGCCGGTGGAAGCCGTACACGTCCTCGCGTTCGTCGAGGAGGAGGACGAGCGAGGAGTGAATCGCGGTGAAGACGGGACAAGCGAAGCAGACGATGAAAGACTTTTAACCGATGATACTTCATCGGTGACTGTTGGGTACGCGTTCCTGGACGCCGCCGCCGGGACGCTCTCGATCGGCTCGCTCCGCGACGACGAACACCGAGTCGCGCTCGCGACTTTGCTCGCGCAGGTCGCTCCCGCGGAGGTGCTCGTGACGCGTGGTCGCGTGAGCGACGCCGCGAGGCGCGAGATTGTCAAATGCGTCTCAAAGCCGACAGTCACGGCGCTCACCCCGGGCGACGAGTTTCCGATCGATCCGTCCCAATCGGACGCGATACTCTCCGCGGACATCTCGAACACCGAGGTCACGACCGCGCACCCGAGCGCGAGGGCGTGCGCGGCTGCGATCAAATCGCACCTCAGACGTTTAAATTGCGAACGAGCGGTGACCTCGGCTTGCGTTGCAAAACACGACGTGTACGCTGGGGGCCGGGTTCGAATGGACGCGGCGACGTTGGCCAACCTGGAGCTCCTGTGCGGTTCCGAGGGTACCAAAGAGGGTTCACTGCTCGCGCGGATCGAGTGTGGGTGCGCCACGGATGCCGGACGACGGCTGTTGAGGCGTTGGATCTCGGCTCCGATGATCGACGCGGGCGCCATCAAACGACGGCAGGACGCGGTGTGGGCGGCGGTGGACGGTGCATGCGACGTCGCGGACGCCATGGACGCCGTGACACGTTCGATGCGCAAGGGCCCGGACTTGGAGCGCGCGGTGGGACGCGCGAGGGGTGCGAAAAACGCCTCCATCGGGGCCGTTTTACCACCGCACCTCGCGAGGCCGAGATGCCAAAGACGAATCGCGGCGTTGAGAGCCGCGCGGGACGCGGCGCACGCCGCCTGGACCCTCGCCTGCGATTTCAAATCTAAGTGCGGGGATGAAGAGAAGGTACCCTCGCTCCTGCGCGGGTTCATCGACGCGGGGGATTATTCGCAGTCGGCGCTGGAGACGCTCGAGGTGATCGAGCGGGAGACTAAGTTTCCGTCGGTTTCTTCTTCCGATAAAAAAACGTCCAAGGGCCCTACGCTCGTCGCTTCGATTGACCCGGGAGGCGACGGCGACGACGCGTCGGAGGCGATACGGCAGGACGACGAGGCGTGTACTAAACTTCTGGAACGGTTTCTGGATCATTCGGGAACGTGGACCGCGGCAGCCGCCGCGTGCGCGACGCTCGACGCGGTCAGCGCGTTGGCTAACTTTGCTCGGGACGGGGGAATTAACAATCCGATGTGCCGGCCTTCGTTCGTGACGCGTGCCGAGGGTGAGGACGCGACGTTCGAGGCGAAGGATCTCTGGCACCCGTGCGCGGTGACCGCGTCGTCAAGCGAGGGAGTGGGCGAGGCTGTCGTACCGAACGACGTGGCGCTGGGGAACGCGGGAAAGGACCTGAGGGATCCGCCGGCTATGCTTTTAACCGGTCCGAACATGGGCGGCAAGTCGACGCTGCTGCGTGCGACGTGCGTCGCCGTGGTCCTGGCGCAGATGGGCGCGCCGGTCCCCGCGCACAGCTGTGTGTTGAGCCCCGCGGATGCCGTGTTCGCACGGTTGGGCGGCGCCGGCGACCGGATCCACGCCGGCGAGTCCACCTTCTTGGTCGAGTGCGCCGAGGCGTCCGTGATCCTCCGCGCCGCGACCCGCGACTCCATCGTCGCGCTGGATGAGCTCGGCCGAGGCACGTCGACGTTCGACGGGTACGCGGTGGCGCACGCGAGCTTCGAGCACCTCGCGCTCGACACGCGATGCCGCATGATGTTCGCGACGCATTATCACGCGATGAGTCGCGACTTCGGCGCGAGCCCCTTCGTTCAACTCAAACACATGGCTGCCCACGTCGCGGACGACGTGGACGTCGCGGACGACGCCACGCAGGCCACCGAGGCGGACAGGCCGATAACCTTCCTGTATAAGCTGCGGCGGGGCGCGTGCCCGAAGAGCTACGGCATGAGGGTCGCGGCGCTCGCGGGTGTTCCGAGGGCGGTCGTGGAGGCGGCGGAAAAGGCGGCTGCTTCGATGGAGAAGAAACTGTCCAACGCCTTCGGGGACGAGTCGGACGCGTTCACGGTCGGCGAGCGATCCGCGGTGGATGCGATCGTGGCGGCGACGGACGCGGGGGATGTCGACATGCTCGTGAAACTGCAGGCTGCGGTCCGGGAACGGCGCGGGATCGAGACGTGAAGCGAACCGCTTTCATTCATTCATCACAAAAGTAGGCAAGTACACGAGAAGAGTCCGTCCCGGGGCTTTTTCACCCCGCCGCAAACATCCGCGACCCTCTCTCTCTTTCTCTCTCCGTTCCACAAAACACTATTCGGTTGATGATTTAAGCATTGTTGAGCATCATCTGGTCGAAGTGCCACACCGCGTCGCCCTTGTTCCCCATCCGCCTGAGCTGCGCCACGAACTCGCTCGTCTCCTGGATGGATTTCACCTGGCCCTCCAGGAGCTCGCCCTCGATGAAGTCCTGCAGCGCGGCGTCATCCGCCTCCTCGGCGACCCTGTGCAGCGCCACCAGCCTGTCGTTGTTGAGCTTCTCCAGGCTCAGCGACAGCTCGAAGGCGTAGAGCGCGTCGCCTTTCTCCGGGTGGTCGTACTCAACCTGCGGCGGCATGATGGCCTGCAGCTCCACGCGGCCGCCCCTCGTGATCTGGTAGTTCATGAGGAGCTCGGCGTGGCCCCTTTCCTCGAGGGATTCTTTGAGGAAGTGCTGCGCGATGCCCGGGAGGTAGACGTTGTCTCTGGCGAAGTAGGCGTACATGGCGTGGTAGATGTACGAGACGTTGTACTCGATGTTGATCTGTTCGTTGATTGCGATCTCGCACTCTTTGGTGAAGTGGGAGGTTCGCGCGAAGGAATCGCCGCGATTGTCGGCGATGGGGTGCGAGTTCTTCGCCTCCACGATGGCCTGTTACGATGGTTTGTTCGGTATGAGATGGGGAGGTCAGATATCTCCAACGATGCGGGGTGGACGCGGGTGGACGTGGGAGGTGGACGCGGGCGGGCGCCAGGGCTGAGATCGAGATCCTCCCGGAAACCAACAACGGGGGCGGAATTTTGAGTTGCGAATTGGACTCGACGTCACCCCCGCGGGGGGCGGCGTCGCGATGACGTCGCGCGCATCACGCGCGTCCGGTCCGCGGTCGTGCGAATGGCGTATCGGATGTGTATGCGTACCTCGAAGGGTTTGGCGAGGGCGGTCTCGGTGGCGTCCTTGGAGGGGCTCGCCATTGCCACCACACGGGTTTGCGCGCGTCCCAGATGACGACGAGGGTTGGCCGCGACGCTGGTTTTCGCCGATCGCGGCGTCGTCACGTTCGACGAGAGCGCGACGCGCGCGGAGAGGGAGGACGTGGATACGACGGCGGACATGTTTACGACGTCCGTGCGGTGTGTGAGATACCGGTTCGCGTTGCGAGCGCGCTGCTGGTTATGACGTCCGGCCTCGACGTTCACACGCCTCGAACAGTTAGGGAGAGTAAAGCACGAAAAGAGAGTGAAAGCACGTACAGCTGACGTGTCTCTCTCAAAAATATCAACAACTGAAGGGATTCGAAGGGATTCGAAGGGATTCCGAAGGGATTTTACCAAACGACTATGACTTTTTCTCGTATTTACGTTTAACCGTCGAATGTTCACACAGGCAAACTTGCACGACCAAACTGCAAAACTGCAAAATCAGCTGGCAAAATCGAGCATTTCGCAATCTCAGACGGACACACATGTTGTCTGGCACTATGGACGACGACGCGTCCGCGGAGCGCCTTCGCCGCGGCGGCTACACCCGCGAACGCGCCCGTTTCCCCTCCGCCGATGGCATCTCTCTCGCCGCCGACCTCTTCCTCCCCGCGGGCGCGTCCAACCCTCATGACGCGGACGAACGCAAGTCGTCATCCAATGGCACCAAAAGCGACGCCGATGATGATCTCATCGCGACCGTCGCGGACCGCGCGTTCCGGGACGGAACGCACGCCATGGTGACCGCGCACGCGCACCCAAAGTTCGGAGGATCGCCCGACATGATGCACCGCCTCTGCGCGCACATGGCGTCCAGCGGATGCAAGGTGGTGAACCTCCACCTCCGAGGCGCGGGTGCCTCGGGAGGCGTGGGATCGTGGCAAGGAACGGGAGGGGAAGTGTGCGACGCGCGGGCCGCGATCGATTTCGCGGTTCGCGAACTGGGCGCCACGCGCGTGCATCTCATGGGGTACTCGTTCGGCAGCACGGTGCTCGGGGCGGCGATCGATCACAGGCGCGAGGTGGCGACGTACACGGCCATCGCGTACCCGCTCGGAACGTTTCACGCGTGGAGCAAAGGCGCGATGGGCTTCGGCGCCAAGCTGCTCATGCGCGCGCACTGCGGCGCGGTGCGAGCCTCGCGCACGCCCAAGCTGTTCGTCGTCGGGGACAAGGACGATTTCACGAAGGTGTCCACGCTACGACGGTTCGCGTACGGTTGCGAGGGAGGAACCGGGGTGAATAAATTCATCGAGTACGAACGAGCGAACCACTTCGGGTTCGTGACCAGTCCGTGGAGCGGACGCGTGTGCGACGACGTCCGCGGGTTCATCGCGGACGCCTCGCTGCTCGACACCCGATAGCCCGATCGCCCGTGCGCGTGGTCCTTTAGTTAGTCAAATAGGTCGACTCTTATGACAAATAGCGTTTTAAACGTAGTAGTAGCCAATCAGTCGGTGGTCGAGTCCGATTCGTCGGAGTTCTCGTCCAACCACTGCCGAAGCGCGCTGTCGAGTCCGCCGGTCGTCGGCGTGGGCCTCGGTGCGCCGCGTCCCCTCCGCCCGACGTACCGCCTCTGTCCCCCGTTCCCGCCGCGTCGACCGCCACCAGTCTTATCAGTCCTATTGCCCGTACGGATCTTCCGCGTCGGCACGGATGCCACCAACTCGCGTTCCTTGGACCACGTCTCGTTTCTGTCCCTGTCCAGCCACGTCAGCAGCGTCGCCTCCTTCGCCACCAGCCGTCCGGGGTTAGTAGGCGCGATGTCAATCTCCAGTTTTAAGTCCCCGGCGAGCTTCACCACCGCGTCACGCAGGGGCGGCTCCGACGGCGTCGAGCGGCCCACACCGGTGACGATGACCAAGTTACCGTGTACCCCCAGCCCACTCCGTCTTCGTTCCAGCAGCGCCTGAAGCACGGATAGCACGGCGGCGCGGGTCTCCGGGACGGACAGCCCGTGCACGTCTATCAAATTTCCAGACTCTTCGCCAGAACCGTTTCCAGAAGCGTCTCCAGAACGGGCGACGGCTCTCGACGCTATGGACTCCGCGGGACCGTCGACGTTCGGACCGAGCAAATCCGCCAACATAAAGTTGGGGTGAACCCTCGCGTGCGTCACGCCGTCGCTCCCGTCGCGGACGTCACCGCCGCCATGCTCATCCACGTCATCGAACGCCTGGTCCACCCACATCTCCGTGAGCTGCCTGAACCCGCGGTTGTTCGGTCGCACGTCGAGCGCTCGCATGTCACGGTAAATGGCGATGAGTTTACTAACGTCGCCGCCGCCGACTCGACCGGCGGCTAACGCGGCGCCGAGCGTCCCTTCATTCGGCGCGACACCCTCCGTACGCATGCGCCAGTACACCTCCGCGGTGGCACCGAGGTCGCCGCGTGCGGCGTGCGACTGCATCAGCGCGGTCCACGCCTTGGTGTCGGGGGAGATACCCGAGGCTCGCATTCGGTCAAACGCTTCGGCGGCGCGGGTGGGGTCGCCGGATCGAGCGCACGCGCTCAGCACAGACGTCCACGTCTTCAGGCACGGCTCCACGCGGACCTTCGGGGAGCGCATCTCGCGTAGCAGGCGAAACGCGGCGTCGCACGGGTCCTCCTCGGAACTCGGATCGAACTCGGGTGAGTCGGAGTCGGAGTCGGGGTCGTGATGACTGTTGGAATCGTCCCGATTGAGCTGTGACCTCGACGGCTGCGACACGGACGGGTCACCACTCACGCGCTTGGGCCGGGCGTTCGTCGCGTACGCGTCGATGACGGTGTTGTACGTCACCCTGTCCGGCCTCGGCACCACCCCGTCGCCGTGTGGATCGTCCAGCATGCCACGCAACACGCGTTCCGCTCGTATCGGATCGCCGAGTCTTCCAAACGCCGCCGCGACGAGGTTAAACGCGATGAGCTCGACGCCGTCGTGTCGGCCGTTACGTTGGCCGTTACTTTGGCCCCGGGGAAAACGCCGCGAGGCTCCTCGGGCAGCACTTGATCCGCCCTTGTGTCCGCCCTTGTGTACACCACGCCGGTCCTGTCCGATCTTACGCCGCGTTGACTCCACCGATTCTTCCAGCAGTCGTTGGGCTCCGATGGGCTCGCCGGCTTCGCAGTACGCCTTGACGATGGCGGTCCACGCCCGCCGCGTCGGTTCGCATCCCAAACCGCCCAATCCCACCCGCATCGCGTCGTACATGTGCTCGCGCTCATCGCTGTTGTACCCGCGCGCGGAAGACGAACCGTTCAGCTGGTCCAGCGCGGCGCGGTTAGCCTCCCACAGCGCCACCGCGCCCGCGGCGTCGCCGGCTCGTTCGAAAGCCTCCAACGTCAACTCCAGATCCTCCGGCACCGGAGCCACCCCGGCGCCGCGTAGGTTCTCCAGCGTTCGCGACGCGACGTCCGGGAGCCCCGCGACGGCGGCGACGTGCAGCGACGCCCTCGCCGCAGCCGCCGCGCGAGCCTTGACGTCCACGTCGCCGACCAAATTCTCCGACGCCACCACGGCATCCGCCACCGACGCCGCCGCCGCCTGCATCGGCGACATGCGACGTCCACCCAGCCCGCCGCCCCTCAGCATCGCCTTGTACAGGGCCCTGTAGTGCCTCGGGTTCTCCGGCGCCGCGATGCCGTGCGCCGCCATCTTCTTGTGAACGTCGAGCGCGCGTTGAGCGCCGCGTCGAGCGGAGGAGTTCAGTAGCACGTGCATGAGCTGAGCGTACGCGGGCGCGGCGGCTCTGCGCTGCGCGGCGGCGGAACGCGCGTGCTTGGCGTCCGCCGCCCACGCCGCGGCAGCCTCGTCACCGTCCTTGTCGTCTCCGTCCTCGTCGACGCTCATGTCGAAGATGGACGAGCGCGTGGACGTTGAAGCCGCGTCGCCCGGGGTGGGACAGGACGGCCATCGTCGCATGAACGGCTCGTCGGCCATCTCGTCGAGTAATTCACTCGCGCGGCCCGTCGCTCCCGCGCGGCACAGCGCGCCGATGACGCACGACCAAGCGGCGCCGCCCAGTCTCCTCGTGTTGTCGCCATCGCCATCGCCATCGCCGTCGTCGTCCGTTACTTTGGCGTTACTTCGACCGTTACTTCGCCTGGCCGAGTCGAACAGCGCCTCGACGACGTCCGCCGATCGAGTCGACCCGTCGCGGCCGATGACGGGCGCCAGCGACGCGACCATGTAATCGTCGATGACGCATCTCGGAGACGCGGCGATGACGTCGACGGCGACGGAGCGCGCGAACCGCGGGTCCCTCAGCGCGGACGCGGCCCTGCACGCGGCTGTGTACACTCGGACGTCGGTGATCAGCGATCTTCGTCCGTGACTTTTCGTCCGGCGTTGTTTGTGCCATTCGCTGAGTCGGGCGTACGCCTCCGCGGCGGCGCGCGGGCGCTTGCGAGACTTCGACGCGATCTCCAGCGCGTACACTTCCATCGTTTGTGTGTTCGAGTTGTTCTTTTCGGAGGATGAACTCGCGTCGTTCGTCGCATCCTCCGAAGGCCGTCGTCGTCGTTGTTGTTTTGTTGCACGCGATTTGTTGTTCTTCCACCAGGTGTTGAGCCCGGCGGCGACGCGTGCGCACTCGCCGGGGTCCACGCGCCCGGCCTCCGCCTCCGCGTGCAGCTCCGTCCATAGCGCGTCCGCATGCTTGCCCTGTCCGCGGGCGTCGTGGACCCACGCCATCGCAGCGCGCGACGCGCCCCCGTCGCCGGCGTCGTATCCCGCTTTGACGCCTTCTTTATACACCTCAAGCGCATCCCGCGCGCCGCCCTTCTCGCCGACGAGCCTGACGCAGCACGCGAAATCCGCGCCGTCGAGCGATCGCAGCATGGCGAGCACCGCCGGGAGGTCCCAGCGCGCCCCCGCGTGCCCCCACAGGCGCGGGCCCCGGACGCACCGCGCGGGCGGCAGGCCCGACAATTGTGCGGCGTGGGTCACCGTCGCGAGGACGTCGCGCCAGTCGTCGTTCCGTGCCAGCGACGCCTCGGTGCGGGCGAGCGCCTCCCGTCGTGTGATGGCAGCGTCGCCGTCGGCCGCGGATGTACCGCGAGATGAAGGCGCATCGTCCGTCAAGGACGCGCGCGTCACCGCCGTCCGGGATGATGGAAGCCTCGGAAGAAGTCGGCGCATGGCTCCACGGAGGGCGTTCGGGGCCCCAAGGCTCCACCGAACATGCCGCGCCTGCGGCGGATGCGGACCGCGCGACGGGCCGGCGGACGCGCCGGAAGCCGCCCTGTGCGGGCGCGCGCACGACGTCGCCGTCGCCGCGCCCAACGCCGCGCTCATGCTCGACCCCAATGACCGTCGCTATCCGGACGCCGTAAAGGTCAAAAAGCGAAGATTGTTCTCATTCGTCGACTACATGACTGACCGTCATACGATTTTACGTTTATATGGACTATTTACCGTAAAGGTTTCGTAATTAAAAGAATAGTTCAGCAACAAAGCCCATAGCCACGGAATCATTTGGGTTTGGGTTTGGTGAGCGCCTCCACCGTCCCGCCCACGCCCGGTATCGCTTTCTGCGCCGCGCCGCCGATCGTCGCGCCCACAATCTCCCCGAGCGCGGCACCCACGATGGTCATGCGCCCGGCCCACTTGGCATCCCACGACCCGCAGTCCTCCTTACGCAGCGCGGCGACGAGCGCGGCGCCCATCGCACCACCCGCGACGACACACGCTCCCCTCACAGCGTTGCCGAGCATCATGCGCAAATACAACTCGATCACCACGCGGCTCAGCTTGGAATCGTCGATCGTCACCGGCTTCGCCTCCGCATCGCTCGCGTTCGATGCCTCATCCTTGTCCTCATCCTTCTCATCTGCGATGCCGATTTCATCAACCTTGGTGAATCCTTTCCCCGACTTGCGGCCCGAGTAGAGCGCTCGGCAAAAGAACGCCATGATGGTCGACGCGACGACGAACTCGCCGCCCGCGACGATGACGTTGGCGCGCGCGTACGTGGCGGCCATGCTGAGCGCCTTGTCCACACGTGTGAATCCGACGCCGTGCTCCCACGAGACGCGCGCGCACTTGCGCGTCGCGGATCTGGCGTAGTCCTTGATCATCTTTCTGCAGATTTTGGCGTCGAGTGTCACAACCGCGCATCGTTCGAGGACACGTCGCGCGAGTTGCACGCACGTCTCGCGGATGAACCCCTGCATCGCGCGCTTCCGTGGTTCCGCCCATTGGATCACCGGCGCCGGGCGTTGGTACACGCCCTTGTGCAGGTCGGCTTCTGCTTCGATCTCGGCCATCTCGCTGATCCACTTGCCGACCACCTGCGAGTACACCAGCGCGCCGTTGCGCGCGACTCTGAAGCCGAGCGCGGATGGCGTGAACTGCGACGCGATGGACTTGATCTCCACGTCGTACACCTTGCCGGTGCGTTCGTCGCGCATCTCGAGGCATCGCGCGACGGGAAGGAGCGCGGTGAGGAGCGCGTTGGCGACGTCGACGGGGCGATACGTCGGGGACGTCATCGCGGCGTCCACGCATCGCGCCGCGGTGTCCAGCGGCCCGAGCGCGGAGACGGCGAACCCGCCGGCGAGGCCCATCGCCGTGAAGGATGCCTTGGTCGCCGCGGTGGTGGCCATGGCGGGCGTGTGTGGGCGCGAGTGGCACACGTGGAGCGCTCGGCGTTGTGGATGTTTGTTGGCGACGACCAAAAACTTGAACTCGTTCGGGAGTTTTGACTGTAAAGCCAATTAGTGTCCACTACTCTTACCAAATGCGCATCCGTATTTGTAACTTCATCTGTAATTGGAGTTTCGTATCGTCGTATGGGACCGCCGTTCAGATTTTGCCGTATTTCAACTCGGCAGTCACGTCTGCCTCTCCGCGCCGCCGCCGCTGTCCTTTGGTTTTCCCGCCTCTGCTGTAATTGAGATCTCTCAGATCCGTCGCTCCACTTCCGCACGCGCCACCGCAGTGGACGCATCGGACTCACCGACCAAACGTTCATCTAAGAACATGGTGCAGGGCACCGTGAGCACCGCGGGTCTCCCCGCGCCGTGGCAGGAGGTCCACGCCGAGGGCCTGACCTACTACTGGAACACCGAGACGAACGTCACTCAGTACGATCGGCCCGTCGCCGGCGCGGCGTCCAAGCCCGCGATCGACTACTCGTACCTCGGCGGCGCCACCGAGGGCGGCGCCCTCGGCAACAACGAGGGCGGCGGCGAGGAGGAGTACAACGCGCCCCCGCCCGACGCCTACAAGCGCGGCGGCGGCCTCGGCGTCACCGAACTCAACTACGCAAACACCGAAGACGGCGAGGCGTACCGCAAACGCAACGAGGTCACCGTCAAGGCGCCGCACGGCATCGTCGTCCCGGACGCCATGCAACGCTTCACCGACCACGAGTGGCCGCGCGAGCTCATGGACGCCATCGACAAGGCTGGATACAAGACACCCACACCGATCCAGGCGCAATCCTGGCCCATCGCCCTCCAGGGCTACGATTTAATCTCAGTCGCGAAAACCGGATCGGGGAAAACCGTCGGATACCTCTTCCCGGGAATCATGCACATCAGAGGCAGGCAGGGCGGATCGTTCCCACGGCCCGTCGGTCCCACCGTCATCGTCCTCGCCCCGACGCGCGAACTCGCGACGCAGATCCAAGAAGAAACCGCGAAATTCGGCCGAGCCATCGGCATGTATTCCGTCTGCCTCTACGGAGGCGCGCCGAAAGGGCACCAGCTGCGTGAACTCCGCAACGGCCCGCAGATCGCGATCGCCACCCCGGGGCGGATCAACGACTTCCTCGAGTCCGGCGCGGTGAACCTCGGGTCGTCCACGTACGTCGTGCTGGACGAGGCGGACCGGATGCTCGACATGGGGTTCGAGCCGCAGATTCGCAAGATCCTATCGCGAGCGCCGTCGCAGCGCCAGACTCTGTTCTTCACCGCGACGTGGCCACGCGCGGTCGTGCGCGTCGCCACCGCGATCCTCACGAACCCGATCCAGGTCAACATCGGCGATACCGACACGCTCGTGGCGAATAAAGACATCACGCAGGCGGTCGAAGTATGCGGGGGATTCCAAAAGCAACAGCGACTGATGGACGTCCTTCGCAACCCGCCGAATCAGCCCCTCAAAGCCATCGTCTTCTGCGGCACTAAGAAGATGTGCGATCAGATCGGCAGGAGCATGGGCGGCATGGGAGCCGTGATCCACGGCGACAAGGAACAACGCGAGCGGGACTACATCATCAACCAGTTCAAGAGCGGACGCGTTCCGGTGCTCGTCGCCACCGACGTCGCCGCCCGCGGGTTGGACATCAAGGAAGTGAACCTCGTTGTGAACTTTGATTTCCCGAACCAGATTGAGGATTACGTCCACAGGATCGGCCGGACCGGGCGAGCGGGGAACAAGGGATGGGCGCATTCGTTCATCGAACCCGGCGAAGGTAACATGGCTCGAAGGCTCATCCCTATTCTCCGCGACGCTAACCAGGAGGTACCCGCGGAGATTGAGGAGATGGCGCGTCGCGGCGGCGGGAGCGGTAAGCCCGGCCGCGGGCGT
>Ga0257106_1000947_pt1 | contig 15409 bp, 9 predicted proteins | sample LP_taG_3_FD_190177 | JGI IMG/M metagenome (GOLD analysis project Ga0257106, IMG submission 190177) | Marine microbial communities from Northeast Subartic Pacific Ocean, Canada - LP_J_2011_P26_10m | ecosystem: Environmental > Aquatic > Marine > Oceanic | place: Canada: Northeast Subartic Pacific...
CCTATTGCCTAACATTGCTCCACCACAACGCGACGTGGTCTGCGGCGAATGCAATGCTAAATTCACCGTGAAGGACATGACGCTGAGAAAGGTACCTTGCCCGATTTGTTCGAACACGGTTCAGTGCTGAGGTGAAATTATGTGTGGAATCTTTGGATACATCGGGCCTCACCAAGCGGCCCCCTTACTCGTTGAGGGACTGCGTCGTCTTGAGTATCGCGGCTATGACTCAACGGGAATTGCTGTCAAAAACGGCACCATTGCAGTGCACAAAAAAGTCGGCAAGGTACAGGAATTACGATCTGTTTTGCCAGACAAGATCGACGGCCATATTGGCATTGCACACACCCGTTGGGCGACCCATGGCGGCGTCACAGACGAAAATGCACACCCGCACTCATCCGCTCAAGGCAAGGTTGTCATCGTTCACAATGGAATCATCGAGAACGCCCGAATGCTACGAAGCTCGCTTTCCGTACAGGGTGTTGACCTGTTGAGCGAAACTGATTCTGAAGCGCTGGCTCACATCATTGAACGCGAACTTTCGGTCGATAACAATCCGGAAGAAGCGGTACGCCGTGCGCTTCATCAGGTGCGTGGTACTTGGGGAATATGCGCCTTGTTTGAAGAGCATGACACCATCATCTGCGCCCGCAATGGCTCACCCTTGATCATTGGTCAAGGCGTTGATGAGATGTTCATTTCCAGTGATCCACATGCGCTGACGGCCCACACCCAACAGGTGATTTACCTCGAAGATGGAGATATTGCAAGCTTAACTGCCACTTCAGTCAAATTATCAACCCTCAAAGGAGGCAAAAGCTCGACCAAAAGCACGACGCTTGAATCGGATTGGGGCGAGTCGGAACTCGGTGACTTCCCACATTTCATGCTCAAAGAAATCTATGAACAACCCGACGCTCTTCGACATTGCATCAGTGGTCGGTTAGACCGATCTCGTGGCAGTGGGCGACTCGGTGGTCTAAAACTCACCCCAGCGTCTTTGGCTAAGATCCCCCATGTTCGTTTGCTTGGCTGCGGTACTTCCTACAACGCCGCTGTAATTGGACAATTGCTTATTGAGAAGTTGGCTCGAATTCCTGCAGTTGCTCACATATCGAGCGAGTTTAGGCACAACGATCCGGTCATCAATCCAGCAGCCCTTCATTTTGCGGTGACTCAATCTGGAGAGACCGCAGACACGCTCTCGGCCATCAAGGAAATTCAACTCAAAGGCGGCAATGTCCATGGCGTAGTGAATGTGGTCGGCTCCTCAATCGCTCGTCTGTGCCGTCAAGGCGTTTACATTCACTCGGGCCCTGAACAAGCCGTTGCTTCTACCAAAGCCTTCTCGAACATGGTCGCAGCGCTGACCATGTTTGCCCTCCAAGTTGGTCGCTCTCGCAACATCAGTAAGGAACGAGGTATCGAATTGATTCACGGCCTTCAACAAGTGCCACATCTTGTGGAAGAATACTTGGAGAATCAAGGGCCAATTGAAGAAGCAGTCAAACTCGTGAAGAATGCCAAAAGCGTTCTGTTCCTTGGGCGTGGCATCTCTGCACCCGTCGCTCAAGAAGGGGCGCTCAAATTGATGGAAATTGCCTATATCCCCTGCCTTGCTTATCCTGCAGGTGAGATGAAACACGGTCCTATCGCCCTGTTGGAAGAAGGCAGTCCAGTCATTTTCATCGCACCAAACGACCATGTCAAAACCAAGACCGTATCGGCGATTCACGAATGCCGTGCCCGAGGGGCGAAGATTATCTTGATTCATGAAGCAGGCGACGATATAGCCGAAGAAGGCGATGTATGCATTGCAGTTCCACCGGTTCACAATCTGCTGTCACCATTGTTGACGGTTGTACCACTCCAACTGATCGCTTACCAGACCGCACTTGCGTTGGACTGTGATGTTGATCGTCCAAGAAATCTAGCGAAGTCGGTCACGGTTGAGTGATTGCCTCAAAGAATGGTGAATCTTTGTTCATTTTCCTTCCAGTTGAAGGGTTTGTAACCGAGACTGTGGCGCGTGTGTCGCATTTTAACAATGCCGAGTTTTCGGTTCACTTCATCGCCACTTCGTTCCATCACCAGGTGTAACACACCGTCAGAGAGGTAATCTTCCACACCGTATTCACCGAACTGCTTGTGGTCGTCCCCTGTCATTTCACAGATGAAGAACGCTGTCAAGCCGAGCCTGCGCACCGCTTCAAAGAGGCGGAAGATTTCATCGCGTGGGTTCTCCATCTTGGTCAGGGTAAAGAACGCTCCAAGCGAATCGAAAACGAGAAGTTCGAATCCGATTGCTTCTCGGTACGAGGTGAGTTGCTTGATCAATTGACCCATCCAATCGACTCGGTCGCTCATGCCTTGCTTGTCCAGTTCGACTCGCAAATCTGACAAATCGATAATTGCAATGCGGTTTCGAACGCGAGCATCGTCCACGTTCATGCCCATGTTTGCCATGTGCGAGCGCAACGAATCCTTTCCTTGTTCGAGCGTGACATAGATGCCACTGGTTTCGCCGTAAAGTACGGCGTTGTAGAGCATCGAAAAAGTTAGACTTGACTTCATTGCACCGGATGAACCTGCAACAATGCAAATGTGCCCTTGTGGGACACCGCCTTGCATATTCTCGTCCAATCCTTCAATGTGTGTGGGGATTCTTTCAACGTCGCTCATGCCGGCACCATTCGTTGCAAGGCAGGTCAAGACTTCAAACTCTCCCTTGCTCTCTTTGGCAGCAGGGTTCTAAAATCCAATGAAAAAAGTAAATGGCAAGGGCTTGTTACGACGGTTTGAGTCCCATGGCATCACTGTGGTTAGCATCCCAATCACCCCGCAGAGCAGCGATGGTAAGGGAACGATTTCCAAACGTGCATTGTCAGGGGCTTGAAGGGGTGGATGAAACACCACGCTCGTCAGGCACGATTGCACAACAAGTTCAATCCATTTGCCACACAAAAGCCGAAGCTGTTCCAGCCGATCATGGCTTTGACGTTGTAATGGTATGCGATACTGTGCTCTCAGATCCGGATGAAGTTAACGCCCTCATTGGAAAACCCACAGACGCCGTTCACGCTGCAACCATGCTCCACCGCCTTTCAGGACGCCGGCACCAAGTGTGGTCCGCTGCCGGGCTGCTCGTCCATGGGTCTTGGCGATATTTTGTTGAATATGCGGTGGTGGAGATGGATGAATTACCCGATGAAACTCTTGTGGATTTAGTGCTCAATGAATCATGGAAAGGTAAAGCAGGGGGCTATGATTTGGCAGGGCCCATGGGCGAATTCGCTCGTGTCATTGATGGCGATTCCACAACGGTCCTTGGCATCCCAAAAGAAGCGATGGACGTGCTGAATTCAATCGTCGGATGAGTTCTGAATGTACCTTCCGTAGAACATCGGAATTCTGTGCCAGGTATCAAAACTCAACATGGTCTGTCGCATTAAATTGAACACCATCAGGACAGAACCAGTCGTCAAGCTGATGATCCAGACCTTTTGTTCCAAATCAGTAGATCCTAACTCAAACCAATTCTTGATGAAGAGCACCTGAATCGCGGCGAACCCAATGAGAAAGCACGCCATGAACGAGATGTTTGATTTACGTTTGTGAATGTTGATGTGCAAGTGATCAAGGTGGAGGTACTGAGAGTAACCCCATATGGCCAACAGAGCGGAAGTGCTGAGGAAGGTAGCGTAGCCGGGTGCGCCAGGACGGTCGAGGTAGGATGCAGAATTGAATGCGTGAAACGCCGAAAATGGAAGCATGCACAAAGCTGCTAAGATGAGCGTATTATGCGCCATTCGTTCACCAGTCCAAGCCTTTTTCACAATTGAGAGTGGATTGCACATGATGAAGGCGTAAAACAGGACCATTCCAAGGGTGTAATTGTTCATTTGACTGATGATGGTGTCGGTCTCGGTTCCTTCTCGGCCGCTGAGGTATGCGAACAAAATGTGCAAGAGGCACAGAAAGAAAAACCCTCGAATACGAAGTGAAATTTTCTCTGGGGCGAGAATGTGCCAGTTCAATCGGCGGTTGAAATGGCTGATGATTATGATCAATGTAAACAGAACGTAAAGCATGATCATCACACTTCGGCCGAGTTCGAGCATTCCAGGCGTGCCTCTCCACATCCAGCAAACAAGAATGAGGCCACCTAAGAATGGAAATGCCAATCCCGGAACAAGCGAAACAGTACCAACCTCATCGCCATCCGTTTCCATTTTCGAATCAAGATACAACCGGCGCCCTGGCCGTCCCAAGAGGATCACGGCGATGCAGAGAAACGAAATCCCAATCGTGGCAAATTCCTGAATTCGCTCGGCCGTATTCATGAAGGTGGAAATGAACAGAATGGTCTGGCCGGCGAAATTCATGAGGATGAATTGACGTAAAGCGTCTTCATGGAACGGGCTTGAACCATGAATAAGTGGGAGGATGTCAAAACCAATACCAGCGATCAAACACATCAGCCAACCAAAGCATGCCCACGTGATAATGACGTAGAGCATGAGCTGGTATTGCGATTGAATCAAATCGAAAAACAGCGATTCCGTCAAGAAATGCCACCCCATGGCAATTCCAAACATGGCGGTAGAAATGCAGGAAGTCAGGTAAAGTCCGAGGTAGGATCCAGTGGTGCTGGTCCGAATGCTCTCGAGACGAGTCATTGTGTTTTCACTCCTCTGGGATTGATATAAACTCGTTGCCGATGTTAATGCTTCAGCAGTTGCATCAAACCAAGTTCGTGGTTGTGCATTTCAACCGTTACGTCCTTTCCAGGCAAGAGAAGTAATTTGTCTTCCGCATCAAGAGCGAACACACCTACACCTATGTCATCGCTCAATTGCTTTAGTTCCCTCCTGCATACGTTTTGATGGGTGTCCATGTGGACGAGAGGTCTCAAATCCACGATGACGGTATCGCCTTGAGCGATTCGAGAAGCCACACCACGGGTTGGCAATCGATTCATCCGATCTGGAGCAACGTAGCGCAGAGCTCTGTTTGGGATCATAGGCGGTGGGCTTGTCAGAGCGCCTAGGTCGTGGAAGGGTTCGCCATCTGCGGTGAGAGGGCCAGTCCATCCAAGGGGGACGAGTTTCCGAGGGGGTTCGGTACCAACAGGCTCAGGCAAGGCCGTCACTGATTCTGGCAAAGGGTTTGGCAAAGGGTTTGGCATTGGTGCAATCTGTTGCTGAACCGTTGGAGTTTCAACGGGTGTTGATGTCTCGTCCCTCTGCCTCTTGGAAGTTTGACCCGCTTCAGGGTCTGGGAGCCCAAAAAATTGCCAGAGACTCGCCATGTTTTCACCGTTCACAAATCCAGATCGTCAAGCAATCCAGAGATGTCCGATGCCGGAGATGCGGGGGTGCTATCAGTAGTTGCCGGTTGAATTGCAGCAGGTTGTCCTTGTTGCGCAGCGAGGTATTGTTGTCCGTAATGGCCCCATTGTTCCATCGACCACCCTTCAGGCAGTCCAGAGGCAGGAAGTGGTGGGCCAGCGTTTTGAACCGCAGGTTGCACGACAGCAGGTTGCACGACAGCAGGTTGCACGACAGCAGGTTGCACGACAGCAGGTTGCGGTTGTGGTGTACCGAATGGATTTGCAGCCATTGCTGCGAATGGGTCTTCTCCCACAGCCGCAGTCGGTTGAGCAACATAGGTTTGAGCCGGTGCGAACATTTGTTCCTGTGTCATGCTCGGGATTGCTGGTTGCTGGTATCCTGCTTGAGCGTAGACGTCTTGTTGAGTCGCAGGTGGTGCGTAATCGGGGGCTAGCGTTTGAGGTGCCTCTGCCAGCGTTGGCGCTGGTGGTGTGCCTGTCGGCATGGATGAGAAATTGGAGAAATCGTCAACATCCTTGCCACTGCGCTTTCTTGTCAAGAGCAGGAATCCTGCGAGCAAGATCACGATGAGACCAAGTCCACCGATGATGGCTGTTGGCACCGTGCCAATGGCGCTGCTCACTGATTCGATAAATCCGTCAGCGGGTCGTTCAGTCACGGTGAGTTGTATTGTTGCGATTGAGAATTCTCCATCGTCATCGGTGACCGTTAACTGGACGGTCCATTGGCCGGCAGGTAGATCCTCAATGGTGTACATCGGCCCGTAGAAATCAACATCACCTGTTTTCTTTCCATCGAGATCGGCATCGTAATGGCTGCTGTCCCATTGGTAGAGCAGGCTCAATTTGTCCCCAGCGGTTTCTCGAGAAGTCAATCCTGAGAGGGTGATGTTTTCGCCTTCCATGAGTGAAATTACGCTAGTTGAATTGGTGATTGTCGCTGAAGGTGGTAAATTTTGCACGCTGACGTTGACAGAAGCAAGGGCCTGAGCACCATCGTTATCGGTGACCGTCGCCGTGATTTGACGGATGCCACGAGTTGTCCAGGCAGAGGTGATTTCGAGGCCTTCTAATTCACAGTCATTGACGGGGTTTCCGTCGCTGTTGCTGTCGATTGCAGCGTTCATGTCCCAGCACACAATAAGGCTGTCAAGGTCAGAAGCGGTGTCGTCAACAACGGCCGAGAAGGTTACGTTTGCATCTTCAAGGATCGGCACATCAGAACCAAGCCCAGTGATGGTTGGGGCTACGTTCCGGATGTTTACCATGGCCGTTTTGGTGGCTGATTGAGCACCATCGTCGTCGTAAGCCACAACTGAGATGTTGTGAATGCCTGAATCGGACCATGAGACTGTAGCTGTTGAAGCGGGGCCTCGTGTGGTTTCAGTCCAGTTCACATCTCGGTCTGAAGGCGACCATTCGATGTTGATGTCGTCTCGATCCGAGAGGGTGTCATCAGCGCTGATCCTCAACAAAGCGACTTGGTCTTCATCCAAGTTCCAAACACCAGTGGTGTCCATGCTGAGGTTCGCTCCGCCGTACCAAAGTTCCGGTGCAGCGAGGGTCGGTGCTATGTTGAGCACATCGAGTTGGGTCTCAACGGTCGTGGTTGCTCCGTCATCGTCGGTGGCAACAGCGGTGATCATCATGATGCCTTCCGCCATCGGCGTGATGGTGCAGGTTGGTTGAGTCAATCCTTCTTCACACGCCATGCCCGGCCAGGAGATACTCACCTGTTGGCCCGGAGGGGAGACGGTGTCTGTGTCGCCGCTGTCGGTGGCGTCAATCGTCACCTTCTGCTCGACGTCGATGCTTGGTACGACGGAGAGGTTGAGGTATGGATCTCGGTTGAGTACTGTGACGTTATATTCTATGATGTCAACGTCGAGTTCTTCATCGGTTACAATGAGTTTCACGCTCCATTGCCCATCATCGGTCCAATTCCATTGGGCCCAGCAATCTTCAGTTTCAATCACATCTATCAAGCCGGGGCGAGATTCGATTTCGAATTTACAGTTGACTTCACCGCCGTCCTCATCGAAACTTTCTGTTGCGTTCAAGGTGACGTTCTCAAAGGTGTATTTGCCTGCATCCACGTTGAGGGAAGCAGTTGGTGCACGTCCGATGAAGATGTTGATTTGAGCGTCATTGTTGCTTCGATTGGCATCTTCAGTGACAAGTTGATCCGGGTCAACCGTGAACGAAAGGGTCTGGTTGCCGATTGTGGTCATTGCTGGAACTGTCCAATTCACCGTGATGCGCTCTTCGCTGTACGACGGTATAGCAGGAATGTTTTCACGAATGCTTGTTCCGTCAGGAGTGGTCACTTCAATTTCGGTTGCCGGTGAAGTGAGAACACCTCGGTTTTGAGCAGGAATTGAGAAGCTAATCAGGTCGCCTGGCAGCGCTGCATAACCCGTAACCTTGCTCAAGATGGAAGATTCACCTTCGCGGATGCGAGTGACAATAATCGAATCAGCTTGGGCAACGAGGTCAATGCCGACAACGGTCAAGTCGATAACGACGGTTGTCGCACCAATGATGTCGGTTGCTGGGTCCCATACGATCACACCGTTGCTGGTGAAATCATCGCTTGAAGGCGTGCTGTCAACCACCGTGGATACATTCAGTTGATTGGTAGTTATTCCATTTCCGTCCGTTGTTGGGCTGGCTAGGTACGAATCCAATTCATAGCGAAGTTGCAGGTTCTTATTGGCTTGAGGCGCATTGCCCGGTGATGTCAGATAGGTCGCTGTAACCGTTTGTTCAGAATCCGGTAAGGTGGCCAAAAATTGCATGTCCACGACGATGTCCACATTCCGGGTGCCGGGCGTAGATGAAGCAGAAACTCCGTAAGAGTCGGTTGGATTGTATTCCTTCAACAACCAGTCAATAGTGAAACCAGCTGCATTTGATACACTGATCCATGAGTTGTAACGAACGGCTGGACAGTACCAATTGTAACCGGCAGAGACGCCGGTTTCATTGACTTCATTGATTTTGTATGAGTCGCCACATCCGGTGTAATCGATGTTGTTTGCACCATCAGTTGGTGTTCCTTTTGCCGTGATTTGCCAACTGGCGTTCTCAGGGCCAGCAGTGTCAAACTCGCTCGGGTCGAAGTAATCCGAAGATCCCGAAACAGAGGTTCCTGACTGGAACGGCATGTACCACTGGTCACCAAGATGAATTGGGAAGTCATACTTCTCTTTTGGAGCGAGGTAGGTTGTATCGAAGGTGATTTCCGCAATGTCTTGTTCCAAGAATCCTAGATTGAAAGGTCGGAATTTCACATCGAGTGTGAACTCAGAATTGATAACTGCAAGGTCACGAACTCGGATGAGGTCTTCGCCTTTGTAGCCAATGTTGAGCCGGCCGCTCACGCCTTCGAGGGTAGCGCCGCTGTTGCCAGAGGTGAAGCCGCCGTCGATATCAAGGCTGTAAGCAAGCGTTTGCACCCCATCAACCGTGATGAAGAGAATGTCAGCAACGGTGTAGGTAGTATCGCCTGTGAGGGTGTTGAGCGAGGCGGAAACGTTGGCCTGTGCAATCAGTTGAGCCACATCGAATTTTGTATCATAAACCCACTCGTCGCCAATGCGCCAGGTGGGCACATCGATGTCTCGGTCCCATCCCTCTGCGTTCATTGATTCGCGTTCTTCTTCAAGGAAATTTGAAGACGTCACCATGGCTCCAAATGGAGAGGCCAACATGAGGAATATCAAGCCAAGAACAATCGGCCGGAGTTGAGTCATGGTTTCCCGAGGAAGTACTCCTACTTGAGGTCGGTGCCCGCGCCGGTAAAGACGGTTGTTTGGGAACCCTGCGCCTCAAGGTACTGTTGGCCGTAATGACCCCATTGCTCCGCTGTCCAGCCCGGAGGTAAGCCGCCCTCGGGCAGTGCTGGACCCGGTTGTGCAGTTTCATTCACAACCAGGCTGTTTATTTCTGATATCGTTTTGTCGGCTGAAGCAGTTGGTTCCATTGGCGCAATCTTCGGGGCAAAGGCATTCATTGATGGTGGTGCTGAAGGCCTTCTTGCCTGTGCTTCTTCAATCATTGAAGGGGCGTCGAACACATCATCCATCATGTCGTTTTCCTTATCGGCCCATGGTGTTTCATTGCCGCCTCTTCTTCGCCTCGTCAACAAAGCCAAAAGCAGCAAAACACCTATCAAAAGGCCCATTTGGGCTAGAGAGTTTGCTTCTTCACCAATCAAACCGGCGCTGATTTGTTCGAGTGAGTTGCGTTGAGGGGGGGCCACATCGATGATCATAGTTGCTTGACCGGGGCGCTCTGGGTTTTCATCCCAAACAATTGCTTTCACTCGCACCTTGCCAGAGGTGCGGAACACATGCTGTACGGTGGTTCCAACAAGGTCAGCGTCGTTGTCTTTGATGCCGTCCCCATTGCTGTCAATCGTAATGTCAAGGTCCCAAACTACGGTGAGTGAGCCGATATCGTTGGCCGAATCAATGGTTTGTTGTGCGCTGAGGACACAAGTTTGCAAGGCCATGCACGCCAAGTTTTGCAACCTGACAATAGGTGGCATGTTGAGCACTTCGAGGGTTAACACTTCGCTTGTTTGTGCTCCATCGTCATCCGTGACGTGGTAGATGATGGTATGCGTACCGCTGCGGTTCCAAGCGTATGTGAGCACGTCGCCCTTGATATCGCAGTCGTCATCCGCTCCACCCATGTCGTCGCTGTCAATGCCTGGGTCGACGTCCCAGCATCGAACGAGTGACGCTATGTCGCTTGGTGTGTCAGTAGCGTTTCCTGTGATGGTGATCGATTGGCCTTCTGCGATGGGGAGAATGGAAACAAGCGGTTCAATCACCGGGGGTACGTTGCGAACATTGACCCAGCGTTCATTGATGGTGCTTGATTCACCATCGGCGTCGCTCACTTCCAATCGAATGGTGTGAAGGCCAGAGGTTGACCACATCATCGGGAAGTTCGACACTCGTCCAGAATACGTGTACATGAGCGAGGGCTCCTGTCCGTCAGGCCACCACGTGTGAGTGAGGGTTTCTAAATCGTCTATTGAATCCAACGCTTGGCCTCGAACGGTGACGATTTCATCTTCTTCCAGTTGCCATATTTGCTGTTCATCGCTGAGGATAAACGATTCATCCTTGAGCAAACCAATGGTTGTGCTGTGCGGTGCTATGTTGGTGAATTTGATGTCAATGCTGGTCATTGTACTGGCTGAATCATCATCGGTCCCAACAGCGGTGAAGGTGTGCCACCCTTCGGTGGGTGCTGTGGTTGTGCAAACCCGCGTATAATACCCTTCTTTGCAAATGGTGTCCGGCCAAAACACATCGACCACACCGGGCCACACATCTTCTGAATCTGAATCGTTAGCGTAGGCGTACAATGTGATTGGGTGTTCGACCTTGGCTTCACTTCGAGCGCTGCGAATTTCAATCTTCGGCTCTCGGTTTCCAATTGAGGCCATCAGCGTGGTTTGTGATTCGTCTCGCTCTTCATCGATAACGGTCACTTCAACGGGATAGTTTCCATTATCGACCCACGTCCAGTTGACTATGCAATCGTCTGAAGGTATCGCGATCCAGTCCCAAGTTCTGGTGCCGTCATCGAAGGGGATGTTGAATTCACAAGTGACTTCACCACCGTCTTCATCGAAACTGTTTGAGGCATCGAGTGTCACTTCCTCCAAGGTAAGGGCGCTTGCGTTTTCCAACATCGGGGTCGGCAATCGTCCGACAAACATGGCCAATTGCGCCACATCGTTGTCAGCGTTTGCATCTGCAGAATTGACGTTGGTAGGGTCCGCTTCCCAAGTAACTGGGACCACGCCGATGGCTTGATCGGCTGGCACAATCCATGTGAAATTGACTTTGTGAGCCGCATAAGTCGGGAGTGGGGGCAGGGCGAAGGAAGTTGTTTGCCCATCAGGGCCCGTCACGGCAAGTGTGCTCGTTGCTGATGTGGTGATGCCACGGTTTTGGACTCCAACCTCAACCAGCAATTCGTCGCCAGGGAGCACATTCCAACCGGAACGGGAATTCAATTCAGTGGTCACGCCGTTTCTGTTGCGCAATACCTTCGCAAAGTCTTCACTCGCAATGAGGTCAAGACCGACAAGGAACTCATCAAGCGTGAGTGTGCTTGCTCCAACGTGTGTGGTTGGCGATTCTGTTGCAGGGTCGACGCGAGCTACGATGCCGTGGCTTGCCCAATCCAACAGCGAAGCCGAAGGATCCCTCGCATCGCCGACATTGAGGGTAAAGTACGCTGAGCCGTTTGCCGCTGTCGAAGCGTATTGGATTGAACCCGTTGCTTCATGGCGCAATTCCAGAGGGAGGTTGCTGAGGCTTGAGAAGCATGAAGTTGACGCGTTGACCCAAACGCCCATCGGCGTGTTGAGGGCGGTGATCGGGTTTTCAAGTTCGACCGCCAAGCACGGATCACGGGTCCCCGGATTGCTGTACTCCTCGACGCCTGTGGCACCAACCGGGATGTAGCGCTTGAGCCTGAAATCGATGGTTAGGCCGATGTCGTCTTCAGTGTGCAACCAGGCGTAATTCGATACCTCTGGGCAGTACCATCTGTATCCTGTGGGGGCACCATCGCTGTTGACCGATTGCAACTCGTAAGAGGCGTTACATCCACCGTAGCCGATGGTTTGACCGAAGCTGTTTCTGGGTTTTCCAACGCTAGTTGCTTCCCATGTGGAACTGTTGGTGTCGCTCAAGGGCGGCGGGAATGGCGTGATGTAATCGCTTGCACCCGACCACTGGGCCGAAGAGGTTGTTGTCGTGGTCCATTGTTCATTCAGACGCAACGGGAAATCATAGGTCTCGGAAACGGGGCTGTAGGTGGTTGTGATTGTGATGTCACCGAGAATTTGAGTCAAGCTGGAGATGCCGTAAGGAACGAATCGAATGTACAGGTCAAGGTCGCTTCGCATGCTTGCAAGGTCACTCACTCGGAGGTATTCAGTTTGGCTGTAAGTGATGTAAACGTTGCCATCATAACCTTCTAGAGACACGCCTGATTTGTCAAAATTTGCTGAGGATCGAAGCGTGTAGGCCAAAACGGACATGTTGTCGACGGTGCGTTCTGTGATGCCAAGGACCTCGGTCGTTGTGTCGCCATAGATTTCCCCAACGGTCGCTTGGACGCCGGTGTTTGTCACGAGCAAAGTTGGATCAAAAGTGCCGGAGTAAATCCACTTGTCGCCCACTCGCCAAGTTGGTACATCGCTGACACCGGGGTCTTGGGCTGAGGTCTTAGCTTCGGGTTGTGCCTCAAACAGGCTTCCCTGAAGGAGAGGGGTTTGCACGCTGAGAAAGAGCAACAGCACCAGCGTGAGCGCGGGAAGGGCTCGGCGGATGCTCGGGTGCATGCTACGCCACACGCTCAGTAGGACATCAACGCTTCTCCTGCGCAAGCAGGTGTGGGTTTGATTCAGTATTCCAGCAAATCAGCCAGTTCGTCCTTGATGATTTCAACGGCTTCGAGGATCTCATCCTTGTGCCGAGCACCGGTGATGACCATTTTGCCACTGCCGAAAATAAGGCAGACAACCTTAGGGTAGTCAAGGCGGTAAATGAGGCCAGGGAATTGTTCAGGTTCGTACTCCACCTTGTCGAATGGCAGGTGGAATGTGAGGTTGTTGAGGTTCAATTTACGAGGAACGCCAGCTTGTGGTTCGCCGGTGAACTTATCGGTCCCGGTGTAATCTTCTGGGTAGTGCAAAGCGTAGGTTGCGACCATGTTTTGAACTTCAATTTCCACTTGGTCGAGGTCCCATGTTTCGATTCCAGCAGCGCGCAAATCGTTGATCATTCGCTCAATACCGGTGTGAATGTTGTCTTCGTTCTTTCCACCGGTGCACACAGCACGTCCGGAGCGGAACATGAGGATGGCAAGTTTTGGCTCGGTCACTCTGTACACAACACCAGGGAATTGCTCTGGTTCGTATTCGCAATTCAATTGAATTGCGATATCTGGCAGGTCTAGTTCCTCAGCAACTCGCGTGCTGGCAACCACGTTTACGACGGTTAGACGTTCTTCATCGGTAGTCATGATGCAAGCCATATATAACCACTATATAAAAGAAAGGCAGACTCCATACCGCTAAAAACCAGCAGAAACGGGGAACTGCGGGGTGCTTGTCATGCAGGACTCCAAAACGGCACACTTTGTGCCATTTCAACCCTTAAGCCATCGTTACCAAACGTCGAGATCAGCGTTCGTCCACCGGCCAATTCAATGGCTTCACTTGTCGCTTTTGGATTTCTCGTTAACGCGACCATGCATCCCCCCCCACCGGCTCCTGTGAGTTTTGCGCCGAGCGCTGAAGGTGCCGCTGCGCGAACCAGTGCGTCCAATTCCGGGCACGACACGCCAAGGCCTTGCAACATGACTTGGTTTTCAGTCATCGCCCTTCCAACCGCTTCAAAGTCACCTTGCTTGAGAGCTAAAATACCACGACGTGCGATCACACCGATGGTTTCGATTTCTTTCATTCGTTCTGGGTTCCGTTCGATCGCTTTTGCTACTTTGGCGACCTGGGTGGAGGTTGGTGCATAGACCCCGGTGTTTCCAATCACCAAGTACACCTCGTTTTCGGCTTGAGGTACGCTCAGTTCGTGCAGTTGCCATGTTCGCGTTGCGTCACTCATTTTCAATTGGCGTTGATAAAGATGAATTGCATCTTCTTCGATGGCATCACTGAGCAACAAAACGCCGCCGTGGGCGCAGGTTGAAGCGTCCATAGGTGACGCTCTCCCGCCTTGTGCCGAGGCTTCCACAGCGTGACTCAACAGTGCGCATTCATCCTCATCCACCGCTTCAACGCCGCCACAGAGGGTGGATTTGTGTTGGAACTTTGTTGGCCGCAAGCCGACTTCCGGTCCTTCATTGGTGCCGTAAGCATCGGTGTCTTGAACTGTGCTTGCATAACCTTCCGCCCACCCTTCAGTGCCGCTGCCTTGTTCTGTGAGCCAACGGCCACGTGCTGCTCGCAGTGCAGCGCATGCAGCAACGCTCAATGCTGCTGAGGAGCCAAGACCAGATGCCCGTGGAATGTCCCCTTTCACTTGGATGGACAGTGCAGGAGCGCCTGCTTCTAACGGCCACAACCTGTGGCGCAAGGTATCGAGGTGTGGGTGTTTTTTAGGATCAAATCGCATTCCTTCGAGTTTCCAATCCTTGCCTTCAATCGGTTCGATGCTCACTTGGATGCGTTGTTCAATGGCCACTGCGACGGCAGGTTGTCCAAAAACCACGGCGTGTTCACCAAAGAGGATGCATTTTCCGGGGGCGCTCGCTTCGACCTTCATCCTCACAACCCCCTTGTGCAAGACGATGCACGCTCGCTTCATATCCCTTGTTGAAACACTGGCTTCGCTGATGGTATCTCGACGGTGCATTCAAGCATTGGATTTCACTGGCAGTATTTACGGGAGCCGTGCTCCCTTGGTGATGCATCATGGAACATCCTCTCCTCATGTCATACGGCCCCTTGCCGGGTTGGCTCCTTTTGCTTGTTCTTGGGGCAATCTCCGGGGGATTTTTCCTCTATCAAGTCATCAAGGCATCCCGCCTTGTTTTAATCGGTGCTCCTGACAACCGGTTCGACAACTGGGGCGCACGAATCAAAGAAGTCATCACTGGCTGGCTCGGTCAAAAGAGAGTGCTCGAAGACCGCGTTGCAGGTGGCATCCACGTGCTCATGTTCTGGGGCTTCTTGATGCTGTCAACGGACATGTTCGATCTTGCCACTGCGAATTGGTTTTCGCACAACCTTCTGCCAGATGTTGTCCGTGGTCCTTGGAACCTCATCGTGGAGACTGGCTATACCATTGCGCTGATTGGTTGCTGCGCTGCGCTGCTTCGGCGTGTTGTGTTCACCCCTGAGAAACTCAAGGGAAAATCTCAACTTGAAGGGAACTTCATTCTCGTGCTGATCATGACCATCACCTTGACCTCGTTTATGGTCGAGGCTGGCGAAACAGGCGTTTCCTCCACTTGGGAACCAATTGGCGCTTGGGTTGCCGACACCATGTCGCCAAA
>Ga0257106_1000948_pt1 | contig 15407 bp, 10 predicted proteins | sample LP_taG_3_FD_190177 | JGI IMG/M metagenome (GOLD analysis project Ga0257106, IMG submission 190177) | Marine microbial communities from Northeast Subartic Pacific Ocean, Canada - LP_J_2011_P26_10m | ecosystem: Environmental > Aquatic > Marine > Oceanic | place: Canada: Northeast Subartic Pacific...
GGACAAAATGGACCAAATTCGCAGGTGCAGGATGAGTCGAATCCCCATCGTGAATCAGATTCTGGCCATAGGTTGATCTCCACGTCATGTTCGTCGGAGCAAGCGGTGAGGAGGTAGCCATCATCAACTCTCTCGAGATTCAGTGCGGAAAGGAATCGTGGGGATGAGAGTTTTTTCCCTTGGGCGAGGACGTGCTCATCAAATCGGTGGAACCAATCGGGATCTTTAAAAAAGGAAGTGAGATCAAGCGCCACGTCGATACTTTAGGGGAAGCGGGTGAGTGGGCAAAAGAAAAGCGAAGGCAGTATTCATGATCTTGAGGAGGGTTCGAGATGTTCCTGATGAGGCGATCAGATAATCAACATGCAGTCGCCATAAGAATAAAAACGGTATTTTTCTTCAACTGCTTTGGCATAAGCTTCCATGATAAGCTCGCGGGTGGCGAAGGCTGAGACGAGCATCATTAAGGTGCTACAAGGAAGGTGGAAGTTAGTCTGCAGGGCGCTTATTACTTTAAACTCGAAGGGGGGGTAGATGAAGATGTCAGTTTCGCCGTGGCAGGCTTCCAGTTTCCGATCGCGGGCGAGGTGTTCAAGGACACGGGTCACAGTGGTTCCGACTGCAGCGATTTTTTTAGCGTTCTGCATTTTACCCGCGGCCTCTTGGCTCAGAATGTAGCGCTCGGAGTGCATGTCGTGCGTGCGAGGGTCTTCAGCTTTGACGGGGCGGAAGGTTCCCACGCCGACGTGCAGGGTGAGAAAGGTATGATCGAGTCTTGAGAGGAGTTCAGAGGTGAAGTGAAGTCCAGCGGTAGGGGCGGCGATGGCTCCTTCCTCTTTGGCGTAAACGGTTTGATAACGATCGCGGTCAGATTGATCTGGCTCGCGCTCCATATAGTGGGGGAGGGCAAGATGGCCATGCGCTTCGAGATCGGGAGGCCTGTCCCATTTAATAAGGCGCTCTCCTTTGTCATTCGTTTGTATAACGGTTCCTGTACTTTTGCCGACTTCCACGGACCGACCGTCTCTCATCTTTTTCCCGGGGCGAACAAGGCACCACCATTGATTGGGGTCGGGGGCATCGGTACGAACAAGCTCGATTTTTTTATCATTCGAGAAAAGCCGTGCCGGAATGACCTTAGTGTCGTTGAGGACGAGGAGGTGATCCGGTGGAAGGAGATCAGGAAAATCGCTGAAGTGATGATGGGAGATCTCGCCGGTAGCGCGGTTGATGAGCATCATACGCGACGACTCGCGGTCGACAAGAGGGCGCGAGGCAATAAGTTCCGGTGGAAGTTCGTAGTGAAAGTCAGAGGTTCGCATATCCGGGTTAAGCTTTGGTAACGGAGTTCGAAAATCGGTCCTGAATTTGGGTAGCAGAAAGCTCTATTTCCCGATTGGCTCGCCTCCGGGTAAACTTTTGAAATCGATGGCCGGTTTTGCCTTCGGATTGGATGGTTTTTCGAACCATTGATCGAACTTTACTCGGTCGTCAAAGAACCCCCCGTTTTTCATGAAGAAGAAGCCGTCTTTAGTCCCGCCAGCATAGTCGAGTCGGTGATCGCCGCGGGCGGTGGCATCTGCCGTGAAGCGGGCCCGGGTGATTTCGTGCCACCTTCCTTCAGTATCACAAACCCATTGATTACCATAGAGTCCGAGGCGCCTGACGGATCCGTAGTTTACCGAAAAATTCTCAAGGAAAGAGTGGAAACCGGTGAGGTGTACTTTGGTGCTAGGGCGGCGGAAGCTGGCGATGAGTTGCCATTCATTAGCTTCCTTGTCACCAAACCAGGAGGTGTAAATGGTGGTGTTATCATCGTTGGGCTGGACGCGGGTAAGAAAGCGATAGGTTTTTCCGGCCTGCCATGGGTATTTCAAAAAGCTCTGTCCTCCGGAGCCTTCGCCTCCGAATTTTTGGGCGCGGACGTTTTTTCCTTTGGCTAGCGTGGTGACACGATCCTTTTCCGGAACGGCATTTGGGTTGTTGGTTTTAAAGGGACTCCATACCGAGAAGAGGACCCAGCGTTCGGTAGGGCTTTTGACCTGGAAACCAAAGTAACCTTGGCTAAAACCGTTCGCCATAAAGTAGGAGCCGATTGGGTCCTCCCCTGTTGGAACCGTAATTTCACTGTAAGCCCATTCGATTTTTTTCCCTTTTGGAACTTGGTAGCCAAGATGTACGGAAGGCCCCCGGCGACCCCAGTAGAACATATTGTCTTTGTTCGATTTAACGTAATTCAATTGCAGGCCGTCCTTTTCCGACCGCAGGATCAGATCGCTAATCTCGCCGTAGTTCGTTCCTGTTTTTTTGAGGCCAGAAAGGTCGAGTCTCAGATATCCTGCTTTTACTGCGGTGATTTTCCCTACTAGAAGTTTTTTTGGTTTGGCTCCATTGACATTGATTTTGAAGCTTTGGCCATTTGAGGCCAGTTGCCAGCGTGCGGGTGCGGGTGCGGCACCTCGGAGAGCGACTTCAAAAGTGGCGGGTTGATTGAGGTGGACATAGATCGAGTGAACGTCTTTTGGGTTAGACCAGACAAGTTTTCCGCTACGGTTGATGCCGCTGCCGGGCTCTGGTGCGTTACGGTAGGCATTGCCTGCAAGTGGAATGGTCCATTCTCCGGCGAGGGAAGAGGTAACCAAACAAAGAAGTAAAAGGAGGTGCTTCATGGAGTAGTGACGGCAGCTTAGTGGGTGTCGGAGGTCTTGCAATTGCGCTTTAAGATCTGGTATTTAAAACTATCCCTTAGTTTTTTGGTGACACGAAAAAAGGGAGTTGAAGTGTGAGCTCGACAACTCCCTTTGAGTAAATTCTGATTGTAGCGGAGCCGGTAAATCATCCGGGGTTACCCACCTCTAAGCGTCATTGCTTTTCGACCCGGAAATACAATTTTGTTTCGTTCTCTATTCCAAATTCAGAGAGATTGAAGGTTTGAGTGGTCGAATCGGCCGTCCCAAGAACGGCATCATCAAGGTCAAAGTCCCAATTGACCATATCCCGTGAATATCTCACGGCATATGAGGTACCCTCTTTAGAATTCCAAGTCAGCAATACCGAAGGATCGCCTGGAGTATAGGCGATCTTGGTGATTTGCAGAAGAGATGATGAGGCGATGGTGCCGCCGACCACATCGCCAAAGGAATTACCAACCCGAATTTCGTCTACATATCCGACCTGAGTGTCACTAAAGTTGAGGACATCTAGAGATTGTTGGGTGGCGAGGTCCCAGTCGAAAGTGTCGCTTGCAATGGCGTCAGCCTCATCTGGTTCGGTTGTTAGATTATCGATAATAAATACAAAAATCTCATCTGGTGTGCCTTCCGGTTTCCAGTTCACCTTCATTGCAAGGAAGAAGGTTTCGCTCGCTGCTGGGCCATTAAAGGTCGGAGTTTCTTCAAACTGGCGGGTGAAATTGACGGCATCATTATAAACTGCAGTGCCAATATTACGGGCCTGCCCACCAGTGGCAACAATCCCAAATCCAATGCCGAAACCCGGAGCTTCAAGGTCCTGATTATCATTACCAATCATCTTTTCGGAGTGGAGTCCGATACCGAAGTCAGGCCCGCTAAACCCAAAGTCCTCGAAGAGAAAGGTCATCCACATTGTCGAATTATCAGCAGTTAATCCGGCAGTGGCTACTGCATCAATTGGAGAGAAGCAAGCGACTTGGCCGACTCTACCCCGGCGTTCGTAGGCATTTCCAGCAACCGGGAGCTCGTTGCCTTCAGCGTCGGTAAAAATCACTCCTTCGTCGGCAACATCACCCTCATTGGTAGGTGGCGCAGCGGCAGTTCCGACTATTCCGTTGGAAATCTGGCTCCAGATCCCGATTCCAAAAGCTCCGTCTTGATTGCCGTCTCCGAAAAATCCGTTCGCGTTAATTTCGGCTGTTGATTCGTAATCGAAAGGTTCGTAGATCAGGAGGTCAGCCGAAGCTGTCCCAGTGAGGCCGATGAGGCTGGTCAGGGCGGTAAGAAGTGGCGTCTTAGTATTCTTCATTTTCATTTTGGGGCTTTGGTTTTATTATAAAATTTTACTCGTTTGTTGCTAGGATAACTAAGAAAATACATGGCTTAGACGAGCAGTTTCAAATGATTTTTTGGATTAAACCTACCCCGAAAAGTAGAGGTTTACTTCTGGGAATTTTTCGTTGTGTTCAACAGATGCAAACAAAATAAAATCTTTCTAGTGGGTGTCTCAGAGCAAAGTCATTACTACTAAAATGAAAATTGATTCATGATTAATACTAACTTATCACCATTCTATTAGCGCTCGTAAATCCAGCCTCAAAGGCAAGGGCGGGTAGACTGTTGGAGGGCTCGCTCAGTGCAACAAAAGTCCGATTGGTCGGGGTGCCGGTCTGCTCGGTGGCGGCTAGGATTTTGCAGCTTCCGCGTTGCAAGTCGAAATTAGGGTCAGGGCAAGGTTGCCATCCGTGTTCTAGGAGGAGGAGGTAGAGCTCGTGTCGGCCCAAGCCATTTTCGTGAGTCAGAATGAGCTGCGAAGTCGTATGAGAATTTGCGAGGGTTGATTCCGGCCAATTGCTGCGAGCAGATGGTCCTCCATTTTGCTTTCGTTTCCAGTGACGAAGGTGGCTTTGTAGGCAGCTCAGAAGCGTAAGAAGAATACGGTTGAATGGGGTGTCGTAATTAGGGTGAAGTCCACGCATAGGTTGCCGGAGCATTTTGCTAAGCGATTGGTAGGGAGCTTCTCCAGTCGGGCCAGAGTAGATAAAGTCGCCGGGCTCGATGCCGAGAGCGACGCCCCGATAGACGCAGCCTTCCCAGCGGATCCCACCCTCGGAAAAGCGATGAGGATGTTTTTTGAAGAGGAGGGCTTCAGCATGGCCATATCCCATTTGTTGTTTAAGATATTTCCAGGGAGTGGCACGGCGGTGGTGCCAGACGAAGGAAGCTCCGGAAAACCCGAGAGTGAATCCATCGTCGCGCAGCCGCCAACAGAAATCGACGTCGTCGCCTGCGGTGTGGAAGATGGGATCGAAGCCATCGATCTGATCGAAGGCGGATTTTTTAACAGTAAGATGACAGCCGGGCAGATGCTCGGCGGTGATGTCATCAATCATGACATGAGTGGGAGCGCCGGGGGCGGCGGTGGTGAGGGCGAGTGCCAGAGATTCGGGTTTTGGAGCAAGATTTGGTCCGCCAATGGCTGCGTAGTCAGATTCGGAATAAGCGCGTGCGAGCCAAGTGAGCCATTGTTCGTCAGGGCGGCAATCATCATCGGTGAAGGCGAAGATTTCGCCGTTTGCTTTTGCAGCACCGTGATTACGCGCGGCGGAGAGCCCGGAGGGTTCGAGGTGAAAGATGCGGATTTTTTCCTGTTTGTCGAGAAGGGTTGCGGTGCCATCGGTCGAGCCGTCGTTAACGATGATTATTTCGTAGTTGGGGTAGTCGATGTTTTGACAGGCCTTGATGCAGGTTTCGATCCGGCCGGCACCATTGCGGGTGCAGATGATGACGGAGAAGCGGGGTGGGTTTGAGGGGAGAGGAGTTGGCAGGATAAGTTCTCGAAGAGCGGGGACGACGGATTTTTCAGAGCCATCGCGACGAATCAGTCCGAAGGACCAGTCGTCCATGATTTGGCCGTTGTTCAGCCAGTGATCCGACCAAGCGTAAAGGGTGGCTCCCGCGAATCCGGCGGTGCGGGTGGATTTGAGGGCGGCAGGTAGGAGAGCGGCTTGGACGTCCTCGGAGTTACGGTTGGTGTCGAGGCCAAATTCGGTGAGGTAAACGGGACGGTCGCCGGCGAGGTGGTGAAGGCGCGGGAGGTAGCTTGCGAGCGCTTTGCCGTCTTCGAGGTAAATGTTGAAGGCGGTGAAGTCTGCCGAGGGTGGTTCAAGGTATTCGGTGGTGGGAAAGTTAGCGTAGCCGACGGGGATGCCAGACGCCACTTTTTGGCAGGCGCGGATGAGGCCATCGAGGGCCCGATTAACTTTCCACGGAGTCATCCAGCGGGCCATGTCGGAAGGGATTTCGTTTCCGACGAGAATCGCGCCTAGGCCGGGGTGATCTTTGTGACTTTCGAGCCAGGCGGTGAGGTCCCGTCTGGCTTGGTTGAGGAGGCCGGGATTCTCCGTGATGAAGTCGCAACCGTGTCCCCAGGCGTGGGTGGCGATGACGATCAGGTCGTTTTGAGCGGCGTTATCGAGGAGCCGGCGATCCGGGAGGGCGTATATTCGGACGGAATCGAATCCGGCGGAGCGGATTTCTGGGAAGTCTTTTTCAGGCGAGTGGCCTGAGGTCGAGTGAAAGGGGCCATAAGTGATAGTACGCAGAAAGTGCGGTCTTCCATCGAGATGGAAGTGCTTTCCGTGTACCGTGAGTCGCATAAGAAGAGATTGGAGGAAGAATCTGTAAGGCTCCAGTTTGGAGTTGGTTGAGGGACAATATTACCGGGGCTGAGGTGAAATCTTCCTGATTGATTGTCAGGTTTCGAAAAAAAAGCGGGAAGAAACTGGCTACCACGTCGCTCCAATGGACAATCAGTCAGAACCAATGAAGCATCGATTTCTCATTTTTATCTTCACTGCAATCCTCGCGCCGCTTGTTTCTGCGCAAGATCCTTTTGGCGAACCGGCGTTTCTGACGAAGGAAACGACTGCGACGATTAAGTCGGAGGTCACTCAGATCGAGCCGGGCGATTTTTTTAGGGTGGCATTTATTCTAGATCTGCAGCCCAAGTTCCATGCCTATTTTAAGAATGCTGGAATGGTGGGGGATCCTCCGTCCGTCGAGTGGGAGCTTCCTGATGGATTTACGGCTGGTGAATTACTGTTTCCTCTCCCCAAGGCTTTTAAATCGATATCGACCGGAGTCGAGTCGGTGGGGTATGGATATGAAGGCAAAGCGATCTTCGTAACCGAGATCGTAGCCGATGAAAATCTTGAAAGGGGCAAGGATTTTAACATCAAGGGCAGTTTCAATTGGCAGGAATGTGATGAGACTTGTATGCTCGGAAATCAGGATTTCTCCTTCATGATTAAAGCTGGCGATGAAACCTTGATGGTTGAAGCCGATCAGGCTCTTTTTGAGGAGGCTGGCAAGAAGCTGCCAAGGGATAGTTCGGCATGGGGTTTCCTCGCAACCGAGAAAAGTAATGTAATTACGCTAAAGGCCATTTATCCGGAAGGTCTGGAGCTCAGTGAGCCAGTTTACTTTTTCTCGACTGACAAACAGATTGATTCGCAGGCCAATCAGAAGGTTGAGATTGGCAAGAGTGAAATCATCGTGACGCTCACACGGAATGAAGGGAATGAAGATCTCTTCATTGATGCCGGGGAAGTCCAGGAAAGCTTGTCTGGCCTACTGACTGTTCAGTCCGATTATGGCCCCATTGGTTTGGAGGTTGCAGCTGCATTCATTCCGGATGCCGATGTGCAGATGAACGGTCCAAGCGAAAAAGTGATCAAGGCGTCTAAAGAGGACCGCGAAGCGGGTCTTGCGGTTTATGATGCGGATGCCCGGCCCGAAGTTGTTCTTTTAGGCGGCGAACAAGAGAAGCAAGTGACCTTTATTTCATCGCTTGGTTTGGTCTTTCTCGGAGGGTTGATTCTCAACCTTATGCCCTGTGTCTTTCCGGTGCTAGGTCTCAAAATCATGGGCTTTGTTTCGCAAGCCGGGGAGGATGAAGATAAGATCAAGCTACATGGTTTGGTGTTCGGTCTTGGACTTCTGATTACGATGTGGATCCTTGCCGCATTTATCATTTCCCTCAAACTTGATTGGGGGCAGCAATTGGCCAATCCCATCTTCCTTGGGACGATGATTATCGTTTTTTTCCTGATGGGTCTTAATCTTTATGGGGTTTTTGAAATTGGAACGAGCATGACAAGTGTTGGCGGAGAGCTACAGGGGAAGAAAGGTTACTCTGGGTCGTTCTTCTCAGGAGCCTTGACCACCCTCGTTGCGACCCCTTGCTCTGGACCTTTCCTGGGAGCGGTGATGGCTTTTGCGCTTTCGCAGGATAACAAGGTAATCCAGTTTGCGGTATTCACCGTCTTTGGACTCGGAATTGCTTCACCTTATATTTTGTTGTCCTTCTTCCCCGCGCTTATCAAGAAGCTTCCTCGCCCGGGAGCCTGGATGGAAACTTTTAAGCAGGTCATGGCCTTCTTTGTTTTCGCAACCGCTGTCTTTTTTATGAAGGGATATCTCAAGTTGGTTGGTGACGATCACTTTAACGTCTTCCTCTTTGCGCTCTGCCTGATTGGTCTCGGGGTTTACATGTATGGCCGTTATGGCAATCAAGCTATTACAAAGACGAAACGTTACGTCACTGGGTTTGGTCTAGCTGGGCTTATGACAGTGGGCGGAATCGCATGGGCTTACTCAACGGCGAAGCCTCCCGAACCAGGTCTGGCCTGGAATGAGTGGTATCCGGGAATAATGGAGCAGTCGCGTTCCAAGAAACGAATAATATGGGTCGACTACACTGCTGATTGGTGAGCGACTTGTAAAGTGAACGAGGGCCGTGTGTTCTCGAATCAAAAAGTTCTTGATCGTTTGGAGGCCTTGGATGTTCTCCTCATTCAAGCTGATAACACTGATAAGCTTCAATCAATCAATGATGACCTCAAGCGCTATGGCCGCGCCAATCTGCCCGTGAATTTGGTGGTGCCAGCCGATCCTAGTGCTCCGATTATTGTGATGCCGGAAGTTTTTGGGCCGGATGAAGCGCTACAAGCTCTTGAAGAGGCATTTGCCTTGAGCCAATAAAGATTATGAAGGAGGGCACTCAGTTTTTTCTAGCCATGGCGGCGTGTCTTCAGCCTGCTGGGGATGTCGACTGACGGTCGTTCGATCGCCAATCCTTGGGTTTGCCACGAGGATAAACACTTTTATACTCTAGGCCAATAACATGAAGAGCACGGGATTTATTTGGAAAGGGATTTGCCATTATCGGTCAGCCTACTGGGGTGTGCTCGCGGGCGCTGCAGTGGGGGCCATGGTCCTTCTGGGCGCCCTGATGGCGGGGGATTCGGTGCAGGAAAGCCTCACTAAGTCAGCAGAGTTACGGATTGGGAAGGTTGCGAAGATCTTTTCGGGTGGTGAACGTTTTTTTCGCGACGATTTGGCTTCGCGAAATGGTGGGTCGGCCATGATTTATCTGAAGGGGCAGGTCAATGTGGAGGAACGTGCCGAGGGGCAGGTTCAGGTGATGGGAGTTTCGGAAGATTTTTGGGACTTCGCACCGCAAGAGACTTCGGTGGATCTGTCGAATTTCGACGCTGCCATCAGTGGGCCTTTGGCGCGGGCGCTAAATCTCAAAGAAGGTGATTCGGGGGTGGTGCGTTTGCAAAAGCCAGGGCTTCTTTCGCGTGATGCTCCACTCTCGGGTGAGAGCGAATCGGTCTCTTCGATGCGGATTACGGTGGCGAAAGTTTTGAGCGATGAAGAGTTCGGAAGATTCAGCCTTGAACAAACTCAAGTCCCGCCGTCCTCGGTTTTCGTGCCGCTGAAGCGACTTCAAAAAGTCCTCGATCTCAAGGGGAAGGCCAATGCTCTTTTGCTGGATGAAGACGAGTCTTTCGACCCGGGAGAATTGGAATTGGCGGATTACGGAATCTCGGTCGTCGAAGTGCCGAATGGAGTCGAGGTGCGGTCCGAGCGGATTTTCATGGAGCCGAGGATTGCGGAAAAAATCGTAGGCGAGCCGGTATTGACTTATTTGATTAATACCCTGGCGACTGAAGTCGGGGAAACTCCGTATTCCATGGTGACGGCGGTGAGCGGGAAGTCCGCGATGTTTCTTCCAACGCAGCCGGGTGAAGGAGAGGTCGTGATTAACGATTGGTTAGCGGAGGATTTGCGGGCCCAAGTCGGTGATGAGCTGACGATGGACTACTTCGTGGTTGAATCAGGCAGCAAGCTGGTTGAGAAGCGTGGAGTATTTGCGGTGAAAGCGATCGTGAAGATGGAAGGCCCGGCAGCTGATCAACGCTGGATGCCGGATTTCCCCGGAGTGGCTGATGTCGAGAGTGCCCGCGATTGGGAGCCGGGCATACCTCTGGATCTGACTCGAATCCGGGACAAGGACGACGAGTATTGGGAGGAGTTCAAGGGGACACCAAAGGCTTTTGTCTCGCATCAAACCGGAGAGAAACTTTGGGCCAATCGCTGGGGAAAGGTGACTGGAATGAGGGTGCTAGGAGGGCAGGTTGACGTGGTATCGAAGTCAGTTCGCGAGATGCTGGAACCTTCTTTGGCGGGAATGGAGGTGATGGATTTCTCGGAGCAAGCGAAGGAGGCGGCGAAGTCGCCGGTGGATTTTGCGATCCTATTTCTTGCGATGAGCTTCTTTCTAATCATCGCAGCAATTGCGCTGGTGACGATGTTGTTTCGTTTCAATGTAGAGCAGCGGGCGGAAGAAGGGGCTCTTCTTTCGGCGGTGGGGATTTCGGTGAAGAAGATTGCCAACTGGCGAATGGGAGAAGCTTTTTTTGTAGTCCTTGCAGGCGCGATCATTGGGGCCCTTCTCGCGATAGTTTTCTGCACGATCGTGCTTAAGGTGATTAGTTCGATTTGGGGCGATGGCACAGCTTTTGATCTGCACTTAAGTGGCTGGACGATCGCTAAGGGGCTTTTTTGGATTGCGGGACTTACTTTGCTTTCGGTTTGGTTAACGAATCGCAAACAGGTCAGGCAAAGTGCTAGTCTGCGTCTCAACTCGGGTGCTGAGGAAGAAGTTGGGAAACCCAGCAAATGGGCGACGGGCTTCCTCGTTTTTGGCCTTCTCGTGGTCGCAGGTGGAATTGCGATGAGCTATACAGCAGCAGCCCAAGGAGCATTTTTCTTAGTGGGTTTTGGGGTTTTAGTGGCGGGCTTGGCGGTTTTTCGAAAACGACTGTCGCGGATTGGCTCTTTGGGGGAATTTTCACCAGATGGGATGGCTAAGGTGAACCTGGCCCGTCGGGCTTCACGAAGTTTGACGGTGGTGGGCGTGCTTGCAGCCGGAGTTTTTCTGGTCCTTTCGGTGGCTTCTTTCCGGAAGAACGGAGGAGAAAATTGGGAGGATAAGACGAGTGGGGCGGGTGGCTTTGCATGGTGGGTAGAGACCACTTCATCTGTAAATCGGCCTGCTGATGCAAAAGGAGAGGTTGATTGGTTTGGACTGAAGACCCTAGTGCCTTTCCGAGTTGGTGAGGGCGATGATGTCGATTGTTTTAATCTCACTGCTTCCAGCCAACCTCGCCTACTGGGCGTGGACCCCGACCTTCTTGCGGGTCGGTTCAAGACAAGCGATCAGTGGTCAATCTTAGAAGGTGATGGGGTTCCGGCGATCGTTGATGAAACGACGATGATGTGGGTTTTGAAGAAGAAGGTGGGGGATGAACTAATCTATCAGGACGAGTGGGGAAATGATTTCTCTGTGACGATTGCTGGAGTGGTGAAGGACTCGGTTTTTCAAGGAAGTTTGATTCTGAGTGAGAAGAAGCTTTTGGAGAAGTATCCCTCGCTTGGCGGCTACCAACTCTTCCTTTCTCCTGACGAAAAAGGGCGTGAGATTTTGCAGGAAGAGACGGCTGATCTGGGAGGGAAAGTGACGGCAACAAAGGATAGGCTCGCGGCTTTTCATGAGGTCGAGAATACCTATATCGCAATTTTTAATGTGCTTGGAGGTTTGGGGATCATTCTCGGTAGTGTGGGGGTTGGTATTGTCACTGCCCGTAATTTGGTCGAGCGGAAGGCAGAATTTGAAACCCTGAGGATGCTGGGTATCTCCAAGCTGAGACGGTCCAAGATCGTGAAAAATGAGGTTAGGTCAATGGTTGCCTGGGGGCTTGGGATAGGTTTGGTGTCGGCCTTGATTGCGGTGATTCCGGTTTTGGGTGGAACGGTTGGGGTGATGGACTTGCTGTGGATGGCAGGGTTGGTATTGGCAATGGCCTTCATCGCAAATTTTATAGGAACGCGAGCCCCTCGTCGTCTTTAAAGTCATGGTTTTAGGAGCCATTGGTGAAAGTCCACTTGCCATCTTCTTATTGGTTTCGGCGGGGCTGCTCGTCGCGATCTTACTCGCTCTCCCGACGACGGACTGGGTGAGCCAGAAGATGGCAGATGTGCTTTCGTTCTTTTCGCTCGAGAAATTTCGAAAGCCTCCTCCGCTTTTAAGTAAGGGAGATGCTTTAGCGATGCAGGGGAGAGTGGGAGATGCTTTCCATGTCTTTCGGCAGTATTTGAAAGTTCACCCAAGGAATCTTGAAATTTATAGCCGTCTTATTGACCTTGCCTTTGGTCCGATGCAGGATGTGGAGCTTGGAGATGCCATTATCGCTTTCGGGGTGAAGCGATTAGATCGCCGTGGTCGCCGTGTCATTAAGCGCCGAAGAAACGCAATCCTAGGTGGCGAACTTTACCCGCTGAAACATCTCGGGTGGCGCGAAGAAGCCGAATATGTTCACCCGAAAGTTGAAATCCCTGAGGAGCTAAAGGGGCAGTTTGCGCCGCCCAGCTAAAATTTAAGGGCGTTCTTACTTCTTTACGGCCTGGCGGCTGGCAAGGCTTTCTGAAGTAAATCGGTGCGGATCTCTGCAGTTTTGGATGGCATCTTGCTGGGTGATGTAGTTGTGGGCGACGAGCGTTTCGAGGCAGTCATCAATAGTGTGACAGCCTTCTTGTCGGGCAATTTCCATGAGGCCGACTACTTGTTCGATCTTTCGTTTTCGGAGACTGGATTGAATCCCGGAGTTGACACGAAGGGCTTCGGTGGCAAGGACGCGTCCATCGGTATCGGCTCTTGGGAGAAGCCTTTGGCAAATGATTGCTTCGAGAACATTAGAAAGCTGCGAGGCGATTTGCACTTGTTGGTCGGAGGGGAAAAGATCCATGATACGCTCTACCGACTTTGGGGCGTCGATTGTGTGAAGGGTGCTGATCACGAGGTGCCCGGTTTCGGCTGCGGTCATTGCGATCTGCATCGACTCGCGATCGCGAAGTTCGCCTACGACAATTACGTCGGGATCCTGACGCATGCACTGACGAAGCCCGAGTGAGAATGATTTAGTGTCTCGTCCGATCTCCCGCTGTTTAATAAGCGAGGAATTGTGCTGAAAAGAAAACTCGATGGGGTCTTCCAAAGTGATGATCGTGCCGGAGCGAATCTCAGAGATCCTTTGCACTAATGAAGCAAGAGTCGTTGTTTTTCCTGAGCCGGTTACTCCGGTGATGAGCACGAGGCCCCGCTGCAGGTGGCAAATTTCCTCTAAAATCGGATAGTGTCCTAGGGTTGAAAGCTCTGGAATTTCTGCTGGGATGTAGCGATAGACTGCTTCGATATTTTGACGGCAGAAGTGCACGTTCCCGCGAAAACGCCCAACGCCACTGACCTCGATAGCGTAGTCGAGCTCCCAATCGTCCTCCAGCTTTGAGCGCTGGGTTTCGTTCATGGTCCCGAGAATTAATTCGCGAACTTGGCTGGCGTCGAAAGACATTTCTTCAAGCGCTTGCAGGCTCCCATGGACTCTTGCGGCTGGGGGGGCACCGACGGTGAGATGTAAGTCGGAGCCACCTTTGGTGACGGTCTGGGCAAGGTAGTCCCGGATTCCTTGTGGTGTGGTCATAGTTAATAAAGAAGTGTGTTTAGGAAATGCCACGGATTTGGCGGTCAAAGTCACCTGGGTTTGGGGCGGCATCTCTTGCAATGTCCTCTGATATTAGGCTCTGATGATACATTTCCACGATGCTGGTAAGCATGTTCCTGGTTTGAGCATCCTGTGGGCGTTGTAGGTGATCGATAATATCGTGATAGCGTCCTTCGCGGATCCACCCACGCACAGCTCCTTCGTTTTGAAGGTATTCAGAGACCAGCTTGAGTGATCCATCTGTGCCGGGTAAGAGGTTCTGGTTGATCACTCCGACGAGCTGACGGGAAAGAAGCATTCGCGAAGTGGCCCCGTGGTTCTCGGGGAACAAGTTGCCTAGTCTTTCGATCGATTCGACAACTCCTGAGCTGTGAAGAGTGCTGATGACAAGGTGTCCGGTTTCGGAAGCGCGAAGCGCGAGTTGGGCGGTTTCTTCGTCACGGATCTCGCCGATCATAATTACGTCGGGGTTTTGACGAAGAGAGGCGCGAAGAGCTGTGGAAAATTTGGCGGTATCTGAGTTCAGTTCGCGTTGGGAGAAGAACGACTTCTTGTTTTGGAAGAGATACTCGATGGGGTCTTCGAGGGTAATAATATGGTTCTGTCGACTTTCGTTGAGTTCTTCGAGAGCTGAAGCAAGGGTAGTGGATTTTCCTGACCCAGTGGTTCCGGTGACAAGAATGAGTCCGGAGCGTCGATGAATCCAGTGGCGGATCAGATCGGTGGGAAGGCCGAGGGAATCGAGTGGCGGTATGATTGCTTTAATGGGGCGAATGGCGGCGCAAAGGTTTCCCATGGCACGGTAAAGATTGGCCCGGATATAACCGCCGTTTTTCATTTGGTAGCGCGAATCAATCTCATTGGTAGAGGCTGGATCGATTTCACAGGCCTGCCAAAGATGGGAGAGATCTTGCCGCGACATCGTTGAGTCAGCCACCGGGACGACCTCGCCGTTGATTCGAACTCGGGTCCGTTGATCTTCACTCAAAAAGATATCGGTTGCCCCTTGGGAGAGCCATTCATTGATGGCTGATTCAAGTACGTCGAGAGTCATTGGCAAAACATCCACTGGTCTGCATGAATGGGCAATGAGCAAAGGAAAATATTCTGGTTGATCTACTCGGTAAAGACTCCGGTGGTGATCGGTGGGATCTTGCGATCTTCATAAACGATGCGGATCGAAGCTTCTGGGAATTTTCTGAAGAGGGCTTTAGGATCGCCCGAAAGGCAGGCTGCGGTTGCGAGGGGATCAGTCATTTTTGCTTCGGGCATTATAACCGAAGCGGCCCGGCGGGTGGTGAGCCCAAGTCCTGTTTGAAGATCGATAAGGTGAGAGTAGGTTTTTCCGCCGGTCGTAACATTTTGGAAGAGATCTCCTGAGGTAGAGACCGCGCAATTTCTGAGTGGAAGGCTTTTGTTGGGCGTGAGCCGGAAGGTTCGGAGGCCGATATTCCAGCCCTCTCTTTCTGGAGGTGGATCACCTATGCGTAAATCTCCCGCCGCGGCAACCAAGGTTTGGGTGAACCCTTTTTTGGCAAGGTGATCGTAGATAAGATCTGCAGCGAAGCCTTTGGCAATTCCTCCAAGGTCGAGTTGCAGTCCTTGGCGTTTTACGGTAATAGTTTGCTTTTTTTCATCAAAGGCCAGAAATTCGATCCCGCAACGGCTACGGGCAGCAGCAATGTCTTCTTCGGATGGCACTTCCTTGGTTCTTCTGGTTTCTCGCCAAAGATGGGTGAGGGGGCCTAGGGTGGGGTCAAAGATTCCTTCGGATTCTTTGGTTAATTTTTGTCCGAGGATAAGA
>Ga0257106_1000949_pt1 | contig 15372 bp, 13 predicted proteins | sample LP_taG_3_FD_190177 | JGI IMG/M metagenome (GOLD analysis project Ga0257106, IMG submission 190177) | Marine microbial communities from Northeast Subartic Pacific Ocean, Canada - LP_J_2011_P26_10m | ecosystem: Environmental > Aquatic > Marine > Oceanic | place: Canada: Northeast Subartic Pacific...
AAAGCATCCACGCTTCGAGACCGTTCCGAGAGATGATCGCTCGTCCAAAAATCAGCCGAAACGAGTGGAAACCGGCCGAGCTAGGAGCCTTTGAAGTTGGGAATTTCGCACTCTTGTCCTGCCCAGGTACCTCGCGAGCAAGGCCTGCGCGGCCTGCGCGGCCGGCCGCTTCGCGGCCTGGGGCGACGCCTGGGTCGCGGGCGCCTTCTACCCGGGAAACCCCTACGCCTGCGCGAGCTGCCCCGACGCGCGCATGGCCTGGACCGGGTCCGCGTGCGCGTGCGCGTCGGGCTACGATTTGGTCGGCGAACCATCCGTCGGCGCGCAGAGCTGCGTGCTGTCGTCGCAGCGCGACGAGCTCGAGGACCGCGCGGACGTCGACGACGCGGGCCTCGTCGTCTACGACGCGATCCAGACCCAGAAGGGCGGCGACGCGGAGGGCTACGACGCGTTCGACTCCGCGGCGTTCCACCACCGCTTCGTGAACAGCTCGACGCGGTGCCTCTACCACGACGGCACGGCGTCGGCGGACGCGGCCTGCCAGACGCTCGCGAATCTGTGCGTGATGACGGGCTACCGCCTCGACGCCGAGGCCTGCGAGTTCCCGTGCCGAATTCAACCGCTGGTTCGGGGGGTCCTGACCAAACTTCAGAACTCTCTAGCTCCGTCAAATCGACGTCGATTCGGCTGATTTTTGGACGGATCGTTGTCTCTCGTCGAGTTCTCGAAGCACAGTGAAAAGTATTGTGTCAAAACATTCGAATACGCGCACATTGAAGTCGGGTTGAAGATTTGAATTCGGCACAGGCGAGTTCTACGAGGAGCTCCGCGACGAGCGCGGCGACAAGCACGACGCGGGCGCGCAGGAGTCGCTGCCCTGGCTCCTCTACGACGCCGACGGCGAGACCGTGCGCAAGGACGCGGGCGTCCAGGCGCCCTTCGCGTTCACGGCGTCGGCGCGGAACCGCTACCACAAGCTCGAGCTCCGCGCGCTCGCGTACGCGCTCAACGGCACGTTCCTCGGCAGCGAGCCCTTCGACGCGGACTTCTTCTACTGCGAGACGCAGACGCCGCGCACGAAGTTCGGCGGCGGCGCGAACCGCGGCACCAAGTGGACCCTATTCGGCCACTCGTGGCAGGAGCACTTCCGCTGCTACCTGCCGAGCCTCGTCGGCCGGGAGCTCGTCTTCTACGATCTGTACGTCGTCGACCGCGACGGCGACTGCGAGGGCAAGGCCCAGGACGGCGACACGCGGTGCCTCTACCCGGTGCCCGTGCTCATGAAGACGCTCCGCGACGAGGACGGCAACAAGCCGAACCGCAACGGCAAGTCGAACAACTTCGACGAGAACGTCTTCAGCCGCCGCTTCTCGCTCTTCGACGCGACGACGGCCGTGCCCTTCGACGACGGCCTGGACAACCCGGGCGAGCTCGCGGGGCCGACCTACGTGCGCTACCTCGTCGAGGCCATCGTCCACGTCGAGGTCCGCAACGAGAAGCCCTCGCGCATCTACACGCCCCACGTCGAGCTCAAGTTCCGCGAGCGCGGCCTGCTCAAGGTCGGCGAGGACCGCAAGATGCGCGAGGACAAGGTCGAGTTCTACTGCTACTACTACATGGACTCGTCCGAGTTCTGGCGCATCTGCGACGCGCTCTTCTTCGTGCTCCTCTCGCTGTCGGGCATGTGCTGGATCTACTACTACAGCAACTGGCAGGCGGAGAACTACGGCGGCGACGTCACGTCGGGCTTCCCCCAGGACGAGTACATGCGCGTCCCGGCGTCCCGCGACGAGTTTCGAGAGATGCGGGGCGGGACGACGACGAAACGTCGCCGCCGATAGGTTCGTCTACTTCGTCAAGTGGGTCATGCTCTACTGCCGCCTCTTCGTCCACCTCTTCTTCCCGTTCATGTTCGCCATGAGCAGCTACATCCTCGTCTTCTTCAAGCTCCAGGACACGGTGTACCTGCTGCTGCCGCGCGAGAACCGCGAGGACGGCAAGGGCTACGAGTACTACCCCGTGCGCGTCATGCTCGTGAGCCTCTGGGCGTTCCAGACCGCGAACGTGCTCAAGGTCATCTACGACCAGTGCTCCGTCGACATCTTCTTCGTCGACTGGGAGCGGCCGCGGTCCGAGACGCTCCGGCACAAGGTGCCCGTGTCCATCTGGCGCACGCTCTTCGTGGCCAACGAGTGGAACGAGCTCCAGACCGTGCGGCGCACGAACGTGACCTTCATCCTCTTCCTGCTGGGCTGGCTGCTGGTGGGCGAGCGGCTCGAGAACGCGGCGACGGCCGTTCCGGACCTCGAGGATCTCGCGGACGGCCACGCGAACATGGCGCTGCGCTTCGCGTCGACGACCTGGTGGTGGTGCGTCCTCGCCTTTGGGCAGTGGCTCTGGAACTACTTTGTGTGGGAGCGGTTCTTCGGCGAGCCGCCGGCGCAGTCGTTCCTCGACCTGATGACCGTGGCCAAGGTGTCCGTGCTCGTCTTCGACGCCAGGTTCCACGGCTACTACCTCCACGGCGACGCGCCCTGGGCCCACGCGGACGACACTATGGACTCCATCTCGCGGCACCTCCTCAACGAGGCGAACGCGGAGTCCATCGGCCGCGGCCTCGACGGCGCGCTCCCGGACGTCCAGACGTTCCAGCTCTGGCTGACCCCGGCGTTCCGCCAGGCGTGGACGGCCGTCAACAGCGGCGCGGCGTCCGCGGCGGCGGCCGGCGGCGGCGGCGGCGGCGCGGGCGCGGGCCGCGGCTTCGCGCCGCCGTCGCTCGTCCAGTCCTTCTTCGGCGGCCGCGGCTCGTCGAACGCGCTCGGCGCCGCGCGCGCGACGACGGTCGCGGCGCACAAGGGCCGCACGGGCACCATGGAGCAGGTCGGCGCCTTCCTCCGCACCTTCCTCACGCACGGCTACGCCGACGAGCACAACCTCGACTGGGAGCTCCGCGTGCCCAACGTCTTCGAACGGGTCTCGTTCTACCCGCCGCCCCAGTCCGTGCGCCTCGCGGGGGCCAAGGGCAAGGTCATCTTCCAGCCGGACAAGCCCTGGTTCGGCGGCGACAACGGCTGGACGTCCGTGACGTTCCTCGGCCACGACTACGAATTTCTGATCCACGAGATGCTCACCTTCGCGGTGACGGACATGTGGTTCCGCCAGACGTGGCTGTCGATCCTCGTCGTCTTCCTCTCGCACCACGGCCTCCGCATCCTCCGGCAGGTCGCGGGCGAGTCGAACCTGTCGGACCGCACGCTCGTCGACTCGCGCTTCTTGATCTAAGCATGCTGGCCTCAGTGTTGTAGTGCGTATCCAGAGCCCTCCCTCTAGCGCATTAGGCGACACACCCCGCCTACCCGCCTACGCGCCGACCTTGGGCGGGCGCGGGCACTGGGACCTACTGGGGGGCCCAACTCGAACCCCGGCCCAGGTCGTCGGCCCGGCTGAGCCTCGGCTGGGCGCGAGCTTCGGCGAGCCTCGACGTCTGGGTTGAGCTCGTGCGTGCGTCGCGTCGTCGCGACGCATTCATCCGTCTTCCCCTCCTCCGGATACCCCCTGCGCCGCAATACTACAGCGGAGCCGCTCAGCGACGATTAGGGACGGCAATCAGCCAGGGAGCACAGATCTTCCTCGACGCAATGTCCACGTGCGGGACGATTGAAGTCTTTCAACCCGCGGACGAGCCCGGAGCGGGACGCGCGGCCGACGCCCGGCGCATCGCCAAGCTCGAGGCGCGGCTCGAGACACACAAGTACCAGACGCGCATTAACGTTCTCGAGGCGCGGAACGCGGAGCTTGAGACGAAGCTCACGTCGCAAGCCCGCGAAATGACCGCCGCACGCAAACGCGACGAAGCTCTCGCCTCCTTGTCTCCCTTCGATGTCTTTCTCGTGACTCTCTTGCCCCTCATAGCTCTCGTGGCTCATGACCCTCAGGCTCGTTTTATCCTTATCGCCGTCATCGGACTTACGTGTGTTGTACGTAGTATGAATGTCGTCAACATTCGTGAGGTTTTCGCGCGAGAGCGCGACGGGAAACCCGCGAAGTGCGACTCGTGGTTTGGGCAGCAGTAAGAAGGCATAGGATAAACGGATGATTAGAGCGGAGGGAGGAGGGAGGACGCGGGCGGGGGGTCGATCGCCGCGCCGACGAGGCCGGCGCCGCCTACCTCTCGGAGACGGCCGCGTTGAGCGCCTCGGCCCGTTTCGCGTCGAAGGCCGCGACGAGCGCGTCGGCCTCGGCGTCGCTGAGCTGGTCCTCGGCCTCCTCGACAAAGTCCGGGTCGTCGATCTCGACGCCGAACTCGTTGAGTTTGCGGCCCGGGCACGGCGACGGCACGCACGTCATGTGGCTCTCCGTCGGCTTGATGCTCGGCGAGAGCGTGTGGTACTTCGTCGGCGCGATGGACGGCACGTCCGTCGGCTGGGGCGTCGGCGGGATCACGGGCCCGACCGTCGGCGCCGGGTAGGGCACGACGGGCGCGGCGGACGGCGCGTACGTGCTCGGGCACATCGTCGGCGGGAGCGACGGGAGCGCCGTCGGCGTGCCCACGGGGCCCGGCGAGATGGACGGCGTGTAGGTCACGGCCGGCGCGAGGGACGGCGGCGTGCAGGTCTCGAGCCAGAGGAGCTTCGTGTCCTCGTCGACGGCGTAGATCGACATCTCCTCGTCGAAGTAGTCGGAGAGCTCGTCGTCCGTGATGTTGCCGAAGAGGAAGGTCTCGGAGCCGAGCTGCGTGTTCGAGTCGACCCACTGGTCCGCCATGTCCCCGTTCTGGATGTGCTTGACGAGGTACCGCATCGCGCGGTTCGTCAGTTCCTCTCCCGTGGAGATCTCGTCCTGGTCGTCCTTGCCCGGGATGATGATGAACTCGACCTGGAAGTAGAACTTCACCCAGCACTTGCCGTCGACGGGGTAGGACCAGATGGCCGTCATGGCCTGGAAGCCCGTCATGCCGTTGAGCACCTTGCCGATCGCGTCCTCGGCGACGGTCTCGAGCAGCGACTTCTGGATGGACGTCATGTTCGTCACCGCGACGCCCTGGAAGACCATCTCGGACCGCAGGTGGGCCTCGCAGGCGAGGGGCGCGGGCTGGCCGTCCTGCTTGTTCCCCGTGTCCTCGCCGGCGGCGCCCGTCCCCGCGAAGTCCGCGACCGCGCCCCCGAGGGGCGCACCGGGACTCCGCACGCTCCCGGCGACGAGCGCCAGGCCGCAGACGCCGAGCAGCACGAGCCCGCCGACGACGCGCGCCCGGGGCACGGCGGGCGCCGGCGCCGCCGCCGCCGCGCCGGACCGCCGGCTCGACCGCGCGGCGTCCTTCTCCCACTCGCCGCTCGCGGCCGTCGCGCCGTACTTGTCCATGGCGGCCCCGAGGCGCGCGCTCTGCGGCCGAGCCCGGGACCCCGGCGACGCGGCGCGACGCTGGCGGGCAAACTCGGCTGTCGCGGGCAGCCCTCTGGACGCACACACTCGAATGTGGATGAGACGGATTGGATACGACGTGGGTCGATGATGATGCTGCCTGGGCAGTGATTCGGCTGTGGCAAAGCCGGTCTCTGCTCGCTGCGCGCGGCGCGCGGCCCGAAGCGAAGCACCTGCTACGCGTCGTGGCTCGACGACGCACGGCGGCGCGCGCGCCGCATGGCATAAAACCACTCGTCATGGACGACGGCGCGGCGCTCGAGCTCGAGCACGCGCGGCGCGCGTCGTCGGCGCTGGACTACGACCGGCGCGCGCTCGTCCAGGACGCCTTCTTCGGCCTCGCGCGCGCGCGCCGCACGGCGCACGCGACGGCGCTGAGCCTCGGCGGCGACGCGGTGACCTACGGCGCGCTCGCGGACTGGGCCGCGGCCGTCGCCGAGCGCCTCGGCGGCGGCGTCGCCGTCGCGGGCGTGCGCTGCGCGCGCGGCTTCGCGGCCTACGCCGCGGTCTACGGCGCGCTGGCGTCCGGCGCGGCCTACGTGCCGCTGGCCGCGACGTCGCCGGAGCCGCGGCAGCGCGCCATGCTCGAGGGCGCGCGCGCGGACGCGCTCGTCGTCGACGGCGGCGCCGCGCCCGGCGGCTTCCGGGGCGCGCTCGTCGTCGTCGGCCGACGACCCCACACGACACCACCCACATCGCCGCGCCCGCGCCGCGCGCCCGACGACCCGGTCTACGTGATGTACACGAGCGGCAGCTCGGGCGCGCCCAAGGGCGTCGTCGTGCCCCACGGGTGCCTCGTCGCGCGCGTCGCCTGGCTGAGCGACGCCTTCGGCCACCCGCGGGCCCTGTGCTGCAAGACGAGCTACGCGTTCGGCGTGAGCGAGTGGGAGCTCCACTGGCCCCTCGCCGTCGGCGGGACGGGCGTGCTCGCGCCGCCGGGCGCGGAGAGGGACCCGTCGGCGCTCGCGCGGTGTTTGCGCGCGTCGGCCTGCAGCCACGTCTTCGTCGTGTCGTCCGTGCTGCGGTTGCTGGTCGACGACCTCGCGGCGGCGCCGCTGCCGGCGCTGTCCTATGTGCTGCAGTGCGGCGAGGCGCTCGACGGGCCCCTCGTGGAGCGGTTCTACGGTCGCGTCGCCCAGGGCAGGACAAGAGAGCGAAATTCCCAACTTCAAAGGCTCCTTTCTCGGCCGTTTTCCACTCGTTTCGGCTGACTTTTGGACGAGCGATCATCTCTCGGAACGGTCTCGAAGCGTGAATGCTTTTTCCGGAACGCGCGCGCGCGGAACACGCACGTTGAAGCGACGTTGAATCTCTCTTGTCCTGCCCAGGCGTCGCCGGCGCGGACCTCGCGAACGTCTACGGCCCCACGGAGGCGTCGATGACGGCCTGGGTCGCGCCGCGGACCTTCCGGAGCGCGGCGGACGTCGTGCTCGTCGGGGCGCCCGTGAAGAACGCCTTCGCGGTCGTGCTGCGCGCGGGCAGCTTGGACGCGGCGCCGCCGGGCGAAGCGGGCGAGCTGTGCTTCGGCGGAATTCTGGCGACGGGCTACGTCGACGGCGACGCCGCGGCCTTCCCCGACGCGCCCGCGGGCCCGCTGGGCCGCTTCGTCGACGCGGCGCCGAAGGTGCTCGGCGAGCGGCGCCTGTACCGCACGGGCGACGCCGCGGTCCGCGGCGCCGACGGCTCGCTCCGCGTCGCGGGGCGCCTCGACCGCCAGGTCAAGGCCTCGGGGCGGCGCGTGGACCTCGGCGAGCTCGAGACCGCGCTGCGCGACGCCGGCGCGCGCGAGGCCCACGTGTCCTTCGTCGGCGACGGCCACCTGGTCGCCGCGGTCGCCGGCGACGCGGACGTCGACTGGGCGGCGGACGTCGAGGCGCGCACGGACGTGCGCCTCCGGCTCGCGCGGACCGTGGCGGCGCTCCCGCGCCTCGAGAGCGGCAAGCCCGACGCGCAGCGGCTCGCGCGCGAGGCGGCGACCGCCCTCGACGCGGCGAAGGCGCCCGCGTTCGCGCCGTCGGGGCTGTCGATGTCGCAGTTCCTCGCGTCCGCGTACGCCGCGGACCTCGCGAAGGCGGGCGTCGACTCCCTGGGCCTCGTCAAGGCCTTCAAGGCCGGCGAGCGCGCCGACGCCGATTTTTTGGCCGCCGAGCGGCGCGTCGTCGACAACGCGCGCGCGTGGGGCATGTACGGCGTCGTCGTCGACCACTGGACGATGAACGGCGCCGCGCCCAAGGTCGCGCAGGCCATGTTCTCCCTGCCCTTTTTTGTCGACGGCGTCGCGCCGACGACGCAGCGCCACCCGCCGCTCAACACGGCCTGCTCGCTGGCGCTGCGGTCCGTCGGCAACGGCCAGTCGCTGTTCCTGTTCGTGCTCGTCGACGCGTACGACGACGCGTGCGCGGCGTCGCACGCCCAGCCGCTGGGCGCGCGGGACCTGGCGTCGCTCGCGGTCTACCTGGCCATGCGCTGGCCCCTGCCGGAGCTGCTCTGCGGCCTCGCGGGGCTCGCGCTGTGGACCGAGCCGGTCTTCGGCGCGCGGTGCCCGGGCGTCTTCGACGGGCCCTACAAGGTCGCGCTGCGGGGCATCGGCGTCGACATGGACTGGGACGTCGTCGCCGTGCACCGCTGGTACGTGCTCTTCCAGCTCGTCGCGCGCGTCGCGTCGCGGGCCGTCGATCGGTGGCTCGTCGCCGGCGCGCGGCGCGGCGGCGCGGACCGGCGGACCGCGGCCTTCGCGGGCGCGGCCGCGTGCTTCGGCGTCCTGGCCCTCCTGGCGCCCTACACGATGATGCGCGACTGCAACCTCGAGGTGGCCTTCGCCGCGGGCGGGCCCCGGGGCGCCGGGCCGGCGGCGGCGGTCCTCCGCTTCGCGGGCCGCTATTTCTTCTGGGGCGGCGTCGTCGTCTGGCAGGGCATGTTCTCCATGCTCTTCATCTACTTCGCGGCCTACGCCGCGGCGCCCCACGTCCGCGGCGCGCTCCTGCGGCGCGCGCGGTCAAAAGGCCCGCCGCCGTGCCCCGCGGAGGCCGGCGCCGCGCGGAAGCTCCGGGCGCTCGCGTGCTTCGCGGCGTACTTCGCGGGCTGCGCGGCGTGGACGCGCGCGCACCCGGTCCACGACGCCATGTTCTTCGGGTCCTTCAAGCTGGAGTGGGGCCTGGGCAACCCGCCCGTCGACAGCCCCATGCCCGTCCACCTGAAGACGGCGAAGCGGCCGGTGCACCACAAGGCCGCGGTCCCCGGGGCCTTCGTCCTCCGGCGCTTCGCGCTCGAGATCGGGGTCAACGCGGGCCTCGCCGCGCTCATGTTCTGCGCGGCCGCCGCGTCGCGGACGCGGTGCCGGCTCCTGGGGTCGACGACGCTCGGCGCCTACGTCGTCCACCCCTACGTCCTCGGCGACGCCGTCGCGTTCCTCCGGGCGCTCAAGGCCGCGTCGACGCTCCCGGGCCGCCTCGCCGACGCCGCGCAGATGGCGCTCATGCTCGGCCTGCCCGCGGTCTTCGTCGTCGCCGTGGGGCCGCTGTCGAACGCGCTCCTCCTCGCGCCGCTCCGCGCGGGCGCGCGCCTCGTCTGCGAGTCCGCGCTCCGCGAGGCGCCGGGCGCCGACGACGACGACGCGCCGCCGCCGCCGCCGAGGGGGTCCCCGCGGCGCGACGCGCTGCACCTGCTCTAATTGATATGTGCACCCTCTTTTTGTTGCAGATTGGCAAGGCGTGGACATGGGCGGTCGCAGGCCCGGGCCGTGACCGCGCGTCGACACAACTCCCGGGGAGCCCAGGCACCGAACCCTCGACGCGGCGCCGCCATGCGGGCCGCGCCGGAGCCGCCGAGCGGCGACGGCCGCGGCCCGCGCGCCGTCTACGCCGTGCGGCGCCTGCTGCCCGACCACGTGCGCGCGCCGTCGATCAAGATGCGGGCGACGTCCATGGGCGGGTCCAACGGCCAGACCTACCGCGTCGACGTGCCCGAGCAGCGGTCCAACGGCGAGTCCGTGCAGGAGTCCTACTTTGTGCGCGTGCTGCCCGCGGGCTACGAGTCCAACGCGTGGAACAAACGCTTCGCGGAGTCGTGCGTCGCGAACACCGTCGCCGCGAGCGACGCGGGCGTGACGGCCGCCGTGCTCGCCGCCGACGAGGCCGCGCTCGTCCAGCAGTTCATCCCGTCCGCGCGCGTCGAGACGACGGCGTGGCGCGCGGGGCGGGAAAAGGGCGCGACGTTCCCGACTTCAAAGGCTTACATCTCGGCCGTTGTCCACTCGTTTCGGCTGATTTTTGGACGAGCGATCAGCTCTCGGAGCGCTCTCGAAGCGTGGATGCTTTCCCCGGAACGCGCGCGCGCGGATTACCCACGATGAAGCGACGTCGAAGCGCCCGTTTCCCGCCCAGGTGGCGGAACACGCTCGAGGACCACGCGGACGCGCGCCGCTTCGGCGCCATGGTCGCGGCGATCCACGCCGTGCCCTACCCGGACCCGTCCGCGCCGCTCGCGCCCCACTGCTTCTACTGCTGGTACGACATGCCCGAGTGGTACGCGCGCGACCCGCCGCTCCTCGCGTGCTGGGAGTATCTGGACGCGCGCGAGCCGCCGCCGGGCGTCGGCGGCGAGGTCGTCTTCACGCACGGCGACCTCCACCTCAAGAACCTCCTCGTGTCGCTCGAGGACGGATCCCTCGTGCCCGTGGACTTCGAGCTCAGCGGCCGGGGCCACCGCGCGTCGGACCTCGCCTTCTTCTTCTGGCACTGGAGTCCGTCCCTCGCGGCGCGGAACTCGAATCTTCGACCCGACTTCGATGTGAGCGCATGCGACAGGTTCGACGCGAGCTCGTCGGCCGTGCTTCGAGAACTCGACGAGAGCCATCGATTCGTCCAAAAATCAGCCGAATCGACTTCGATTCGATCGAGATCGAGGGGTGTGAAGTTTTTGCTCGACGGGGCGTTCCACTGGTCGATTTCCACACAGGTCCTTCGCGGCGAAGCCCTACCCCTGCTTCGCCGCGCGCCAGGCCGTCGCCCGGGCCTACCTGGCCGCGTCGGGCCTCCCGGCGAGCCGCGACGACGTCTGCGAGCTGCTCTACGCCGTCGAGTACTGCGTGCCGCGCGGAGCGGGACGAGCGCGCGAACGTCCCGACGTCACTCTCGGCCGTTTGCCGCTCGTTTCGGCTGACTTTGGGACGAGCGATCGTCCCTCGGGGCGGTCTCGACGCGTGGATGCTTTTTTCCGGAACGCGCGCGCGCGGAACGCTCGCGTCGAAGCCGCGTCGAATCGCCCGCTTTAGGTGCCGCGCGTCGCGCTGTCGCGCGCGAACCACGTCGACGCGGACATGCGCCGGGCCTACGTCGCCGAGCTGCCCCTCGCCTGCCGCCTCCTGCGCCGCGCCCAGGTCGGCGACGAGGACTTGCGCGACGCCATCATCGAGCAGGGCGTGCTGGCCCTCGCGGCCGCGGGGCACGCGCCGGGCGACGACGACGCGGGCCTCTTCGGCCACTGCTCGACGCCCTGCGCCTGCTCCTAACGTTTCTAGGCGACCGGCGCCTCGGGTCGAGGGCGGGCGCCGTCGTCGCGAGCAAATCTACTTCAACTTACGACCCGATCGGGTCGCGTCGCGCGCGGGGGCGTCGCCGGGGAGCACGTCGGGCCGGGCGCCTCGCCGCGGTGCTCGGCGACGTTCTCCGCGTCCTGCCGGCAGAGGCCCATCATCGTTTCGCGCGCGGGGACGTCTGCGGGGAGCACGTCGGGCCGAGCGCCTCGCCGCGGTGTTCGGCGACGTTCTCCGTGTCCTGCTGGCAGAGGCCCATCATCGGCATGGACGATCGCCGGTGCTGCCGCTTCCTCGCGCGCGCGCGGCAGGCGAGGTACGCGGCGGCGAGGACCAGGACCTGGGCAGGACAAGAGTGCGAAATTCCCAACTTCAAAGGCTCCTATCTCGGTCGTTTTCCGCTCGTTTCGGCTGATTTTTGGACGAGCGATCATCTCTCGGAGCGCTCTCGAAGCGTGGGTGCTGTTTCCGGAACGCGCGCGTGCGGCACACTCGTGTTGAAGCGACGTTGAATCACCCTTTTCCTGCCCTGACCAGGACCGCGCCGCCGACGCAGAGGCCGACGACGAGCGGCGCCGCGCCCGCGCGGGCCTTCGCGTCCCGGCACTTCTTTTTGTCCTTTTTCCACTTGCAGCCGTGGCTCTTGCACTCCTTCTTTTTCTTGATCTTTCGACAGTCCTTCGCGTCGACGCAAAAGGTCCCGTCCCAGCGGCAGCCGTCGACGAGGTCGCACGCCTGGCGCGGCGTGTCCCCGCACGCCGCCGCGCCCGACGTCGCGTGCTCGACGCCGACGCACTCGCCCTGGAGCCACGAACACCCGTTCGTGTCGCAGGCCTGGGGCGGCAGGTCCTGGCAGAGCAAGTAGCCGCCCGACCCGTCGGACACGGTGGACTCGCCGGCGAGCCGTCGCAGGGACGCCGACGGGAACACGAAGGTGTCGCCTGAGCTCCAGGCCGAAGACGTGGCGAGCAGTGTGAGTCCGAGGGCGCGCATTTTTGACGGCGGAACACACCAGATGGAGTATGTGGCGCGCCGGGAGGCGCCGGAGCGCCGTGAAGATCACAGATCGGCGAGCTGGTTGCGGCAGACCCGGGGGGAGGCGCGCGGCGCACGCGCCATCCAACGCCGCGTCGGCTCGCATCGATCCGTGGAGTATACATATACTGAGACCCCATGGCCGCCGACGACATCATGGCGTTCATGACGCGCGTGAAGAGGAAGCTCGTCGACGACGACGCGCAGTACGCGACCTTCGTGCGGGCCCTCCACCGCTGGGAGCAGCAGGCCATCGGCACGGACGAGCTCGAGGCCTCCGTGACGTCGCTCCTCGCCGACGACGAGGGCCTGCTCCGCGACTTCGCGCGGCTCTTCGCGCCGCGCGCGCCGGGCGGCGCCGCGCGCGCGGCCGCGGCGCCCGCGGACGTCGACGCGGCCGTGGCCTACCTGCGGGACGTCGAGGCCCGCATCGGCGACGAGGCGCGCTACGGCGAGTTCCTCGCGCTGCTGCGGCTCTGGGAGGCGGGCCGCGTGGAGATCGACGCGCTCGTCTGTGTGGAAATCAACCGCTGGTTTGGGACGTCCCGACCAAACTTTGAAATTCTCTAGCGCGGTCAAATCGAGGTCGATTCGGCTGATGTTTGGACGGATCGATTGCTCGCATCGAGCTCTCGAAGCCCAGCCGAAGATCTTGTGTCGAAACGGTCGCACAAGCGCACATTGAAGTCGGGTTGAAGATTTGATTTCCACGCAGGCGCTCGTGCGCGACGTGTCGCGGCTCCTCGGCGGCGACGCGGGCCTCCTCGCGCGCTTCAACATGTTCGCGCCGCCGGGCCACGCCGTCTTCCCCGAGGCCGCGGCGGCGCCGCCGCCGGCGCCGCCGCCGTCGTGGGCCGAGGCCGCGGGCGACGTCGCGATCGCGCTGACGCGGCGCGAGGCCCGGCGCGGGACGCGCGCGCGACGCGCCCAAGGGCTCCGCGTCATGCTCGGACGATCGTCCCTCGGACCGCCCTCGACGCGCGGACGCTTCCTCCGGAACGCGCGCGCCGAAGCGCGCCGGTCCCCGCGCAGGCGAGGCCGCGCTCCTCGAGCGCGTGCTGATGTCCGAGTCCGCGGCGACGCGGCCCCTCGAGGCGGCGCGCGGGCCCGTCGCCGCCGCCGTCTTCGGCGCCGAGAGCCCCGCGACGCGGGCCTACCGCGGCCGCGTCGGCGCGCGCTACGCGGGGTCGCCGGTCGCCGCGCGGATGCCGACCCTTTCTACCCGACGTCGACGCGCGCGTACGCGAACGGTTTCGACGCGAGGCTTGCCGCCGTGCTTCGAGCACTCGACGAGCGCCATCGATTCGTCCCAAAATCAGCCGAATCGACGTCGACGCGACCGAGAGTTCCGAAGTTCGGCGGGGACCGGCCGAACCGGCGGTTGGCATCTTCCCTCCCTTCGATGCCTCCCCGAGCCGCGGCTCACTGGCATCCGCGCAGGCCGCTCGCCGCCGCGCTCGAGAACTCGCCCTTCGCCGAGTACCAGGTCTCGGCCGAGGCGTTCCGGGCAGGGCAGGAAAAGAGAGCGAAATTCCCAACTTCAAAGGCTCCGATCTCGGCCGTTTTCCACTCGTTTCGGCTGATTTTTGGACGAGCGATCATCTCTCGGAACGGTCTCGAAGCATGGATGCTTTTTCTGGAACGCGCGCGCGCAGAACACTCATGTTGAAGAGAACTTGAATCACCCTTTTCCTGCCCAGGTTCCGGGCGCTCCACGCGCAGCTCGCGCGGCCCGCGGGCGGCGCGGACGAGCGGCTCCGCCTCGAGCGCGACGCGGCGGGCGCCGGCGCGGGACACGAGCGATGCGACGTCGCTTCGAGTCGAGGGTTCCGCGCGCGATCGTTCCGGAGCGAGGATCCGCGCTTCGAGCGCGCGCCGAGCGATCGTCGCTCGTCCGGGAACGAGCCGAAACGAGCGGACGCCGACCGAGCGAGGCGCCTGTGACGTTGGAAACGTCGCGCTCGTTTCCCGCCCAGGCGGGCGCGTACGCGCTCGCGGGGCTCCCGCCCGCGTCCGTGCGCGACGTGCCGGCGGACGACTGTGTGGAAACGAACCACTGGTTTGGGTGGTCCTGACCAAACTTGAGAATTCTCTAGCTCGGTCAAATCGAAGTCGATTCGGCTCATTTTTGGACGAATCGATCGCTCTCGTCGAGCTCTCGAAGCACAGCGAAAGAGTCTGGTCCAAATCGTTCGATTACGCGCACATTGAAGTCGGGTTGAAGATTTGGTTTCCACACAGGCGGACGACCCGCGGCCCGCGCTCCGCGGCCAGCGCATGCTCGTCGCGGACCGGCCCATCGCGGCCCACGAGTGCGTCGGCGTCTACGGCGGCGCGCTGTCCACGGAGCCCGAGTTCGCGCTCAAGTACGGCGACCGCTTCGCGACGCGCGCGGCGCGGCGCGGGCGCGGGGCGACGCGACGGCGCTCCGACGCGCGCGCCGCGCGCGCCTTCCGGAACGAGCGCCCGCGCGTCGACCGCGGTCCGAGGGACGAGCGGGGGGCGCCTTCGACGCCGACGCGAGTCGCGCCCCCGTCCCGCCCAGGCGCGGAGCACGAGCGCTACGTCTTCCGCGTCTACTTCGACGACGTCACGCTCGTCGTCGACCCCTGGCCGGCGGCCGGCGACGCGCGGCTCATGGCCATGAACGACTGCCGCCTCGCGCCCGCGCCCGCGCTGCCCAAGGCCGCGCGCGACCGCCAGAACGTCCACTTCAAGTGCCTCTTCCTCGAGGGCTTCCCCTTCGTCGTCGCCGTCGCGACGCGGCGCGTCGACGCCGGCGACGAGCTCCTCGTCGACTACGGCGCCGAGTTCTGGCGGAAGCCCGACCTCTTCGACGAGCGCGGCGTCGCCGCGCTCCGCAGCCCGGAGCTCGTCGCCGTCCACGGCAAGCTCGCGGCCGCGCTCCGGCGCGAAGGGGAAGCGTAGCGCGCGTCGTAGGATTTGTCCGCGAAGAAGCGCGGGGTCCGGGCGGCGGGCGCGCGCGGGAGGCGCCGCGCGGCTCTCGCGGCGTCGCCGCGGCCCCGAGGCCCCCTTGTACATCAGCCTGAAATCGCATCTATCGACCCCCTTAAGTTGCTCCTTCGCATAGTGCATAAGGCAACGTTAGCGTCGAAGTCCTCGTTGAAATAATCTATGTGATTCTTCACGTCTGAAAAAATTGCGCGATCGTCAGCTGTGTTGTCGACAATCGACCTGCGCGCGCGCGCTGACAAGTGCGACCCGGCGTCCGACGTCTTCCCCGCGTATCGTGCGACACTTCGACCGCCCCGAGGCCAAAACCCCGGACTTTTCGAGAGCCGCATCGCGAGTTTAGAGAGTTTTCGCGCGAATTTCTTTTTTCGGCGTTTCGACGACCGAAGGGCCGTCGCCCCTCCCCACCC
>Ga0257106_1000950_pt1 | contig 15368 bp, 17 predicted proteins | sample LP_taG_3_FD_190177 | JGI IMG/M metagenome (GOLD analysis project Ga0257106, IMG submission 190177) | Marine microbial communities from Northeast Subartic Pacific Ocean, Canada - LP_J_2011_P26_10m | ecosystem: Environmental > Aquatic > Marine > Oceanic | place: Canada: Northeast Subartic Pacific...
CACTTCAATGATCCGCTCGCAGGCATTTCTGCTGAGCAACTACCGATTGCCACCATTATTCCAAGGGCCTGGATCGGCTTCAGGAAAGCACCCTGGTCCTTCATCGGGCTCACAGCTTTGATGCTGACCTGTCTGATGGGCTTAGGTGTGGTCGCACGAGACCTCCAACTCAGCAGCCATCGCTTCCTTCAATACACCGGAGATCTTGCGCTTGTCATGGCAACACTTGTTCCTCTAGCCCCCCTGTTGGCTCTGCTGCAGTTGGCAGACGAGCACCTGCCGGGGGGATTGGATCGAAACCCAGAACAACCCGCTGCAAGACGCCGATTTCTTTGTCTACTGAAGCAGACCTGCGGCCTTGTGGTTTTAGAGGTCCTCATCGGCATTGGCGGAATCAGTTCGATTCGTCTTTTGAGTCAATTTTTGGCGCCCCACAGCGGGGTTCTTGCCAGTTTGGTTGTCGTATTCGGTGGAGTCGGCATCGCCGTCTGGTTGGTTGGCCAACTCCTCTCCATTCCATTGCTGATTCATCACGGCTATCGACCACTCCGAGCGATGGAGCACAGTCGCAAACTTGTTCAAGCCAATCGCCTCAAAGTAATGGCCTTGCTTGGGCTTCTTCTAGGAATCAACTTGCTTGGGCTCATGGCTGCGAGCCTCGGACTGCTTTTCAGTATCCCGTTCAGTGCCTTGCTGTTGATGGCTAGTTGCCGGACTCAAACACCGTGGCGAAGAGAGTCGCGACGGAACATGTTGCCGACATAAAGGCGGGTGAGCTCTCTGGAGTCCGCACCGTTCTGAACAAGAAATCCTGCCAAAGCAGCCTGAACGAGTCGGTACTGATCCCAATTCGGGCAACGCTCAATAAAGTCCGCCATCGCCTGGTGCAAAGGCAGAGGCATCTCCGCTTGAAAACTAACGATGTCCTCGCCCTGGACGGGCTCCGGTGTTGCTTGGCCTGCAACAACAGCTTCTGAATCAACAACCTGATCGGTCAACAACTGGCCTTGAACCACCCCAAACTCCTTCATCAGCACGTCCTGAATCTATGGCCTGTTCTCCACAAGCACAAGGGGCCTCCAGGAGAGGTCGACCAAGCGATCTCAGCCCACTCGATCGATAAAACCAAGACCATAAATGCAGTCCACGCCTTGCTTTATCCCATACTCAGGGGTGCTATGCAACGCACTCGGGCAATACCACACAAGCTCCGAAACTTATGTTTTTCCACAGGATGAAGCCCGCAACTCAAAAAGGACGCGTCAGCCTGTGGAAAAGCTGTGCATTCTGCCTATACAGCCGTGGAGAAATCAATAAAACCGGATTGATTAGACCAACTAATCCGATGTTCAATCCAAGACCGTTCTCAACGCAGCCAAAAATGCTTGAGCCGCTGGAGCAGGCCAAGCGCCCTCCAGTCCTCGGCGTTGCCTCTCATTGCCTTGAAGCACGACCTGCAGCCCCCAGCGAGCACGGGTGCCATCAAGGCACCCCCACCACTCCTGCTGTTCCAACTCCAAGGTGATGGATTCTTCCTCCATCAACTGATCACGGATCAGCAAGTGTTGGTGGTCAAGCTCTACAAGAAGGGCATGCAGCCCCTTCGCTTCCATCTCGGTGAGCTCGACAGCCCAAAACTCCCCTCCAATGAGGAAGGGAAAGCCGTTTCGGCGCAAGTCATGGGCGAGACGCCAGCCAGGCCCCTCTTGTTGGATCATCCAGGCAAGAGATCAGGCTGATCCTGCTCATCAGAGAGCTCAACGATTGCGCGGTGGACCGGCTTCACACTGGATTCCTCTAGGAGGCCATCAAAGTCATCAAAACGACGCTGCTTGGCACGAAAAGCGATCTTGACTGTGGTCAGATAACGGTTTGTGGACTGACGAATCAAACTCTCGCCCCGCTTCGCGAGGTCTTTTGAGTCCACACCTGCAGAAATCATCTCTGTCTAATCATCGACAATTCACTCTAAGTGAGCAAATCGCTGTGAAACGGAACCTGCATTGGATAAGCGCGCTGGGGGCGACCCGGCACTCGCAAAACGATCTGGCGGCCTAAGCCCATCGCAAGGAGAGGACGTCTCAGATGCGTCATCAAACCACTTACCTGTTCAAGGTGTGGGCCATCTGTGCAATCAATACGAATGCATCCCCAACTACGGGACATGCGGCACTCACGCAACGGTTCCAACTCAGCCTCAATCTCTGGATCCTCCCTATAGAAGGAAAACACCAGGCGTCTCAACCGATCCATCGCTAGGCCCCGTAGCCTTGACTCCTTATCAACATGGCCATGGCTGAGGTTCAGCCCCCAAAGGACGTACAAAACCTTCATCTTTCCGTTCAAGGAACGCTCGCCATCGACCTGGGGAGCTCCAACACGGTGGTGGCCTTTCAAGACGGCAGCGCATCCCCCCCGCAACTTTTAGACCTCACACCGATTAGTCAACGCCCCGGGGAAGTCCCGAGCCTTATATGGAGCAACGCTCTTGCCAGCCATCAACCGCTCGTAGGCAGGCAAGTCCTCGATAGCGGACTCTCCGATGGATCCTCCCAAGAGCTTCATCGTGACTTCAAACGCTGGATCGGAGTTTCAGACAAATCCGACCTGCCATCCCATCCCCTGACCCCCGAGCAAGCTGGCGAAATTCTGTTGCACCAGATCTGGAAATGCCTTCCAGAGACAGTATCGGTGAAGCGACTGGTGCTTACAGCTCCGGTTGATCAGGCGGTTGGTTATCGCCAATGGCTTTTGCAGGCCTGCACGAGCCTTCCGGTTGACGAGGTGGCGCTCGTGGATGAGCCAACAGCGGCAGCCATGGGCGCAGGACTGCCTGCAGGTTCCAAGTTGTTGGTGGTGGACCTTGGTGGGGGCACGTTGGACCTTTCCCTTGTCGCTTTAGAAGGAGGCGAGGGCAGAGCCGCTCCACTGGCGCAGCTGCTGCGCTTTCAGGGACGTGACCTCAAAAACAGCAAGCAAACCCTTCGCTCGGCAAGGGTCTTAGGAAAAGCCGGCATCGCCCTTGGTGGAAGGGATCTAGATCACTGGATCCTGGATCACCTTCTCCCCAACGATCCCGACCTAATTCTGAGAAGTCAGACGAGCCTCTTAAATGCGGCTGAACGCTTGAAATGCCGCCTCAGCAACCCTGATGTCGGAGAGGAAGAGACCCTCAGTGAGTTAGCCAGCGGCATCGACCTCGCCCAACCCATCACCTTGTCGATTAATCGCAACCAACTCCACGCGCTTCTTGAGCACCGTGGATTGCTCAAGGTTCTTGAAGGACTACTCGATCGCACGTTGGCCTCGGCCCGCCAGCAGGGCTGCCGACCAGAAGACCTCAACGCCGTGGTCGCGGTTGGTGGTGGAGCCCATCTTCCGCTGTTGCGCCAATGGTTATCAGAGACGATGAAGCCTGTGCCTTTGCTGACCCCACCACCTGTTCAAGCCGTGGCCACCGGAGCGCTCAATCTCACGCCAGGGGTAAGGATCAGAGATCTCCTACAAAAAGGTGTGTATTTGCGCTGCTGGGATCGTCGGAGTAACGCCCATCACTGGCATCCCTTGTTTCTGAGCGGCCAGCCATGGCCCTCTCTTCAACCTTTGATGCTGAAGCTCAGCGCAAGCCGCCACAATCAACAGGATCTTGAACTCGTGCTCGGTGAACCCCAAGGCGAACGGCGACACGAAGTGGTGTTCATCGGAGGGCTCCCCACCGTTAGAGATAACAGCAATGTTCCAGACACCATTCGGCCTCTCTTAAGCCAGACCATTCGCCTTGAGCTCAATCCACTTGGCCAACCAGGAGAAGACTGCCTGCGCCTGGCTTTTCACCTTGATGACGACGCTCAACTCGTCATGAGCGGAGAAGATTTAAGAACGGGTTTGGCCATCGAACCATGCACGCTGATAACTGTGCAGTGAACGGTCCGTCCACACACAGTTGAGAGTCCTTTCTCGCCTCCATAGAAAGGAGTTCATACAAAGAGGCTTTGGATTTTGGCGCTGCGTCGCCACCTGCCCCATTTTTGGATCACCGCGACCCTTGGAGGAGTCGCAGCACTTTGTGCTGGAGCTTATTTATGGGAGCAACAGCTGCCGCGGAAATTGAGTCGAGCGCTCTCCACGGATGACCTGCCAGCCTGCCTGCGCTACGGAGAGCAATTAGCTGCCTTGCGTTGGCTCGGGCAGAAGGCGCCTGAAGAGCTTGCCATTTGTAGACGAAAGCTCGCTCAACAAACCTGGGATCAAGCTGATCCAGGTCAAGCTCTGCTCCTTCAAGAGCAGCTCGTGAATTCAGGCGTTGGCTCTCCACAGCAAAAAGAGCAGGATCAAAGGCAGCTGAAACTTTGGCGTGATGAGCTACGCGAGCAGGCACTCTCTCAATTTCGCGCTGGACATCTAAACGAGGCATTGACCATGCTTCGTCCACTGGAGAAGCACGATGGTCGACCCGGAAGCCGCTTGAGTGACAGCCTCAAGGAAAGCTGGAATCGCAATCGCCTTGAGCTTGAAAAGCTGAGAGAGCATGTGAACCAAGATCAGTGGTGGGAAGCACTCAGCTCCCTCAACCAGCTGGATCATCCCTGGTGGCAACGCCAAGCAGAACCCATCCGTCAGGAAGTAGAGCAGGCCATTGACGACTTAAGGGACCAGAAAGAACACCACAGCCATGGAGCCTTGCCGGCTCACACTGTGGCGAGAGATCTGTTGAATGACTTAGTGGAAGCACACATCCGCGAAGGAATGCCTCCTTGGGAAGCATTCCTGGCCGGTTGCAGCGATCTAGGCGGCACCATCATTGAGGACGGCCCTGAGACGCTATGTCAGGCCAAGAACTAAAGGGTCTTGACCTGACTCTCCGTGAGACAATCGCCTGAATTGAACGGACGTCCATGCAGCCGGGTGACAAGGTTGTCGTCTCCACCAGTGTTGTTGTTTTCAACCACCCCCAACATCGTGGAGAAAGTTTCGATATGGAAGGAACTGAGGGAGAGGTTTTCAAGGTGCTCGACGATTGGAAGGGACGTCCAATCAGCCCAACCCTTCCGGTCGTTGTGGCTTTTGGCCGTTACAAGGCCCACTTCCGAGCTGACGAGCTGACCCCGGCGAGTTAAGGCAAACCTGATTATTCAGAGTTGTTGTCTTTAACGCGTCGAAGGAAAACGCCCTCCTCCCCATCCAAGCCGAGCAAGCGCAGTTCAATGCTTTCCGATCGACGCGTCGGCACCACCCTGCCGCAAAAATCCGGCTGAATTGGCAATTCCCGATGACCTCGGTCCACCATGACCAACAAGGAAACTCGGCGTGGTCTACCCCAGGCTTGGATCGCCTCCAAAGCAGCTCTCACAGTTCGCCCCGTAAAGACAACGTCATCCACGAGCACAACATCCCTTCCCTCCACGCTCACAGGGAGGTCGGTCGCCTGGACCATGCGCACACCCACTCGACCCAAATCATCGCGGTGGAAGGTGGGATCGATGGTGCCAGTGGCAACAGCGTGACCGCTCTGATCTTTCAATGAGCTTGCGATAACGCCAGCCAATTGAACGCCGCGGGTTGGGATCCCCAGAAGCACCAGAGATTCAACGGTTGGCACAGACTCCAAAACCTGAGACGCCAAGCGGGTCACAGTTTTTCGCAATTCATCCGCAGAGAGAATTTCAATCCGATCATCTCCAACCTCTCGATCTGCCATCGCTTCCTTTTAAGGCGATCAGTGTATGAACGATTTTCCCCAACACGATCAGCTTTTGCAAACCTGAACGGTACGAATCAAAACCTTTTGGGCATCAAGGAAGTAACTTGCACCTGCAGAGGGACTTAAGAACTGAGATTGACGGAGTGAACGTACCGAACAACCTCGAAGGAAATCTTCCCCGCAACGCTTCCGTTGCACCTGTGGTTCTTGCGATCCTGGATGGCTGGGGAATTTGTGACTCGACTGAGCACAACGCCATCCGCAGCGCTTCCACTCCTGTCATCGATGCGCTCTGGCATGCCTACCCTCACGCCCTTATTGAAGCGAGCGGATCCCATGTAGGTCTCCCCGACGGTCAGATGGGGAATTCAGAGGTTGGCCATCTCACAATTGGAGCCGGTCGGATCATCCGTCAAGAATTGGTGCGTATCAGTGAAACCGTTCGCGAGCATCGGCTTGGCAGCACCTCAGCTCTTCAATCGGTCGCCGAACGTGTACGCAGCACTGGTGGCACCCTCCATCTGCTTGGTCTCTGCTCCGATGGTGGCGTACACAGCCACGTAGATCACATTTGTGGGCTACTCGAATGGGCGGCTAAAGAGGGGCTCAAGAATGTGGCCATCCACGCGATCACAGACGGACGAGACACGCCCACACAAAGTGCACCAACACACCTGAGCAAAATCCAAGCCGCGATCAGCAGTCATGGAGTTGGCCGCATTTCCAGTCTCTGTGGGCGCTACTGGGCGATGGATCGCGACCATCGCTGGGAGAGAACAGAGCGGGCTTATGCCCTACTGACCGATCCTGATTTAGAGCGCCACAAGGATGAACCATCGTCCGTATTGGCTAACAGCTACGCCAACGGCATCACCGACGAATTCTTAGAGCCCGTTCGCCTCTGCGACGATCCACTTCGAGATGGTGATGCATTGCTGATGTTTAACTTCCGTCCTGATCGGGCCAGACAGATTGTTCAGGCTCTTTCATTACCGGAGTTTGAAGGCTTCAAGCGCGTTCATCAGCCAACACTCGACTTGGTGACGTTTACCCAATATGAAACGGACCTCCCTGTCTCGGTGGTCTTTCCACCCGAATCACTCGATCAGCTTTTGGGGCAGGTGGTCTCTGATGCCGGCCTGAAGCAGTACCGCACTGCAGAAACGGAGAAATATCCCCATGTCACCTACTTCATGAATGGGGGAATCGAACAACCCCTTCCAGGAGAAAAGAGGCATCTCGTTCCATCTCCCCGTGTCGCCACCTACGACCAAGCTCCAGAGATGTCAGCCGACACTCTCACCGAAAGCTGTGTTGCTGCAATCCAACAGGGCGAACACTCTCTGGTTGTGATCAACTATGCCAACCCCGACATGGTGGGACATACCGGGATGATGGAAGCGGCAACGCGAGCGATTGAAACTGTTGATCGCTGCATCGGCAAACTTCTGGATGCCGTGGGTCGAATGGGTGGCACGTTGCTTATCACTGCAGACCACGGAAATGCCGAGCGTATGCAAGGTCCGGATGGTCAAGCCTGGACCGCACACACCACCAATCCTGTACCTGTCATTTTGATCGAGGGAGAAAAACGCAAGGTCCCAGGATTGGGGAATTCAATTCGCCTCCGCGAGAATGGTGGGCTTGCCGATATTGCGCCAACGCTTCTTCAGCTGCTCAATTTAGATAAACCCGAAGCCATGACTGGCATCTCTTTGATTGAACCGATCGAAGCCTCGGCTCCGTCCAAGGCCAAGTTGCCTCAACCCGTTTAAGTAAGATCAAACCATGCTTACAACTGTTCTCTCTTGGGTTTGGATCGGCAGTGGTGTCGTTCTGATTCTTCTTGTTATCTTGCATAGTCCCAAAGGGGATGGAATGGGAGGGATTGCGGCAAGTGGAAGTTCATCGTTCACCAGCTCTAGCAGTGCAGAAGCAACCCTGAATCGCATTACCTGGACAACACTTTCATTTTTCTTGGCACTAGCTGTGATTCTGAGTGCTGGCTGGCTCAGCTAAATCGAATTCATTTCACCAATGACCGTTTACAAACGCTTGAATGAGCCTCACAGGCCGAAATAGATCAGACAAAACCAGATTAAGCCAAGCAATACTTAAGCCTAATCTTCATTGGCTTACGCCACATTTTTCACATGGTAAATGTGAATGCCTACAGCAAATACCATAGGCATCAACATTTAACGTATCCAAAAACAGCTGTTATAGCAATCTCAGTGGAACTGAGGAGAGCCAACACGTTCGGCATAGGCCTCTTCTCCATGGGCCTCCACGTCAATTCCCAGGTTTTCCGCTTCTTCAGTAACCCGGAATCGCAGGCCCAGCCCCCTCAACACAAACGCGATCAAGAACGTTCCAACTGCTGCAAGTCCATACGCAACCAAGACTGCTTGGAGTTGTCCAACGATCAGCGCACCCCTTCCCTGTTCGATCAGAACTTTGGCAGCCGGATGCCCAGCAATCAATTCAGCACTGGCAAAAACACCCGTTAGCAGGGCACCGATCGTGCCACCTACGCCATGGACCGCATAGGTATCGAGAGAATCATCAAATCGAAGCCTCACTTTGATCTGCACTGAGGCAAAGCAAAACAGCGAAGTAATCGCTCCGATTGCCATCCCCGCACCAGGGGTTACGAACCCGGCAGCCGGGGTCACACCAACCAACCCAGCCACAGCCCCTGTGGCCATACCAACAACGGTGGGTTTGCCACTCCTCCAGGTCTCAATCAAAGACCAAGCCACCAAGCCCGCAGCCGCCGAAATATGCGTTGTCGTAAAAGGCAACTCTGCACCAGCTACCGCCAGCTGACTTCCACCGTTGAAACCGAACCAACCAAACCAAAGCAGACCTGTTCCCAAAAGAATCTGACTGACATCGTGAGGAGGACGCACGGAGTGAGGCCACTGACGGCGCGACCCCACCAGCCCGGCAAGCACCAAGGCAGAAACACCAGAACTGATATGAACCACTGTTCCACCGGCAAAATCAAGATCTTTACCAAGGAAACCCCCTCCCCAAACCATATGGGCGAGTGGGGCGTAAACCAGCAACAACCAAATCGGGCTAAACACACACCAAAACTTGAAACTGATCCGCTCCACCAGAGCGCCCGAAATCAAAGCGGGAGTGATGATCGCGAACATGCCCTGAAAGAGAGCAAAGGTGAGACCTGGGATCGCAAGCCCATCCCAAACAGGCGGCACATTCTCCAACAAAGCAAAGGAGAACGGATTGCCTACAACAGCTTGAAAGGCTCCCCCATCGGAAAACGCAAGGCTGAACCCAAAGGTGACCCACACCAGAGTGGCAATCCCCATCATCACGAAGCTCATCGCCATCGTGTTGAGGACATTCCGAGACTGAACAAACCCTCCATAAAAAAATGCCAAGCCAGGCGTCATCAACAACACCAAAGCCGAGGACGTCAGGATCAGCGTGTTGTCTGCCGCCAGAAGTGCCGTATCACCGGCATAGGCAGGAAGGAAGGCAGCACTTATTAGCTGAAGCGCTGGCACCACCAATAAGGCGATGAGGAATCGAAGAAGGCGAGACGAGAACAAGGCTTTTCTGTATTCATCGATACCGTTGCAAACCAAAGCCCCCTAAAACTGTTCATAGCGAACATTTTAAGAAAGCTTTGTTGGATCAATCGACTCTGATGCTCGGCTCTGTCCAAGCAGCACAGCGCATCGCGATCCAAATGCATCCCCTTGACCTGGGTTCATCCCGTTCAGAAAAAACAGCTGGATTGGATTGCTGGCAACCCATCCATTAAAAAAGCCCCCGAATTAACGGAGGCTGAAACATGGTCGGAAACCAGCGTTTAGTAGTCGAAGTCGCCGCCCATACCACCACCACCAGCAGCTTCTTTTTTCTCTGGCATATCAGCCACGATGCATTCGGTGGTTAGCACCATGCCGGCAATCGAAGCAGCATTTTGCAAACCAGAGCGAGTCACCTTGGCCGGATCCACAATGCCAGCAGCAAGCATGTCGACATACTCACCATTGGCAGCGTTGTAGCCCTCGTTAAACGACTTGGACTTGACGTTTTCAGCAACGACAGCGCCATTCACACCAGCATTTTCAGCGATGCGCATCAGGGGAGCAGTCAGCGCTGAAGCCACGATGTTTGCACCGATCAACTCTTCGCCAGACAGGTTGGCGGCTGCCCACTCTTCCAAGATTGGTGCCATGTGAGCCAAGGTTGTACCGCCTCCAGGAACGATGCCCTCCTCTACAGCGGCCTTAGTGGCATTAATGGCATCTTCTAGACGAAGTTTCTTGTCCTTCATCTCTGTTTCGGTTGCTGCTCCCACCTTCACAACAGCAACGCCACCAGCCAACTTGGCTAGGCGCTCTTGGAGCTTCTCCTTGTCGTAGGTGGAATCAGTCTCGTCCATCTGCTTCTTGATCTGCTCGCAACGCGTCTTCACAGCCGCCTCATTGCCTTCGGCAACAATCGTGGTGGTGTCTTTGTTGATGGTGACGCGGCGGGCAGTGCCCAACATCTCCAGCTTGGCGTTTTCAAGCTTGAGGCCTTGGTCTTCCGTAATCAACTGGCCGTTGGTCAAAACCGCCATGTCTTCGATCATCGCTTTGCGGCGATCACCGAAGCCAGGAGCCTTTACTGCAGCCACATTGAGCACGCCGCGCAAGCGATTCACCACCAAGGTGGCGAGGGCTTCTTTCTCAATGTCCTCAGCAATAATCAGGAGAGGCTTACCAGTGCGAGCAATTTGCTCAAGAACAGGCACCAAATCTTGTACCAAGCCGATCTTCTTATCAGTTAAGAGGATGTAGGGCTCGTCAAGAACCGCTTCCATCCGCTCAGTGTCAGTTGCGAAATAAGGGGAGATATAGCCCTTATCGAAACGCATACCCTCAGTGACCTCAAGCTCAGTCTCCATCGATTTCCCTTCTTCAAGAGAAATCACGCCTTCTTTGCCAACTTTGTCCATGGCGTCGGCAATCATCTTGCCAACTTCTTCGTCATTACCGGCTGAGATCGTGCCAACTTGAGCGATGGCGTTGCTGTCTGCAATCGGCTTTGCATTTTCTTGAATCTTTCCGACTAAGAAATCAGAAGCCTTATCAATACCCTTCTTCAGAGTGATGGCATTGGCGCCGGCTGCAACATTGCGCAGACCAGCTTTGACCATTGCATGGGCCAAAACGGTCGCCGTTGTGGTGCCGTCACCGGCAGCGTCATTGGTTTTGGATGCGGCCTGACGAATCAGAGCAACACCGGTATTTTCGATGTGATCTTCTAACTCAATCTCTTTGGCGATCGTGACTCCATCATTGATGATCTGAGGAGCGCCAAATTTCTTTTCAAGAACCACATTGCGACCTTTTGGGCCGAGGGTTACTGCAACAGCTTCGGTGAGAATGTCGATGCCTTTTTCGAGAGCACGGCGAGCATTCTCGCTATAAATAATTCGCTTAGCCATAGGAGGCGATTAAAAAAATGTAAGAGGAAAATAAAGTCGTTTCTGAGATAAAACTCAGATGTATTGCGGTCAGCCCACAACAGCGAGGATGTCTTTCTCAGACAGGAGCACGTACTCGTCGCTACCAAGCTTGATGTCGGTACCGGCGTACTTGCTGTACAAAACCTTGTCACCAATACTGACTTCGGGAGCTTGACGACTCCCGTCGTCGTTGGACTTCCCAGGACCAACCTGGACTACTTCACCCACTTGAGGCTTTTCTTTGGCTGTATCTGGGAGAAGGATGCCGCCTGAAGTCTTTTCCTCGGATTCAGAGATTTTTACGAAGACGCGGTCTCCAAGAGGCTTAACGGTGGAAACGCTGAGGGAAACAGCTGCCATGAGTATTTGAGGAGCAGGGACAGGGCGCTCGGCGCCACACAAACGATGCGAGTTAGCACTCGAGATCGTTGAGTGCCAAAGCTAGTTCCGTTGGTGGGTGAAGCACCAGCCGTGACGTGTGCGGGTGACCGAACAGACGTTTGACTTCAAGACGGTGGTAAGGTTCTGCCGCTCAGGAAGGGTTCGTCCTGTTGCGCGTCCCTCTCTCTTCTCCTTACTTATGGCCGCTGCTGCTCCCGCCTCCACCGGTTCCAAGGGCGTTGTCCGTCAGGTAATCGGACCGGTTCTGGACGTGGAATTCCCAGCCGGCAAGCTTCCAAAGATTCTGAACGCATTGCGGATCGAAGGCACTAACCCTGCTGGAGAAACGATTGGCCTAACCGCCGAAGTTCAGCAACTCCTCGGCGATCACAGAGTTCGTGCGGTGGCCATGAGTGGCACCGATGGTCTCGTGCGCGGAATGGAAGCCCTCGATACAGGCTCACCGATCTCAGTCCCAGTTGGCGAAGCCACCTTGGGTCGAATTTTCAACGTGCTCGGTGAACCAGTTGATGAGCAAGGTCCTGTCAAAACAGATTTAACTGCACCTATTCACCGAGAAGCTCCAAAGCTCACTGAGCTAGAGACCAAGCCCAAAGTGTTCGAAACGGGCATCAAGGTGATTGATCTCTTGGCTCCGTATCGGGAGGGCGGAAAGATCGGCCTCTTCGGTGGTGCTGGTGTTGGCAAAACCGTGTTGATTCAGGAGCTGATCAACAACATTGCTAAAGAGCATGGCGGCGTGTCCGTCTTCGGCGGCGTGGGAGAGCGCACCCGTGAGGGCAATGATCTCTACGAAGAATTCAAAGAGTCTGGCGTGATCAATGCCGATGATCTTTCGAAGTCAAAAGTGGCCCTCTGTTATGGGCAGATGAATGAGCCCCCTGGTGCACGTATGCGCGTGGGCCTCTCAGCTTTAACCATGGCCGAGCACTTCCGCGATGTGAACAAGCAGGACGTTCTGCTGTTCGTGGATAACATCTTCCGCTTCGTCCAAGCCGGATCTGAGGTTTCTGCTCTGCTGGGCCGCATGCCATCAGCTGTTGGCTACCAGCCCACTCTGGGTACCGACGTAGGAACTCTCCAAGAGAGAGTTGCCTCCACTCTGGAAGGATCGATTACCTCGATTCAGGCCGTATACGTCCCTGCTGACGACCTAACCGACCCAGCTCCAGCGACGACCTTTGCTCACCTCGATGCCACCACGGTGTTGAACAGGGCACTGGCTTCCAAGGGCATCTATCCAGCCGTGGACCCCCTCGATTCCACAAGCACCATGCTTCAACCGGCAGTGGTGGGTGACGAGCACTACCGCACAGCACGAGCTGTTCAATCAACCCTTCAGCGTTACAAAGAACTTCAAGACATCATCGCCATTCTTGGCTTGGATGAACTGTCTGAAGACGACCGCCAGACAGTGGACCGTGCTCGCAAAATCGAGAAATTCCTGTCTCAGCCTTTCTTTGTGGCTCAAATCTTCACCGGGATGCCTGGCAAGTACGTGAAGCTTGCGGACACCATTAGCGGCTTCAATCAAATTCTCGCCGGCGAACTCGACAGCCTTCCAGAGCAGTCCTTCTATCTGGTCGGTAACATCGACGAAGTCAAAGCCAAAGCCGAGAAGATCGCGGCTGAAGCTAACTGATTGTCATTGGAGCGCTTGCGCTCCGATCGTGACCAGCAATTCGCTTTCCCATTCTTCGCAGCCTCCCTTTCATGTCACTCACCCTCCGCGTTCTGGCACCAGACCAGAGTGTGTTCGATGGCTCGGCTGATGAGGTTATCCTCCCCAGCACAACCGGCCAAGTCGGCATCCTTCCAGGTCATGTCTCTCTGCTTGCTGCTCTCGACGTTGGGGTTCTCAGAGTGCGTACTAATAGCGATTGGCAATCCATTGCCTTGATGGGTGGTTTCGCAGAGATCGAATCCGATGACGTCACCATTTTGGTGAATTCAGCTGAACTCGGCGTCAATATTGATTCCACATCAGCTGAAAGTGATCTTTCAGCTGCACGCACTGCCGTCACAAAGTTAGATGGCCAGCCTTCCTCTCCTGAAAAAGTGAAAGCGCAGCAACTTTTCGAACGAGCTAGAGCGCGTGCCCAAGCAAGTAAGCCAACTTAAGTCGCAAAGAAGCCACGATCGATTTCAATCAAGCACCCCCTTCAAGGGTGTTTTTTTATGGGTTGGACTTTACTTCAGGAGCTGATTGCAACATGCAACATCAAAAACAACATTAAAAAGCCCCGTCGAAACAGGGCTAAAAGCTTGATCAATGAACAACGAAAACCTTCGCTGGATCAGGCGGTACCGCAGAAAGTAACGTCTGGGAACTTGAGCTTCGCTTCATCAAGGCTCTTGCCTTTGCCTTCTTCTTGCCAGTAATTAATAACTTCGGTGGCTTTATTCAAAACTTCAACACGCTCGTTATCCGTGATCCAGCTTTTTGCTTCCAACTCACTCTTGAGAGTCTCCCAAGCATCTTCACGAGGCCAGAAGAAATAAGCCGTCAGCGGACTTGGGCCACCACCAACAATCTGATCGACAGCCAAAGCGACGTTGTCGGGAAGCCAGAGGATCTTCAACAAGAAGCGTCCTTCATCGGCTTTTGGGGTGTAGCCAGAGGGAACTCCATCAGCATCAATGGTGGCAGAAGCCAGTGCTGCACTGCCGCCGCGCATCACTGGACGGCCTTCTTTCGGCTCTTGCTGCTGCTCGGAAACTTCACCCTTTGGCGTTGCATCTTCACCCTGGGGAGCTGCATCACCCGCGGGTGTTGCGTCGGCCTGGGGTGCTGCATCAGCTGCTGCTGCCTCTGTTGCGACCTCCTGGTCGACGGCAGCGCCTTCGGAAACCGTCATGGTGTCAGGGCTCAAGGATGAAGGACAAAGAACTAACTTACCAGTTGCTGACGCTAAATCCCCCTGCAATCCTCAGGATCAAAGCCAAAAGCAATCCTGCTTTTCGACATTGATGGCGTCATTCGGGATGTAGCAGGCAGTTACCGCCGTGCTCTCCAGGCCACCGTGCATCACTACTGCGGGTGGGAACCTGGTCACAAGACGGTTGATGCATTGAAAGGAGAAGGACGCTGGAACAATGACTGGGACGCAAGCCTTGAACTTCTCCGTCGGCACTCACTGGTTGATCCCCCAACGCCTTCTTGCTCAAATTCAGCTGTCATGCCAAGTCGCGCTGATCTGATCGATGTTTTCAGCCGCTTTTACTTCGGATCCGATCCAGAGGGAGATCCCTTTGCTTGGGATGGTTTCATTTGCGATGAACCTCTCCTAGTCGATCCAAACTTTTTTACTGCCCTATCTAATCGAGACATCCTTTGGGGATTTGTGAGTGGTGCAGAGCCACCGTCAGCGCGCTTTCTTCTCGAGCAACGTCTCGGCTTGCAGAACCCTCCGCTGATTGCGATGGGAGATGCACCAGACAAGCCAGATCCAGAAGGACTCATCAGGCTGGCAAGCACTCTTATGGTTTGCAGCCTCGGTTCTAACGCTCCAGCGATTGCCTACCTCGGTGACACCGTGGCGGACGTCAACACAGTGATGCGAGCACGGGAGCAGGTCCCGCAGCAGCGTTGGCTGAGCTTGGCTGTTGTTCCGCCCCACCTACAGAGCCCAGAGCAATCTGAAGCGCGAGCGCACTACGAAGAAAACTTACGAACCGCAGGAGCAGATGTGATTTTCAGCGATACCAAGGAAGCTCTCAACTGGGATCCCGATCAAATTTGATCCGCAAAGAATGGCCCTTGCTTCTTGG
>Ga0257106_1000951_pt1 | contig 15367 bp, 9 predicted proteins | sample LP_taG_3_FD_190177 | JGI IMG/M metagenome (GOLD analysis project Ga0257106, IMG submission 190177) | Marine microbial communities from Northeast Subartic Pacific Ocean, Canada - LP_J_2011_P26_10m | ecosystem: Environmental > Aquatic > Marine > Oceanic | place: Canada: Northeast Subartic Pacific...
AGTAATCAGGCCATTTACTTGCCGAAATAGTGTTTTGTATCGGGGTCATCTATCAAAGCGCTTTGACATATAATTATTAAAAGGAGAGAAATACTAAAAATATCCCTAATTACAAATTTATTTTAGAACAAGCTGCATGAATTTCATCTCTTGTCAACATGCGAATTATGACGTTTTGTGAATATAAATCCTTGTTTATTTCAAGCATCTCAATATTTTCAGGCATAAGTTGTGTTTTGTCCATGCTTTTTCTCAAAATTTTCAAGATGAGCTCTCGTCCCTCTTCACATTTCAGAGTTTCAACATACTCTGATTTTAGGAGAGCATGTGCACTTTGAGCATTATTACCTATCGCAGTTGCCTGATATAGAGGAATAAATATAATATAAATTTGACACATATCTCCTTTGATTCATTAGTGTCTCACCTTCCACGCTGTGTAGTTACCAGCAGGGTCACTCTGATAAAGTTGGAATCCGAACTCTTTGTCCCTAATGATAATAACTTCACATTTCGCAGATGTCATGTAAATAAAATACTAACCAGCCACCAATCAGAAAGGAAACCCCGTAAGGCCTCAGGCCTCCGAATTGAGTATATCCTTGTTTTTGATCACAAACTGCCTGTACAAGCTGTTCCACTGGTATTGGCTCACCATACGTAAATAAATGTCGTTGTGCAACAACTCTAGAGTAGAAATTTTAGAACCGGACCTCGAAACTTATATAGATGAGCTCACCTTGCGTAGTTCACAAGAATATTCGCATCCGAGCTGATTCCAGCAACAGCTACAGCAATATGCTCATTTATATAATATGTTTTCTCCTTTTCACTGCTTTCTAGGAGCTTTAAAGAACAAAGATTTATCGAAGTAAATGGGTTGCTTTATGCAAATTTGAACCTTGGATAAAATTCTCCTTTCTGCAGCTATAGTAACTCCAGAACGTGTTTTCATTCCAACTGCCGCACCTGCCTGGCTGATGGCTTCCATTGCATATTCAACCTTTTCATTAAATATAATAATTCATAAATTTGATCTGTAGTTATATTAGTCACTTGAAATAATCTTCCTTCTGGGCTAAAAGTAGTCGTTCGGGAATCATATCTACATAACAACAAATAGTTGTGAATTCTAAATCACGGTTAGAACAACTCACCTTTTCGCCATTTTACCGCGTAGTGATCGGTTTTTTAAAGCAATTCAACACCCCCCAACTCCAATTTGTTTTAAGAGAAATGGACGAATGTGGAGTTTTTTTCAGGTGTGTGGGGGGGTCCCCCAAAAATTCCAAAATTCCATAAACAAATAATGAAAAAACAACTTCAACTTTTTTTTCCTTTTTTCACTCGGTCTTTTCAACTTTTCTCCTTTTTCTCTTTTTGTGATACTCTTTTCCTTGGTTCTTTAGCCAGTGAGCTGCACAGTAGGTATGTATATACTCTTCTTTTCACGAACTTTTTGAATTAATAAGGCAGAAACGATAGTTTATTAGTTTTCAAGCAAGAAGTGCAGGAATATACCTCATCTACGTATCGACAATTTTTCGCTTTGACGAGACAAATTCTACACTAACATAAATCTCGAAATTACTTTCTTTTTAAACAGACCTGTTTAAAAAGAAACCCTCATAAAAAGGCCTCATAGTGCAAGTACTTTCGTACTTTCGCTGTCGCAAGATCAAGATATAAACTTCGTTTAAAATCGTGATATCGTGAATCGTTCTTCTAGGTTTGAGAATTCCTCGTTAAACATTAAAACTATGGCAAGACAACAGTTCATGCTGGTGCAACCTTTCACCAAAGAATACGTTTCCGAGTCCTTAAGAGGGTGTAATCATCTTTAGTTTGTGTTTGTGTTTGTGAAATCTTAAAGCAAGTATTGAAATGTCAGATGAAGAACTCAGTATTAGAACTTTTTGTTCTCTGGGCATAAAAAAATGGCTAGCCGAGAATGCGTTCAAGCTTGGATTGTGTGAAGCTACAACTGTTCAGAAAGCATGCATACCCCCTATTCTTAAGGGCTTAGATGTTATAGGAACATCTCAGACCGGTAGTGGAAAGACAGCAACATTTGCTCTTCCAATATTGCACATACTCTCGCAGGATTCTTATGGTATATTTGCATTATGCATGACCCCAACTCGTGAGCTTGCAGTTCAAATTTCTGAGCAATTCAGTGCTCTTTCAGCAGGTTTAACATTAAGATGCCAGGTAATAACTGGTGGAGAAGAAATCCAGGCTCAAACCAGATCGATTTTAAGACGACCTCATATTATAGTTGCCACTCCTGGTCGTTTGATGGATCACTTTTTAAACAGTCCTCAAGTTATTGGGTGTTTTCAAAATCTGAGATTTCTAGTCCTTGACGAAGCAGACCGTCTTCTAGAACCTTCTTTTGAATCAGAATTGCGGATTTTGTTCGAAAATATTCCTTCTAAACGCCAAACACTCTTATTTTCTGCAAGCATCACTCGTAATATTGCAGCATTACAGCATATCACCATGAATGATGCTTTTCATTTTGAGGCATTTGAAGGTTTGAAAGCTGTGAGCAGCTGTAGGCAAGAATACTGTTTTCTTCCAAGAATAATGAGAGATGCATACTTACTTCATATATTACAACAGAGGGAAAATTGGGATATCCGAAGTTCTATAATTTTTACAAGTACAGTGCGTTCTTGCATGATATTATCTGGTATTCTTGATAAACTTGGAATCGTTACAGTGAGTCTACACTCGATGAAGAAACAAAAGGAGCGCAAAGATTCGTTTGCAAGATTTAAATCCGGTGAAGTAAGTATTCTGCTTGCTACCGATATCGCTTCCCGCGGTCTTGACATTCCGACCGTTGATATGGTGATAAATTATGAAGTACCCATCGCGTCAAAAGATTATATACATAGGATAGGCCGAACAGCAAGAGCTGGTCGAAGTGGACGTTCTATTACCTTAGTTACCCAACACGACGTAAAAATTGTACAAAAAATTGAAGATGCGATCGACTCAAGGATGAGATGCTTATCTCTTCCAGAAGAAGAAATAGTGAAAAACATGAATAGCGTGGGAAGTGCAAGGCGGAGTGTGAAAATCTCCTTACTTGAAAGAACTGGATTTGGTGAAAAAGTTAACAAAAATCATATGAAATAAAATTAGAGAATTGTCAAGAAGAACCAAAATTTGATTTAATTTTTTCCCCGGATGTAAGTGATTGTCTACCGAACATGAAACAAGAGCATCTTTAATTATGCCTCCCTCGACCTGAACTTCGCCCTCTGCCTGCTCCTCGTCCACCTCGTACACCTCGTACACCGCTGAATCTCGCACCATTTCTTCCTCCTCCTCCTCCTCCTCGTCTCGGCGCGGAAGTAACTCTTTTATGCCTGCGTAAACAAGACGATGTAAATTCAAATTAAGGTAGCTGAGAGTTTAGCTTACTTATCATTTTGTTGAAATCTTTGTAAGGGAATTAGTTTGTCTGGACTGATATGAAATTTTTGACCTTTTGAATTTAAGAGGAAGTGATCAGGTTATGAGTGAGAGAATTACCCTGAATATTAATTAAAGGAAAGAATATTTACCTAATTTGAAGGACTCTGCATTAATGCCATCGCAAAGTTTGATTGTGAATAACTGGATAAAGCGAAATCATTTCAAGTACATATACAAATTAGAAGACTTACTGAATTATCAATTGGGCCAAATATCTCTTCTACCTTTCCGACTTTACTTTTATTCTCCAGAAATATGGTCCCGTTAAAATATGGTATCTCAAAGGCACGTTTCAAATTGAATTTCGCACTAAAAAGTAATCCATGCATACCTTTGGATTCGTTAGCTTGCATATGATTTCTCCTTCACACGCATGCGAATAGGAACCGATTTCTGAAGCAACGACTTTTTAAAGCGATAAAAACAAGCATAAATGAAAGTTACCGACTAGCTCATCGGGGATGGCTTCTTCACGACCAGACGCACCACGACCAAACCCACGTCCTGAAGCGCCACGACCAGAAAACCCTCTACCGCGCGAAGTTGGTGTCGGCTGTCGCATAGTTCGTGAGGAATTAGGTCAAACTGTAAAAAAACGGAGTGTCTTTTCTTTTTTAATTTACGTCTACCTTAGACTTCTATGTCATATATGATCATGATGAGTAACTACCGTATGATCATAAATTCTTGTTTTGTGTTTTGTTTTCCTGTGTGTTCTTTTTTTTATTTTTTCAATTTTGTCCTCATCAGCTGTCACATTGGGTGATTTTTTTTGTCTCACTGTCTGTCCTGGGGAAAGTTTCGCATTTTCCGACTTCGCTGAATAATTTGAACTGTGGTTTTGCATATTCGGACACGGGACTTTTGCCTGGTAACAACTGTGTTCTTTGGAGTATGAGGTTTGGTAACAAATATTTTCCACTTGAATTCTAGTATTATCAACGACACATCTGCTCGTTGAATGAAAATAGCTATTTGTGACAACTTTGGACAAAAGAATAATAAAAAATGGTTTGAGCGGAGCCGAAAGTCTAAAAATTCCTAATAACATGGTTAAGTCTGACAGGACAACTTTGAAGTGTTTTGAAGATAAACAAAGCGAATCAAAGCAACTATGGGCTGATAAGTATAAGCCAACTCGAATCTCAGAGCTGATCGGGAATGGTAGGTGCGTAGCCGATCTGCGGCGATGGCTTCTTGAGTGGCAAAATAAACAAGGAAATAAAGAGAAGAAAAACAAGTGTAAAGCCGTGCTGATTAGTGGTCCTCCAGGTATAGGCAAGACTTCTTCCGCTATTATAGTTTGCACGCAACTTGGTTTTAGTGTCATGGAAGTAAACGCAAGCGATTCAAGAAATAAAGCCTCAAAGGATGTTCAAACAGGTTTATCTGGTTCAACTTCAAACCAAGTCAAAGAATTGGTCACTAATCGGGGTCTCAATTTTTTGAAAACAACGATTCATAAAAATCAAGTATTAATAATGGATGAAGTCGATGGAATGAGTGCAGGCGATCGTGGTGGAATATCTGACCTCATTGATACGATAAAACGCTCGAAAATTCCAATAATTTGTATCTGTAACGATCGTTATTCACAAAAGTTAAAGGCTTTGCAAAATCACTGTTTTGAACTCAACTTTCAGCGACCTACAAAGCAACAAATACATGGACGCTTGTCCCTCATTATGAAAGAAGAAAATTTTCACATGCAATCTAATGAGTTGGATACTGTAATTGAGTCATGTAATGGAGATATTCGACTGATTCTCAATCAGCTTCAATTGAGAAAGCTAAGAACAGGTTCACTCTCAATTTCTGGTGGAAAGGAACTGAAAGATATTAATTTGGGAGTACTTTCAATTGTAGATGTACTTATGGGATATGGTGCTTCAAGCCAAACCATTGACCGTCGTATAGCATTATGTTTCAACGAGCCTGATTTAGTTCCATTGTATATACAGGAAAACTTTCCCCAAATGAGGCCAACACACTGTTGCTCGGATCTTCAAAGGCTCATATTTTTAGGTGCAGCTTCCTGTGCGTTATCTGATGGTGACTTGGTCTATTCGCTCGTTCGATCAAAACAACTTTGGGAGCTTGCATCTTGCAGTAATCTCTTAGCGTGCATTATTCCTTCTTCAATCGTATCTGGAGTTCGTGAGACTTTCAACTTATTTCCAGGTGAACGTAATTTTCACCGATTTCCTGCTTGGCTCGGTAAGAATTCTTCAAGTTCTAAAATGCGGCGCCTACTGAATGAAATGCATGGTCATATGATAAGTAAAGGAGCACTTAAATCCAGCTCTAATGTACTCAGACAACATTATATTCCTTTACTTCGATCATATACAACGATACCACTTCTTTCAAAACATGTTGGGGGCTTGAACAATCGTGGAATACAAGATGCAGTGCGCTTTATGAGAGTATATGGAATTACAAGAGTTGACTGGGATTCATTGAATGAACTCCGTAAATTTAGTGGAAAAGGTCCCGCTTTTGAAGACAGTATTCAAATATCAGCATCAACCAAATCTTCCTTCACGCGTGAATGTAATAAGATCTTGGATCAGGTTCCTACAAAGCATGAACTAAAATTGCAGGATGGTTATTCAAGTGATGGGAATCAAGAATAAGACAGAAAACAAAGTGTTGAAATATGTTTTAGGACCCGTTTCAATATCCAAGCCTGTGACAAAATATATTAAATTTACGCTCTATTGCGCTAGTCGATTTTGAATAGATTGCTTGTGACTCATGATGTTATCCAGAGCTGTAAGAATTTGGTGTTGTACTTTTGTCTTCTCGCTTGAGCATGATAATTTGAGGTCCATATAAAGCACCTTCAGAAATGCATAAGCAATAAGAACAGTTTGGTTTCCCACGTTTTACCTGTAGTGATTTTACTTGTTTTTCCGAGACACTCAAGTCTTTTGAAAGAAGCTTTCGTAGTGAAACAATCTGAAAAAGAAGTTTCAAGTTTGCAACAAAAAGAGCAATGTAAAAAGCTGTGAAAAATTACCTCGTTCTCAGAATTTTTAGCAGTATTTGTGATGGAATCGACAACTTGCTCCACTCGTAATCTTTCGTTTTCGCATTGTTGTTCTTTGGAACGAATGTTATGTTGAATGGAGTATACTGTCTCTTTTCTGTACTCAAAAGTTAAGTAATGCTTGGTGAAATTTCAAAGGTGTACTTCTGAGAGATACTTTCTTTCAACATTTTATAATTTTCTTGAGTCGTAAGAGCTTCATTTTCAAGTCCTCTGTCAAAGATTAAGAAATATCTTGAAATCCAAGGCGATCTCTCACCTTATAGAATATGAAATATTTTTCAAAGTTTCGTGCAATAATAAAAGCATGTTACTCAACCCACTTTCAGCCTGTTAAAATATGATAAATGTACTATTTTCTGAAAAAATTGAACGTCCTACCCGAATTTTAGTACTCACTGAAAGGTCCTTGAGATTTCGTGTGAGCGGCCGTTGAAATTTAATATTAGCGGCAACGTTGCATCTGGGAACTTTCAACAATAAAATATTGTATCTACTGATCTGATCATCAATAGTTAAATCTATGTTTCTTTTGTCGTGCATCTCTTCAATTTCTACTGAGAGTTCAGATTCTTTCCCATGATATGCATTGATTAACTTTTGAACTTCAATCATCTGAGAATAAAAATCAGCAAATATATGAAAAATACTTTCTGAATACCTTTAATTCTTGATCTGTTCTTTCTACATGAACATTAATTCTTGTAAAATTTTCAGAGGCACGTGTTGATAACTTAATCTAAATAGTACATGTTAGAGTTATTTTTTACGTCTCAAATCTAAGAGTCCTTTCTACCTTTGTAGCTTTGCATGCTCGTTCGCTTCTAATTCGCAGGGTACCTATGTACGATAATTTTTCTGCGTTAGCCAAAATCTTGTTACTAAGAGTTGTTTTAGTAGACTCAAAAGATTTCTACAATGTAATACTCAAATCAAAGCCCAATCAAAGCTAGATAAATCCGGTATACCTTTGATGAATGCAACAACTTAGACTGAGGAACCAAGCTAGATAGATGACTACGCAATTTTTGGTTATCCTAAAAGAACTCAGCTAAATCTTTTGGCAAATTATCCAATAAAAAGGTTACCTGTAAAATCTGCTCAACGTTCTTACGCGTTGAGGCAAATTTCATGGAATAATTTGATCCAATACGATTGCATATTTCTGATGTGAAACCGGAACTTTCATCGCCAGACAAAAAAGTCTGAATTGTTGAGCTTTTTATTATTAATGAAAAATAGAATGTAACTTTGCCTACCTCATACAGTTCAATGCTACTTATATTGAATTCACCGTCAAACTCCTACAATTTACAATTAATTCTGTACAATCAAATTTAAAAAAGTGTGCCTTATCTCTGCTCTGACACAGTGATAAATAATCGCAAAGCTCTACCACCCAACTACTTATAACTGTTTGGAAAGGAGAAATACTTTTATCCACGAAAGGAAAAAAAGTATCCTTCGGAATTATGACAGGATAATTCAAGGATTTCAATATAAGCGGTAAATCTTCATCGGCTTTTTGACCAAACTTCAAATTTTGATCTAGTTGGTTCAGTAGAAAGTGAAACACGGCAATTGCACTTTTGAAGGAATAACTTCCGAAAGAATCTAACGAGTTGATTGTGCACCCTCTCTTTTTCAAAAAAGAACTAAATTTCCCCTTGCTGATGTCCAAATAATCCTCATCGTAGATAGGACGGGGATCAGAAATCCGCTTAGTAGCCCGCATGCGACTCCTTACTTTCTAGTGAAAAGCAGCACCTCTCGATAATTGATTTTTTTCGAAATCTTTTCTGACGACGAATATAAAGGAGCGTGAAGACTATGTTGTGTTATTGTTTTTAAATCTTTTCTGTGAGAATGGTGTGAATTTAGCTTTATGGAATTTTGGGTCGTTTTGTGCTTATAAAAAAAAGAGTCTCTTTGAAAACTCTAATCGGGCTTGAGTAACTCTGTATCATCCAATTCCACAAATCGTGCTGATCCTCAGTCTTGTTCTTTTCTGAACGTACAACCCTATAACGATTAAACGATATCGAGGGACGGATCTATCGTGAGTGCGTAGACTTTGTTTGACCTTTACAAAGAAGAAAACAATACACCGTTTACGAAGTTACGACGACCGATTTTCCCTTTTTCCGCGCGGTGCGGTGAAAACAAAAATCCAAAAATTTTTGAAATTTTTTGAATTTTGAAAATATCCCCCTATCACGCCCTTCCGTCGTCCATAATCTCTTAAACACATGGCATAATAGAAATAACAATTTATAACACAAATCCCAAAAATCATAGTAAACAAGCAAAACAGTAAACAGTCAGTCAAAACAGTTACAACACATTTCGTCTTTCAACTTAATTTGACTTCACAAGAAGAAAACATAAAAAGTTGCGCGCAGCTTTGCCAATACTTCTGCGCTTTAACAACACTATTTAAAAACTAAGACAATCTTAAACCGATATTATCATGTCAGGTAAAGGTGCTAAAGGACTTTCAGGAAAAGGACTTTCGGGGAAAGGGGCGAAAGGAACAATGTCCGATAAAAAGGGGGACAAGAAAAAACCAACTTCCCGGTCTGTAAAAGCTGGCCTACAATTTCCAGTTGGACGTATCCACCGTTTTCTCAAGGTAATTGCCAGTGTTGTAGTTCTAGTTCTATTACAGAGCTTTTTACGTTGCTAGCATCACGAACGATCTTGTCGAGTGATGATTTCAGAAACAAATCGCCTAAAAATTTCGACCGTTGACACAATTTTTAATTCCTGTTTTTACAGAATCGTGCTGCTTCTGGCGGCCGTGTAGGCGCAACTGCTGCAGTTTACTCAGCTGCCATTTTAGGTGCGCGCATATATGTGAATAAATTGTTTTATTTAAATGTTCCGTAGAGTATCTCACGGCAGAAGTTCTCGAACTTGCCGGGAATGCTTCTAAAGATTTGAAGGTACCGAGATAGCACCTCCTGACGTATTCCACTTATAATTTTTCGAAAGGTCAAACGTATCACCCCACGTCATTTGCAGCTTGCAATTCGGGGAGACGAGGAACTCGATACCCTTATCAAAGCTACAATCGCGGGTGGTGGTGTCATCCCACACATTCACAAGTCACTAATCAATAAATCTTCAAAGAAGAGTGATTAGATTCTCAAAGCATTACCTTTTTCTCAGTACGGAAGTTACATAACCATCACAAAGTGTTCCTTTTACTTTCTTTGCGTGAGCTGAGTTTATTTTATGTACTTAATAAATATACAAATACAAAAGTTTGCTAGTTCTATTCACCCTCTTCAACTAAGCTTGGTTATTAGTATATTGAATAGCAATAGCACGTTATCACCTCCTCTTCAGGCTCTTCCACTTTTTGCATAAACGAGTAAGAGCTCAAAAAAAAGTCTTGTTTGATTCCCACCACTACAATTTATAGAATGGCTATACATATTTTATCTCTGCAAACTTCTTCAAATCACTTATTTCCTCCATTTTCTTCGAAACTTTAGCTTGGACTGCACGGAGGTATATACTTCGTTAAAATATCTGTCCTCAACAAGACTTCGTAAAAGCTGAAGTACTTCAAGTGCAAGTTCTCTATGTTCGATTGAAATTCCGTTAACTTTAGGATCGATGCATATATAGCACGGGAATATGAGCTCATAAAGGATGCTGGGATGAGAAAACAACATTTCAACATCAATTCCAGCGATAATTCCAGCGAGACAACGTATGCTCACTTCACGAATGCAGTTACTTGCCACAATACAGTATCTGCCAACTCTTTGTACAAATGTGATTCCTTTGTTTGCTCTCATTTCTGTACTCTTCTCGGTCAAGCTAGTATTCTTAGAAAGAAATAGCAATGTAATCGACGCGATATTCTTTGCATTCTGTCTTAAAACTTCCAGCTCTATTGATATGTCACTGCTCTTGAAGTTATTCTCGAATAGTAGCATCGAATTATTTACAGCAAGTTCTAAGTAAACATCATCATGCTGAAAAGAAAGATCTTCCGAATTCAATGAATAATCATCTCCACGCATTTTTAAGTATTGACCCAATATTCGCGTCGATGATGACTGAAGCCATTCATGCTCATGTTTTAAAAGTTGAACTATTAAGAAAATTGTCTTTTCTATTTTTGTCTCTCGGTATTTAAAAAACTGAGGTGTTACTACCCATAATCTTTCGATAAATAATAAAAGATTGTATTGGAGCAACCATTTCTCATCTTTATTGAAATTTTGAATTTCTAATACAGAAAGAATTTGCGGCCAAATGCTTCTGATCGTACTTATTACCTTCTCTGGACAAATTTCTAATGCTACATTCATTACCTGGACTGAAAGTCGCTTCAAAGTCATACTTTGCTCTTCTATGAACCATTGCTGTAACCAAGTTAAAAAGATGTTAGCCTTTTCTTCACTAATACACGACAGAAGAGCAGCAATAGTTTCCCCTGCACCCCGTCGACATATACTGGAGGCATCAGTACCCAGTTGAACAATTAGAGGAACAAACATAACTTCTGCTGTATCTCTCAAGACACTTTTTGGAAATTTCATAATCACGGCGTGCAGTGTATTGAGTACGGATGCTCTCCCGACAGGACACTCATACTTCAGATTTGCAATAAGCTGTTCTAAATAGTCCTGTAACCTTCTAGCTCCAAGTGGATAATCAAGTAAAAACTGGAGAAAAGTTTGAGCACACATTTTCCTTGAATGCTCGGAGGTTCCAGTTGCGACTAAACAGCAGATCCCATCCATTCCTGTATATATTTCTGACAGAAGTGGTCGACGTGACAAAATAGCACGCAATACAGAATGGCATACTGAAGTACTACTCTCGACTTCTATGTTATCAAAAGCGTAACCAAGAATCACACGGTACTGAGCATTTGACGGAGATACATTGACATATCTTGACATTAGATTTGAGAGAAGTCGAAGGCAATCTTGAGCAAGTTGTGGATCACTACCTGATGAATTCAATAGAGCAAGGATCCGCCTAATTAATGAATCTGGATTGTGCTCAAACTTACTCAATCTCATATTCGTCAAGTCAGAAAGAATTTGTAAACATAGAAGAGGAATTTCATGATTCGCACAGTTCATCAAACGAAATAGTGCAGGAACTATATCCTCTAATATATTAAAGTACTCCTTCCTTTTACCATCCGGAATATTTTTTGTTGAGAAGTGCTTCAGTACACCTTTGATCAACCTCAAAGCAAACAAAACAATAACAGGATTATTATTTATAACAGTAGTATTGATTTCTTGCGTTGTAGATTTATTTTCATCCGCAACAATATTATCAAAGGAAAGAAATTCACCAGAAGAATCAATTGACAAAATGGATCTAGCCACTACAAGAATTTCTTTCCCTTCAAGATTTTTTCTGACTAAAATACCTTTATGAATAGAAAACAGAATCTGTTCAATCTTACGATTACTTTGAATATTTCCAAAGTCATGGAGACGTCTGGTGACCAATGAAAGCAATATTGGCATTGAAGCAGGGAAAGACGCTCTTACAGAAAGCAGCTCAATGGATTCAAGCGACCGTGAGTGACGAGCTTCTGGAATCTTTGCAGTAATTTTTGCGATCTCTCGTGCTTCAGAAACTTCACCAAAAATATCTGCATCTAGTATTGGTAACACTTCTGGGAGAAAAGCATCGACTTCTACATTTTGTGCCTCTAAAGTAGTTACTTTTAGAATATCATAAGTTATTGACCCGAGGACATGTAGTTGGAAACCATTTAGAAGTTGAGCACGCAGGATTCTGATAACGTACGGCACATAAGGAGCTCCAAAAACTCTAGCGACATTTGATAACGACACTCTTGCCGCATCCCTTATGCCTTGGGATCGATCAACTAGACTTACGCACAACAGCAATATAAGTCTTTGAAGGTGTATCTTCAATTCATGCTCTGGAAGAAAGCTGAGGATATGTGCACATGAAAGAACCAGCGCAGGAGATACTTCTTTTTTAATCGATCCGATCTCATTCTCACGATCCGGCAAAAACTTTATTAATTTTGGATAAAATTCTTTAAAAAGATCTCGAAATTTTTCTTGATCTTCGAGGTTCGAAAAGCGATCCAAATTTTCAAGAACAGAAGCAAATGCACGTAAATATGCACTATTTTGAAGGTAGCCACTGTAAAATTTACGAAATAGTTTGCGCAGAATATCTTTAAACGCAGGCCATGGTAGTTTCGATGAAATCTGACGAACTACAGATACAGCTGTTGCTGCAACATTTGATACAGGATCTGCCAGACACATTAAGACAATAGGTATATAATAGTCCAAAACAGTTGATAAACGGCACTCTAACGATGTAGAAGCACTCTCTAGTTGAGTTAGAGCACGAGTGCGTCGATGCGATTGTAGATGTGTAATATTTATGAAAAAGTCCGTCTCAGAATCACTTTTGGACAATACGCTCAAACCGGGAGCGCAGTGAGGCTGTGTCTTTGCAAGATGACCAACGAGATGAATAGCAACTGATCTTTTACTTTTCTCGGAGCTATTCATTGACCTCTTGATTCCTGGTAATACTATTTCAGAATATACTAAGGTAAATGTATCTTTACACGAAGGGATCGAAAGAGCATCGATGAAATTTTGAACTGTTGACTGTGCAGCATGACAAATAGCGAAGTCAGACGAATCCAAGTCATGCAAAGCTTGAAAAAGAATTGCTTTCATATTTTGTTGAGAATTTGCACAAAACCAGTTCGTCGTCAATTTTTCATAAGCTTTAAGCCTCATTTCAAAATTAACCTCCTCTAAACTATTTTCCACAGTCGAATTCAGTTTCCGAAGAATCTTTGTCGACACCCAAAGAGAATCAAAATTCTTTGCTATTGCAGAAAGCGCATCAATTATTTCCGATCGCACACTGATACTTCGTACTTTGCTTAGAAATGGAATTATCAATGCCCAGAATTTATCGATATCTTTGGGATTTACAATTGCTGAAGAGTCCAAAAAAGCTGTAGAAAATCCCAAGAGTAATTTTGATAGCATACCTTCGTCTAGTCTCGGAAATGTAGCGAGTCTATCTATAGATACAATAGTTGCATGAACTGCATTTTTACCTCCCAAGGTAAGACTCAAACGACTTACCAATGTGAAGGTATGTTCTAACTTCAAATTGAATCGGCTTTGCACCCATTTACCCGCACGATTTGGATTTTGAATAGGATGTAAAACAAGTATTTGAAGCGATTCAAACAGTTCTTTTGAATGTTTCATCAGGATCTGTTTAGCCATCTTTTTGTTTCCGACATTGTCAATTTCTGTATGACACGTAAGACTCTCAGCAATATCTAAACATAAGATACGACTTTGTTCAGAAGCGACTTCAGATTTTAAAGTCTCCCAAACAAACTTGAGGCTTGATGTGGATTCCTCAACACTCAGAAAGGTTAACAAGAGATGATGACTAGAAGCTAAAGATCTCACGAGCTGTAAAATAACCGGTGGTATTGATGCACTACACTCATTTGAAAGACGAAGCAGTAGCGGTTTCATGATGTAAACCAAATCATTGAAGTATACACGAAATTCAAATTGAGGATGCCTAATAAGTAAATCTGCCAGCACTCGTAAAGAATAGGTGCGAACATTTCTTGCATGTTTCCTTTCATCTCTATGTAATGTAGCATCTAAGATGCAATTTTTATTTTGATCCACTCTATCTGTATTATATGAAGTACAAGGTGATGCTGTTTTATTGACTTTTATAAACCTCTCATGTTCACAAATACCCGCCACAGTACAGATAAGCCTCATAGATATTGGCACAATAACTTGTATATATTCGAGTACATGCTCACCCAAGTAATACAACAAATCCTCCAAATTTCTAAAAAATATATTAATGGATTTCATTGACAACATTGAGAAGTCAAGGCACGTTTCAAGACAACTTTCTTCCCTGAAATCATTTTCAATTGCCAGATGAATCATATCATCTAAAACTAACTGATTATGAATTACAATTGAGAAAAACGTACGCATCAATGGAAGAACCTCTCTGGAATCTAGTTCTGCCATCCATGAGTATGAAGCCTTACGGATGGAAATATTTCTACTTGAACCTTTGCGCAAGCGTGGAAGCAAAATTTGAATAACAAGAGGCACAATCTTCGATCGATGTTGTTTTTCTATCACAGTAATACCAAGCTTTTGCTCTGACACATGTCCTGCAAAACATAAGCTTGTGAGAGCTTGCTTAGTCGTTTTCGGAGTAGCAATTGCTTGTAGATGAACAATAATATCGCGTGTAAGATGTGGGAAATCCCAATGTCCTAAACAACGGATTGCCAAACATGCTAACTGTGGATCATTTGATTGAAGCATCTCCAGCAGCTTACAATAAATCTCACTACACTCTTGAAATCCAAGAAAGCTATAACCTCCTCTAAGTGAATTATCAAAAGAATGAAGCCATTTTTGCATACCAGTCTTCCAAGCAAAACAATTAGTTTTGATTTCCCGCTTTGTGTATTTTAAGAACTCGGCTGAAATTCGATGATAAAAAACACTATCCGAGAACGAAAATTTGGAAAGAGTATCTAAGAGTAAATTAAGCCGAATCCACGGATTTAATCCATACTCTACCTGATTAATTTGAAGTGCTATAAATTCTTGCACTTCGATTTCATCTGTTTGAACATCTAAGTTCGGAATTTTCGATTCGTTTTTATTTACTAGCTCCAAATTGCACTCCAGCTGTGTTTCTTCTAGATGAAAAATAAAGACTTCGCGAGCCTCTGCGTACATATTAAGGAGCATTCCCAGGGTCGAT
>Ga0257106_1000952_pt1 | contig 15363 bp, 19 predicted proteins | sample LP_taG_3_FD_190177 | JGI IMG/M metagenome (GOLD analysis project Ga0257106, IMG submission 190177) | Marine microbial communities from Northeast Subartic Pacific Ocean, Canada - LP_J_2011_P26_10m | ecosystem: Environmental > Aquatic > Marine > Oceanic | place: Canada: Northeast Subartic Pacific...
CCGGCTCAGGCTCAGGCTCGGGTTCAGGCTCAGGCTCAGGCTCAGGCTCGGGTTCAGGCTCAGGCTCAGGCTCGGGTTCAGGCTCAGGCTCAGGCTCACTATTCACAACTAGTTCTTCTGTATCTGACATATTTAATATTACATTAGATTTTTTGTTCTCCAAGATTCGGTAATATAAGATAAGATCACGAGGCCTGGGTGGTTCACTATAATCTACTTCATACATAAATTTATTATTTAATATACTAACTGAAGTCTTACTTTTTGTTTTAACGTATATTCGTCATCAAATAAATGTAAAGAAAAAATATATTTCTTATATTTTTCTAATTCCTGTGTGCTTTTTATATATGCCAATAACTTCATATTTGGTATATAAACTGAATAATTATCGTATTTTGGGTCAAATTTAATAATATACCCTTCATAAGTTTTCTCCTTATTTTTTAACAAACATTCATTCAGTAAATTACAATCATTTTGTATTTTTCTAATAGATTTCATATCTGTGTTTATAGTTTCAATGGTATTAATCCATTTATCTATGAATTTATGTATATGTTCTGATATTTCGTATAATCCATTTATTTTTTGTAGCAATACAATATTTACTAAATCAACTAATCGTCGTATAGGTGATGTTACCTGTGTATAGTAATCAATACCTTCACCTATTAACTGATGTTCTATATTTGCTTCATACAATCTATAGGTAGCTTCGACATTATTATACATATTTAAAAACTTCCTTAATGTGCTAGATATACCTGGTTGTTGTGTATTTTCACTCAGATATTTAACATCTCTGAAAATCCCACACTGTTGTGACGATAAAGTCTTACCAACTTCGTGGTTCATCAATATCATATAAAAAGCTACAACATCGTGTGAATTGTCTATATTATCTAAATACTTTTTATTTCTGTTTATTTTGACAGCAAAATCAAGCAAACTATTATAAGCATAGTTAATCAAAATATTGTTTTCTTCATAAATATAATTTTTGTTAACTTTTATAAAACAATTGCAGTAGTTTATTTCATTTATCTCTCCATTATCAGAAACATGTATATCCATAGCAACAACCGGTCTAAGTTGATTTTCTAATAAACTGCATATGTTATCGCTAAGTAAAGGTGGAAGCATTGATTTCTTCTCATGTGGTAAATATATAGTCGATACTCTATCTGTTAATTCATTCCATAAATTTAATTTATCTAATACAACAACAACGTTTGATATATAAATACTTATTATCTTACCGTTTGTAAAGTGTTGTATACTAAGTGCATCGTCAAAATCAATAGAACCTTCTGGATCTATGGTGATTATTTCTACATTATCACGACATTCTATCTCACCATCAAAAATCCATTTCTTTTTATATTTTATCATTTCCTTATTTGCAAATTTCGTTAATTTTTGTATCGAATAATGCACATTTTTACAATAAAGTTGATAATCGTAGTATACATATGTATTATTAACATCCCCTAATGTATTTGTAATCATAGCTAACGGATGCTTATCTTTCCATTCTACAAACTTAAATAAAATATACTTATTTAATTTTACTTTATTAAAATTACTTTTCTTATCAGAATAAGGGATTAAAAATATAGGGAGTTTTTTGTCATTAGGAATACATTTATATAACATTTTGTCTTTGTGACGTCCAAACGATTGGCCATTATATACTAGAATACCGGGTATATATGATAATGTTCTGTATTTTGAAGTATATAAAATGCTTGTATCATTTATTTTATCACCTATTAACAACCTTTCATTTAATGGATTAATAACCCTAGAACTTATAGTAATATTTTCACTATAATTTCTGTCCGCGGGTTCAAACAACATATATTTTATAATGTATATGTTTTTAAACATATTTTAATGTATTGAAATCGCAATTGCACAAGAAAAAAGGATTAACATATGATGAATTAGTAAAAAATGTAAAATATCTATTACAAGAAAAAGGAAACCTTAAAAATGTTTGAATTAGGTCGATGTTTTAAATATATGTTTACCATTTAAATATATAAGAAATAAATAATATAATGGAAAATATAATTATTTTTGTTCATACTTGTGGTAAATACGAAGAATCAAGAGCAAAAAAAATAGAAAATACATGGGGTATGTGTGAAAATGTATTTTTTATTACAGATAATCCAAATTCATCTTTAAAAAATAATATTTATATTGGTGAATATAAAAAAGGTCCAACTTATCATCCTGAAAATGTAATTAAAATGTTTATACTGTTTATGAAAAATTATAGTCACTATGATTGGTTTATGATAATAGATGATGATAGTTATTTATTTATAGATAAATTAATGAAATATTTAGAATTTCAAGATAAAGATGATACTTTAATGATAGGTGATTTTTTAAATTGGCCTACGTTTATTAAAAGTTATGATTTAACTTATAATTTTTGGGTTGGAGGTGGTCCTGGTATTGTATTTACAAAAAAATGTATTGAAACTTTTTTAAAATTGATAAATGAATATAAGGGACAATATAATAATCATGATGTATGGTTACATAATATATTTTTATCTAGTAACAAAAAAACAATTAAAAGAATACATTGTTGTGGTTTTCATCAATATAATAATTTTAACCAAGAAGAATTAAAATCTTTATCTAAAAATTTATTAATATCTATTCATCTAAATCACAATATGGATTCAATCTACAAATTTCATGATTTAAATAATAATTAGGAAATACAAAAAACATCCCTATAATCACAGACAAATTACCCAAATAAAATCAAATTTAAACTGTTACGTGAATTCACTAACCAAGTTTCATTATCGAATTAAGTTTTTAAATATATATATCTAATAATTTTACTTAGAAAAGTAAAATTATTAGATATTATAATGAATTATAAATCACAAATAGGACAAGATAAATTTATTTGCGAACATATTTATTCTAATAAAAAAAAAGGATTTTTTATTGAATTAGGTGCCGCCGATGGAATAAATCTTTCAAATACTTATTATATGGAAAAGGAATTGGATTGGGATGGTATTTGTATTGAACCTGCACCAAAATTTAAAGATGCTTTAATTAAAAATAGAAGTTGTAAAAAATATTTTTGTCCTGTTTTTTCATCTTCTGGAAAAGATGTAGAATTTTCGATTGTTGATTGTGGCGAATTATCTGGAATTTCTAATTATTTGGGAAATATTGGTAATTATAAACTCGAAGACAAAGTTACACTTAAAACAAAGACATTAACTGAAATTTTAGATGAAATTAATGCTCCAATATACATTGATTATTTATCTTTAGATACAGAAGGAACTGAACTTGAAATTTTAAAAGGTTTAGATTTTTCAAAATATGTAATAGGTTATATTTCTATTGAACATAACTATAAACCTTTAAGAAGTGAAATTAGAGATTATTTATTTAAAAAAGGTTATATTTTCTCAAGATGGAATAGATTCGATGATGAATATATGCATAATTTATTGGCCAATTCCTTTGCATGGTCTAATTTAGAAAAGGATATTACACCACCAATAGAACTAGTAAATAAATATTTAAACAATTAAATTGAAAATTAAATTTTAAATACAATATTAATACGCTACTATTAATACTTTCATTATAATACAGAGTAATAATATCAAATATATATTTATGATATTATTAATTATGGATTACAAAGTCAATTAGAATGGTTTTTTAAAAATATACAAGGTTATGATTTATTTCCCTAATCAATTTCTTCAATCTTAGGTTCGTTTTCTGGTTCTTCGGGTGTAGGAGGCATACCACCTGGCATACTAGCCATACATTCAGGCATACTAGCCATACCTTCAGGCATACTAGCCATACCTTCAGGCATACTAGCCATACCTTCAGGCATATTTTGTGACATCATCTTTTCATAAATCGGTTTTACTAACTCTTCTAATTCCTTGTTTTTCTCTTCATATTCACCTTCCTCACTATGTTCTTCATACATCCACGTCTTTAATTCTTCTAATTTCTTATTAATTACTTCTTTATCATCATCAGGTACCTTGATTTTTTCATCGTTAATCATACCTTCGACTGAAAATAACTGGTTTTCCAACTTATTTTTAGCCTCCAATACTTTCAATACCTTCGCGTCTTCATCCTTAAATTTATCAGCATCTGCAACCATCTTCTCAATATCTTCCTGGCTCAATCGTCCTTTATCATTGGTAATTGTAATCTTCTCCTCCTTACCAGTAGATTTCTCAACAGCACCTACATTGAGAATACCATCTGCATCAACATCAAATGTAACATCAATCTGTGGTTGTCCACGAGGCATTGGTGGAATACCCTCCAAAGTAAATGTTCCTAACGAATTACAATCTTTTGTCTTCGCGCGCTCACCTTCATATACTTGAATCAATACACCAGGCTGATTATCTGCATAAGTGGAAAATGTTTGGCTTTTCTTTATTGGAATAGAAGCATTACGTTTAATAAGCGGGGTCATGATTCCACCCGCTGTTTCAAGACCAAGAGAAAGTGGAGCTACATCCAATAACAATACATCTTGTAGGGCCTCTGATTTATTATTTCCACTAAGAATAGCAGCCTGGACTGTTGCACCATATGCAACGGCTTCATCAGGATTAATAGACTTACATAATTCCTTACCACCGAAGAAATCACTAATCATCGTCTGAATTTTAGGAATACGTGTCGAACCACCCACAAGGACAATCTCATCAACTTGCCCCTTTGATATTTTAGAATCTTGTAATACCTTTTCAACCGGCTGCATACATTTCTTAAAATAGTCCATATTCATATCTTCAAAACGTGCACGGGTAATCGTAGTATTAAAATCAACACCGTCAAACAATGAATCAATTTCGATATGTGCTTGTGTAGAAGAAGAAAGAGTTCGCTTCGCACGCTCGCAAGCAGTTCGCAGCCTTCTCATTGAACGCTCATTAGTAGTAATATCTTTCTTTGATTTACGCTTAAATTCGGTAGCCAAATACGTAACCATTCGATTGTCGAAATCTTCACCACCTAAATGAGTATCACCCGCTGTTGCCTTGACCTCAAATATTCCTTCCTCAATAGTTAAAAGAGATACGTCAAAAGTTCCTCCGCCTAAATCAAAAATCAATACATTTTTCTCGTCTTCATCTTTCTTATCTAAACCATACGCAATAGCTGCTGCTGTAGGCTCATTAATAATACGCAATACATTTATTCCAGCAATTGCACCTGCATCCTTAGTAGCCTGACGCTGTGAATCATTAAAATAAGCAGGAACAGTAATAACTGCATTCTTAACATCCTTACCCAGATAAGCCTCTGCAATTTCTTTCATTTTAATTAACACCATTGAAGAAATCTCTTCTGGTGTAAACTCTTTCAACTCCTTTTTATATTCAACTTTAATAAGCGGCTTATCATTAGAATCCGGTTCTACTTTAAACGGCCAATGCTTCATATCAGATTTAACCGTTTCATCCGAAACCTTGCGACCTATTAAACGTTTTGCATCGAAAACTGTATTATATGGATTAGTAGATACTTGGTTCTTTGCCGAATCACCAATTAAACGTTCTGTATCATTAAAAGCAACATATGATGGTGTTGTTCTATTTCCTTGATCATTCGCAATAATCTCCACTCTGTCATTTTGCCATATTCCCACACAAGAATACGTAGTTCCTAAGTCAATTCCAACCGATTCTCCTTCTACACTCATAATACAATATAACTGGGTTATTCTTTTATATTATTTATGTAATATATGTTTGCCGAGTACGATTATTCTTTGTATGAAACAAAATCCATTGTTAAGATTAAAATAAATAAAAAAATAGAAAATAACAAAGATTTTGATGCTTTCTTAAATAAATGGCTGGAATTATATGAACGAAAAAAAGATTTCATTTTTATATTTGATACAAGCGATGTCGGATATATGCCTATTAAATATAGTATTTATATGTCACTATTTATTAAAAAATTAAAAAGGAGTCAGTATCACTATCTTCAAAAAAGTATTATTTTTGTAAAAAGTAACACAGTGAAGCGAATGTTGGATTTTATTTTCATGTTACAGCCCCCGGTTGCACCAGTGTACATAATTAATAATCTAGACCACATTCCATACATACTAGAAAATAATATTGACAATATTAAAAAAGAAATAATTACTATTATGCCAAGTAAGAGTTTATTCAAATTTATATAATCTAATAATATTTTATAATGTATTATCCATTAAAATTACGAAAATTTACAAATAAAAATATTAATAAAATAGACATTGATGAAGTTTTAATTGAAAATTTAATGAAAAAAAATATACTCGAATGTCCATATAACACTTTCCCTTATATATTTGATAATAATTCAAAACAGAGTCAAAAAAAATATAAATCTGGAAACTGTGTTGCTATGTCTATAAATTTACAAAATATGCTCAAAGATAACGGTATTAAATCATATTTAATACCAGCAACCATCCCAAAAATGTATTATTCACACGATTTTTTAGATATAAGTCATGTAGCAGTAATTATATTTAAAAATCAAAATGAAGCATATGTCATTGATCCTGCTTTTTATTTTTTAAATCCTATGAAAATTAATGTAAACAATGATAATGTAAATATTATTAAGTGGAAAAATATATATCAGGGTATAGAAGAAGATTTAAAATATAAACTAAATTATTCCGATACAAAAAACATATACAATGAATATCAAGATATTCCAGAAGACACATATTCTGTAGAAACTTACGAAAATGACGACGATAAATGGATGTATTTTTTAATCGAAGTTCAAAATCCAGACAAAGCTATTAGCTCTTTTAATTTAACTAGTAAAAAATACCCCTTTTTAGCGGAATTGGATACAAATTTCAATCTAAAATTATATATTAAATTTATTGATAAAGACAATCTTTTTATTAAATACAATGGTGATAAAATATATACAGGACACGTTGATAATATCCCAGATGAAATAATACAATTAATTCATGGCGACATGATTAATATGTTAGGCAGTAATTATAATACTTTTTTAAGACTACCCGACAACGTTGATGACAAAATATATAACTTAGATGACAGACTTATTAAAAAAACTATTAAAAAAAAGAAAAAGGTTAACTTTAATAAAACTGTTAAACATATATAAATATTAATATTACTATAATTACATCATATGATTGATCTAATTATACATTTCACCTTCATAGCAATTACAATATTATTTTGCATAAAAATATTATCTCCGTCACATATTATAACTAACTTATTTAATTAAACTATGGTAATAGTAACAGTTTGTTTATCTCTATTTTTTTTAAATTTTGATTATCTTTTTTTTCGAATACTTGTTTTTTTAGGTTTATAACGGGTAGTGTTTGTTTATTTATACTATTATTACCTTTTACATGTGGTAGTATTTGTATTATTTGTTTATAAATAGTTATAAAGTGTCGCATATATATATATATCTACTAATTATATTTTTTATATTTTTTTATTTTAATATTTTGTGCTTGTAAATAATATAATAGTATTTTTGGTGTTATAGAAAGCATACTCATATACGTATGATAACTATAATTAATTAATAGAGATTTTGTGTCATATTCTATACTATACCACCAATAACTTGGAATATAGATTATTTGGTTCTTTTTTAAATTTACCTCTAAAAACTTTATTTTATCTATTTTTTCATTAACATCCCATACATCTATATCTGTCCTAAACTCATAATTATCATAATCGTTAATTTGGTTTAGATATTTACTACTATTAGGTGGGCTTAATTTAATTTTCACATTTCCATCTAATACATAAATAAAATTTCTATAATATAAGTTATAGCGAAACGGGGTTCTTGTATTCTTAGAACCACTTAATAAATCATAGCTATTATTTAACATAAAATACGGTCTCAGTAACAAATCATTATATTTTAAATATTTAATCATTCCCGTTTCAGATATAAAATCTTCATTATTTTCCGTAATATATTTACCTTCTGTATCATTCTCAAATACAGTAAATAAGTCTTTCACTTTATATGGAATATACATCTCTTGTTCTGTATTGTTATTCTTAACATTTCTAACATTCAAGTCAAATGATGAATATTTCGTCATAATTTGCTCGTTATTTATATCTTCACTAAGATTACTATTATAATAAAAAATTACTGGTTGTCTATAATTACATATTTCTTCCAATTCATTCTTCGTTGGTTCATTAATTTCATACACTTCTAAATCATTGCTTTTTTTAAGATGATAAATAATATGCAAATAAAAAAATAAAACTACAATAAATATTAATATTATTAATAGGTTTTTCATTAATATCTTATTTAAATACTATTATTTGATTGATTATACTTATTCGTCAAATTTTGGAGCTAAATAGAATGCCACATAACTATCCTCGTCCAACGAATATCTCGCCTCCATTGGTCTATTTTCGCCATATTTCATAATACACGTTTCATTAAGTTTTCCAAATAAACACATCATGCTAATATGTTTCATATTATATGACTGTTTAAGTTGAAAATCTTCATCGATTGCATATTCTATAAAATCATCCAGGTTAATATTAACTTTCATTGTGCCATCACTCCCATTAGATAAGAACAACACTTGTGTTTCTGTGAATTCCAATTGAAGTGTATCGTTAAATATATTTAATTGATTGATCAAATTACAATAATCTTTGCTAGACATAGTAACATCTACATTTGATTCTTCGCTATCAATATCCAATAATTGACTTTCAATATCCATCAAAGGTATTTCAAAATATTTATCCAATACATTTTTCCCATCTTTAAAAGCCACATTTAAATAGTCCTGGTTATCGTCTACATGAATTTCCATTTCTTGCGAATCAACATAAATACTTAATATCTTTTGAATAATCATTGTATTTATGCCTATGAGTATATTTTCAGATTCTAAATCATATTCGTAATTATCAAACCACTTACTATTTAGTTTTGATTCAAAGCAACCACACTGACTTTCATCCATACCCTGCATATAAATCCCTTCTTTGTTAATGTGTAAATTTACATGGTCTGAAAATGCTTTCAGGTTTTGAAACAATACATTAAATTTAGTAATCTTGTCTTTTGATGTCAATACGAACTTCATTGTTATTAATTATAATATTACTTTTAATATTATAATCAATTTTATTTATTATATATTCATTAATTATATATTCATTAATTATATATTCATTAATTATATATTCATCAATTATGATTTTGCGTTTCCGTCTTGTCTGCAATATCGGTTTCTAGCTCTTCATCTGGTTCATTCACATTGTCAAATTTTTTCTTCATTTCTAACATTTCTAAACTTACATTTACAGAATGTGATTGAACGTTCAATATTATTTTTCTTAATTCATCCACCTCATTTTTATAATCGTCTATTTGTTGAAGTAATTTATTTTCATTACCAACGGATGTTTTGTTTGTAAATTGTTTTTCTATATTTTCCAACCTATCAATTAGATTTTCTTCGGATTCTTCACCCTCGACCGATTCTTCAATATTCAACATTTTATTTATTTTATCCTGTCGTTCATACAATACGTCTAATTTCATATGGTGTTGGTTTAATACTTGTAATGGATTAATTTGTTGTCCTCTTTGTCTGGTTGTTGTCGTTGTATTAGTCTTACTAGTTGGTGGTGGTTTTTCATCGGTTGAAACCGCTCGTCGTCTTTTAGCTGCCGATAATGCCGCGCTTCCACTCATTATAATTTACTATTATAATCTCTTTATTAGTTATTTTCGCATATCCATTAATAATGATTCATGATGTTTATAGTCGATAAGTTCTATATCTTCAATGCTGTAATCATTAATATTATCGTGTTTATTCAATATTTTTATTTTGGGAAACACATGTGGTTGTCGCCTTATTTGTAATTTCAATGTTTCAATATGATCGTCGTAAATATGTGCATTTCCTAAATGATAATTAAATTCACAAGCATTTAAATCACAATGTTTAGCCAGTATATGTGTCAACATACTGTAAGATGCAATATTAAATGGAACTCCTAACCCTACATCGCCGCTACGTTGATACAAACTACAAGATAACTTGTCTCCTGATAATACATTAAACTGTACTAATACATGACACGGTGGAAGTGCCATCTCGTGTAATTGACAAGGGTTCCATGCACTCATAATTAGACGTCTTGAATATTTTTTTTTATTATCTTTCAAATCCTTAATTATATTTGTTAATTGGTCTATACCCTCCCCAGTATAATCTTGTTTACAATCACTATATTTAGCATTAAAAAACCTCCACTGATGTCCATATACTGGACCTAAATCATTTTCACCACGTTCGGTCATTCCAACACTATCTAAATATTCTCTACTAGCATTACCGTTCCAAATTTTAACATTTTGTTTCTGAAGAATTTCATTATCGGTAGAACCATTTATAAACCATACTAACTCCTTTAAACAGGTTTTCCATGCAACCTTTTTTGTTGTTAGTAATGGTATATTGTTGTTTTCTAAACTAAAATTCATTGAACTACCAAATACTGCGAGTGTTTTTCCATTTCTTCCTTCAACAATTTCCCCCTCATTTAATATATCATCAATTAAATTCAAATATTGGTTCTCTTCGTGATGCATTATATCATTTTCGAATTTACGTTTTTTTAATGTATTTAATGCATTTTTTAACATATAATATAACGATTAACATTTTTTTAATTTCTTTTTATAAAACATAATGGATAAACTTTCTGAATCAGTTAAAGATACTCCGAGAGAAACAATGAGTTTTATTAACTACGTATTTAATTTCGAAGATGATAACAAAAACGAAATGTTAAATATGTTTCAATATGCTATATTATCTCTCATTCCTGTATTATTAATATTAAAGGCAGTTAAACATTTAATACCAGAAGAAGATGAAAGCAAGGGTAATTTAGAAATATTATTAGAAACAACTGGACAGTTAATTCTAATTTTAGGATTAATATGGTTTTCTGATAAAGCAATAAGATTTATTCCTACTTACAGTGGCAATGATTATCATAAATTCTATCCTACTAATTATCTACTCCCATTCATATTAATTTTAGCTACAATGCAAACTAAATTTGGTAGCAAACTAAACATTTTGTTAGATAGATCATTGGAATTATGGAATGGCAAACCGACTGAACCACCCTCTCAAAACGTAAAGGTTTCTCAACCTACTGTAAATCAACACCAAGTTAGTCAATCTGATTATTTAGATAATTCCAATATACTTCCGTCGAATCGCAACTTAACCGCTATGCCTCAACAACCAACACAAGAAGTAAATTTCAATAATATGTATGCTGACACTCAAAATCCTCTAGAAAATGCTAATATACCAACTGAACCAATGGCAGCTAATATGACAGGTGGTGCATTTTCAAATTGGTAAACTATTTTAATGTTAAATAATTTAAATATTTATTATTAAAGAGTAAATAATGATAAAATCTATTTTTATACCAATTATGTCAATATTAACATTAGTATATAGTGAACATTTTGTTTATAAAAAACAAGTTGATACCATACAAGAAATTACATACACATATATTCCAGCCAAATCCTATATTTGTATCTGTACTCCATCTTATTTAGTTACAGAAATTAAAAATATAACGGATTGGGATGGAGAATGTAGTAATAATCAAATATGCTATTGGAATAATAATGAAGTAATAGTTAAGTCGTGGTATCATCCATATTTATTTTAAATGTATAATAATATGAATAAATTATTATTTTTATTTATATTAATTAATATCCATATAGCAATTTCTATTAAACCTACGTTTTCAACAATAGAACAGTTTAACCATAGATACCACAATCACAAAATAATTTCTATATCTCCTGGCGGAGTGGGTGGTTATTATCTATTGGGAATAATAACATATATAAAGGAAAATTATTATACGGAGAACTTTTGCTTATTAGGTGCATCGGCTGGTGCTTGGAATTGTTTACCCATGTCATACAATAAAAATATTAATACAATAACAAACGATTTATTGTTACCGTATGACTTAGCCAATGAATGTAGTATAGACGATTACTTATCTAATTATGATATACCAGATGATAATGTTAATTCTATATACAACCTACAATGTAATATTAAATCTATGTTAATAAATAACTATAAAAATGAAGATTTTAACTTAAATCAAATAAATATTGCAACTACAATATTTACAAAAAAAGGTTTCGAACAAATAATTATTAGTGATTTAAAAAGCTTAAATCGAACAATAGATTGCTGTTTTGCTAGTTCACATATTCCGTTTGTAACTGGAAAATGTTTATTAAAATTAGACGATGTTTATTTTTTCGACGGAGGTTTTAAGGAATTTCCACATAATTCAATTGATACACATTTTGATATTTGTCTTGAAATGTGGGGTTTTAAATTTAACGATTGTTTAAACGTTGAAAAATATAAAAAAAATGGTAAGCTACTATTATATAAAAAGGGATACCGTGATAGTATGGAAAACAAAGACACGCTAAATAAATATTTTAAACAAATTTAATCAAGTATGTTACGATCATTTTCTATTTTTTCAATATAATTGTAACTATATTTAAAAGTCAGAATTACACACAATATAAGAGACATTATAATAGAGATAATAATATTAAGGTCGTTCATTTTACTATTATTTACAACAACATTTTTATTTCAATTTTTTTATATAATATACACTACTTATCAATAACTGTTTCTTTTGCTATGCATTTAATTATTTTATTTTCATTTGTTTCCAACGAAACATCCGACATAACAGATTTAACTATTTTCAAATATTCGTCTTTGCCTCGTTCACTCTTTGACCAATGAGGATTCTTAGTTTCCCAATTAATAATTGCTTGACGTTGTTTAATTGCGACCTCACTAATAGCTTCTTTTAATTTACTTTTGTTAATATCCCTCTCCCACTCGTTGTTATCTTTAATATACAATGTCTCTCTTTTTATGTCTGTACAATGAATGGGTCTTTTATATGTGTCCAACTGTTTTAATCCATTTACAAATACGGAACTAACACCTTCTATTAATCCATTACTTGAAGTATATTGTAAATCGTCTAGTTGTATTTGTAATGACTTTATAAAATCTGTCATATTAATAGCATCTCTACAATTTTCATGTAAAAAAACATTAATATTAAATTTGTTGTTATTATTGTTGCCCAATCTAGGTATCATATCTTGAATTATTTTATTTTGTTGTTGTAGTTGTTCAAATAATTCATCCTTCATTTTTTCATTCTTGTTAAAATCTAATAACATTTTATGCATCAAATTATTAACATCATCGTTTTCAGTTTTAACATCTACTATTTCATTACTATTATCGTCCGCATATTTTTCAACACAATTTTTATTATGTCGCCACAACCCAGACCTTTGCTTATATGCTTTGCCACAATTTACACATTTAAATTCTCCGTCAGAGTTATGGTGCGTTGCCGATGGTTGCCGATTGTGTTTCAGTGTGGAACAGTGTTGGTTCCACAAGTATTTAGTAGAGCATTTATAGTCACATTTTTTACAGTAAAATATTTTCGCATATTTTCGCATATTTTTTGTTGCTAAAATGTGCATATATAGGCAACGGAAAATATGTTTAGGTTTTTTATCAAAAATTACATTTGGTAACAAACTTAGAATTAAATATTTAGTGCTTACCAATTCCAGTGTTGTAAAACGTGCCGATTTTTTTCAACTTTTTTTAATGTATTTTCCGAAAATGGACATTTATAAATGTCCAATTTCGGAAAATACTTTTGAAAATTAAAAAAAAAATCGGCACACATTACAATTAATATATATATATTAATTTATATATTAATAGAAAATATATCTATGTATACATGGTTTCTGGTGACAATAGAACTAATTTATTTCATATTAGCATTCTATATAGGTGTAAATGATCTAGAAACATCGTATGGGATATTAATCGAATCAATAGACGAGTATTTTTTAAAAGGTAAAGAAATTGATATTTCCATTTATAAAAATGTGACATAGCGTTTCAAAATTAGACCAGTTGTTTATGAAACATTTGTTGAAATAAATATAAATACTACTATTAATAGTATTGATGGCAAATGAACTAAATATGAATTTATTGATGAAATCATTAGAAAATGAAGACAATGATTGTTTAATGGATTTAGATACCAAAACTATACAAAAAATTAAAAATGATATGCTACAAAAATTAAGCTTACCAAAAGATAAATTAAAATCTATACATAAATCATTAAAACAATATAGGTTTATAGATGAAATTCCAGATATAAAATACGGCGCTTATGTTAGGTGGATTAATTTGAATAATCCATACAATTTAAAATTAACAAATGGAGGATTAGTGTGTGATATTAAAATTTGTAATGACAATGTTATTATTGTTTGTAAGAATGGGTTCAATCGATTTTTTCAGTTAAAATTAAACGAATGTCTTGTATTTCAAAAAATAACAGACCAAGAAAAAGTTTTATTATCAGCGCTTGATTATTTAAATGGGTAAAATCATCTTTTTTTACGAGTTTTTGATTTTTTATATTTTGCTAAATTTTTACTGGTTCCTTTTTTTGGTACAAATTTAGCTTTACCTTTACAGCGAAACCCATAATTTATGATATTTTTATTTAACAGAACGGTCTTTCTGCACAACGCAATAGCATTTTGTTCATTTTTAACAAATGGATCTACCTTTTTAATACATCTGCACAATTTATTAGCTAATATATTTTCCGCTCTTTCTTTAATTTGTCTCTTGTTCATATTTGACACGTCAATTTTATAAAAACTTATTATATCTAAATAATCTTTATTTGTTAGATTCATAACAACAATATATATATTGTTAGTTTATAATAATTAATAATATATATATTAAATATGTCTATTATTAATCCCAATAATATTGTTGTTTTTGATTTAGATGAAACATTGGGATACTTTTACGAATTAAGTATATTTTGGAATATGTTAAATGATTATTTTAAAACATATTTATCCGAAGAAGATTTTATTAAAGTATTAGAACTATATCCAGAATTTTTAAGACCAAATATAATAGATATTTTGAAATATGTAATTAGAAAGAAAAAAAATAAAAAATGTAGTAAGATAATGATATACACTAATAATCAGGGAGAGAAAAAATGGACACAAATGATTTGCAAATTTTTTGATAAAAAATTAAAAACTAAGACTTTTGATCAAATTATT
>Ga0257106_1000953_pt1 | contig 15351 bp, 8 predicted proteins | sample LP_taG_3_FD_190177 | JGI IMG/M metagenome (GOLD analysis project Ga0257106, IMG submission 190177) | Marine microbial communities from Northeast Subartic Pacific Ocean, Canada - LP_J_2011_P26_10m | ecosystem: Environmental > Aquatic > Marine > Oceanic | place: Canada: Northeast Subartic Pacific...
GTCGGGCGCTCGCGTTCGTGGCGCGCAGCACGAGACAGACGGCGAGGCTCGGGCTGCGGAGGGGCAAGTCGGCTGCACGATGTCGACGATGTCGTGCGGCAGCCCGGCTCGAGCCCGGCCGCGGCGCGTCGCCATGGTGGGCTTGAGCAACAGCCAGTTTAGGAAATTGAAGGAAGCTGTCCATGCGCTACACTACCATCATGTCGACAGGACCAAAACCGATCGGAGATCGCGCAAAACGAACGCGGCTCTTTTCCAGACCCTTTTGGACGGCGTGCAAGTAGGGCTGGCGGTTGCAGCGTTCAACGCGGCTGAAGTCTGCTACAACGGCGTCCCCGGCGTCGACGAGGACCTCGCCAAGGCAATGGACCTCTATGTCCGCGCCTTCGAGACAGCAACCGCCAGCGAGCAAGACGCGGTCCTACGACAACCTTCGACGCTCACGAACAACGTCCTTAACCTGATCGAGAATGTGATGCTCCCCGCCCTGCCCGAGACCTTGGTCGTCCGTCTTGAAAGCGCGCGCAAGACGAATCCAGTCTACGCAAGCGACAGCGATTTCTGCTGCCAGCTTGACCTTGTGCGCTACAATCTGCGCGCGCGACGCCACTACCTTCTCTCTGAACGCAAGGCGGCGGCGAAACTCTACCAGAAGGCCTCAAAGGTCGCCGTCAAAGATCCATTCCTCCAGGGGTACTGCCTGAAAGCTCGCCGCATAGTGGACATGATGCAGAACACAGAGGACGGGGGAGGCGAGGAGGGCATGAAGAAAATTGACGCCGCGTACGCCATCGATTTTCAAAAGAATGATGCAGCCACCGGGGTTCATCCCGATGCTGCGACCTTCGAGGGCGAGCAGAAGCGCTCCGCCGATTTTTGTTTCCGGCATTATACTGCGTCGTTCAATGGGGAAAACGAAGACCAGGCCATGGAAGCGGTCCGGGAGCTTGCGAAGGAATCGGGCGTGGATGAGGCGAACATCTTGTTCTCCGAGGGGCGGCAGGTCCGTCGGGTCTGCGCCGCGTGCGGGAAGGGATACCTGCAGATCAGCGGGCTCAAGGAGTGCGCCCGCTGCAAGAAAGCCTGCTACTGCGACGCCTCCTGCCAGCGCGCGCACTGGAAGGAGCACAAGAAGCAGTGCCGAGCACCAGCGTAATACTAGCAGGATACTACCCTCGTAGCCCCCCGAAAATAGCTCCCCGCTCGAGAGAGGCTCTTCGAGAGGCTCTTCGAGCACCGCGTGAAAGCAGCAACACGGCTGCATCCTGAAGTCAATGCTTTGTTGGGTTATGGCTTCAGATTTTGAATGCTGCTAGCCGCTCGTATCGTTCATCGACGCGCCCTCCACCCTGCGCGGCCGGCCCTCCTGCTACGAAGCGCGGCACAGATGGGCAAGCGCAAGCGCTACGTCGTGACGCGCGGCCGCCAGACGGGCATCTTCGACACGTGGGAGGACTGCGAGCGCCAAGTCAAGGGCTTCAGCGGCGCGCAGTACAAGAGCTACGCGACGCAGGAGGACGCGGAGCGCGCCTTCGCGGCCGCCGCGCCGGCGCCGAGCGCCGCCGCGGGGCCGGCGAGCGTGCCGCTCGCGGGCTGGAAGCCGCCCGTGCGCCCGGCGCTCGGCGCGCGGTCGACGCTCTTCGCGGCCGTGTCGCGGCCCGCGCCGCGCCCGGCCGCGACCGCGCGGCCCTTCGCGTCGTCCGCGGCGCCCGCGGCGGCGCGCGGCGGCGGCGCGCGCCTCGGCGCGACGCGCGTCGACGCGCCCGCGCCGCGCGCGACGGCGCCGCGCGAGGCCGCCCGGCCCGTGCGCGCGGCCGCGCCGCGGCCGGCCAAGGCCGAGCCGTCCTTCGAGGAGCGGTGGCTCGAGGAGGTCGACGCCGCGCCGCCGCCGCCGCCGCCGCCGCGCGGCGGCGTCGCGCTCACCGCGGAGCAGGCGCGGATCGTCGACGTCGGGCTCCGGGGCGAGAGCCTCTTCCTCACGGGCAACGCGGGCACGGGCAAGACGACGACGATGCACCGCCTCATCCTCGAGCTCCGGCGGCGGCAGCGCGGCGAGGGCCGCGTCTTCGTCACGGCCTCCACCGGCGCCGCGGCGGTCCTCGTCGGGGGCACGACGCTCCACTCCTTCGCGGGCATCGGCCGGGGCGACGGCAGCGCGGAGCAGCTCGCGGCGAAGCTCTCGAAGCCCGCGCGGAAGCGGTGGCGCCAGTGCGCTTCCTTGGTCATCGACGAGATCTCGATGATCGACGGCGCGTTATTGGACAAGATCGACGCCGTCGCGCGGGCCGCGCGGGGCAACGCGAGGCCCTTCGGCGGCGTCCAGGTGTTGGCGTGCGGCGATTTTGCGCAGCTGCCGCCCGTGCGCGTGACGCGCTTCGCCTTCGAGGCGGAGTCGTGGCGCGGCGCCTTCGGCGCTCGCCAGTACTGCCTGTCGGCCGTCTTCCGCCAGCGCGACGCCGGGTTCGTGTCCCTGCTCAACGAGCTTCGCGTGGGCCGCGCGTCGCCGAAGACCGTGCAAACGCTCGAGGCGACGGCGTCGAACGAGCTCAAGGACGGCGACATCGAGCCGACGAAATTGTACGCGACGAACGCGCAGGTCGACCGCCTCAACGCGTCGCGCCTCGACGCGTTGACGGGCGCGCCCGAGACCCTGCGGGCGCGCGACTCGGGCCAGGCGGACCGCTTCGCCCAGTGCCAGTGGCCCGAGGAGCTCGTGCTGAAGCCCCAGGCGCAAATCATGCTGTTGCACAACACGGACGTCGTCTCGGGCCTCTGCAACGGCTCGCGCGGCGTCGTCGTCGGCTTCGAGCGCGACGCCAAGTCGAAGCGGGTCACGGGCGTGCGCTGCCGCTTCGCGCGCGGCGGCGTCCACGTCGTCGAGCGCGAGTCGACGTCCGTCTACGAGGGCGACGCGCAGATCGCGTCGCGGTCCCAGTTTCCCCTCAAGCTCGCGTGGGCCGTCACGATCCACAAGTCCCAGGGCCAGTCCATCGACCTGCTCGAGGTCGACCTGCGGGGCTGCTTCGAGTACGGCCAGGCCTACACGGCGGTGTCGCGCGCGACGTCGTTGGACCGCCTGCGCGTCGTCAACTTCGACGCGAGCGGCGTCAAGGCGCATCCGACCGTGCTCAACTTCCACGCGGCGCTGACGGGCGACCTGACGGCCGTGGCGGCGCCGGAGCCGGATCCCGAGGACGACTTTGTGGACCTCACGGACTCGGCGAAGCCGGCGTCGGGCGGGGACGACTTCGTGGACCTCACCGCCGACGCGCCCGCCGCCGCGAAGCCCGAGCCCGCCACGTCCCACTGGGACTTCGCGTCGGGCAAGCGGCGACCGCCGCCGAAGCAGGCGACGTCGCTGCCCACGGGCGCCGCGGACTGCCTCGCGGGCCGCGTCTTTGTGACGACGGGCGTGCTTCCCTCCCTCGACCGCGACCAGGTTGCCCAGATCGTCAAGGCCTGCGGCGGCCGCGTGACGTCCGCCGTGTCCGGGAAGACGACGCACCTCATCGCCGGCGACGTCCTCGACGACGGCCGGCCGACGCACACGTCGTCCAAGTACGTCAAGGCCCAGAACCTCAACGTCGCCATCATCGACGAGGCCGCGTTCCGCGCGATGCTGGGGTAGCTCCCGAGACTAAATCAATCAGGTTAGGCGGCGTGCCCCGCCGCCTCCGCCGCGGCGACGAGGGGGAGCATGTCCGGGCACTGGTCCGCGGCCTTGTCGATGCTCGCGACGGCGAGGCACGCGTACTTGCGGACGTCCGCGGGCGACGGCAGCGCGAGGTCGAGGACCTTCGGCCGGTCCGCCTCGTGGGGCGGCGGCGCGAAGGCCGCGCGCGCGAAGGCCTTGGCCGTGGTCGGCGGCTCCGCGCAGAGCGCGTCGGCCGCGGCCCAGGTCTTGACGAAGAGGTCGTCGCCGCGCGACGCGTTCCACGGCTGCGGCCGCGACAGGTTGAAGGCCGTCAGCTCCTGGAGCCAGGCGCACTCGAGGTTGTGCACCGACGAGTTGCCGCAGTAGGTCTTCAACGCCGCCGTGACGTTCGCGCAGACCGCGGCCGTCGCGGGCCACGCGCCGCAGACGGCGGGGACGTCGCGGATCGCGTCCTCCGCGGCCTCGAGGCCGAAGCCGCCCTCGAGGCGCTGCAGCAGCGTCGCGTCCGCTTCCGCGCCGCAGTCGCCGGAGTGGCAGTAGAGCTCGGCGACCTGCAGCGCCGCGTCGTAGATGGGCACGGGCGCGCTCGCGTTGCCCCAGCGCGCGGCGATCGCGTAGCCCGCGTCGCACAGCTTCTGGTATTTCGGCCCCTTCTTGCAGACCTTCTCGTCCAGGGCGACCTTGATCGCCGCCTTGACGGCCTTGCACTCCAGGTAGTGCGGCAGGTTCCCCAGGGAGTAGGCGCAGTACTCCGTCCAGTGGCCGCGGTCGTGCAGGGACGCGTTCAGCGCCTTGCAGGCCTTGGCGGCGACGGAGCCCCGGGTGGCGCAGTACGCGCTGACGTTGGCGGCGACGTCCTTGGCGAATCGTTTCGCCGTCGCGCACGTCTGCGCGTGGTGGACGGACGAGTTCGCGCAGTAGCGGCTCGGGTCGTCGTAGAACCGCTCCGCGGCCTCGCACGCCGCGGACCCCCCGCAGAGCTCGGCGGCCGCTTTCGTCGTCGGCGTCCCCAAGGCGCCGCCGGCCGCGCAGAGCGGGTCCGTCGGTCGCGCGCCGCACCAGGCCGCGAGCGCCGCGTCCATGGCCTCGCGCGGCGCGTCGTCGCCGCGCGCCTCCTCGACGAGCGCGACGTCGAGCGGCGGAAGCCCGCGAGACGCCGCCTCCGCGAGCGGCGCGCATCCGGTGACGTTGCGCGCGCCGCAATACGCCGTCGCGGCGGCGATGGACGCCGTGCGCACGCGCCGGCAGTCCGCGTGCTTCTCCCGGCAGACGGCGGTCCAGGCGTAGGGCGCGGCCTCGCTGGCCGCGGCCGCGATGAAATGGCTCACTTCGGCCTGGGGCACGCAGCTCAATTTCTGGAAGTCGTGCTTCTCCACGGGCCAGACGACGCCGAGGGCCAGCGTCGTCCCCGCGAAGGCGAGCGCCGCGACGAAGACGAAGCGCCGGTACGCCGCCGACGACTCGGCGAAGCCGGCGCCGGCGTCGACCGGGGGCGCCTCCTCCTTGCTCTCCTCGAGGAGCGGGTTCACCGTGGCCTCGGCCATCGGGCTCGGGGGGAGTCTTCCCAGACGCTGCGGGACCCTCCCAGACGCGGGGCCCCGATGAGGCAGGTGACGGGGCTGGTGTCGCGGAGGACGGAGTGTGATGCCGATTGGGGCTGCGATATTCTCGATTTTAGCAACAGCTCGTTGAACGCACAGAGCAGTGCACTGCTGGCCTTGCGGCGCAGCCGATGGCGCACCCAATAGATGCGATGCGACCTGAAGCGCAGCCGCCGTGCAGGTAAGAGCGAACAACTTCGCGAATGATCGCGGCGCGGCTCCGCCTCGTCGTCGTCGCGAGCGCCGTCTGCGCCGCGCAGCTTCGCGGCGCGCAGAAGCGACCCGCGCCGCAAAAGACCATCGTCCTCGTCGTCGAGAACCTCGGCGACGCCGCCATCGCCTGCGAGCACCCGGCCGTGCGCATCGGCGCCGGCCGCGCCGCCACGATATCGGCCTTCGCCGTGCCGGCGCGCGTCGCCTGCGGCCACGTCTCCGCGGCCGTCGACGGCGACGGCTACGGCGCCGCGCGCGTCTTCCCCGAGTGGGTCGACGTCGGCGACGCGAACGCGGTGCAGCTGGAGCTGTCGCGCGCGGCGCACAAGTGCGCGTCGAGCCGCGACGCCCACGAGCTCGGCGTCTACGACGACTTCGAGGCCTGCGTCTTCGAGCTCGCCTACGGCGGCCTCGACCGCGAAGCCGCGCCGCGCGCGTGGCGCGACCTCTGGAGCGACGAGGCCTACTGGCGGCTCTGCGAGCGGCGGCGGCCCGCGGCGGCCCTGCGCACCTTCCCGAGCGAGGCGAGCCCGGGCCAGGACGTCGACGTGTTGCGCGAGGCGCCGTTCGTCGCCGCGGCGCGCGGCTTCCTGACCGAGGCGGAGTGCGCCGCCGTCCTATCGACGACCCCCGCCATCGCGAACCTCGGCCGCGCGCACGTCGGCGGCGGCGCGGGCAAGACGTCCTTCAGCGACGCGCGCGAGACGCTGTCGACGAACCTGTACGTGGACTGGGCCGCGGACGGCGCGCCGGCGACGCGCGTCGCCGCGAAGACCGTCGAGCTCGCGTCGGAGCTCCTGGGCGAGACCATCCCCTACGAGGCGCAGGAGCCCATCAACTTCCTCTTCTACCGCGCGGGCTACGAGTACAAGCCCCACAGCGACGGCGCCGGCGGGAAACGCGGGAAGCGCGTCGCGACGACGCTCGTGTACTGCGACGCGCCCGCGAGCGGCGGAAGCACGGTCTTCACGGGGACCAACGGCCTCCGCTTCGCGCCGAAGCGCGGCGACCTGCTCTTCTTCTCCTACGCCAACGGCGCGCGCGACACGACGCACGCCGCGTGCCCCGTCGCGGCGGGCAACAAGTCCACGCTCACGATGTGGCACCGCCTCGGCGTGTCGCCGGACGAGCCCTGGGACCGCTTCGAGAACTGGGGCCGCTTCGACCACCCCCACCTCCACTCGCGCTACCGGGGCAAGCCCTACCGGGAGCGCGTCACCGACGCCGCGGACCTGTAACGGCGCCTAGCTCGCGTTGCTTCGGGGCGGCAGCGAGCCCTCGTGCCTCCGGCCGCACGCCGAGAGCGCCGCGGCGCCTACCTTACGGCCCGCGCGTCGAACTCCGGCGCGTAGTAGCGCCGCGGGTCCACGCTCGCGTGCTCGCGCGGGAAGAGGCCGAAGCAGGCCGAGTCCTCGCCGGGTTCTTGCGCGTCGGCGCGCATGGACTGCGGCTGGTCGGCGACGGTTTCCGCGAGCGGCGTGTCGCCGGCGGCGCCGAAGAACGCCGCGACGGCCGCGCGGAGGTCCACGCGGCTGCCGAGCGTGCCCGCGTGGCCCGCGCCGGGGACGCGGTGCGCGGCCGCGCGGACGCCGCGGCTCGTCAGCGCGGCGACGACGCGCGCGGCCTCGTCGGCGCTCGGGAGCGTCTGGTCGTCGTCGCCGTAGACCACGAGGGTCGGGAGGGACAGGTCGTCGACGTCCACGCGCGCGGCGACGTCGAGCCACTCGCGCAGGCGCCAATCGAGCGTTCCCCGCGGCATGAAGGGGAGCCGCCCGGGGAGCGTCGTCGCGATCCTCCCCTGGTAGGCCTCGCGCCTCGGCGTGTCGATGACGCAGGGCAGGCGCCGCGACGACACGATCTCGACGAGCGCGGGCAGGCCGTGGCGGTCGATGAACAGCGGCAGCAGAGAGAGCAAACCAAATGGGTAGAGCAACGCGGGCAGTTTCGCGACGCGCGGCGCGTCGCGGGCGAGGTTCGACCGGCCGTAGCACGTCGCCGGGTTCACTAATACGACGCCGTCGACGGCCGCGCGGCCCGCGACGGCGACGGCGAGCGCGCCGCCGAAGCTCTCGCCGACGAGCAGCGCCGGCCGGCCGCGGCGCTCCGCGTCCACGTAGGCCGCGCAGGCCGCCGCGAGGTCCTCGAACGTCGACCGGTCGGCCGCGTCGACGGCCGCGCAGCGCACGTCGAAGCCCGCGTCGTGCAGCGCCGGCCACTGCAGGAAGGGCGCCAGCGCGTTGCCGTCGAAGCCCGGCAGGTAGACGAGCAGCGCGGGTCGCGATGCTGATGCAGATGCGTAGCCGTCGTCGATGAGCGGCGCCGAGAAGGACACGGCGCGCAGCGGCGCCGTGCGTCGTGGAGAGGTGCGCGGCGGCAGCAGCGCGCTGCTTTGCAGCGCGAAAAGCGCGAGCAGCAGTGATTGGTGGCCCATCCACGAGCACGGCGCGGCCGCAGCTTTGCCTCGACGCGTCTCTAAACGTAGGCTTTGCCAGTGCTCATGCTATGCTCTGCCACAAGAATCAGCGACGTTGCCACAAAGTCCGACCTCAACAACCCCTCGCTCTTTTTGCGATGCGCGCATTCTAGCCGTCAAAACCACGCCGCGTGCATCGGAATCGATCGAAGAGACGCGCCGAGCAGAGCGCATCACCCAAGGAAGCGATTGGGACGCGCGGCGCACACTAAAACTGCAGCCATGGACGCAGCACCCGCGCCGCGGCGCTGCCCGCGCCTGCGCGCCACGCTGCGCTGGCTCGCGTTCTACGTCGGCGTCTACCTCTGCCTCTACGGCGCCTTCTGGGTCGTCGACGCGCGCTTCCAGCTCGGCGCGGACCAGCAGGCGTCGCTCGACGCGCTGCGCGCGGACCCGGCGGCGTTCGTGTGGTACACGCTCGAGCTGCCCGACAGCGAGCAGTCCAAGTCGCCGCTCGCGCTCGGCGACAGCGACGAGTCCGTCGCCGAGGCTTTGATCCGCCGCTGGCGCGCGCCGCGCCAGAGCGACGACGGCGGCCGGGCCGCGGACGACAGCGACTTCGCGGCGCTCTTCATGCTCGCGTACGGCGCGTGGACGTCGAGCCTCGACGCCGCGGCCGCGGGGCGGCTGCTCAAGCGCCACTGCGGCGCGCGCGAGTTCGAGGACATCGTCGCGAAGCGGTCGGACCCGGCGGCCTGCGGCGGCGCGGCGCCCGCGGAGCCCGGCGCGTGCCGCGGCGGCTACTACGCCGACGACGCGGGGCTCGCGAGGACGTGCCCCGACGGCACGTTCTGCCCGAACGGCCAGACGTGCTTCGTGCTCTGCGCGCGCGGCGCCATGTGCAACGCGTCGCGGCCGCTCTCCGGCGTCGTCGCGAGCGCGCGGGACCCGGGCCGCGACGACCCGGCGCTCTGCGGCTACCCGCGGGGCGCCGCGGCGACGGAGCCGCGGTCGCCGGAGACGGGCAAGTGCCCCGGCGCGGCGCACCTGACGCTGTGCCCGACGGGCTACTACTGCCGCACGCCCGTCGAGATCGAGCGGTGCCCGCCGCGCCACTTCTGCGCGTTGGGAAGCGACCGGCCGACGAAGTGCCCGTGGTTCGGCGACTGCCGCAGAGGCGGCCTCGACCGGCCGCGGTACCGGCGCTGGTTCAGCGCCTTTTTGTGGGCCGCGGGGATCCTATTGACCGCGGGCTACTACGTGGCGAGTTTGGCGAGGGAGCGCATGCTGCGGCGATTGGACGAAGCGCTCGCGGACCTCATCGAGCTCGCGCGGCCGTTCGCGCCGCGGCGGTCGGACCACCGCGCGTCGCCGCTGGGCGCCTTCGACGAGGAGGCGCTGCCGAGGGCGGCGCCGGTGGTGGACGTCGAGTTCGCGGACGTCACGGTCGTGTTGCCCGGCGGCCGCGTCGCCGTCGACGGCGCGACCGGCGCGTTCCGCGCGGGCCGCGTCACGGCGATCCTGGGGCCGTCGGGCGCGGGCAAGTCGACGCTCCTCGACCTCGTCGTGGGCCGCGTGCCCGCGGCCGGCGCGGCCGTGGCCGGCGGCGTCGCCCTGAACGGCCTGGCGCCGCGCGACGTGTCGCCCGCGCTCGTCGGCGCCGTGCCCCAGGACGAGCACTCGCTCCTGGGCTGGCTCACGGTGCGCGAGCTCGTGCGCTTCTACGCGGCGATCCGCGAGCGCCGCGAGCGCGTGCCCGCGGGCGAGTCGCGCGCCGCGGCCGCGCGGCGCCGCGAGCGGCGCGTCGCGCTCGTGCTCCGGGAGCTCGGCCTCTACGGCGAGCGCGACGCCTACGTCGGCGTCGCCGGCGACGCGCGGCGCCGGGGCCTGAGCGGCGGCCAGCGGAAGCGCGCGTCCGTCGCCGTGGAGCTCGTCGCGGACCCGTCCGTGCTCGTCCTCGACGAGCCGACGTCGGGCTTGGACGCGTCGACGGCCGACGCGGTGCTGCTGGCGCTGAAGAACGCGGCGGCGCGGGGCGTCTGCGTCGCCGCCGTGCTCCACCAGCCCAGCGCGCGCATGTGGCGCTCGGTCGACGACGCGATCATCTTCGCGGCCGCGGGGCGCGTCGCGTACGTCGGCGCGGCGGCCGCGGCGGCGGGCGCGTTCGAGGGCGCCTGCGGCGCCTTCTGCGTCCGCGACCCCGGCGACGCGCCGCCGGACTACGTGCTCGAGTGCGTCTGCCACGGCGGCTTCGGCGGCGCGGCCGCGGCCCTGGGACGCGCGGCGACGCCGCGGCCGGCGACGGCGGAGGCGACGGCCGCGGCGCTCGCGGCGGCGTCGCGGTCCGTCGAAGCCCCGGGCGCCCGGGACCAGTTCCTGCTCCACGTGCCCCGCGCGGTGCTCGCGCTCACGCGGGCGCCGTCGGAGTTCGTCTTCGAGGTCTCCGTGCAGCTCGCCGCGGGCGCCTTCCTGGGAGCGTTGTACCCGCACTTCGAGTTCGGCGACTCGCAGCAGGTGGCCTTCATCCTCCAGCTGAGCCTCGGCGGCACCATCGCCCTGTCGAGCGCGCGGACCTTCGGGACGACGCGCCAGGCGCTCTGGCGGGAGCTCGCGCCGAACCTGGGCGGCATGGGGCTGGGGGCCACGCCGATGTTCGCGGCGACGTGCCTCGTGGAGCTGCCGCGCCTCGCGCTGCTGACGCTGGCCTTCCTGTCGACGTGGTTCCCGACGGCGAGCCCGCGCTGCGCCTTCGCGCGCTACTTCGCGCCCTGCTTCGGCGCGGCCCTCGCGGCGAGCGGCGCCGCGCACGTCGCGAACGGGGCGGCAAAAGAGAGCGAAATTCCCAACTTCAAAGGCTCCGATCTCGGCCGTTCTCTACTCGTTTCGGCTGATTTTTGGACGAACGATCATCTCTCGGAACGGTTTCGAAGCTTGGATGTTTGTTCCGGAACGCGCGCGCGCGAAACACTCACGTTGAAGCGACGTTGAATCTCTCTTTTCCCGCCCAGGTCGCGAACGTCGCGCAGGAGCCCAAGTCGGCGCAGCTGTCGAGCGTGAGCTTCCTGGTCGTCGCGGCCATGTTCAGCGGCGTCGCGCCGCGTTTAGGCGAGCTGAGGAAGCTCGGGCCCGCCGCGCGGCCCGTCGTCTGGGGCTCGTACGCGCGTTGGTTGGTGGAGGCGCTCTACGCGGCGGAGATCTCGGCGCTGTCGACGGCCTGGCGCATGCCCCCGGCCTTCTACAACCGGCCCCGCGCCGAGAGCGCGCTCATGGGGCTGCTGCTCTACGACTACGTCGCCAAGTCCGCGGCGCTCAACTGCGCCGTGTTGGTGCTGCTCGGCGTCCTCTTCCGCCTCGTCGCGCTGCTGGCGCTCAAGTGCGCGAACCGGGACCGCATGGGGCTCCGGTCGCCGCACCACGCGCTCCTCGACGCCTACGCCGCGGCGCGGGGGGGGCTGCGGCGCTGCCGGGGCGCCAAGGGGCCGAGCGGCGCCGCCGCGGTCCAGCTCGGCGACGTCGCGCGGCCGACGGCGCGCCGGCCGGGCGAGGCCTCGTCCCTGTTGGGGGAGGCGCGCCTGAACCGGGTCGTGTAACTTCGGGGTCTTTTCGGGGGTGCGATGCCTGGGGTGCCTGCAGGTGAGGACGAGTCGTCGAGTCGCGTGGGTGGTGCCAGCAACGATTTTGTGGACAATCGCCATCTCGCCCGCGAGCGCTGACGCGGGGCCCCACGGCGCGCTGACGCTAAGCCCGAGTTGCTCCCGCCGTAAATCGTGGAGGACACCGCACCCGATGCGTCGTTCGACACTCCGCACCCGAGGTTATCGCGCCGCAGTCGATGACGCCTCGACAAAGTACGAGGCGGCTGTGCAGGATGCCATCGCCGAGACGGCGGCCCCGGAGGCGGCGCGGTGCTACATCTGCTTGGACGGCGGCGATTTGATACGGAACTGCGCGTGTCGCGGTCCGGACCAGGGCTTCGCGCACGCCGGATGCCTCGTGCGGATGGCCGAGTCGCACCTCGACGAGAACGCGTACGTCAACAATCCGTCCAAGTACTTCCAGGCGCTGAATTATTGTGGCCTGTGTCGGCACTCCTTTGAGGGAAAGGTGTATCTTGCCCTGTGCCGCGCCGCATGGCAGCGCTTCGTGGTCCATCCAGCCGACGATGTGTGGCGCGCGAACGCGATCACGAAGCTCGGCGTCGCGCTTCACAACATGGGCCGGATCGACGAGGCCGAACGGCTCTTTGCACAGAGCTTGGAGATCACTCGGCGTGTCTACGGACGGGACCATCATATAACGAAAGATGTGGAACGGTTATGCGCTTGCTCGATTCATGCGAACGCTCGGGGCGACGTGACGAAACTGAAGAAGGCGCTCGACATCTTTACTCGCCTCCATGCGTGGCACACCAATCACGTTGGACCAGATGACGGAGATACGCTAAAACTCGCCAAGAGTATTGGAAGTGTGAAACGCGACATGGGCATGTTCGCGGAATCGCAAGAGCTGTTTCGCGACCATCGAGATGCCGTGCAACGCGTCTTTGGCGAATCCAGCGAGCGCTGGATCGAGGCACAGCGCCTTTTGGCGTATACATTCTGGATCCAGGGCAAGTATCGCGAATGCTACGCGATCTGCGAGCCCACGCTGGCCACCGCCGAGCGCGTCCTCGGGCCCGACGGCTGGGAGACGACTCGGTTGCGCCATATGTCACGACAAGTTGGTCGCGCTGTCTGGCCGCCTCTATGATCTAACTCAGCCTACACTTGCTATGTGGCGCCTCTAGAACGCGTGGGCCCCTCGAGGTGGATGTCCGCGATTGCCGTTGCGCAGGCCGATGTTGACCTGAAACGCAATATATCTGCGAGATACACAGAAGTCTTTGCAAACACTGAACCTCCGTGAACGCGCTCTCCATGGGAATGGTGGAATAACGTGGTACCATGAGGCATAATTACACGGTCGTGCTGGACGCGGACGACTACGGCGACGACCGCCTCTTCTCGCGGGCCGGGCACCTCGTGCCGGCGTCGCCGTTCGTGCGCTTCGTGGCGACGGTCGCCGTCGCCGGGCTGGGCGTCGCGCTCATCGCCGCGGCGCTCGTCGCGAGCGACTGGTCCGAGCGCCTGCGGTCCGCGGCCCGCGCGCGGGCGCTGCGCCGGGCGGCGGCGCGACGGCCGAGGAAGAAACCCAAGGCCGAAACGAGGGACCCGATTCTCGCCGCGCTGGGCGCCGTCGAGGACGCCGTCGAGGCGCCCGCGGTCCTACGCTATGGCGACGTGCGGGGCGTCGTCGACGCCTTCGGGCGCGACGCCGCGGGGCCGCTCCGCGCGCTCGCCCGCGAGGAGCTCGACGCCTTCGGCCACTACGAGAGCGCGGGCCTGGGCGCGCTCTCCGCGGGTTTGGGCGCGCCCGCGTCGCCGCGGAGCCCGACGAAGATCTCGCCGCTCTGGCAGGGCGGCGAGGCGGCCATGACGAGGGCGGAGCTCGCGCGCGAGCACGCGCCGGGCGGCGTCGTCTTCGCGTCCAAGCATTTCCACGTCGACAAGTACGCGCCCGACGACGAGCGGACCGTGCTCCTGCTGCGGCGCGACGCGGCCAAGCCCTGCGAGGTCTTCGTGAGCTCGCGCGACGACCTCTGCGCCGCGCGGAGCGGCGTCCACTTCGCGGCCATTCGGCGCGAGCCCGTGCGCTTCCGCAAGGGCCAGCACGCCGCGCGCGTCGCCGTCGATCCCGCGGCGACGCGGTCGACGTGGGACGGGCCCGCGTCCTTCTACCTCGTCATCGACGGCTGCGGCCGGAGCACCTTCGACCTCCAGCACTGGACGACGTGCCGCGTGACGATCCTCAGCGACGACGCGTTCCCCCGGGGCCGCGACGAGATCGCGGGCTCGCGCGCCGACGGCTCGTCGCCGTTCCTCTGGCTGCTCCGGGCCTTCTACGAGGCGCTGAGCGACGACCTCGCGGCGGCGGTGCCCGGCGGCTTCCGGCGGCCCCTGGGCGAGGCCTGCGCCGGCGCGTTTCTCGGCGCGATCTTCGCGTGCGGCTTCGCGCCCTTTGCGGTCCGGCGCTGCCTCCTCGCGCTGGCCGACGACGGCGACGGGCCGGCCCAGGCGCGCTTCTACGGCGCCCTGGGCCTCCTGGGCACGGCGCTCCTCGAGCGCTGCTACCGGGCGCCCCGGGGCGAGGGCGCCCTGGAGCGGGCCTTCTCCGTGAAGCTCGCACGGTCGCTCGCCGACGGCGACTACCTGGACGCGCGCGACGCCGACGGCGCGCGGCGGAAGCTCGCGCGGCTCCTCGACGACGTGGAGCCCCTCGTGGCCAACGCCTGGCGGTCCGTCTTCGACCTCGCCCAGGCGCTCGCCTTCGTGGTCGCGGCGCCGCTGTGCTCGGCGGCGCTCGCGCCGACGCAGCCCTACGCGTTCCCCGCGATCTGGGCCGCCGTCGTCGCGCTGGCGGCCGCCGGCCGCGCCTGCGCAAACCGGCCGCGCCTCGCCGCGGTCTACCGGGACCGGCGCGACGACGCGCGGCGCCTCGCGGCGGGCCTCGCGGCGGACCGGCGCCAGGCGTCGACGCTGCGGCTCGGCGACGGCCGCGTCGCCGCGTTCAACGTCGCCTACGGCGCGCGCCTCGCGGCGCGGCGCGACGTCGAGGCGGCGGCGGCGTCGTCGCAGGGCGCCGCGGCCTTCGCCGCCGCCGCGGCGCTCTGGGGGCTCGCGGCCGCGGCGCCGGCGCTGGTCCGCGACACGTCCTTAGCGGCGGACGACGTCGCCGTCTTCGCCTACCTCGCCGCCGTCGTGGGCGCCGCCCTCGTCGCGGCCAACGGGAGCCTCGACCGGCTCCAAGCGGGCCAGGCGCAGGTCGAGGCGCTCGCCTTCGCCGTCGCGCGCGACGACGACGCGGTCGCCGCGCGCGCGGAGCGGCGCCGCGCGTCCTCGGAGCGCGCCGCGTTCTACGAGGCCATGCTCTCCAGCGGCCACCCCGTCCACCTCATATGCGACGCCATCCACCTGAGCGCCTGCACGGGGCTCCGCGTGCCGAAGAAGTGGGGCCGCTTCGACGCGGCGCTCGCGGGCGACGCGGGCCTCAGCCGCTGCGACTTCTCGATCCCACTCGACGGCCGCGTCTTCGGCCTGCCGGCGCCCGAGGGCCACGCGCGGGCGCGGGACACGGCGCTGCTCTGGCTGCTGTCGGGCGCCGTCCGACCGCGCGAGGGGGGCGTGCACCTGCCGCCGGAGGCGTCCGCGGTATTGGTGCCCGAAGAGCCGACGCTCGCCTACGGGCCGCGGCTGCTGGACAATTTACGGGCCGCCTGCGGCGACGCGCTCACGTCGGGCCTCGAGGACGCCCTGGTCTTCGACGTCTGCGAGGCGCTGGGCATGCGGCGGAGTTTGTTAACGGCGGACGCGGCCGCCAGGGCAGCAAAAGAGAGCGAAATTCCCAACTTCAAAGGCTCATATCTCGGCCGT
>Ga0257106_1000954_pt1 | contig 15347 bp, 8 predicted proteins | sample LP_taG_3_FD_190177 | JGI IMG/M metagenome (GOLD analysis project Ga0257106, IMG submission 190177) | Marine microbial communities from Northeast Subartic Pacific Ocean, Canada - LP_J_2011_P26_10m | ecosystem: Environmental > Aquatic > Marine > Oceanic | place: Canada: Northeast Subartic Pacific...
CCGAGCTCGGCACCGGGGCGCTCTCCAGCCTGTCCCCGGTGGGTTGAGCTGTTGTGTTAGTTGGGGAACTGTAAAAATGTGATCAAAGGGAACCTCGAAAACGCGTTTGTCACAATCGTGGGCGCCCCGCTTCGTCCTCCAGGGCGAAGATGAAGCCGACTGCGATTATAATATATGATCTGGGATATGATATGCGCGGCAGTTTGGCAGATACGGGGATCAAGGGGAATGCGCAGTCTTCGATGCCCGAGGACATCTACAACGCGCCGTACGCGCGGAAAATGGCTATCCTTCGGGCGCTGGGTTGGCGCCCCGATGGCAAAACGGGCGCAGTCGTCGAGGGTCCTCCGAGATGCGCATTTGCCGTCAATTATCGCATCACAGATCCAAGCTTTAACTTTGGCTGGAACTATCGCCATCTTGTCCACGACCGTGGGATGGTCGAGTACCTCAAGACCGCGTGGGACCGATGGATGGAGATGCCATCGGAAAATCGTTGCAAGTTTTTCCGGCGGGAGAAGGATGCGGTATCCGTCCCCGCTCTGGTCCCGTCGAATTTCGCGCAGAGATCGGAGCGTGGCTGCCGAGCAGGTACTGATATTCACTCGCAGACTTGCTGGTACCACACGGACGACGAGACGCCGATATTCGAGGGTCTCCGGGACACGATACAGTGTGACCTTAGTGTGGATGTTTACACCGCGGAGCAGATGAGCAAAGACAGACAGCGCGGTGATCCCCACTGGTTAAAATATTACTATGCACTCGTCACACATCCGGGTCACCATGCGGGGCGGTCCAGCATCGGAGGGTACTGCTACATCAACAACGCTGCGGTGATTGCCAACATTCTCACGCGACACGAGGACTACAGGTATAAGAAGGTTGCGATACTCGATGTTGACTATCACTGCGGCAACGGCACCATCTCGATCTTCTGGGACCGTCCCGACGTGTTCGTGGCGTCGATACACGCGGATCCGAGCAGTGACTATCCGTGGAACAGCGGCTTCGCTGATCAGGTTGGAGAGGGAGACGGTGAAGGGACGACCCTTAACCTGCCTCTCCCTCGCGGGGTGGGGTGGACTGAATATCGTAAAGCCCTGAAGCGGGCTCTCGCCGCGATAAAGGAGTTCGGGGCTGAGGCAATCATCGTGTCGCTCGGTCTCGATACCCACATCAACGACCCCGTCCAGGAGAAGGCCACCGCGGGCATGAGATTGACATCGGAAGACTATTTCGACATGGGAAAGCTTCTGGCCGGCGCCGAGGTGCGGTTGTGTTTTGTTCAGGAGGGTGGGTACCAGGTGCACGTGGCGGGTGAGCTGGTGGCTCAGGTACTCAAGGGAGTCCAGGTGGAGTTTGAACGTCAGGGGAGCCGTAAGCGCGACGCGAGTGCCGCCTCGTTAGACGGATTCGAATCTAGCTAGCTGTTAGTCGTAGGCGACAGAGGTGAAAACTCAGTCGCAGCCTCTGAACTGAAAAATTTGGGCACCTGAGCGCTCACTTTTCAAATCGCAGAGAGCGGGCGACGCCGAGGAGTCGCCATGGAAGACGCCGAGCGCGCCATCAAGCGGGTTCGCGACGAGCTCGCGGTGAAGGACAAGGCGAACGGCACGTCCGTCGCCGAGTCCCTCGACCTCGCCGACCTGGTCAAGAAGATCGACCGCGGCGTATTCGACGCCCCGCCCGATGTCCTCGGATCGATCAAAACATCGTGGGCCAAGGCTCGTAAGGATGCCGCGACCCACGCGCCGTCCTCGCGGGGCACCCGCCACTCCAATAGAAACCCCGAGAGCGACCTCGCGGACGCCGTAATCCACGTCCAGCAGTGCTGGCTCGAGGAGGGGCTCAAAGGGACCGTCCTCGACGAGTCAGACTACGCGATGCACGCCAGCAAGATCAACTTCATCGCGGTCAAGACCGCGCTGAACGCCGCGGGGAACTGGTCCCAGCGCAACGTATGGAACGGCTTCCTTCCTAGGCTCAAGAGCATCAAAGAAGACGTCGCGCTCAAGACGGAAGGACCCTACAGGACCTACGCGCAGCTCATCCGCTCGCTCGAGACCATCATCGCCGACTGCAAAGCCGAAGTACTCGACGCCAGACGCAAAGGACGATCCGTGCCGGACCCGGAGGAGATGGAGGAGGCTGCCGGGTTCGTCAAAGACCTCACGCGATGGCTCTGGGGTAAGTGGGGCGAGAACACGCTGCCGCGGTACGACGTGGGAGGCGGGGACGGAGACGTCGGGTCGCCGGGAGCGGGCGGGCGCCGGTCCAGGGGAGTCAAGCGGGGACGCTACACGGAGGAGGACAGCGACGGGTCCTTCGACTCCGACGACAGCGACAGCGACGGGGACAGCGACGGGGACGACAAGGAGCACAAGCGGGTGTCGGAGCCGGTGGTGAAGAAGAAGCGGGGACGGCCGCCTAAGAGCTTGTACGCGTCGCCCGCCCCCGGTGGAAGCGGAGGAACATCGGGTCCTTTGTCCCCTAAACCCGCGGCGCTGCCCCCCGGCGCGACGCAATCGCCCACCGACACCGACGTCGTCATCGTCAAGGTGACGTGCCACGGGCTTCAGGCCACCGTGGAGCTGGTCCGCCCGCGGGTACCGGAGAAACCCAAGGCGGATCCGTCCGAGCGCCCCGAGCTCGCAATGAAGGCGACAAAGGCACCGAGGAGCGAATCACCGCGACTTCCTTCGGGGCCACCGTGCGGGGCTCGCGTCCTCGCCGTCGCGGGCGTGGCGGTCAACGCGGACACCGATCCGACGTTGGCGTCCCCCGCCGCCTTCGAGGCGCACGCGCGGACCGTCGCGGGGGAGACGGCCGCCGCCGACGGGGGCGGGGACGAAAACGAAAAGTCGCAGGAGAAACCTTCGTCCGCCGCCGTCGACTTCGCGGATGACGACGACGCTAAATTTCGCGAGTGCGCGCGGGTGATCGAGCGCGACGGCGTGGACGTTCCGCTGGTGGAGTACGAGGCTAAGCTCGCGACCGCGCCGTTTCCCACGTCGTTGAACGCGTTGCCCAAGAGCCCGCGGGCCGCGGGGGGCGTCGCCGGCGTCGTCGGATGTTCGACCGGATCGCGGGGAAAGGACGCCAAGGACCAGCTCGCGGCCGCGCACAAACGCGCGCTCCTCCCCGCGGGAACGACACGTGCCGCGGAGCTCCGGGTAAGGCTCAAGGACCTGCGCGGGAAGATCGACGACGTCATGCGGGACGTGTCGGCGGGGTCGGAGGATTGCGGTCGGTTCGGCGCGAGCGGGAAGGAGGTGCGGCGGAGCAGCGCCGCGACGAACAGCGCGGGCGACGGCGGGAGCGAGTACGTCACGTACAACAAGAAGGTGGACGAGGCGATCGTGCTCGGGGGAAGGTGGGCCAACGCGGTCGCTTGGTGAACTTTGGAGTGAGTGAGTGAGTGAATGCGCCGGCGCGGTTTTGTTGCAGCCAGAAAACTAACAGAGTAATAAACTGAGCGGGCGTTACGTGTCGCCGATTCGCGGATGCCACCTGCCAGCCTGCAGTGACGAAGATCGTCCCGATTTCCCGCCCTCTTTGAACCCAGAACAGACTGGAAAAATGTCCCGTTGAGTGCTTTTGCCAAAAACCTGATGTCCCTTCGTGGCCTCCGCCAATCACGTCGCGTGGCACTGACCCGCACAAATCTCGGTGCCGAGCTGACTCCGCCCTAACGGGTTTTTCCGAGGTCGTCACTCTTCGACGCGCCTCGGTTCGGACGCACCTTCGAGTTGCGTGACGACCTTTCAAGCTGTCGACCCTCGCTCGTTTCGCTCGACGCCTCGCGAACAGACAAATCCTCAGCGCCACTCGCGGAGTTGAACGGCTCGCGACGCACAGGACACCCGCGACGCTCGGCTCGCACATCCACGACTTTCAGTTTCAGACGCGGAGAACCATGGGCGGAATCACCGTCGACACGATCAATCCCAACGTGAAGGCGATGGAGTACGCCGTTCGCGGCGCCATCGTCACAAGGGCAGGGGAGCTCGAGGCGCAGCTCAAGAAGGACCCAACGTCCCTGCCCTTCGAGAAGATCATCATGTGCAACATCGGCAACCCGCAGAGCGTCGGGCAGAAGCCCATCACGTTCTACCGCCAGGTGCTCGCGCTGACGGACTACCCGCAGCTCATGGACGCGCCCGAGGCCTCCAAGCTCTTCCCCGCCGACGTCATGGCCACCGCCAAGCACATCCTGGAGAACATGAAGGGCGGCACCGGCGCCTACTCCGAGTCCAAAGGCGTCGCCGCGCTCCGCCAGATGGTCGCCAACGGCATCGAGGCCAGGGACGGAGGGCACAAGTGCGACATCGACGACCTCTGGCTCACCGACGGCGCGTCCGTCGCGTGCCACTACATCATGAAGACCCTGATCCGCGACAACAACGACGCCGTGATGGTTCCCATCCCCCAGTACCCGCTCTACTCCGCGTCCCTCGCGCTCTACGGCGGTACCCTCGTGCCCTATTACCTCGACGAGGACAAAAAGTGGGGCCTGGACGTCGCCGACCTAAAGGTGCAGCTGGACAAGGCGCGCGCCGCGGGCAAAGAGGTCCGCGCGCTGTGCGTGATCAACCCCGGTAACCCCACCGGCGCCGCGCTCAACGTCGACAACCAGAAGGAGATTGTGCAGTTTTGCAAGGATGAGGACGTCTTGCTCATCGCCGACGAGGTGTACCAGGAGAACGTCTACGCCGAAGGTAAATCGTTCACGTCGTTCAAGAAGGTTGTCCGCGACATGAGCCTCGACATCCCCCTCGTCTCCATGCAGTCCACCAGCAAGGGCTTCTACGGCGAGTGCGGACGGCGCGGGGGGTACATGGAGGTGTGCGGCTTCGACGCCGGCGTCAAGGCTGAGCTCTACAAGCTAGCGTCCGTCGGGCTGTGCCCGAACCTCGGGGGCCAGGTCCTCATGGGCCTCGTGATGTCCCCGCCCAAGCCCGGGGAACCCTCCCACACGCTGTACGCCTCGGAACGCGACGGGATCCTCACCTCGCTGAAGCGCAGGGCCACCACCCTCGTCGCCGGTCTCAACGCGCTCGAGGGCGTCACGTGCAACGAGGCTGAGGGCGCCATGTACGCGTTTCCCAAGGTTACCCTTCCGGAGAAGTTCGTGACGGAGGCGGCGGCGGGCGGGAAGATGGCGCCCGACGCGCTGTACTGCATGAAGCTGCTCGAGTCCACGGGTATCGTGGTGGTGCCCGGCAGCGGGTTCGGGCAGGTGGAGGGCACCTGGCACTTCCGCACCACTTTCCTCCCGTCGGAGGAAGACATCGGCGGCGTGGTCGAGCGCCTGTCCAAGTTTCACGCCGAGTTCATGGACAAGTACCGGTGAGCGGATGGATTTAGGGTCCGAGTGGCGCATCCATCGGTTTGTTTGATGATTCATTGATGACACGGGTAGTAGTGTGAGGCGACGGGGTAGGGGTCCCTCGGACGGTAGGGCCCCCGGACCGGGCGGGGAGGGCTGGGAGTTGTACGAGAGAAATTGGGAGATGAAATAACACTTCAACTTTTCACCAAAATCCGACTCGTTTTATACGGGGGATTTGACTCAAGGATTGACGGTCAAAATTCGTGAAGATTTTCGTCGATAAAAAGGACCGCAAAATTCGTGGCACGTGCGTTTTTTTCTTTTGCGCCCCCTCGGACGGGACGACAGTCGATACGCGCGCATCTGACGCGTGACGTACGCACGGACGCGCTTCCAACCGAGCGTCTTCTTGCACACCGGCTACCATGGCTGACCCTTGGGCCGATCCCGTCGGGGGAGGCTGGGGCAGCACCGCCGCCGCCGCGCCCGTCGGATCTCCCCGGAAGTTTTCGATGACGCAGAGCGTGGACAAGCTCGGGGTGGACTCCGAGAACGTCCCGCTGACCGCGCTCGCGGGGAGGTCAGGACGGACCCCGAGCAAGCGCATGACGATGGGGGGACCCACGATGGTCCCTTACCGCGGAAGCCCCGTCACATCTCCCCTGGTGCGTCGCCGCCGCCGGCCCACCCATCGCGCGACCATTCGACCATTCGCGGAGATTATATTCCCCCGGGCGAGAAATCCCGACGCTGACATCTGACCCCGTCCCCCGTCCCCGCGTCCCTTTCACCAGCGTAACCGAAGCAACGAGTGGCAGGACCGGCCGATGAGCCCGCTGAGCGCGCCCCCCAGCGCGATGGGCCCTCCCCCGCCCAAGCAATCCGATCGCAGGGCGACGCTCAACCCGAGCCAGATGCAGGATTGGAAGCCCCGCGGCGCCGGCGACTCCTTCTCCCTAAACTCAGCCCCGGCGCCGCCCCCTTCGACGCTCCACGACGCCGCGTCCGATCCATGGGGCGCGGGGACCAACTGGGAGCGCGATTCTCCAGCGGGTAAAGCCCAGGCGCAGAGGCGCAGGCAGACCAGCTTCGTCCCCGGCACCGGCGCCATGGGTAACAAATCAGCCGCGGGCGGCTACGGCGCGCCGCCCCCAGTAGCTGACAGGAGGGCGAGCAACGGCGCCGCCGACGAGTTCCACTCCGTGCCGTCCTCACCGTGGGGCTCCCCCGCCAAGAACGGCGCGCCAGGCGGGTACTACCACGGCCAGTCGGGTGCCCCCGCGCCGTCGCCCCCGTCGGCCCCGCCGCCGCCCCCCGGCGCTAACCAGTACCGGACCCATCAGTCCGCGGCGCCCGTCTCACCCGTCAAGGAACACGGCTACCCGAACGTACGTGGTGACGTACCCAAGGGGACGCGGCACCATCACGAAGATCCGTGGGCGGCGCGTGGGTACGGCAACGACGCGGGGTACCCTTCGAGGGACGACGGGTACGTAACCGGCGCCAGGGGCGGCGACGGGTACGGTCCCAACAGGACCCAGCAGCAGGCGGCACCCCCGCCCACGTCCCCGTACTCCAAGCCAGCGACGCACGGGGGCGGGTACCACTCCGCGCGGGATGAGATGAGGAGCCCCGTGCGCGAGGCCAAGCCAGCGACGGCGGCGCCCAAGGCGGCGCCCCCGGGTTCTCATTCGGCGGTGGCGCCCCACCTGAAGCAGCCCGACTCGCTCTACGGCGGCCCGAACGCGCACCTTCACGCCGCGCCCGGCGCCGCGCCCAGCAACGCCATCGCGCTGCTCGGCGCCGCGCCCGAGGGATGCTACCTGGGACCCTGGCGCGGGGATGAACGCGCGAGGGTTCTCGCGTACGAGGCTTGCCTGCAGGCGTGCCTCGAGGGCAGCCTCGGCACCAACGCGCCGCAGCACAAGGTTGACATGGCGGTCCACTTCCTCGCCGATCGGTGCATGGAGCTGCGCAAGGGCTTTGGCATGGACGGCATCCTCGTCGGGTCCCGGGGCGATACCAAGACGAACGGGAGCGGCATCGTCAGCGAGTTTGACGGCGGCGCCAAGCCCTCGGTCAAATCCCCGAAGAAGTTTGACAGGCGCAAGTCCTTGGGCCTGATGGACACGGGCGGCGGACAGCGGTGGAGCGGCGTCACCGTGGACGTCACCGAAGTGTCAATCACGACGCGCGGGTGGAAGAGGTTCACCGGCGGCGTCGACCCCAAGGATGTATACCAGGCTGCCAAGCACGGCGGGACGTACCGCGCTTTCAAAACCGCAACCGGCCCGGCGCCCAACCGAGGCGACATCTGCAGGGTCCGCGCCGATAACGGCATCGGCGGCAGCGGCGACCAGTGCGTGCTCAACGTCGGCTTCGGCGACGCGCGTATCAAGCTCGGCGCCGCGGATGAGGCGCTCATCTTCGACATCGACCTCGGCCTCGGGAAGGTGGCTTCCGCCAAGTCGACGCTCGAGAACCTCGCGAACATGGCCGGCGAAGGACGCAACATCGTCGAGATGCCCCTCAAGTACCCCAACGGCAAGGAGAAAGGATACGTCCGCTTCACCGCGCACCTCGAACCAATCGGCGGGTACGACTGGGGCGCCCCGCTCACCGCGCTCGACCACCAGGCCACCGCGGGTGCCAACCACGGCGGCGACGCCAACGGCTGGGCCATGTCCGCGAACGGTCCCCTCCCGCCCTCCGCCGCGTACGACGTGGCGCTCAGCGCCGGGCTCCGCGCGCTCAGCTTCCACCGCCGCAGGCTGGAGCTCACCGGCCCCTGGGCGTGGCTGCTTCGCGAGCTGTCCGACCTGCAGGGTGTCTCCCCGAACCACACCAGCCTGCGATACGTGCGACACGTGCTCGCTGTGGCGACGCCCACCGCGGACTGCCTGGCCGCCATCCTCGACCACCTCGCGCCGTGCCTCCGCGAGAGCGGTGAAGGTAAGCTCACGACGATCGAGGAGGACCAGCTCAGCGGTATTCGCGCCGCGGTGGAGCAGCTCATCGGCGTTTGCTTCCAAAACTACAAGAACCTCAGCGAAGACGAACCCCGGGGTATCGCCAAGCAGGTGCCCGAGCAGGTCCCGGCGCCCGCGCTGGCGATCGCGCTCGAGCTGTTCAGGATCCTTCGCCGCGAACCACTGGCGCCCGAGGCTATCCGCACGCTCCAGAACCACCTGCAGACCGCCGCGAGGTCCTGCTACCGCCGCCACCACTCTGTGTTTCTCGGCGAGAGGGGCAAAAACGGGGACGACGCCGACGACAACGACGACAAGGGCAACGCCAGGCTCTACACCGGGCTCTCACAGCTGTGCCTCGGGCTATGCCGCGAGATTGGCACCGACCACGTCATCCAGGACGCCGGTGTCCTCCCCGTGGGCATCAGGCTCCCCGCGCTCGCGTCCGGCGTCTACTGCACCGAAGCCGCGGGCTGCGTCTCCAAGATGCTCACCGCGCATCCCCCCCCCGCGCCGCCCGGCGCCGAGGCCATCGACCTCGTCGACTCCCTCTGCGAGCTGCAGGAAGCCGCGGTCGCCGCCGATGTCTCGGACCAGAACGTGGACGAGCACGTGGAGCGCCGGCTCAACAACTGGGGCGGCCGCGAGCACGCGTACCCCGGCATCGACGGCGCCCCCGCCGACGGCGAGCTCGATCCCAAGGCGCTCTTCGCCTCGCACGTGGACCGATGGATCGACGCCGCGCGTGAACAGCTGCTCCGCGGGTGTGTCGCGGCGGTCGCCAAGCACGGCGTCGGTGGCGCCGCCATGGAGGATGCCTACCGCGAGGCGCACCAGGCGCTCGAAGGCTTTGAGCGCGTGGTCATGCGCTGGCCCGACGCCGCCGTCGCGCTCGAGGGTGTCCTCGCCGACGCCGACAGGCTCCTGCTGCAGAAGATCAGCCAGCTCGCCGATAACCACGGCACCGGCGGCGGGTACAACGCGCACAAGGAGCCCAAGTACCACCAACACCACGGCGTCCGGGAGAGTGTCCGGTTCAGCCACGCGGTGACTCGACAAAACGCGCACCATTACGACCGTGAACAATCCAACGAACAATCCAACGCCGCCAACACGATGTCCTCCCCGAAGAACACCGTCGCCGGCGCGCTGCACAGGCTCCGCATGGGTAAAGCCGCCGCCGCCGCCGCGCTCCGCCAGGCGCGATCCGCCGCGGTCAACGCGCGGAACAAGCTGGAAAGTGTCACCCGCGAGGTTTCAATCGCGGGGCCGGATGACGGGTACGTCCCGCCCGAGCTCGCGTCCGCGCTCACCGCGCTCAAGGCTATGGAGGTTTTGCGGCCCGAGGTTTGCCAGCGGCTCGTGCTGTGGGTCAGCGCCGCGGGCGGTGGCCAGCGCGCCGCGGGCGAGGAGTTTGGACGCAAGAGCACCGAGGTGACGGGTGAGCTCCGGGCGCAATACGCCGCCCTGCTCCGCCGCGCCGTCGCGGGCGTGGCGCAGGCGGGTCCTTCGCTGCACCAGGCGCTGCGCCAGGTGGCGGCCAAGCCCCCCGGCGCCGCGTTCAAGCGGACGAAGAGGGAACCGCGGGGTGGTCCCGCGGGCGCGGCGGGCGGGTACGGCTCGGATCCCTACGGCGGAGGCGACGAGTTTGAGACGGACGCGGTTGACCGCGAGGATGACCGCGAGCGGAGCGAGGAGGCGGCTTCGCGCGACGAGCTGGACACGTGCGTGGGTCCCATCCTGGCGCACGTGGACACGGTGGTGAAGGGTCTGAGGCGGATCGTGCCGCAGCGCAGGGCGCTCGTGGGTGTGCTTCGTGGTCTCTGGGACTCGTTGGGCGCGGAGGGTCTCAAGTTTGTGGAGGAGGACCTGAGGCAGAGGTCGTCGTGGCGGCTGCGGCTGATGGCCACCGGCGCCGTCGATAAGATCAGCACCGCGATCGTTGGGGCGATTCGCGACGCGCTGGGACACGACGTCAAGGAGAAGGACTTCGAGCCGCCGATGCCCGTGCGCAAGCTCACGGAATTCATCGAGGGCACCGCGTCCGATTCCGTCAGCGTCTTCTAAACGGGAGCTCCGAGAGCGCAATTTTGATCCAAAATATTTTATTACATCCAACGTGGTTGGGCATCGCTCGGGCTGACTCGACGGCGTCGGCCTTTGTCCCTTCTTCGTGTAGCACTACTGTACAATGTACGTATCGTGTCTCCGATCACCACCCTCCCTCGTGCAGCACCATGGCCTTCTCCACGATGAACTTACCCTCCTTGTACTTTTGGCTCTGCTCGTAGGCGAAGTCGTACTTCCAACCCAGCAGCGAGCTGCAGGTTGCGCAAAAGACGTCCCGCACGGTGTGCAGCCCGGTCATCAGGAGGCGGTCCTCCTTGCCGCCGAGTGTTATGTTGGCGACGTCGTTGAAGAGGTACGCGCGGCCGTGGCGGCCCTGGAACGCCTGAGGGGCGAAGGGGACGACGAGTGGGTCAGCGGGCGGTCGTCAGAAAGTTGCGGGAGGAGAGAGCGAGGAGGAGGTGTCGGGAAAATGACTGATGTTGGGAATCAGTCGGGGCGTGCCTTGGATATGATGTCGTCGTGGTACGCGTTGTGGTTGCGGCAGAACGAGCAACTGTATATCCTGCGGTGACGAGGGTGAGCGAGGTGGGAAAGGTGAGCGGGTGGGAGGGGAAGGGGCGAGTCGACGGCGCGTCCGGTCGTTCCAAACAACAACAACCACGCGGTCCAACAAACCGCGTTCCTTCTCTGGGCATTTTTCACGGGGAGATGGGTGACCGACGGGCGCGGGTTTGGAGGCGGTGAAGCGTACCTGTTGCCCGTGAGCTTGGACGAGGCTGAGGGAGAGCTCATAACCGGTCGTTCCAGACCGCGCGGGGGGCGCGGGTTCTCGGCTGACTCCCTCCTGACGCGCGGGGGCGAATGGGTTCACACTTCGCTGACCGGGTTTTATGGCAATCCGCATCAGCATTTTGGCGCGAGATGGCAACAGCGTCATACTCGGATCGGTCGGGTGACAAATGGTCTCGGAAGATTTGATTAATCGGCGCTTTGCGGGAGCGCGCGGTGCGGCCCGGGCGCCGCCCGGTGACTAACCCGGGCGGATATGGGATGCCTGCAGTCCAAAGCACAGGCGGAGGGAGGTGCCGAGTCCACGTCGGGCCTGCCGCCCGCGCCCGGCGGGGACGGATCGCCGACGACGGTGATCCTCTCGGAGAAGGCGACAATTGAGGAGCGAGCCGAGTCGCTGGCGAAGCGATGGTGCGCCTGCGAGGCGATGATGCTGCAGCCGAGCATGGAGCCCGAGCGCGGGGAGACGGAACCCGAGCTAGGCGTGGGCGTCGGCGACAAACTGGAGAGCCACGGGGGCATGGTGCACGTGCCGCGCGGGAAGCACGGCAAGGCTGAGGTGGTCGCCGCCGACGGCCAATCATTGCCGACTCCGGAGGCGCTCGACAGGCTCGAGGACCGCATCTTCGAGCGCGAGGCACAACGTTTGAGGCGGCTCAGGAGCTTCAAAGCGACGTTGAACGCCCTCCTCGTGGATCCCACGGCGAGGACGTCCAAAACCGCGGCGGGCATCGAAGCGCTGGGAGACGCGGTCGGCAAGCTGGACGGCGCCATCGACAAGCTGGAACCAATCGTCGTCGAACGCGCCGCGCTGATCGCCGCCGCGGATACCCTCGCGGACGTCCCGGGCGTCGCCGCGTTCACCGACGTCAGGCTCGACCCCAAACTACACAAGAGCCAAGTCTCGCAGGAGATCAAGCGCGCGAGGGCGACGAAGGAGGCGTACGACGCATCCATCGCGGCGGCGGCGACCACGCGCAATTTTCTGCTCGCCGCCGTCGCGAGCGCCACGCACGCCATTCGCGAGTTGCAGCACGAGCTGAAGGTACAACGGGACGGCTTGAATGATACCTTAAGGCGTGCCGGGGGCGTATGCAACGCGGCGAACTTCGGTGGTCGAGCCGAGCGACACCTTGTGGCGCTCAACGCGGAGCGCGAGCGGCTCGACGCGGTGGCTCGGGTGGCGAGGGTGATGTGCGACACCGCGACCCGCGAGGCGGAGATGAACGTGATGCGGGAGTACGAGCCGGAGCTCAAGACCCTGAAGGCGCAGCGCGACTCCGCGTTCATGGACGGCGCCAAGTCGGTGGCTTTCGACGACGACAACTGGCGCGCGGTGCCGTTCGCCAGGGCGCTGTTGGGGGAGTGGAGGGATACCCTCGCGGTGCGCCGCGCGTGGGAGGGCATGGTGGACGAGCTGAGCGTCGAGGTGATCGAGGAGGCGATCCCGGCGGCGCAGAAGGAGGCGCGGTACGAGATCAAGGAGGTTATGAACGCGGTGTTCGGGTGGAGCTCCTCGAGCGACGAGTCGTCCAGCGATGACGGCGACGACGAGCCCGCTCCGCCCGGGAGCTTTCTCGCGTTGACGCCCAAGGCGGCAAAGCGAGCCGGTAGCAGGTGGCGGAGCATGACGTGGCGTAAGGCCGCGAACTCGCCGAGGCTGACCACGCTCGCGTCGCAGGCGTTCGAGCGGCAGACGACGCAATCGATGCCCGAGCCGATGAAACCGGCGCTGCCACCGGAGCCCAGCGACATGGACAGCGACGAGGATGACTTTCAGTCGGCGGCATCCTCGGAGGCGTCGTCGGACGTTGAGGTGAGCAGCGTCTCGTCGGTGAACACGGAGGATTTACCGATCACGGACGATGAGGAGGGGGAGGAGGAAGGGGCCGGGTCGTTGCCGCCGATGCCCGCCGAGCCCGTGTTGGTCTCAGGCCTCCCGCCGTTGCGGGTGGAGTAGCTCTTATTTAGCCTGTTGTCAACGCCAAACGTGGCAATAAATCGACATTTTCATTTTCATGCCTGACTTGGCGCCTGTCACGGTCAGATCGCTTGTTCCGGAAATATCAGCGCCCGGGCCTCTGCGCCATTCGCCACAATCCAACTGCAAACCCGAGAAGATGTCCCTCGCTTCTCTGTCCTCCGTGACCGCCAACCGCGGCGTCGCCCTCAAGGCGCCCCGCGCGACCGCCTTCAAGGCGCGTGTCGCGACCCGCGTCCAGGCGGTGCGTCCCCGACCCGGGCCAATCGCGCCTGCCGAAAAAGCCCCAATCGCCCTCAATTCGTGACGTAACGTGTCGACGCAGCACGCGGGGCTCGCCTTGAGTCCGCCCCCTCTCCGCGCCGCTGACCCTGTTCGATCCCTCTTCTCCCCAAACGTCCAGGTCGCCGCGCCCGAGCAGGTTAACATCGCGGTACGTTCACATCCCGAGACGCGGCGCGCCCCACGTCACCGTTGGCGATCGTCAAATTTACCGGTGCCCTTCCCTAACATTAACCCAAACGTCGGAGCTGACCTCGTGCCCCACGCGCCACCCACGATCTTCTCTGACAGGACAACGTGACCCAGCTCGTGGGCTGCACCCCCATGGTGTACCTCAACAAGGTCACCGACGGCTGCGTCGCTGAGATCGCCGCCAAGCTCGAGATCATGGAGCCCTGCTCCTCCGTCAAGGACCGCATCGGCTTCTCCATGATCGCATCCGCGGAGGAAAAAGGCGAGATCACCCCGGGCAAGACCCAGCTCGTGGAGCCCACGTCCGGTAACACCGGCATCGGCCTGGCGTTCATCTCCGCCGCCAAGGGCTACGGCCTCACCCTCACCATGCCCGCGTCCATGTCCCTGGAGCGCCGCATCCTCCTCAAAGCGTTCGGCGCCGACCTCGTGCTCACCGATCCGGCGAAAGGCATGAAGGGCGCGGTGATGAAGGCGGAGGAACTCGCCGCCGGTAACCCCGACGCGTACGTCCTCCAGCAGTTCGAGAACCCCGCCAACCCCAAGGTCCACTTCGAAACGACCGGCCCGGAGATCTGGGAGGACACCGCGGGACAGATCGACATCCTGGTCTGCGGCGTCGGCACCGGCGGGACGGTGACGGGCACCGGCCGCTACCTCAAGAGCAAGAATCCCAACGTGAAGGTGGTCGCGGTTGAGCCCAAGGAGAGCGCGGTGCTCTCCGGGTCCGGCCCGGGTCCCCACAAGATCCAGGGCATCGGCGCCGGGTTCATCCCCGGCATCCTCGACACCGATCTCCTCGACGAGATCATCCAGGTTGGCTCCGACGACGCCATCGAGATGGCCAAGCAGCTCGCACTCAAGGAGGGCCTCATGGTGGGCATCTCCTCCGGCGCCGCCGCGCTCGCCGCCATCGAGCTCGCGAAGAGGCCCGAGAACGCGGGCAAGCTCATCGCCACCGTGTTCCCCTCCTTCGGCGAGCGCTACCTATCCTCCGCGCTCTACTCCACCATCCGCGAGGAGGCGGAGAACATGACCTTCGAGGCTTAAGTAAATACGGCTCGAAGCGGCGGGGTGGGTTCTGTAAATAAGAGTAGTACGAGTGCACACTTCTAGGGGGACGGCGTACACCCCCGCGTTTAAATTGAAAGAAGTCACATCTCTCACAAAACGACACGCTAGACGACACTCACGCGAACGCAAAGCACGGGCGAGGGACGGCGGATACGCGAACGCCGGTTGACTTCATCACCGTCGGCCCCGAGGCTCTCGCGACGTTTGGCCTCGCGCGACTCGAAGTATTCGCGACCGTCTGATTCCACCCGCGAATACTTCCGCCTCCACCCTGATTCCACCCGCGATCCGTATTGATGCGCGGAACCCTCCGCCCGCCCGTTACGGACGACCCTCGCCTCATTCCAGCACCAACCGCGCTGGCGACTGTGGGACCGTTGGACCCCGCGGGCCCGTCGTCGCCCGGGTCCGGCTTACTTATTTCCATCTTTTTGGAAATCTTCGCCGCCTGCTCCTTGGCGCCGCCTGGGACGCTCCCGCGGAACACCATCTTGACCGGCGCCAGGGCCTTATCCGCGGCGAACCCGAGCCCCGCGACGGCGACCGCGCCGCCCGCGAGGCACGCGGGCATCAGCCACCGGTTCGCGGCGGTAGGATCGTGCGCGGCGGAGAGCGCGCCGAGGGCGCAGAGAAAGACGAGGCTCACAACCTGCGA
>Ga0257106_1000955_pt1 | contig 15331 bp, 8 predicted proteins | sample LP_taG_3_FD_190177 | JGI IMG/M metagenome (GOLD analysis project Ga0257106, IMG submission 190177) | Marine microbial communities from Northeast Subartic Pacific Ocean, Canada - LP_J_2011_P26_10m | ecosystem: Environmental > Aquatic > Marine > Oceanic | place: Canada: Northeast Subartic Pacific...
CGCTACGTGTGCGTCTTATGTCAGCACCAGGCCGATGTCCCCGGGCTCCAGCTTGCTCTGCAGCCTCCAGTTGTACAGGTAGTACTGCAGGTTGCCGTCGCCGACGCCGAATTTGAGATCCTTCAAAAACTGCGAGTTGTCCATCAGGTCCAGGCAGTTGAAGACGTCAAAGTCCTTCTGCCTGGCGAGGATGAGCGCGTCCTCCATCAGCCGCGTCAGGTCCGCCTTGCCCGCGACGTTGTAGTACGAGTACGCCGCCCGCAACGTGCTGTGCCCGCCGCTGGATTGAATCACGGTCGACGGGAGGGAATAGAAGGAGACGAAATCTGTGATTTTACCCGGCTTGTCGGGATCCTCCACCACGTAGGAGTAAACCACCCCGTCGCGCATGCTCAGGTGGTGCTTAACCTCCTCCTCGTCAAACACCGGCGCGACGGCGAACTTCTTGAGGTATTTGTTCAGCAGCACGGCCACCGCCGGCACGTCCGCGTCCGTCATCGGCCTTATTCCCGGCGTCGCCGGTTTGTTGTCCAGCTTGAAGAGCTTGATCGTTCGGCTCATCGTCATCCGTTGGTGGAGGTTGGTGAACCCGATCTCCACCAGCTTCTTGACGTTCAAGGAGCGGTGCCAGTACCGCGCGGTGCCGATGGGCTTGGGGAGCACCACGCCCGCGGTGTACGCCGCCTGCCAGACCCCGCGCAGGTTGATCCTTCGCGTGATCTCGCGGATGAGCATGGGCGCGAGTCTCTTCGATCGCAGCTTCTTGTGGATGCACAGGAAGTTGATCTCCGCCAGGTCCAGCCGTTTGCCCTTGACCGTCAGCTTCGCGGGCACACCGGTGATGAACGCCACGAGCTTACCGGTGCCCACCACCCGGACGCCGAGGTGCCAGTCTTTCACGTACCCCGGTGGTTGGAGCACCCACTTGAGAAACTCGCGCGAGTACTGGAACCTGAACATGGCGTCGTCGTCCTCGACGTAGTTGTTGTCGAGGAGGTCGAAGACCTCGTCGTTCACCTTCTTGTCCGTCACGTCGCACGTGCACCACTCGAACGCGGCCGGCAGGTGGTACCCGTCCTGCTTCACCTCCTCCACGGTCATCGGGTCGTCGATCGGTCCCTCCGGTCCGGATCGATCGAGCTCGGGCTTGAGCTGGCCAACAGGCTGGGTCTCCCAGAAGGCGTGGTCCTTCACGTCATCGAGGGACATGCCCGCGAACGATCTGCCTGCCTCCTCGGCGAGATCCGAGGGCGCGGGGCGTTCATGGTCCTCGTCCGCCATGACGCCACGGGCGATCAACGAGTGCGCGTGTCGAATGGTAATCGGGCGCCTCGAGTTTGGCAGATTTGAGCGACAGACTGGATCAATCTCGGAGCTCACCGGTGCTTTGTGTGTCCCGTTGATCTCGCCCGCGCGGTCACAACTCGGGACGCGACCCCTTCCGCCCAAAAGGGTTCGCGCCGGAGTCTCCGAAGGCTTTCGTGCGTTCGGTTCGAGCTCGTGTACGCGCCCACACGCCCGCGGGAGTGAGGGGACGTGCCGTCGCGAGGCGCCCGTTCGCCACACCATTTTTGTTCGTTGAACGGGGGTGCCCAACGAGATCTCTGTTTTCGCGTCAACGGAAGGGGCGAGTCACCGGGGTTAGCGGTTGAGACATCGTGGAGATGGCGTTCGGGCAGAATGATACCCTGTATGCCGTGACCGGCCTCTTCGCCTTCTCGGCGTCGATCATGGCCATGACGCAGGTGCGTGCCCCCCCCCTGACACCCGCGAGAAACCATGTCAACAAAAAGCGTGTGCCCTTTTCCTGACACGCGCCCCCCCTCGCGCAGATCGCCATGCACCTCAAGAACTACACGCAGCCGGCGCACCAGAGGTTCATCATCCGCATCTGCTTCATGGTTCCCATCTACGCCATATGTTCCTGGTTCTCGCTCCTCCACCGCCCCGCGTCGCTCTACCTCGACACCTTCAGGGACTGCTACGAGTCGTGGGTGGTCTACAACTTCCTCAACCTGTGCCTCGCCTACGTCGGCGGACCGGGCAACGTGGTGAACAGGATGGCGGGCAAAGAAGTGGAGCCGAGCTGCTGGGCGATGACCTGCTGCCTGCCCCCGCTGCCCATCGACGGCGTCTACATCCGCCGGTGCAGGCAAGGCGCGATCCAGTTTGTCTTACTCAAGCCCATCCTCGCCGGGCTCACCATGCTCCTCACCTGGGGCGGCGTGTACGGAGACAACGAGATCGAGGCGGACAAGGCGTACCCGTACATCACGTTCGTGTACAACATGAGCTATACCCTGGCGCTCTACGCCCTCTTACTCTTCTACCTGGGAGCGCACGACCTACTCAAACCGTACAAGCCGGTGATGAAGTTTGTGCTGGTGAAATCGGTGATTTTCCTCACCTTTTGGCAGAGCATCGTGTGCGCGATCTTAGTCTCCGACGGGGTGCTGGAAACTGGCGCGGACGGCAGGGCGCTGCAGAACGTGCTCATCTGCGTCGAGATGATCATCGCCGCGCCGTTCATGTTGCTCGCCTTCCCGTGGAGCCCTTACACGGGGATGGGAACCAAAGGTATGTTCAACAACATCTCGCACGCCATATCCATCGACGACGTGGTGTCCGATACCGTCCACCAGTTCGCGCCCACGTACCAGGAATACGTGCTGCACGGCACCGAGGGTGGACCCACGCGCAAGATCCGGCTCAAGACGCACGTCATGATGGGCCAGGAGATGATGAACGCGCGCAACGGGGGAGCGGGTGCCGCCAGGGGCGGCGGGTCAGGGTCGAGCCAGGGTCGAAGGCCCGCGAGCACTACCGGGCGTGACGAGCGACCGGGCGCGGGCATGCTCGCCAACGCGGGGTTCGAGAACAGCTACGGCATGAGGGATGTCCAGGACGATTACCAGGATGACGACGACGACGGATGGGACGGGGGTGGCGACGGTATCGACGGCACCGACGACGCAAACGGAAGCGGGCACGGGGCGACTCCCGGGCGGCCCGCATCCATGGGCGCGATGGCACCGCTCGGTATGGAGAGGCGGGAGGAGACCGGCACGGTGTTCGACATGGTGATCGATCACATGGATCCCGTGCGGGGTGTGGGTGCGGCAGCAGCGGGGGAAGACGCGGGTGTCGGTTCGCCCTCCGCCGGTGTCTCCGCGCCGACGCCGCCGCCGCCGCAGAGGAACCGGCGGTGGGACGCGACGCCCGCGCCCGCCGCGCTGGCGCCCCCGCCGGCGTTCGCGGCCATCCCGCCGCCGCAGGATTTCGACGGGTTCGTGCAGGCGCAGCCGCCCGCGCGGGACCGATGAGTGGTGATGAACGAAGTCGCGCTTTGGTGCAACCAGTTTAAATCAGATAGTAATACAACGAGCCGCGCCCGTCCTCCTCACATCCTCCGACTTGAACCCTCCGCTGTTTCCGATGGACGATACAGTCAGTCGAGGTAGAAGAGGGTGACGATCTTCTTCTTCATCTTCGCCTCCATGCACGTGTCCAGCAGCGTGTTCGAATCGTGAAACGCGAAGCAGATGACCTGCTGCACCCTCCCGACGATGTCCTCGTTGCAAAGCCTCGACGCCTCGCCCAGCGGCAGGTGGTCCTTCTCCCCGCGCTCCACCACGTTCTCCACCTGCTCCAGCAACTCCCGCGACTCCTCCGGCTGCTTCTCGAGGCTCTGGGGTAAGATGACGGTGAGAAGATCCGGGCGTTCGGCTCGAAGGGCGCCGCGGATCACCGCCGCGTTGGTACCCGTGGCGCCCGAGGTGAAGATGTGGTTCTCCGTCAGCACCAGGGCGTAGGACAGAATCTCCACGAGCTCCTGGTGGAGGAACCCCATGTTCCGTGTACCGAAGAACCCTAAGTTCTTCGGCCCTCCGGATTGGATGGCGATGAGCTCCTGGAGGTAATCGAGATCGGAGGCTCCGCCGTCGGGGTCGAGCGCGCGTTCCAGGACGGCCGCCTGGTTGCCCTTGGTCACGGCGGCCGCCTGGTTGCCGAGCTCGTCGACGCCCTTGCCGAATTTGGAAAAGTCCGGGACGGTGTCCGGGATCTTCACGTCCTCGTCGTCGCCCGCCATGGATTGAATAATCGACGGATCGAATACGCCGCCCGGTTTGGCGGCATCGCCAGCTGGCTGCTCGGAACCGCTCGAGGACGCGGCGCGGACGCGGGTCGCCGTGGACCTGACCCGGGGCCTCGCGGTGGGACCGACGCGAAGACCCGTCACCGTACGCGATGCGCCGCGCGGCGCGTAGATCGCGCGAGCGGCGCCGCGGACGCCGCGGACGCCGAGCGACACCGAAGCCATGCAGATCGACTTTTGACACTGAATCCAGCAGATCACGCAAAAGTTACCCTAACACAAGCCCGACGACCCGGCGCCCGTGATGCGATGCGACCTCGTTAACAACCCCGAAGATCGCCCTTGCCTCGCGTACCGTCCCTGCAGGTCGGTGCGCCGATAGTTATGGCCACCCAGCGGGCGCGGACGGGGCGACTCGTATCGCCCGCCGCGAGATCGGCGTGAGCTGGCAAATCAGAAAGAGCTGATTTGGCGCCATTTCTTCTCAATCGTTCGGGCGCCGACGCGACGACGAGCGATGGGGCTCTTCGTGCCGGTGGTCGACCAGGAGCGCGCGAGGTCCGAGCGCGGGCGGGGCGGCGACGACGATGCGTCCAGAGCGCATCGCGCGTTCCACGATCCGCACTCTCTCCACCGCGGCAGCCGCCCCGACGACGACACCGAGCGCGACGTCGGCTCTCGGTACGCGAAGAAAGGGAAACTGGTTCAGATCGACGGCAAGTGGGTGAAGCCCCCGAGGGAGGAGGACGCCGCGGGAAACGCCAAGGGAAACGCGCCGAAACTCGGGTCCGAGCCCCAGAGGTTCATCCCGGAGAAGACGTTCAAGGGAAAACGGCTCGGATACTACTTCACCATGGGCAAACAGGGCCTCGGTTACTATTGTGACAACCCTCGACTCTACAGATCGAATCAATGGAAGGACACGTGGGATGAACTCCAGGCTGGGGACGCGCGAGCGAAGCACGCGAGGCGAGAGGAGACCAAGGCTGCTCGCGACGATCGCAGGGACGCCAGCGCGTACGACCCGCACGACTACAGGGGCGGACGGGATCAAGGCAGGTCCAGGGATAGGTCCAGGGACAGGTCGCACCCTTACAAAGATCGGCGGGACGGGAGGGGAAGAAGCCGGAGCGGGAGCAGGGACCGGGGGAGGCACAGGTCGCCTCCCAGGGAGATGACGCGGGAGGAGAAGGAGAAGGCTGCGCTCGATAGGCTCCTCGCTAAGCGCGCGGGGGGCGCGGGGGGTGGGCATCACAGTCACAGACCGGGCGGCGGCGGGCTCAACGCCCCTCGTCGAAAGTTCGGAGACTTGTAGCCAAAAGTTAGTTGTCCTTCAGTCATAACGTCTAGTTCTCCTCACGATTCTCGTCACAGCGGGAACTCGCGCTGCAGCAGCTCCAGATCCTTCCTGTCCACCGCCTCCATGAGCTCGATCCGTCCGGCGCACCCGAGCGATATGCGAAGGTACCCCCACGCGCTCTCCGCCTGCGGGTTCAGACTCAGCGCCCGGACGTAGTACGCCACGCTGTCGGCGTACTTACCCTGGTTGGCGAACGCGATTCCCATGTTGCACCACGCGCGTACGTAGTTCGGTTTCAGGTCCAGCGCGCGTTGGTACGCCGCCATGGCGTCCGCGGACCGCGCGCTGTTGGCCTGCGTGGCGCCGAGCTTGTTCCACATGGAGTAGTCCTGGGGGTTGATGTTCAGCGCTTGGTTGAAGGCGTCGACGGCGGCGTCGTAGTCCCTGCAGAGGTGCGCCAAGACGCCGAGGACCGCGTGGACGTCCGCGTCCCTCGGCGCGGCGGTCGCGGCGCGCTTGAAGAGCTCGAGCACCGACGCGGGGGTATCGACGCCGCCCGGCCCGAGCGCCGACGCGTGCTCCGCCTCGATGGCCCGGAACCGCGGCTGCTCGCGGAGCCACGAGCGCATGTGCCCGACGGCTTCATCCTGGTCGAGCTCGTTGGTGTGACTGACGCCGAGGGACAGGAGGACCTCGAGGTTATGCGGGTCCGCCTCGTTCGCCTTGGTCATCGCCGCGATGGCCTGGCGGTCGTCGTCGTTCTCCGCGTGAACCGTGCCTAGGAGCCGCCAACCTTCGACGAGTTTGGCGTCGGCGCGGACAGCCGCCTCGAGCGCGAGCGCCGCCTCGCTGAGCACCCCGCGCCTGAACAGATCCCTGCCAACCTCGAGCGCGTCTTTACGCCCGAGGTAGGGGTTCGGGTCGGTGAATCGATAGTGCGAACGCTCGGCGTCGCGAAGCTGAGCGCCCTCCGATTCGATCTGGTCCCACACGTTTTCCATCGCCCAATCCGGGTTACCCCGCTTCATCTCCTCAAACTCAGCCGCCCACTCGTGGGGCACGTCCGCGAACTCGTCCGCCCATCCCTGCGCCGGGTCCCGGCCGCGCTGCGCCGAAGCCTGTTGCTGTTGCTGGTATTGCGCCGCCCAATCAACCTGCGCCGAAGCCTGTTGCTGTTGCTGATATTGCGCCGCCCAATCAGCCGCGGGTCCCCCAGCCGCGGTGAACTCTTGGGCCCAGTCGTTTACACCCCCGGTTTGTTTGAACTCCTCCGCCCACCCTTGACCCGTAGACGCGCCCGTACTCGTTCCGGGCTGCACCTCCTTGACGTCGTTACCCTCCACCACGGTCTCGCCTCGGCTCATGCGGGACATGAAGTTCAGAAACTGCGAGTTTTGAAACTTTGGATCCGCGTTTCTCGACAGCGTCTCCGTGATGCGACCCGCGTGCGCCGCCGTCTCCGCCTGCGCCTCCGTGGGCACGTGGGAAACACGTGCCTGCGCCGCCTCCTGCTCCTGCCGGAACTCGTTCGCCCACTCTCCGCCGGGCATCTCCCGGTTAAACTCCTCCGCCCAGGTATCCGCGGTCGAGTTCGGCGCGTCCGACTCGACCGGAGTGATCTCGGAGTGAAGTTCATCCGCGCCCGCGCCCGAAGCCCTCCGCCCGCTGTATTCCTCCGTCCACTGCACGTGCTTCGGAGCAGCGCTTTGAACCCCTGCACCGATGTTCGCGTTCGCCTCGGCGTTGCGCTCCGCGAGAGACATCCTGGCGAAGTCGTCGGCCCATCGACCCGGGTGCTGCGCGGGCTGCGTCTGCGCCCGATGATTGCGCCGGTACTCGTGGACCCACCCGGCTCGTGAATCCGCGCTGGCGTCCGCGAGCGCGGGCCCGCCCATGGCCGGGCGCCCGCCCATGGCGAACTGCCTCGGGCCGTCCATCGCACCCTCCGGCGTCGGGTCGATGGCGAGCGGCGAGAGCGCGGCTCCGAGCCTGGCGCGGAGCTCAAACTCGGGCGCCATGCCGTGGACGTGCCTGGCCATGATCGCGCTCCGGTTGCGTATGGTGGTCTTCTCCCGCGGGGTGAGAGTGAGGTCGGGCGGCGGGGGTGTGGCCGCGGATGCTGGTGCGATGGATGGATCCGCCACCGCGGAGTGGAGCGCGGCGGTGAGCGCGGGGTGCTCCGGCGCGACGGATGGCATCATCGGCGGCGGGGCGCTGAAATCTCGGTAGCCCTCGGGTGGGGCGCCGCGCTGCTGCTGAAACTCGGCGGCCCATCCCCCGGGCGGCCCGCCCGGGTGGCCCCTGTGCTGCCCCGGGAGTGCGCTGAACCCGGCGTCGTCTCCCCCCAGCAGGTTCCCCCTCAGCCGCTGCTCGCTGAGGAACTGGTCGGCGAAGGCGTCGGGCCCGTTCAGAGATCCTCCCGGCCCGGCGCCCCTCGGGCCGACGTGCTCGGGGTGCCGCCCCTTGCGGTCGCCGAGCACCGCGTCCGCGAGCCTACCGAGGGGGTTGGTGGAGGACGCGCGCTCGTCGGGAACGGCGCACGAGCCGCCGCCCCCAGGGCCGGCCACCAGGTCCCGGAGAGACATAGAGCGACCGATTTTGTGAGCGCCCTTCACGCAAGAGCGCGCTGACTCGATTTCGGCCACGACGGTTGGATCACCTCGCTGCGATCTGAGACCGCCTTGCCCCAGAGGACGCGACGCACCGATAGGAGTCGACGGATAGGCGATCCGCTCGGAACGCTACCGAGTCGCGGGATCGAGGCGGGTTCCCCCCTCTTACGTAGAGGAGCGCACAAACGATGGGCGCGGGGAAGAGCCGACCGCTCGACACAGATCCGCGATGCGAAACCTTGGCGCCCATCTGGGGTCCCTTCGTCGACGCCTTCGTGGATACCCTGCACGCCAATGGCCAGGCCGTGCACCCGCCCCCGCCCCGCAAACCGCATCGTGCCGCGTCTCGATCCAAGGAGGGTAAAGCCGGGTCCGATGACGAAGACGACGTCAAGGCTAGGCGGCTCTCCGACGCGCACGCTCTTCGATCGCCCGGGTCCCCAGGGCCCGTGTTTCGGCCAGCCGCTGAGAGGCTCGTGGCCATCGGCGACCTCCACGGCGATCTCGCAAAGACCACCGAGGCCTTCCGCGCGGGCGGGCTCATCGACGGCAGCGGCGCGTGGATCGGCGGCAGCACCGTCGCGGTGCAGGTGGGCGACCAGCTGGACCGCGGCGGTGACGAGGTCGCCATCCTACACATGCTCGAACGCCTGCGAAAAGAAGCGCGAGACGCCGGCGGGGAACTCATCGTGATGAACGGAAACCACGAAACCCTCAACGTCGCCGGGCGGTTCCGATACGCCTTCGAGCCCGGCGTGGAGGACTTTAGGCGCTGGCGGGGACGGCAGCTCATGGGCGCCGCGCTCAAGGCGAAGTGCGGTGAGAAGCCCGGGGGATGTACCATCGTCGGCGCCGCGCAAGCGGCTTTGGCCGTCGACCGAAAGGCTGAGAAGAACGGCGAACCGCCGATACGGGGAACCACCGGGCTTAAGGACGTGCCCGCGGGCGCCGCGTCCGGGCGTATGTACGCGGACACGGGTTCGGGGTGCACCATGCCGAGGCTCGCCGCATTAGCGCCGGGGGGTCCGATGGCGATTCGTTTCTTAGCGCACCAACCCGTCACCGTCGCGGTCGGCTCCACGCTGTTCGCTCACGGCGGCGTGCTGCCCCACCACGTGCAGTACGGCCTGGAGCGGATCAACAAGGAGACGAGCGAGTGGATCCGCGGGGATGCCAAGCCCGGCCCGCCGCCGGTGCACGTCAGCGGCGGGCGTAGCGTGGTGTGGGCGCGTGACTACGGGTGGCCGCAGCGTCACAAGTGCGACTGCGACGTTTTGCGTAGCGCTCTGGATTTAATGCCCGGGATCGAGCGCGTGGTCGTGGGTCACACGATCCAGCAGCCCGAGGGTGTGAACGCGGCGTGTGACGGGCGGGTGTTGCGCGTGGACGTGGGCATGAGCGCGGGGTGCGGCGGGTCAACGCCGGAGGTGCTCGAGATTTTAAACGACGGGGAAAAAGTCGCTCGTTGTCGGTGGGATGGCGTCAAGGCTGTGCGGGAGCCGGTGACTGGTAACCTGGGGGCGACCACCACGGTCGTGGCGAGCGTGGTGGAGGCTAGCGTGAAGCCGCGGGAGACGTCCGTGGTGGAGTCGAAGCAAAAGGGGGTTGGTCCCTCGTGGAGCTCGGACTATCGGAGCGGTTGGCGGCGAAGGCTCTCGGGGGCGATTTAATTCTTTTTTGGCGTTTACAAAAGGCGTTCACTCATCCTCCGCCTCCGCCGCCTCTTCCATGAGCTGCTCGAGCTCGCCCTCGTCCTCCCCGTGTCTCTCGATCAGCCTCTGGAACAGCGCCTCCTTCTTGCTCTCCTCTTGGCCCAGACACACGAGCAGGTCGTTGAGCTCGGACTCGGCAACCTCAGCCGCCTCGGCAGCCTCGGCGTCCTTAGACTCAATCGTCCTCGCCAACTCCGCGGCTCCTTCCTTTCGCCCTTCCTCCCTCGCCGCGGCGATGGCGCCCACGTCGTCGTCCATCCCGGAGGTATCGAGCTTAGCCGCGAACTCCGCGATGGCGGACTTACGTCCCCGCTCCTCCGCGGCGGCGACGTCGGCGGCGGCGGCTTCCTCGGTTTCCTCAATCTTCACGGCCATCTCCGCGATGGCGGCTCTCCGACCATCCTCCCTCGCCGCCGCGAGGTCAGCCTCGGAGGTCGCCGCGGGTACCGGCGCCGGCGCACTCGCGACACCGCCCCCGGACTCGAGTCGCTGAAGTAAGGACCTATTTTCTTCCTCGTGGCGGAACACCTCAGTTTCTAAACCGTTGTACGCCTCGGAGAGAGAACGGAGGCTCTCCTCGGCGCTCAACGCCCCCGACCGGGATTCCTCGAGCTCTAGTTTAACAGCCCTGAGCTCGGATTCGAGCGCGGCTTTGGCGTGCTCCAGCGCAGCCTTGACCTGAACGTTTTCGACGTTGTCGGGGATTGATCCCGGAACCTCCAGGTTACCCGAACGCGCACCTTCACCGGCGCCGCCGCCGCCGCGGGCCAACTGCTCGGCTAGCACCGCGTTTCTCGCGCGCTGCTCCGCCAACTCCGCATCGTGCGACCTGAGCAGACCCTTCAGCCGAACCGCGTGCGTCTCGGCACTCTCCCCAGGCTTGGCCTCCCACTTGTTCTCGTCCCCCGCGGTCACGGGCTTGGGCCGGGCGTACAGGGTGATGACGCGTTCCTTCACGCTCTCCTCGAAGGTTTCGACGAACGAAGCCATGGAGTGGTCGTACAAACCCCCCGTTAAGTCCTCCTCGCCCCGTCCGTCGCTCTCGCCAACCTTGCGGTTGACCAGCGCCTGCGCGGTGATCCGTGTGAGCGGCTTGGCCAGCGTGGGCGCGGCCGCCGCGGCGATGAACTCGGAGGTCTTCCGCATCTCACCCCACCGACCGAAGAATTCGTTGAGACCGACCCGGGCGGTGACGACGTCCAACACCGCGTGAGCGTCGACGTGTCCATCCAGGTTCTCAGCGCACAGACAGCAGCCCAGGAGCACGGACGCCAGCCCGGCGACGTGAGCGGAGCTCCCGGAGTCCCGCGCGAGGTCCGCGAGCATCGGGAGGTGCGCGGCGGGCGCGAGGAACGAGTTCACCGCGGGAGCGCAGCCGTGGAGCCAGGCGATGAGTAACCGGAGGAGCACGGCTTGCAGCTTCTCGGCGTCGCGTCGCGCGTTCGCGGCGTTGGCGATGCGCTCGGCGTTCGTGAACCCCTCGCCGCCCGCCGTCGAGCTTGAAGACGAGGACGAGCGTACCGCCGCGGAGAGGAAGCGCATGATCCGCGGGAGTAACAACTCGGGGGGCTCCGTCGAGGATTTGGGCATCTCCAGCGGGATGGTCAGGATCCTAGCCTTGGCCGTGGTGTTCCCTTCGAGCGCGTGGCGGAGCACGGCGGCGGCGTGGCACGACACCGCGAGCTCGTTGGGCGCGCCTTTCGGTTGGGCACCCTTCGGTGATTTCCCCGTCAGAGCGCGCGCGAGCAGGCCGCCGAGCGAGACGTTCCGCTCGTCGTCGTCATCCTCGTCATCCCCGGCGGGGGCGATGGTGGAGATGAGCATAATCTGAAGCTCGGTGTTTCCCCCCAGGCACCGCGCGAAGACACCCTCGGCGGCCGCGCGCTCCGCCGCGTCCGTGCCACGAAGCGCCACGCGCAGGCACGCGAGCAACGCGGGCTCCGAGCGCTCACCGGCGGAACGGTAGGAGGAGGACCCGCCCGGTGCCTCGTCCGCGACGTTCACAGCCGCCGCGAAGAGTAGGTCCTGGTTACCCCGGCTGTCCGCCGCCATGTCGCCCAGACATCGAAGCGCGAACACCCGCACCGGGACGCTGTCCACCGCGTCGATACCCAGGCACATGCAAAGCAGGGTGTCCAGCATGCCAGCCTTGGCGAGCGCTGATTGGTTCGCGGCCCGGCACGTTTCCCTGGACGCTCGTTCTCGTTGAGCGATTTCCGCCGCGACGGACGCTTCGCCCTCCACGTTGACGACTGCGGATTTGGTCGGCCCTCCCGCGTCGCTGGAGGACACCAGCATGGTGACGAGCTCCAGGGCGCAGAGCAGGTTGGCGGCCTTCTGCGGCGTGAGCGGCGGCCCGCCCTTGGCCTGCGACGGGACTTTCGGCGAGAGCAGCTCCGGGAGCTGGTGCAGAAACGAGGATTCGCGGAAAAACGACTGATTGGACGGGGAGCCCCGCAGCAGATTGTTGCACAGCTCCAGGCAGTCCTGCACGATGATCCCGCCGTCCGCGGCGCCTTCTTCCCTGATCACGTTGAAGCACCGCTCGAACGCACCCTCGAACGCCACAATCTTGCGAAGGTCCTCGCTGCCGCGGGTCAGCGAGATGAGGAGCAGCAGCGTTTCGTTGCGGATCACCTCGCGTTCCGCGAGGTTATCCATCAGCCGCCCGACGCCCGTCGGATTGGACATGATCGCGGACTGCACCTCGAACGGGTTCGTCGCGCTCAGCGCCGTGAGCAGCTGCATGGTGTGGTACCGCACGTAGAAGTCGCTCTCGTCCAGGAGGGACATGACGAGGTCGAGGTTCGTGGGAGCTCGAAGAAACGCATCCGCGTTGGCGGCACCCGCGTGCGCCAGGTGGGCACCCTCGCCGCTTGTTTGCACAGCTGTGTCGGCACCCCCATCGGCACCCGCGCCGCCGCCCGTGAGTGCGTTGACGAGTACCTCCAGTACGCCGTGCACGAGCTCCGTGTCGTTTCGTTCCTCGGTGAGCGAGGTGATCAAGGTTGGCAGGCCGATGACTCCGATGGCGAACTGGGCCACGCGTGACTCCTGCACGAGGTTTCGTAGCTCGTGCGCGGCGGAGCGGCGATCGTCGGCCAGAACGCCGTCGCTGATGCGCTCGAGGAGCGCCTGGGACAGGGAACATCCGGGGGATGGGTCAGATGGGTCGGCGACGGTCGGGGGAAAGGAAAAGGCCGCGGGTTGGGATGGGCACCCCGCTTCTCTTCGACTCAAGGATCCGCGGTTCGTGTGGTCGCACCTCCGCGCCGCCGTCGTCGATCTCGTCCGGGTTCATCCCGTTGCCGTGGATGACGATGCGGCCAAACTCCTTGGCGGCGCCGCCCACGCCCTGTTATCGATGGATTCGGGGAGGGAAGGTGAGGCGGGAGGTGAGCGTCTCTCAGATCGGCACCGGGAAGGAGGCTGCATTTCGCGCGGGTCGTCTCGGCATCGCGTGGGGTCCCGCGCTTCTCGCGTCGAGGCACGCGGGACGGGGACGGGGCGGAACGCACCTTGGCCACATTCTTGACCCTGCCGACCAGCCCTGACATCTCGCCGAAAGACCGCGGGGTACGTCCCAGCGCGGGTAGGTGTGAGCAACGTTCCCATTTTACGGGTGCGCCTCTCGAGACGGAACCCTGTCCAGCTGTGTCGTTGTTAGTTAAAAGCCCCCGAAACCCTCGTCCCTTCACACAGCTGCGGCGCACTCGAGTGACCGTGTCGACGTCAATTTCGATCCATGGCCGATACCGAGCACCCGTTCAAGTACGTCTTCATACCCGCGGACGAATCCGTCCCGTGCGAGGAGCGTGAGGGCATCGCCACGGGCGAGGCCGGGGGCGACATTCTGGTTGAGCTCTTGCGCCCGCACTTCTCCGGGGGCGGTTCTCGCATCGACCCCGACGCCGCGCGGAAGGAGGCGGAGCGACATCTCGGCCCCGAGAAGGCTGCCGAGCTCACCCGCGATCGCCTCGTCACCGCGACGCAGTCGGGATCCACGGAAACGTTCGCGCTCGTCCACCCCTCATCCACGAACGGCTTCCGGGGCGTCTACCTCTACACCGACGAGGTTGGCATGCTCAAGTCCCTCCCGACGAACCCCAGGGCCCACGAGCTCGCGCTTCGATGCGGCATCGACGTCCGGCACCCTTTCCACGGCGACGTATTCGTCGGCGCGGTCAAGACGAACCCGCCGCCCATGCGCAACGTCAGCTTCACCGAGAACGAACTCGACCCGGGCGCGCCGTGGATGTTAACCGCCCCAACCGAGAATGCTGTGTACGCCGAGACCATGAGAGAGTTTATGTCCGCGGTGGAGGGCAAGGTGACGCGGGAGGAACTGGAGCACAGACGCGAGTCCGTCACCAACCTCCCCCCATTGAGGCGGACGTCGCAGGGCGAGACGATACCCCCGCACGGCCTGAGGCTGAGGGACGGGGTGGACGAATATCACGCGAGTCTCGTCGAGGGTAAAGACGCGGTTAAAGTGACGCAGTCTTCATCCCTCGGAGGCGTCGGGGTGTTGGCGGCGCGGCACATCACGCGCGGCGAGGCGATCTGGTCCGAGGCGCCGCTCGTGTCGATCCAGTCGCCGTCGAACGCGGACGAGGCGCTGAGCTGCGGGTGGTGTCACAGGGCGGTTGGGGACATAGACCTTCGGCTCTCGTTGGTATGCGGCGCGTGCGACGGTGAACAAGCCCGGTCGGAAAAGCGCACCGACGAATGGATCGGGGTCAAGGACAGGCCCGGCCTCGTCGGTTTGGAGGAGGCGGACGGGTGCGCGCCGATTACCCGGTGCAAGCGGTGGCGAACGCGTGGGTGCCAGGAGATTTACTGCGGCGAGGAGTGCGCGCGGGCGCATTCGTTCAATGGACACGACGCGCTCTGTTGCGGGGATACATTCAAAGAATTTGATGAAGTCGCCGACGAGGCTGAGCACGCGGCCGCCGTGGCCGCGTCCGCGCTCCGCGAGTTCTTCTCCGACGACGATAACCTGCACATGATCGCGAGGGTGGTGGGCGCGATGGCCTCCGCGCTCGCCCAGGGCCGCACCTGGGACGACGCCACGCTTCGGTTCCGAGCCTTTGTGGGAATCCCGTGGTGGGAGACGTCGGGGAGCACCGGCGCCGAGAAACGGCTGGCGAAACGGTCGATGCGCCTGATGACCGAATCCGCGCACGCCGCGGAGATCGCCGTCGCGCGTGAGGCTGACGCGGCGGCGCAGGCTGACGACGAGGACACGTTCCGGTTCTTATACGAGGTCAAGAGCACTTTCCGACAAATCCCAGACGTGCTGAACCGACTCGGCCTGGACGGAGTCGGACACCTACTCGGAGTCTGCGACATGAACCAGCTCTCGCTCACGATCGACGGGCCCATGCGCAACGTGTGCAGGACACTACTGCGGGTGGACGAGTACCAAGGGAGCGACGCGGCGCGGCCCACGCTCGACGCCTTGCTCCCGATCGCGCTCAGAGCACAGGCTCGGCGCGACGCCGAAGACGCCGACGCGGGCCGGCCTCGATGGGGCGGATCGGATCGATTCGAGAACGAGAACGAGGACGAGGACACGGATGACATGGAGGGGGAGATTCGGCTGGACGAA
>Ga0257106_1000956_pt1 | contig 15330 bp, 18 predicted proteins | sample LP_taG_3_FD_190177 | JGI IMG/M metagenome (GOLD analysis project Ga0257106, IMG submission 190177) | Marine microbial communities from Northeast Subartic Pacific Ocean, Canada - LP_J_2011_P26_10m | ecosystem: Environmental > Aquatic > Marine > Oceanic | place: Canada: Northeast Subartic Pacific...
TGTAATATACTGGCTCATAGACAGATTTAATATATATAGCCTTACTTATATATACTATATCATTTACTGTGCATATTTGTCTTATGATAGTAACAAACTTATTAAATGTTTTAACATTATCAACATACTTTGATTTAGAATGATGATAATAACCCCTCATTTCTTCACAAAATGGCTGAAGTAAATTCTTATATTTTAATTTTTTATACGCAGTTTTAGATAATACGAAGTATTTCCTCTGGTTAATCGTCTCCTCTTCGCAAAATCCTTGTAGAAAATTATAAAAACGCTCATTAGATATATTTTTTTTAAATAGCTGCTCGGTCATTCTAATTAAATATAGAAATTAAATTATTCGTAAATAACGCGAGCTCAATTTCGTCTTCATGTATATTGTAAAAATAAGTAATATACTTACATATTAATTTAATAATCTTGTATTTTTCATCTTCAGATAGGTTATTTGTAATTTTCACAAATAAAAAATAATTGTCAAGTATATCCATAACAGAGTAACCTTTATCAAAGAGTTTATATAATATAGGTATTGCTGAATGTAGGTCTTTATTTACCTTACATATATTTGTATAACTTTCAAAATCACGAAAGCTAATATTAGTACATACACTAATCGCAATATCAAGAGTTATATTGCTAGACAATAGTTTAAATTTTTCTAAATAATTTATCATTATTCTAACTGAATTATTTGATATTGAGAGAATAAAATCCTCTGCTTCCTGTTCAACTGAAATATTTTCTATTTTACATATTCGCTTAAGTATTTTGGATAAATTAGCAGTATGTAGAGCCTTTATTTTAGTAGTGCTCATACGAGACTGAATACTCTCAATTACTTTATTGGTGTTCGTGCACGACGCGATAAAATGAACATTGTGGCTATATTTATCAATAAAGTTTCTGAATACTTGTTGGCTCTGTTCATTGATAGCGTCCAGATCGTCCAGTACTATTATCTTTTTTTTGCCTAGAATATTGGTAGAAGTCTGGCAAAAAGTTTTAACTTCGTTGCGATAGTAAGAGATTCCCTGATCCTTCAAAGTATTAATATATAGAACATTATCTTTGTAGTTCATATTATCATAATAATCCCTGATAATAGCAGTTATAAGAGATGTTTTACCGCATCCACTGTTGCCAACAAATAATATATTTAGATTATCCATCTTTATTAGAATCTGTATAAGCTCTAATAATTTCTCATCCATTTCAAAATCTTGTAAAAACATCGGTTGATATTTATATATAAAGGGCAAATCCATTTTATTTAATTCGTAAATTATTATTTAAGTTTATGTATGTATGATATATTAATGTCTGATTCAAAAGGATACTACTCTAAATTGGGATTAAAATCAGACGCAAAATTCGATGAAATTAAGCGTGCATATAGACGATTATCATTAGAAACACACCCCGATAGGAACGGTAACAGTCCAGAATCCAGTGAAAAGTTCAAGGAAATAAGCGAGGCATATGAGGTCTTAGGAGACAATGATAAGAGAAAACAATACGATATGGGTGGAATGGCCAATATTTTCGGTATGGATGAAATGCACGGAAATGTAAATCCTGAGGATATTTTGCGGGACTTATTTGGTGGCGGTTTGTTTCACGGAATGCCTCCCCAATTTGAGACAAATAATTCACAAACTCATTTTTTCCATATGGGCGGTGGTATGCCCAATATTAATATTAGACAATCAATGCAAAAACCGACTCCTATAATCAAGCACATTAAAATACCAATAGAGGCAGCTTATGCTGGCTGTAATATTCCATTAGAAGTAGACAGATGGATTATGCATGGGAATATAAAGTCTGAGGAAACGGAAGTGCTGTATGTTAAAATTCCGCCGGGTATAGACGAGAACGAAATAATCATCTTGAGAGAAAAGGGCAATATAATAAGTGATGTAAATAAAGGCGATGTTAAAATCTTTGTAAAGATTGAGAATAAAACAGAGTATACCAGAAACGGTCTGGATTTAATATATTGTAAAACAATCTCGTTAAAAGAAGCACTTTGTGGCTTTGAATTCACATTGAAATATGTTGACGGTCGGAATTTTCAAATTAATAACAATATGGGCAACATAATAACCCCCGGATACAAAAAACTTATACCTAAGATGGGAATGAAGCGCGATGATAATGTGGGAAACTTGGTAATTGATTTTACAGTTGTATTTCCAGAAACATTAAAAACCGAACAGATTGAAAAAATACGCGAGCAACTATAAAATTATTATAAATACCAAGCGTTTTAATATGAATATATATATATAAATATGACTTCGGTTAAGAATGGTTCTAGAAGCGAAACTAATGGGTGGATACGAATCAATATACGTGGTGGTCCTTATGAACGAGGATATGCGAACGGTTATTTAGTTGCTGCCGAATTAAAGAGCATGTTTAGAATCCTTGATTTCAGTCTTATGGACACATATGGTTTCTCTCGCGAATTCTTTTCAGAAGTAATAGCTGAGTTATATGGAACAAAAATTAAAAATAACTACCCCGAATTTTACGAGGAGATTCGCGGTATTAAGGAGGGAGCAAACGCACGCGGCACTAAAATATCAATGGATGATATTTTGATGTGGAATTGTAGTTATAGTATTCCATATATTGCCGATTATATACCGCGTCTTGTAGTTGATAATGAAAAGCTTAATAAAAAGTATGGGCATATGTTTGCGGGTGATAAGGCCAGCGAAGTAAAAACAATTGATTATGCTATGAAAATGGATAAATGTACTGGATTTATTGCGGTAGGCGATTACACCAATGATGGAAAGATAGTTTGTGCTCACAATACGTTTGATTTCTTCGTGGAAGCGCAGCATTGTAATATAATCGTAGAGGTCAAGCCTACAAAAGGCCATTCGTTTATTATGCAGTCACCTCCCGGACACATTGCCAGCGGAACCGACTATTTCGTAAATAGTAACGGATTAATATGTACAGAGACCACGTTGGGTGGATTTAACGTATTTGAACTGAACGACCCTATTTGCTGTCGTATACGCAATGTGGTTCAATACGCAGATTCGCTGGATGATTGTGTAGATATGCTGACCAAAAACAATGGCGGTGACTATGCTAACTCGTGGTTATTTGGTGATACTAAAACAAATACTATTATGCGCGTTGAATTAGGACTTAAATTCGTAAAGGTTGAGAAGAAGAAGAACGGATACTTTGTCGGTTTTAATGGTGCGACGGACGATCGTATAAGAAATATTGAATGTAAGAACACGGGTTTTGATGACATTCGCCGCCATCAAGGTGCAAGACGCGTTCGGCTTACACAGTTGATGAAGCAACACAAAGGAAAGATAGACATTGATATTGGACAAAAAATACTGGCCGACCATTACGACGTCTACCTTAACCGCATTAATCCTAGTTCAAGAACATGCTGTAGTCATTATGAGCGTGACAACCGCGAATATATGTCGCAGTCGGATAGACCCAAACCGTTCCAGCCTTTAGGTGCACTCGATGGCATAGTAACGGACACAACACTCGCAAAGAAAATGGGGTTTTCGGCGCGATGGGGGTCTTCGTGTGGTGAGGCATTTGTAGCCAAGGATTTCTTAGAGAGACATGCGCAATGGGACCACCTAGCACCGTATATGCCTGATAGACCGTCACAGCCATGGACCACGTTTTCCGTTAAGCGGGCCAAGCAAAAACGTAGCAGAAATAAGAGCAGCAAAACAGCGAATAACTCAACCAGACGCAAACGTTAAATATAGCGGTTAAAGCTAATATTAATCCATATAAAACTAATATACCAGTCTAAATAGTATGAATAATAAGTTAAAAATTGTGTTCGGGATTGTATTAGTAATATTTGGTATTGTCGGTAAAACATTTTTTTTGTGAATACAAATACACTAATTAAATAGTATAAAAATAATTGTAATCATATTAGTATATGACTACAATAAAGCGGATAAAAGCCGATTTAAATGAGATGTTACTCACTCCGCCGGAAAATTGTTCGGCCGGCCCAGCCACAGATAATTTGTATGAATGGCAGGCAACAATCATAGGACCGGAGGACAGTCCTTATCACAATGGCGTTTTTTATCTGAAAATTGTTTTTCCATCAGATTATCCATTTAAACCACCACGAGTTTCGTTCTTGACTAAAATATACCATTGTAACGTTAGTAGTAGTGGTGCAATTTGTCTTGATATATTGAAGGACCAATGGAGTCCAGCATTATCGGTAAGTAAGGTTTTGCTTAGCATATGTTCGCTAATGACCGACCCAAATCCCGATGATCCGCTAGTATCTAGCATCGCAGATTTGTTTAAAACGAATAAAACAAAACACGATGAGAACGCATTAGCATATACTCTAACACACGCGTCAGATGTTTTAACTGATTCTTTTGGTGGGAATAGTAGCGTCAACAATGTATAAAGAATTTTCGGTTACAATAATGTATTCGGTCTCAACTTTGAAAATTTTAGAAATAGGCGAGGTGTATTCGTCTTCGCTTTTCACGAGAAGCTTTTCACCATCCTCCTTTACACCAATGAGAACATTATTATCGTGTGAATTAGTCCAATAGTCCATCATAATGGGACGATCTTCAACAATGGCTATTTTAACGGCGTGTTGTAAGCAGGTATTGCTCGGAGCTGAGTAAGTTGTTTCAGAAGTCATTTATATACTATTTTATTTTAAAGCTTTAAATACTTATATAAACAAAAAATATGTTTATATGAATTACGCTATTTAATTCGGGTATTATTTATTAATAATTATGGTTTTTTTTCTACTTTGTTTATTCGTGATTGGTTTTGCTGACTGTAAACCATCCATATTTGGTATATTAATTTCGTTAAATTCACTCTCCAACATGTTTCTAACAAACAAGTATATATTATTAAGAATCTCTTCTGTGCATTTACCTACAATTAATACACTACCTGTTCTAAATATCATGAATGATACTTTTGTAAAGGTGTTTGAAATCGGTTTTTTTCCTGTCTGTATATCTATACTGGAATCGTAATAAAATTCACACTGAATTCCTGGATATGAACAAGGGTCATATGAACTATTAATGTTGTATTTTGACTTAATAATATCAAAGAGTCGTTCTCGGTCTATAAAATAGCCGCATTTAAAGTTGGAGTTAATTAGAACTGTTTCTGTCTTTGTATTGTCATATGTTAGATCGTCTGATACATATTTTTTAATTGTCTCTACAAGAATGTCTAGTGTTTGTATTAGCAAGTCGTCGTTTTGAATTCCGGGAATTTCCAGTTTTCCGGTATTAAATATTTTAACGTGTATCTCTTTAAATTTACCATTAAATTTAATACGAATAATAAGAACAAAACAGTTATAAAAGGCCCCTTTCTTTTTACAACGGTAACTGATAATATCTTTTTTAGACAATCCAACGCTAATTTTTCTCACATCTTTGTACTTAATGCGTCCGTCGGCATTTACAATTCTCTGAATAATATGTTCATCTACATAATTATGTCTAGTTTTCTCGCTGGATATCTTTTTCTGTAGCTCGTTGAAGTCGTCCTCATTATGAGAGTTTAATTTCATTTGCTTCTTTATAACCCCTTCCTGTGGAATATGATAGTCGTGAACCGGAATTTTCCAGAATACATTGTTGATGTCTATTGGCTGCGACAAATAGGATATCTTAGTCTTTGTTGAAATATATAAATCTGAAGATTTGGGAGCTGTCTGTGTAACATCATTATCTGTATTTGTTGGTGCGATGTCATATGTTCCGTCACAAAAGTCACTCCATGCTGTGTTAATGTCCATCATTCTGTTATAATTGTTTATGTATTCTTTAAGTATATCTAATTCAATTATTTAACATATAAATAATATCCTATTTAGAGAATAGCTACGACGATAAAATTTCGTGCAATCTGTATGTAAAATACGTAATTAAATATTTATTATTATTACTTGAAATGTGAATGATAAACTCACTACATTTCAATAATTCGCCGCTGACACGTCCTATTTCGTATCTCACTATATAATTGAAGTAATCTTTTATCAGATTTTTTTCGTCAATATTATAAGTTTTAATAATATGGTTTATAAAATCAGAAATAAATGTAACTTCTGTTTCAGAATCTACAAATAACTTAGTCAAATCACTCCATACCTTGTTATCTATAACATTATTAGATAGATTATTATTGTTATTGGATTGCATATAGTTAATCATACTTCTTATATCTGATTTGTATAACTGTTGGATAGATATTAGTATATTATCTGAGAAATGGAGATTTTCTTTATTATTTATGTTTTTCAGAAATTTGATAATATCTGTTTGAGGAAGCTGATTGAACCGGAGACGCATAAACTCATTTTGTAAAGATTCATCAATTCTGGTTATGTAATTACATATGAGACAAAAACGCACATTATTATTAATACTTCGTAATAAGTATTTTAATGCCTGTTGTGCATTCTTGGTCATATAATCGACCTCGTCTAATATAACCAGTTTTGTTCCCGAGACAAATAGATTTTTTGAATTTACGAATTGGTTAATCTGATTACGTATAATATCAATCCCGCGTTCATCAGATGCGTTAAGATGGATAGTAAGGCTTTTATTATTCTGGTTGTGTTTGCCGTGGAATTTATTAACCAAATTTATAATAGTGGTCGTTTTTCCTGTTCCTGGAGGACCATATAGCAGTAAATTTGGAAAACTATTAGAATTAAGAATATTATTAAGTATTTTTTTATTAATATCATCTAATACGATATCATCAAAATTGGTTGGTCTATATTTTTCAACCCATGGTTTTTGTGATTCATTCATATAATACAATAATTATCATATATTTAATACAAAAATGAAATAGAAATATAAACATAAAACTATAAGCACGAAAATACATATGACTGAATGTGGATATCTAGAAATGTTTATAGGTCCTATGTGGTCGGGTAAAACAAGCGAATTGTTAAAAATACATAAGCGATATACTTTCTGCGAAGAGCCGATTATTTCAATAAATTATATTGATGATACTAGGTATGGTGAAAATATAATATCATCTCATGATCAGATAAAAATCCCTTGTAAATCGGTAAAGAAATTGAGCGATTTCTCAGACATTCAATATGGTTGTTCAACGCCCGAATTCAAGACAGCAATGATAATATTGATAAACGAGGCACAGTTTTTCGGCGATATAGTCGGGTGGGTAAAATGTGCAGTGGAGAGACATCATAAAAAAATATATTTGTGTGGATTGGATGGAGATTATAAACGCGAAAAATTCGGGGATCTTCTGGAGCTCATTCCCTTTTGTGATAAAATAACGAAACTACAATCTATATGTGGGGTATGTAAAAAAAAAGACGCCATTTTCACAAAGCGAATAGTAGCTGACGACAAACAGGAAATTATAGGATGTGATAATTATCTTCCTGTTTGTAGAGCGTGTTACAATGTATAAATTATATCATTTATTAAAAGTATTTAAATTAAAATAACTAGGTTATGAATATGCCAAATAAAACTGACGAGGTTAAGGTTCCGAAGAAGCGTGGCCGAAAACCGAAAGGTGGCAAGCTTATAAAAAAACCAGAAAACCCAACCGATGTTATCGTTCCCGAACCAAATATCATATTACATTTAAAATGTGGAGTTAAAGATTTAAAAACGAAACATACCGAAAAAGAAAATGTAGGCGCCTTTCAATTTGAAAAAAATACGGAAATACCTTATCAAATAATAAACAATAAAAATAAAAAATCACAAAATATCGATGATGGAGACGAACAAAAAAAAGTTTGGAAAAAACTAAACGAACTAGCGGTAAATCTCCATAATAATAACATATCTGATAAACGATCTGCGTGTTTTTGGTGTACTTATGATTTTGATAATCCTCCTATTTATATACCGCGATATGAGTTAAATAATTCATATCATTGCTATGGGTGCTTTTGCAGCCCTGAATGCGCTGTATCGTATCTATTCAATGAACACATAGATGTATCCACGCGTGTAGAGAGATATAGTTTATTAAATCATATATATTGTAAAATCTATGATTACAATAAAAATATTAAACCTGCTCCAAACCCGCACTATTTACTTGACAAATTTTACGGTAACTTGACTATCCAAGAGTATAGAAAATTGTTAAAAAACGAGCGTCTTCTATTGGTTGTTGATAAACCGTTAACAAGAATATTACCAGAACTACATGAGGATAATGACGACTTCCTACTGAATCAGCAGAGTATTCCATCATCAAATAAATTTACCCTTCGCAAAACTAAACCTCCTACGAAAAAAGAAATTTTAACGGAGAATTTTAACATAACAAGTTAGTTCAATAAATTATTATAATAAATTTATTGAGCATAGTTCTTACTCTTCAATTTTAGTATTTACTTTTGAAACCAGATTTTGTTTTGCAATATCTCTCTGTCTTATGTATTCGTCTCGCATAAGCTGTTTTTTTTCCTCCTCCTCCTTGTTTTTCCTATACCGCCACGAGGCAGTGTCCATCATTCCGCGTATTTCTCCGTATATTTGCTGATTGACGCTTTCAACAATAGTATCATTATCTTCATTGACTACTTTATTAGGATTCATAAACTCGCGCACGACAGCCATCACATCATATTTATATAATTCCAGTTTTTCGTCGGCAACTGATTCGCTATAATCTGTCTGTCTCATTACTATATTTCGCATGTTTATTTTATGATGAATCGGAATGTCAAGCGATGTTGGGTTGGAGTCTTGTTTAATAGAGGCCATATACTTTAGAATATATAATTATTTAAATGATATTAAACGAATACCATATCTTAATATAGATGGATAGCGAACTGAGTATTGATGAAATTGTCACGGCACTTCATTTTAGTCTAGAAAAAACCCTTAAAATATCACTAGGTCCTTTCGTTGATAAATTTAATTCTTCACGGAACCAATTTAACGTAGTTTCAGATTTACTAAAACAGTTACCCGAATATAAGGAAATTATTAAGCATAATGCGATGCTGTCCGAAGAGAACCGAATTCTAAAAGAATATATTAGAAATCAAAATGCAAAAAACAATACCACAAATCGTATTAAACTTGAAATAAGCGAGAAGGATGATCATGAGGAAATAGAAAAAGCCTTTTCAGAAGCCGAAAATGAAGAAACGGCAAAATTCGGGATTACCTCCACAATGGAGAGTGAAGAGGAAGCGCTTACAAGAGAGGAGGAGGAAGATGAGGATGAGGAGGAAGAAGTAGAGGTAGATGAGGAAGAGGAAGAAGTAGAGGTAGTAGAGGTAGATGCGGAAGAGGAAGAAGTAGAGGTAGTAGAGGTAGTAGAGGTAGATGCGGAAGAGGAAGAAGTAGAGGTAGTAGAGGTAGATGTGGAAGAGGAAGAAGTAGATGAGGAGGAAGAAGTAGAGGTAGTTGAGGAGGAAGAGGAAGAAGTAGATGAGGAGGAAGAAGTAGAGGTAGTTGAGGAGGAGGAGGAAGAGGTAGATGAGGAGGAGGAGGAAGAGGAGGGGGAAGAAGTAGAGGAGGAGGAAGAAGTAGAGGTAGTAGAGGAGGAGGACGATGATGAAATTAGTAATAACGATGTATCACAGACACCGCGTTCAGTAGTAAATACAAATGAAGAGACGGAAGACGAAGACGACGATGATGAGGAAGGTTTAATTGAAGTAGTCATATCTGGTAAAGATTATTTCGCGGATAATGACGAAGATGGAGATATTTACGAAAAAATAAGCGATGACGAGCCAGGAGACGACCCAATCGGTATCTTTAAGGATGGTGTTGCAACATTCTTTTAATATGAATATAATATTTATTAATTATATATGATACTTGATAAACTATGTATGCCTGCTATATTATATATTGGATTTACACTAACTCATATAACAATTGATTTATTCAATAAATTATATAATACAGCTATATTGAAATTCGTACTAATGATTATTTTTACTACGATGTTAGATTTGTTATGTAAATCTGGATTAACCGTAGTATCATGGATAATTGTATTTATGCCTTTTATTTTATTAACAGCAATAACATTATTATTATTATTTTCACTCGGACTTTCGCCAGATCAAGGATTTCTAAAATACGAAATATTAAATGGTAACGATGTAAATCCAGAGGATAACGATGTAAATCCAGAGGATAACGATGTAAATCCAGAGGAAGAGACAGAATTAACTACCAGCGTTCCGGTTGAAAATATGTTTAATATGTAAGCTATTTAAATACGTTTTGTTATTTAACATTATGAACTATATTATTAGCGCTTGGAGTGTGTTTATTTTTTGGAGTTGTTATCTTAATGACAATTGTAGGAGTATGATTGTTGGTAAAATTGAGTGGCTATCTAAACAAGATCCACGCATTGAACGTTTATTTCAGTTTTTATTTTGGTATATCATGAAAGTATCAACAATTACAAAAAAAAAATATAAATTGCTAACTGCCAATATTAACGAATATATTATAGAACCTTGGCTGGAAATTAATTTTCCTGAATACGAACCAGAAGATGTGTTTTTTATTAAAAATGGAAAAATAATAGACAGAATTGCGTTTATGTATATAAACGATTCAAATACAAACTCAGATATGATATTGTATGAGTGGACAATGCCTGATGAGAATAAATACGATCACGCAATATTGCGATTTAATACTGCATCCGAAGTATCAGATAACTTTAAAATGAGCAAGGTTAATTTGTTGGCGATTCAAATAACAATTATGCATGAAAATAATACCGAAACAATTCATTCAATTGATTTCCAGAAAGATAACTACTATATTGAAAACAACATATTATTTGACCAGATATTTATTAACTATTGGTGTAAGCAGAAATTACACATTGATAACGTAACAAAGTATGAAGTAAGTTTCTTAGACAATGAAATGACACTCAATATAATAAAACCAAATGAATATATAATAATTGGACAAAATGATTTTGAAGTTGTTACATTATAAATGATATATTAAACGTAAATAAATGATATAAAAATTATATTTAATATCATATATAATGGAGAAATCCATGATAAATGTGGTATCCTCTGCGGACAATGATGTTTCAACGTTTCATAAGCTTAATGATAGTTGGACATTGTGGGCGCATCTGCCACACGATACCGAATGGAATTTAAATAGTTACAAGGAAATAATGACTTTTGATACCGTAGAAGAAGCATTAACTTTATATGAAACCCTTCCGGATAAAATGATAAAGAATTGTATGTTGTTTTTAATGAGAAAAGGAATAACACCAATATGGGAAGATGAGAAAAACCGAAAAGGGGGGTGTTTTTCATATAAAATACCAAATAGACTTATAGTAACTACATGGAAACAAGCATCATATTCTCTTGTAGGCGAAACATTTACAAACGATTCATCATTAAGAAAAGATATTAATGGTATGACTATATCTCCAAAAAAGAATTTTTGCATTATTAAAATATGGATTGCAACGTGTAATAACCAAAATCCAAGCAAAATAAATACAGTAGCCAGTATTAATTCACAAGGATGTTTATTTAAAAAACATATTCCAGAATATTAACATAATTAATAACATAATTAATAACATAATTATTATTTTATTAATTAATTTATCGTTTTATTACGAAGGTAAAGGTGCTAAACATAGTTTAATTTCTCCTAGAGAAGCTACATTATATTTAACAACCAATGGAAGATCATTTTCAAGATATATCTCAATTGAACTACATAAGTTGGTGCATTTAATAAAATAGCTTAGATTTTTAAGAGAGAATTCGCCTTGGATAATTTTGCTGTTGTCCTGTTTAATGATGTATTCCATACTGCCATCGGATTCAGCTCTCCTCACTTCGGCTTGCGCGAATCCTCCACTACACTTGAATATTAGCTCGGCTCCCTCAGCCGTCGCTACCGATTTAATCTCAATCTTATCTGATATGCAAGATAAGTCTCTGATTATTTTTTGAAAGTCTGATGACGGAAGATTTAAGACCGAAGAAAACTTAACATCTGGGACTTCCAATTCATCTGTTTCTGGCTCAATAAGACGCAATTTTTGTATTTTTTGCTGTTTAATATCCCCATTTTCGAATTTGAGACCTAGATATTGAACAATTCCGTCGGTATAATCATCCTCTTCAATATAAATAGTAAGAGTATCATCGTTATCAATCGTGTTGATTAATTTGAAAAGGTGAAACATATTTACACCTATTACAATTTTAGGTTGCGAGCATTCGTAATGCTCAAAGTTTTTTGCATGTAATGATAGGTGGGCCAGAATTGTATGTGATTTGTCCATATTGATTATTTTAATTCCTTCGGGTGTAAATGATATATTTGTTTCTAGTAAAATATCTTTTAGAGCAGTCATAAGTGTTCTGAATGGAGCAATTTGTACAGTTTGAATCTGTAAAATATTTTTACTAGTACCTATTGTTTTAGATGATAAACTGGACATATAAGTATTTATGTTAATTAAATCTTTAAATACTTATGAGATAGAGAAAATTAAATCAGAAAATTAAATCACAAAGTAAAAAAGATATAAAATAACAATTTCATTTATATTCAATGAACTCTGTAAACGATACGATAGATATGTTAATTAAAAAATATTCTGGAAATGACTATGTTCTTAAACGTATGGATAATTATATCGTTAATATTCTACCAGGGCTCCTTGAAAATGCCGATAAAAATAATAATGAAAGACATAAGAGAAAACAGGAGCTATCGTGTAAAAGTAAAGAATATATTAATAAATTTATGCTTACAAATAAGTATTATTATTGTTGTCAAAATGAATTATTTGTCTTGTATGATAATAAACACTTTATATCGTGCAGCGAGGACGACATTCAATACAAGATTCTCTCTGGTATTAGTAACGACGGTGAATTGGTTCCGTGGAAATATAAGATTAAAATAGGTATTATAAAGCTTATCAAAGAGAGAAGTCCATTGAAAGCTATTCCAGAGTCAGCAACGATTCAGTTCGTAATCAACCTATTTTTTCCAGGAATATTCGCATCGCGCAATCATGTAAAATATTTCCTAACTGTATTGGGAGATATATTGACTGGAAAGACAACCGATATATACATAGCATCGGCGTGTCTTAAAAATATAATTAACGAACTACATATTCAAAACAACACATATTTTGAGAACATTAATATAATTAATCATATTAAATATAAGTATCACTCATATGATTTTGATAAGTGTAGGCTCCTATATATCAACAAGCAACTAAAATACATAGATATTCCAAATGAATTATCTAAACACGCTGTAGATATTCTTTGTGTGGCAACGCACTATTCCTCGCGTTACAAGTCGTCGGATAAATTTTTATACCAATGCAATGAAAAAGTTACAGTAAACCATGTATTATTCTTACAGCAGAACAAGGCTGATGCTATTGTCAATAGTTTTATAGACAAATATATTGAACCTTGTCAAAAAAGCTCAATATCAAATAAAAATATGCTTTTTATATGGAAAAAACATCTCAATGAAAAAAACTTACCGAATATATTATTACACGAAACTTTATTGAGTATGTTAAAAGGGAAAATAAATTACAATGAAACAGAAGAGACATTTACCGGCGTTACTAGTAAAATTCTTCCAGTTGTAGCAGAATTTATACAATTCTGGGATGCAACCGTTATTGAATATGAAAATGATGTCATAGCTACCGCCGAGTACGAGATTGATGAAATAGCTCTTTTATTCAAGAAATGGACAAATAAAAAATTTAATGATATTGAAGATTCATTTATTCTTGAATTAATACGTCATTTATATGTAAATAGTGATGGAAATGTCCATATAGATGACGATAAATATATTGTAAATATTAAATGTGATTTATGGGATAAATCCCTCGAAGTAACCGAATCACTCACTCTGTTTAAGGATGAATATGGTGAAGAGATTACTGAGATAACAAATTATAACATGAAGTCTCTTTCTGATGCGTATACTTATTATTTAATATATAAAAAGGATGGATTAGTGATTAGCAAGCACTATTTTGATAAAGTTGCTAAAGATATAATGTCTGAATTCTTAGATTCAGATGGAGTAATTAACAATTCGTGGTTTATTAACGTCTCTTAGATTTGCGACCCTTGCGTTTCTTGGTCTTTCCGTCCTTTTTAACGTAGCCAAAGCTTCCCTTCTTTGTAAAGTATCCGGCCTTTTCTAATCTCTTCTCGTTCTTCGCAGTCTTGTGCTTCTTGAGCGATACAATCCGCCCATTCTTGTTCATCATAAGGTCCTTTTTCTGAAGTCCCCCCGATGTCTTGAACGCGGTGCCGTGGTAGACAGATGCTCTTGATGCGATGTATTGAGTGTATTTTTTACCCTGAACTGCGTATTTGCCATCCGAACCCTTTGTAATTTTTTTAACCATTATATAATTTTATAAGAAAATATTTTATAAAATTACCATTAAAAATTACCATTAAATTAATGTTGTCTAAAATCTATTCCGAGGCGGTGAACCATATCCACCAGGACTTCCAGCTACACTATTGTATTGATTTAATTCACGAACGAATGTGTGTGACTTTTTACGCGAATTTCTAATCATATTAACATACAACGATATCTCGGTTTCAGACCATTCGGATTTTTTTTTAGGAATAACTTTTTCAGGACAAGACTTATTATCGTCGCTACATTGTTTCTCATTTATTCTTGCGGGCACATAAGATGAATAAGACATATATATATATAGTTAATTTTAAAATTGAAAGAGTATAGAGATATTTTAATTGCTATAAACACCATGAGTTCGTCGGACAGTTTAGCTAAAACATACCAGAAGAAAACAGACAAGCAACATGTATTGGATAATCCAGACACATACACGGGGTCTATGACAACTACTGAATACGACACTTATGTATTTGATTCTGAAACAAATACAATCAAGCCTAAACAGATCACTATTATTCCGGGACTATACAAGTTGTTTGACGAGGGTATTGTGAACAGTCGCGATCATTACGTAAGAATGAATCAGGCGATGAATGATTGTAAGCAAAACACAATTCCTGTGAGCTATATTCACGTTTCAATTAGTGACGACGGTGTCATTACAATTCGCAACGATGGAAATGGAATTGATGTTGAGAAACACCCGGAACATAATCTATGGATCCCTGAGATGATTTTTGGCCATCTTCGCACATCAACAAACTACGATAAGAGCGAACAGAAAATT
>Ga0257106_1000957_pt1 | contig 15304 bp, 8 predicted proteins | sample LP_taG_3_FD_190177 | JGI IMG/M metagenome (GOLD analysis project Ga0257106, IMG submission 190177) | Marine microbial communities from Northeast Subartic Pacific Ocean, Canada - LP_J_2011_P26_10m | ecosystem: Environmental > Aquatic > Marine > Oceanic | place: Canada: Northeast Subartic Pacific...
CGGTCACCTGTTTAATGAAAAGCGTGATGTTATCCGCTGCTTTTCGGCGACCTTCTTTATCGTTCTTCTCGATGTTGCCTTCATCCTCGAGGTCTTCCAGCGCCTGTTGTTGTCGTTATAAAAGAGAGAGAGAGAGAGAAAACACACATATAGGGGTGAGAACTAAGGTGCCCACAAAAATTTTCAAACGGAAACCACACGCGACCGGCGAGAGACAAAAAGAAGAAGATTTCTCTCTTCGCGCACGTCGAAACCGGCACGACGCGCGTCCGACGCGACCGCGCGAACGCATAAAACCTACCTTCACTATGGTATCGGATAAACCCATCGCGCGTTTCGCGTCCGAAAAGAACTTTTCCTCATCGTTTATTGCGTCTTTTCCTCTCCCGTTCTCGTCGTTCTCCGCCTCTTCTTCTTTTCGTTCGCGTAACAACAAACCTCGGAAACCTTTCAAAAGCGCTTTCGAGTCGTTCGTTTTGACGTATTTCGAAAAGTTCGAAGAGATGTCCGCGCAGGACATTATCGTCATCGGTTTCTTCTTCGTCTTCGCCATAACGCCGATGGTAGTTTTTACGTTCGCAAAACTTTGTTGTCTGCGCGTTTACGAAGTTTGTGCGCTGTGCGACTGTTTCTTCTCGCGTTTTTATGAAAAAAAACGTTCGATTTTCGTCGTAACTGTTCTTTTTTTTTCGCTAAAAAGAAAACGTTTTTAGTATTGATCACAATAAAATCATCATCATCTCACATCTTCTTTATCATCCAAATCCGCATTCATTAGAGCAGATTCAAAGAAATGGACGAATGGACGAGCAAAAAAGTATCTCTGAACGAAATACTCAAAGAGGAACACCCGGAGAAACACGCACATTTTTTGGACGATGATTTGGTGATGTCGAAATTCGTGACCGAGAAAGACATTCGAGCGCATTACCAAAACGAGTTGGAAAACGGGAAAGTGGTTTCGAATCAGGCCGGAGGCGCGAGGGAGATTACGATCGATGAGAGGTCTTTAGTTGAGAACAGACCGAAAGTGGTCATTTATAATACTTTAGATCTAACGCCGGAGGATTATCGGAAGGCAGCGTTTGCGACCGGGATTCCGTTCCGGCCGAACGGTTTATTCCCGCCAAACGACAAGCTGTTGACTAAACTGAGCACGGACCCCACGTATTTTCCGTTCATGAAACACGTGCCGTGTGAGCGACCGCACGATTTTGTCGTAGCGCCTGGGTGCTGGGCCAGCGGTGATTCCGCGGCGAAAGCAGGTTTGGACGTCCGACATTTTTACAGGTTCCCTCGAAACGGATGCGACCACGGAGAGCTACACGGCGCAGTCAGAGCCGGTGAAGGCGCTGCAATCTATTTACACGGGTACACCACCGCGCACGGTGGATCGATCGAAACCATACTGGACGAATGCACGGCAGAAATTGCAAAGTGCGAATTCGCTCCAACCGCTACGACTATAAATTTCAAAGTCAATCTGAAAAAACCGTTCCCTCTTCACCGAACCTGTCGCATCCTGTGCAAAATCAAATCCATATCGAGCAACAAACTCCGCATCGTGACTACTGGAGAAATCTACGACGCGGAGGATGACACGTTATTAGTCACTTGCGAAGCAGAACTCGTCGATATCGCTCGGATTTCCGCAAACACCCAAGAGATGCAGAATAAGATGAAAAGCAACGGCGCCGTCAACAGATGGAACGGCATGTAACGGAAGAAGCGTAATACTAATTCAACACCCCAAAAAGTTCGACGCCATCATCACGTTCATCGCCTCCTCCGCTGGCACGTGAAATCGTTGCTCTCCTTTTCCCTTTTTTCCAACGAACTCATCATCAGCCTTCGAACAGAACGAAGAATCATCATCGCTGTTCGAGCTGCTGCTGCTCGTAAATCCATCTTCTCTTCTCCGTATTCGTCGTTTCAGTTTCATCTCTTTCCGTTCTTGTATCGAGTAACGATGGTTTAAATACTCGACGATAATGGACAACGTTTTCGAGCTCACGTTCGGGACGCGAAGGACGATGAAGTCCTTCTCTTCTTCTCGTTGTTGTTTTCCCGAAACGAAACCGCCAAAGTCCTCGCGTCGTCGCAACGCGACCGAGAGAAAAGAAGAAAACTGACAGGCTCGCATGGGAATCGAAATGAGCTCCTCGTCCGAGGAGAGGAGGTGGACGATGTCCTCGTCTTTCTTTTGGGTCGTCATCGATGAGAAGACATTTTTTCAAATGCACGTTTCGAATGACGTTTAGAACGAGGAAATACAAAAAGGTCGTAGTAGGTGTTCAAAAGTAATATGGTATTGTGTATCTACCTTCTTTTAGATATACTCGGCGCGTCAAACAGTATAAAGTGTCTCTCTCTATTACAAGGCTCTTATTTCAAGCCGTTTTATCTCTCTAAAAAAGGATGGAAAGGATGAAAAGTAGTACAATCTTCGTGCGCGCCCAAAAGAAGTGACGAGATCGCGCTCTCGTTTATTGTCGTTCTTCGCCGCCTCGTAAACGCAACACCAAGTGCAACGTGGACTCCTTCTGGATGTTGTAATCGGCCAAAGTTCTGCCGTCTTCTAACTGCTTACCGGCGAAAATCAATCGCTGCTGATCCGGCGGGATACCTTCCTTGTCTTGGATCTTCGCCTTGACGTTGTCGATGGTGTCAGAAGACTCGACTTCCAACGTGATGGTTTTGCCAGTCAAAGTCTTGACGAAGATTTGCATCCCGCCTCTCAAACGCAACACCAAGTGCAACGTGGACTCCTTCTGGATGTTGTAATCGGCCAAAGTTCTGCCGTCTTCTAACTGCTTACCGGCGAAAATCAATCGCTGCTGATCCGGTGGAATTCCTGTTTTTTAGAAAAAGAGAGGAGAAAAAAAGGTCAGCGCTAAAGCCCTTGAGAGAACGAAAGAAAACGCAAAGACAGAAAAGAGAAGAGAGAAAATGCGTTCGAGACGTATCCATCATCCGGGTGCCTAGAAGAAAATCTTCCCCAAAACAGCATTCTTAGAAGAGAGTTTCTTCATTCAGAAAGCAAAAATTTCATTCTTCTTCTTCTCCTTTCGAGACAAAAAAACAGGACGAAAAAAATTCAGATTCTTTTCGTCGAAGAGGCACCGTTGAATAGTTTTGGTCGAACATTCTTAATCTCAGATCGCACATGAATGACACGACGTTTCACTCTCTCTCTCTCTTTCCGAAGAAGCGCGCGCGTTTATGCAAAAAGTGTTGCGGGTGATCTCTCAGAAAACACAAACGCGAGGTTCTTTCCTCACTACTCGCAGAGAGAGAAGGAGTGCTCTCTCTTTTTCTCTCTCTTGTCTCGGATGATTTCTTCGAAAGCAGCGCGAGTGACGATTCGATCGTCATCACACCAATCCAAGAGAGAGGCAAAATTTCAAACGACGACTTTACTAATAAACGTACCTTCTTTATCTTGGATCTTCGCTTTCACGTTATCGATGGTATCCGAAGACTCCACTTCCAAGGTGATGGTTTTGCCCGTTAAGGTTTTCACGAAAATTTGCATCTTCTTTGTTTATTAATGTGTGTTTTGTTTGTGCGTGTGCTTTTGTGCGCGTAAAATTTCTAACGAGAAAGAGAGAAAAAGAAGAGGAAAGAAAGAAAAAGAATTTTTGATGAGAAACTGACTGATGAAAAAAAGGCACGCAGAGTTTTTTTTTTCAGTCGTTTTTTTTGCACCAAACAACTCTTTTTTTTGACTTGACCTTGACGAGACTCGTGATTAAGTAAACTCTGGGGTTGGAAGAAGACGATGCTCCGCTTTTGCTTGAAGAATACCAACAACAACTTTAACACCAACAAAAGAGCTTCCTTGTCTTCTTTATTATCATTTAGTGTCGTTTTAGGAGGACCACAAGAACCACAACCACAACAACAACAAACACAAGTGAGATTGGCGTCGAAAAAAGCCGGCGGATCCACGTCGAACGGACGCGATTCGAACCCGAAATTTTTGGGCATCAAGAAATACGGCGGGGAACTCGTTCGCCCGGGGAACATCATCGCCAGGCAACGAGGGACGAAGTGGCATCCGGGGGAGAACTGCGGGATTGGCACCGATCACACTTTGTTTAGCTTAGTCGACGGGAAGGTGAAGTTTACGAAGAACAGAGTGAAAGGGAGGACTATCGTGAATATCGAGAAGTTTACCGAGGAGGAGATTGCGCTTTGGCAAGCGAGAGGGAAGCTCAGGCACATTGAATTATAAGAAGAGAGGGAATAGAAGAATAATAAAAATCGGAAGAAGATGTTTTCGAAACTCGGGGCGAAGATATCGCAAATCGTGAAACCTCGAGTCATCACCGACGGGGTGGAGTATTGGGAGCCGCCGTACGAGAAAACCGGATGGCTGGAGAAACAAGGCGAGGTCGTGAAGACGTGGAGGAAACGGTTTTTCGTGATGAAGCAAGGGAAACTGTTTTGGTTTTTGGACGAACACGTGACGATGATGACGAAAAGCAGAGGGGTGATCGACGCAGCGAGCGGGGATTGCGTGTCGGTGAGAGGGGCGGAGGAGACGACCGGAGACGCGAACTCGTTCGAGATTGTGACCAGGAACGATGGGGTGATGTATTTTATTTGTCCGAGCAGACAGGAGAAGGAGCAATGGATTAATAGGATCGGAAGGGCAATCGTCATTGGGCGAAGAAATAATAATTAATCAAGCAGAGGAGAAAGTCTATATACATTTTAAAGTCTTCTTCTTTTGAATTTACACGTACCTCGTGAGTACACGGACAAAAGTAGTAGTTTTTGTACAACAATTCTTAGTATATAAAACAATAACACAAAGTTTTGAGTACTAGTAATGCTTAATATTTGTATCTATAAAAGATAAGAGTGCGAGGCGGTTTCTTCGTCCATCTCTCTCTCTCTCTCTCTCTCTCTTCACGCCCTATCATTGAAATATTTATACAGCGCTTTCACGTTATCCGCAAACTGCTGCGACTGACCGACGAATTTGTCGTGTAACCTGGTCAACTGTTCGTTCCAAATCGGAAGGCCTATTCCTCTCACCGCTGAGGACATGTATTCCGCAACGATTCGGTCTGGATCTGAAATCTCCTCGACGTCTTCCGCATCGTCCACGTCGATTGTAAACTTGCCGCTTTTGCCTTCAAACGCTCGCAACATCCGAAGGATGGTGTCCCAATTGGACATCACCAAACCCTCAATCTTGAACAAGCTCAAGATGGACATGCCGTCGTATTCCCCGGACTTTCTTTCTTGTTCGGTGAGCACCTCGGGAGACCCGAGTATGAGCGCCGTTCTTTGCGCGCGTAAATCGTCGTCAATGTCCATCAATCGAAACAGCGCTTTGTTCGCTCGCTGATAATTTGCCTTCGTTTCATCGTTGTTTTGGTCGCTAAAGATTGTGTAAAATCGAAAGAGTTCGCCAACGACTTTTTTCGTGAACTCGACGCTGTTCCACTGCGCTCGTTCGAGTATTTGTATCGCGGTTTCCTCGTTATCGAAAACGAACGCGTCTGCTAACGGTTCAATATTGCTGAGTAAGGTTTCTGAAATTTCATTCGACGCTTTAGCACAGTCGTCTCCTTCCGGAAGAGGTTCGGCGTCACCAGATGCAAAAGAAGACGCCTTAGATTTCGAAGGAGGAGGACCACCGCTGTTGCAAAAATGTAATTCCTCCAAGAATCTGCGCAAAAGTCTAAGGAGCATCGTTTTCTCGGCCGCGATTTCTTGCGTCTGCGATTCGCTCAAACGCGCACCAATGTATCTCCAAATTAATCCGGGAACGACGTTCATGTGGTGAATCAACACGTGCACTAACAACTGATCTCCGCCCTTGACATTGCGGTTTTTTCCAGCTGCCGATTGACACGTAATCATTGCATAAAATATCGCCGCCGAAACTTGCTTTCCATGGCATGAATTAATAAAAAAGTTCCGTTTCCTCTCCCATTGGAGTTTCGTGCGTTGCTTAAAGTTATTCTCGCGCTCCAACTCTTCTTTCTCTTCTTGATACGATGCTTCAGTATCAGCATATTGTCTGAAAAAGCACGCGTACGTATCAATCATCCCGTACGCGGCGAAAGCTTCGGGACATTCCGTTTCTGTGACCGCTCCAGGTGGCAATTGAAAATCGTGATTCTTCTTCTGTTCCAGCAACCGTTCGAAGGAAGCTGAATCGTCGGATACAAGCGTTAATTTCAAACAATTTGTGAACATTTTCACGAGTATCTCACGAATCACTTCGCGGTTACAGCGCGTGAGCGCGGCAATTGTATCGACTTTATACTTGTCGGCGATGCGCATAAATTCAAGTCGAGCCGTTGGTGAAGACATCACAAGTTTCCCTAAACCTTCTTGCCATTCGATCATTTCCTCGCCATTCGGCAGGTCTTTTTGCAACTGCAAGCTCGCTCGAGCGTACACTTTGATATAGAAGTGAAAAGCAAATCGAACGCATTTTGCACCAAGATTTGTAGATTCTGCGTCGTCTTCGTTATCCTTTGGTTGCTTCCGACCGTCTCCGTCGGCATCGGACGAGCTCGCTCGAACGGCAGATTGCGAAACGCGCGACGTCTTCCTAGTTCCAATGGCCACTGGAGTGCCGCTCTTCTCAGCAGCATTAGCGGAGGGAGAGTTGACGAGCAAATCGAGCGCCGTGCGCAATTGGTCAAGCGCAAAGTTGAAATAGCTCTTCTCGAAGAGATTCGCGCGATATGTCGCCTGGAGATTGTCCTTTTCCACCATTAAAGCCATCTCTGGATTCATATTCGAATCAACAACCCCGGCGCTCACCTCGGCAATGTCGGACATGTGTGAATCATTTAATTCTTTCTTACTCTTCTTCTTTTTCTTCTCGTAAAACAAAATGTACGCGGAATTTGGTTTTTCGTATGTGAGCGTTTGCGCCTCCTCGCCGACGTTGTTTGTTTGGTGTACATAAGAGCCACCAAAGCAGTCATCTTCTAAACACTTTGGATCGTGCGGTTCGACAGAAGTATCGTCGTAGCGACGCCACGTCCCAAGATCATCGTCGTCTCCGGTGAGCTCTCCGGTCTTCTCGTCGCGATCGCGAATGAATGAGTAATAGTGCCCCGCAAAAGCAGTTCCTGAGTGGACGATGACGCCAGAAAGTCTATATTCCAATTTCTCGTCGTCCTCGGTATTTTCATTTCTATCGCCTCCATCTGATTCACCGTTCTTGTTGTTGTTGAGATTACGCGTAGATTTTCGCGATGTGTGACGATGGTGATTCAAAAGATTCCCAGGCGTACCCGGTCGCGCCGGGCCACCGTCGTCGTTTGTTCCTCCAGCTCCGAGCTCTTCTTCGGCCTCCAACGCGGCTTGATCAGCCTTTTCGAGTGCTTCTTCCGTGTATGGGTACATATCCAAAGTCTTTGGGAAACTATAATAATCTTTTACTTTGTTTCTTTGATCCATAGCGTAATCGTACTCGAGTCGCTGAATGTGCAAACAGAGCGAGTCTGGCAACGTGCGGACGCACGTTCGCTTCGTCGCATCAACTTTCTTCTCGCATTCCGGGCATTCCCACTGGTTGTCGGCATCCATGAGTTCACCAGTTGTTAACAACGACATGGAATCATCAACGCACGCTTTATGCTTACCGCCCACAGCGAGCTGAATTTGACAAAAATCTTCTTCGCGTTCGCTTCGATGCTTCGGACAGTTTTTACAGATGATTTGCGACACCATCTTCCCTCCTAAAACTTCTTCAATCGCACCCTTAAACTTTGGCAGTTCTCGCCCTTCCTCCTTCGCTTGTTTTTCAACTTCACTCGTGATGTTAAGTTTCTCTTTCATCGCGTTGACGTAGTGCGAATCTATTTGCTCTTGAAACCTCGTAAAAAAGACGTACGCGTCTTCGTGTTCTCTTACGTTTACGGGTTCCCCGTCCCAGTCTTTGAAGGCGTGCCACAAATCGCTAGGCTCGTAGTACGTGTGCACAGAAGATCCTTTCAGCATAGCAAACATTTTTTGCGTCTGATAAAAAAGACTCTCGGATTGATCCTCCTCTTCAACCTTCGCGTCGATGGCTAAAATCTTGTCGCGAATACCTGGTTGCGCGAAGAGTTGCTGAAACAAAGCGTTCATATAACACGTCGCACCGGCGTTGACGAGTCCAATTTTTGCGCTCACATTCTTTGGCAGCGGGTGACCTCGGATACTGACTTGACGATTAACTTCGGCGGTTGGTTCGACGTCCCACTCTATGTTCTCGAGTGCATCCAGCTCTTCCATTTCAAATTGCAACAAATCGCATGCTTCTCTGTTCTCTTCGTCCATTTGGTCAAACAAGTGTAATCTGTACAAAGAACTCAGCGTTAAGGACAAAGCATCGGCGCTCTTTTTGCACACAGAAGATAAAACTGAGAACGCGTGCGGGCGTCGATCTTGATCCCCGAAGAATGCGATAAACTTCGTCGACAATTCTCTTTCCCCCGCGGCGAGCATCTGGAGCGAATCTTGGCTTAAGAGTAAAGTTTCCATCATTTCTTGATCGGGATCAGAACGTCTACTACACAGACTTCTGCATACAGTTTCTAGTTCTGGAAATAGACCGCGCAGAAGGATCGCTTTTGTTAAGCGCACGGCGTCTTCCACGCTGATTGTCTCCACAGCCGCTGCAAAGTAAGCCATCGTCTCCAATCGCTGCGTCGTTGAGGCTTGGATCGTCTCCGAGGCGTTATTTGAAGCCGCACTGCTAGGATCCATCGCGAGTTGAACGACCCATTCCACATCGCGCTTAAATGCGCTCTCGAGGAACTGCAGAATGTGCGGGTTACCTTCTTTAGAAGGCATGTGCAAAGCAAATATCTTTCGCACTTTGAAGTATTCCACGGAAGTTTCTACGTTTTCTTCGGCGATATCGAGTCGATCTTGAATGGCGGTGATGATAGACAGAGGAACTTGCGCGCGACTTTTATTACCATTATCGGTCTGTTCGTTCTCCTTATCTTCTTCGCTTTGATCCACGCCACTTTCGTTGATAATCGCATAAAATTCTTTTTGGTTAAAAAGAAACGTCTTGATGAGCACCTCCCGAAAGGCGGCGTCCGCGGTACCACAGAAAATGGATCCAAAGACCGCATCCAAGACATCTTTTGGTTGCAACTCCGCAAAAACGGAAGCTTGTGACAGGTCAGTACATCTCAATGTTGCCATCTTGTTAAACTCCATAGCCAACTGAATCGATTCATACGCGATGTGGATTTCGGATCGAACACTTGATTTTGAAAAAGCGGCCGCGCAGCGCAAAACGCGCGAGGTTGCAGCCACCGCAAAGTCCCGAAGCGCATCTTTCGGAAGCGTTACGCCTTCAATCGTGCACTCGTTGGAAGTATCACTACTCACGTGCATGGATTTTACAGGTTCAACCAAATCGTGCTTCTTTCCCGCTAAAGTCATCGTCGCAGTATCATTGTTCTTATCCAGAGTGAAGGGTTTGAGCAATCTCACCACCGATGCGCAAATCGAACGCCGGATCTCAGAATCTTTACTGCCGTCTTTTGTCGTCGTTCCGCCGGAAGCATCATCGAGAATATCCAAAAGCACAGGTGCAACATTTTTAAACGATCTCGCGTAGCTTTTGCTCCGCTCTTCAGCGGCGTCAGATGCAAAGATTGAATCCGTCAGCGCGTCCACGGTTTCTAAAACGTACGCGACTTTTGCGAAGGAACCCCTAAATGTACTGTGCAAAACCTTCCCAAGCGAGGTACCAGAATCTTTGCTACTGATAGCGCCGAGAACTTCATCATAAACAGTCTTGTCAGTTGGTAGCGATGCGAGTAATTTTCGCGCGGCGCGTCGCACTGTTTCACACTCCTCTTCGAGATCGGCGGTGTCGATGTCCATTTTCGAAACCCCGCCACCGCCATCAGGGCCATGACTCGCCGTCGTTAATTCTGATTGCGATCGTGATAACGCAAAGAGTACTTCATAAATCAACGGCTGTTTCGATAACATCACTCGAGGAAGCTCTTTGGTATTGCCAAGCTCTTGCACCACCTTGTTGCGATCGGTTTGGACTTTTGAAGTTGAGGGAATGACTTGGACGCACCCCGTCCCATTAGGGAGGTTCAAATCCGAAAGTAAGCGCGCCCGTCCTTCTCTCGTCTCCGTCGCCAGGAGCTTTCCGTTACAAATAGCTTTAAAAGAATCCCGCGCAACACCATTAGCACTCGCAAAGTTGTTCAAAAAGTCTTCCACAGTTTCGTTCGAGTGCGTTGAGATGGCGCGGGCGTTGTTCTCGCCCCCGCGATACCGTTGCAAAGAATTACCTATGGAAATGGTAATAGACATCGGATCGCCTCGAAACGATCTCCCGTGCGGAATAATGGACTCTGCGTTAATGTCCTTGCCACCGCTGGCACTACTCGAGGGCGTACGATCGAGAACTTCGTCCAACACGCGGAGTAACCGCGCGCATTTCAATCGGTCCCTTCCGTTCAGCGTTTCTATGCTTTGAAAATCCGCGCCGCACGTTTTCGTTAATTTCTTTGCACAAATCTCAAGAAACACTTTTTCCGCGTTCGAGTTCAGATACGTCCGAATTAGCCTCATTGTCGCTGTATTAAGACACGCGCTCGAAATATTTGGGCACTCGGTGATAATCGCAAAAAAATAAGCCAATCCATTTTTGGAGTCTGAATTTTTATCTTCCACCGTGGGTTCGTTCACGAAGCGGTATTGCCTTTTCTCCTGAAAGCGTCTGCACTTAACTCCTTTTGGTTCTTTCTCTCGTCCAATTTCATCGTATATGTCATCGTCCACATCTTCTTCACTACTAAAACTGTACAAGCCATCACCTTTAAAACTTCCAATTGGTTCGATCAATTTTTCGTGCATCGCGTTTGCGACAAAGAATGGGTAAACAACCTCCCACAAACTATCGTCGCAGTGCGTCTCGACGTTCGTCTGCAACAATCTTTCGACTAGAATCGCTGATATCGCGTCTGGTGAACAATAGTCAACAAGTTTCGTCATCCACACGTTTCTCTTCGCATCTGTTTCTTGAACTTTTGTGTCGGTGAGAGCGTCCCACAATCTGAGTGCAACTCCGCTCTTGAGCTGCAACGTTCTTTGCGCGGCATCATAGAAGTTGTGCAAAAACGTCACCACCTCTTCCGCTCTTTGTTGTGATCGTAAGATTCGAGCATCTTCCCAAGCAAAATCATCACGCACAGCGGTGGACGCCGCATATTGTGCATCTAATGCTTTGGAGTGCTCGAGCGCAGATACGCACATTTCAGTTACGTTTCTTGTGCTGTCTAATGAGTCCGCTTTCGCTGGGATCTCGTCGCTCATGGTAAAGTCGTTGTTCGAATCAAACATGTACCGTAGAAGGCGCGCAGATACCACCAATCGATCGGTATTCGTTACAGAAACCGCGCTATTGTTGCTGTTGCTATTATAAATCATTCCACCGTCCTCTTTTGTGAAAGCCGCTATGTGCGTCAAGAGCTTGTCTATCCAAGTCATCACGTCAAGGACAGCAGCTCCTCTTTCTGTAAATTTGTAAAACGCAAAGAGAAATGCGTACTCCGGATTGGCATCCTCATCGACTTCTGCGCCGAGATAAAATACCGCCCGCGTTTCATTTGCACACGAAGCTTCGAAAAGAAGCTCCAAGATAGTATTCGCAAAGGTTTCCGAAACCGCTCGGTTTGTAACAATCGATTTCAGAGTGTCCAACGTCTTCCCGTCCAAACTTCCGCTCACGGCCAAAATTTTGAATCGAGTCAAAACAAAATCTAAGTGCTCGTCAGATAAAACCGGCGCTAATTGACCGAGCATATCACAGACGTTTATGCTAACGTCTTGATGCGAGTCTGCGGTGAAACCAACGTTCCAAATGAGTTCGAGATGTTCGCGTTTTAAGACATTGGGATGTTGCGCTAACTTCGCCAAGACGTCGCGAACGTGTTCGACGTACTGCCTGTGATGAAGATACGTAGGACGCAGAATGTGCTCCAGAATTTCGTTTTCAGCGAGCCATTGAATACCGGTCTCAACGAACGCATCGATCATATCCAGCGCTATTTTGATTTCCTTCAGAGCCGCGAGTTGCGAGGCGAACGTAGACACGCCCAACGAGGCGACGATAATTGCTCTTTGCAACTCAACAAACACACTCTTGCCTTCAACTGATCGTGTCGAAATAGTCTCGCCATCGCGAAATTGTGCAGTTATGAACGCGTGCGATAGAATAGATGCAAATTTTATCGCATCTTCTCGCCGTTTTGCCACATCGCTGTTCTCGCTATTGTTGTTATTCTCAGCGGCAGCAGAGCCTTTCTTGGACTTCTTGTTCGTCGTCTCATTTGCGCTTTCAATTTTCAACGCGTGCAACGCTTCCGTAACCTTTGAGGCGGAGTATAAAAACGTATCGACTAGTATCTTGGCGTTCGACTCGTTCAAAACGTCCGTCGCTGCGGCCAGAGCCGCGCAGGCAGACTCCATGAGGCGAGGCGGCATCAAATTTTTAGCCATCTCGCCGCTCGTAAATGCATCGCGCTTCTTATCAAACACCGCACCTCGAGCCTCCAAAAGTCTCAACAACCAGGTCCAACCGCCTTGCTGACCAAAAGTTTCGACGACATGCGCCGGCCACGCTTTCACGACAATCTCTTTCGTCATCATGTTTTCGTTTCCTTCTTCTTCTTTCTCTCGCTCCCTGTCCATCTTTGCCCTCTCTGCTCTCCGTCGTCCTTTCGTGGCAACCGGTACTTCAACCCTGACTGGGAACGCGATGCTATCTTTGTGATGACCCGTTTTCCCTTCCTCAGTCTCTCTCCACGATAGTTCATTATCAGTTCTATAATCAGAAAAAGATGGAACTTTGTGCGTCCGATATCTCTCGTAAAATGCGCACGAAGATTTCATACCTAACGCTAACGCGCTCAAAATGGCCGTTAATTCTTCAATCTCGCACGCGCGCGCTAGTTCTTCGAGATCTTCGCCATCATTGACGCTAAGACCTACGGTTCGGCTATTGTTTTCAGAGCTTTCGTTTGGTTTATGCGGCATACTAAATACGTTATCGTCCCCTTTATCGATGCACGCCTCCATTAAGATGCGATCGATGCAAAACAGATTTAGCGCTTGCGAGGCTATGACGGCAATTTCGCAGCACATTTCTAAGCAGTTGTATTGAAACAACAAGGAGTCGCTAGGCCACGCCGAAGCTTTAAGCTCTTCCAATACGGTGCGGAAATTACTCACGAGGATGCCTTGCGAGAGAAATTTTCTAAACGCTTCCACCTCCTCTGGTCGAATTTTCTCGCGTTCTTTGTCGTTGGACTCGTAAAGACACACGTAGTTTTCGCTGATATATTTCAAGCACGGCAACATCTTCGTCGGATAGTACCCTTGGTAATTTCGCATGTACCGATACGAGTTATGCGCCAAGACAACCGAGTTGAATTCATCCAACGGGAAAACGCCCGGTTCGAGCTGAGTTGGTAAAATTTCCTCGCCTTCGTCTTCCTCCGACGAGGAAGAAGACGGGGACAAAGAGTCAGCACCACCACTACCACCACCGGAAGCGCCCCGCCAACCTTGTTGTTGTAAACGCTGACTCCTCCTTTGCGCTCTTTCTGCTTCGCCGGCGGCGGCGGCGTTGGCCAACTGCGCGTCCACGTAATTCTTCTGCGTTTCTCTCGCGCGGCGACGAGTGTTCGCGTTCAAATCGTTATTATACGCACTATCAACCAGTCCACCTCTCCCCTCGGTATCAGAATCCACGGACATTTGCGTATCGTTATCGCTTCGGGAAAGTTCTTCTTCGTCGTCGTCTTCGCTCGAGGGCGCGTGTCCCCGTCCCCGTTGTTGCTGTTGTTGACGACGAAGCTCTTCCTCGGAATCGCTCGTATTCCGCCTTAACGGCGGACGTCCTCTTCTACCTCGACCACCACCACCGGCAGCGACCGATCCAAATCTGTTATATCCTAATTCCTCCTCTTCGTCTTCTTCTTCCTCCCCGACGTCGTACGTGTTGTTGTTGTTGTTGTGGTGGTGGTGGTTCAACAACATCTCGTCGACATCGTCTCCGCCTCTTCTCGTCGTCGTCGTCGGATCATCATCGCCCTGAGACGACGACTCCGAGTTCGTCGTCGTCCCGTCCTCGTCGTCGTCTGCTCCTTCTTCTTCTTCGCGCCCTCGATTAGTCGTCCTCCGGCGCGACATGGTGATGCTTTCTCTCTCTCTTTGTCGCTCGTAACGACCTCGATGAGATCGTCTCTCTATTAACTCGCTTCTTTCACCTTTTCTCTCGGCTGCAAAATCAAGAGAAACGCGGACGGAGAGAGAAACGCGGACGACAACACTATAGCAACAGCAATAAAACAAGAACAACGCTTCTGTGTGTATTTATATACTAAGAGCGCGCGCGTAATAGAAAAATATCTCCTCTTAAGAGAGATCCGAATTTTTGTGCAAACAGAAGGCCCGAAAAAGGGCAAAAAAGCAGAAAACAACAACAGCTTTTTTGATCTCAACTCATTTGATTGTGATGAAAATTGATGTCTCATTGCATCATTTGAGGAGGTTTTAATAAAGTATCATCGTCGCTCGATTATTGTCTTCCGCTCGTAGTAGCGAAACAGTAGTACTACTCTTTCTTTGCTTCATCTTCAGTTTGGTGAAGCAGTTCTGTCTTCAGCAGTTAGATGTGTTTCACATGTGGAATCATCTCTTCTTTTTGAAAAAACCAGACCAAAAAGTCTCACTTTTTACAGGCAGAGAAAAAAGCCGTTGGCGGTTGCTCTACAAAAAAAATACAAATATTATATAATTAGTACACACTACTACTACTATGGTGGGAGTCGAAGGACGCCCGAAACGCGCGTGCGCGGCGGACGGGAAAATCGACTACGCCGGGACGGATCAAGTTCCCGGGTGGACTGTAAGTTTTGTTTCCTTTTTGTTGCTCTCTTTTCTATCGCGCGATGATGATGATGATGAATTTCAAACTTTTAGTCCTATTACTCCCCGTTTGAATGATTTGCGTTTATGTATGCTCACTGCTCTCTCTCTCTCTCTCTTTCTCTCTCTCTCTTTATGAAAAACAACAAAAACAGGCGACGCAAAAGATGGTCACGGAAAGTTTGAGTAATAACGCCGCGAGAAATCCAGCGACGCCGTCGAAGAAATCCACCCCGTCTTCGGCTGGGAAATTGCCCACCCCAGGAGGAGGAGGAGGAGGAGGAGGAGGAGGAGACGTCGCGACGAAGACATTAGTGGCGGCGACGGATCAACAACAACAACAACAAGAACAACCAGTGGT
>Ga0257106_1000960_pt1 | contig 15288 bp, 12 predicted proteins | sample LP_taG_3_FD_190177 | JGI IMG/M metagenome (GOLD analysis project Ga0257106, IMG submission 190177) | Marine microbial communities from Northeast Subartic Pacific Ocean, Canada - LP_J_2011_P26_10m | ecosystem: Environmental > Aquatic > Marine > Oceanic | place: Canada: Northeast Subartic Pacific...
GTCCCGTCGCGTTGGTACCGGATGCCAAAATTTTCAACCTGCGTGATGCCCTCGTCCTCGGGAAACTCAACCTCGGCTTCGATGTTGATCCACTGCGCGGCGTCGCACGAGTTCACCGTGACTTTCGTCAGCCCGACCGGGATCTCCAGGCTCGTCTCGGTGGAGTGTCGGTCAATCTCGGAGGAGAAGTACCCGCCCTGGATCCGGTCGTGCGCTCCCAGTCGCTGCGTGAGCTGCATGATTTGGTTACACCCGAAAGGAATCCACTCCCCGACGAGAATCACCAACCTCGACAGCGTCATCTGCACGTCGAGCTCGTCCCGTAGGTTGCTCGAGCCCGTCGACGCCTCTTGCGCGCGGTGCGCGTTGGACGCGAGCGGCCGCTTGAGATCCCGGAGGGTGAACGGTAGGTACGGGGAGGAGACGTAAGACACGTCCTCCGTGTCCGTCACCGTGCTGTCCACGCAAAAATCGTTGTCGCTGTACAGCCGGAAAGTCTCCTCATCCTCGTCGTACGCGACCATCATCAACGCCCCGAACGGGTCCTGGATGATCTCGTCAATCTCCGATCGGTCACCCTTGCTGAGCGGCGACGCCCGTAGCCTGAGAAGCCCTTGCTCCGTTATTTGGTACGCCACCACCGGTTGCTTATCGTTCCCGATGGTTCGCAGCGCTCGCACCAACTTGGCCTCCACCAAGTCGTCCAAGTTATCCCTCCCTTCCTGCGTCACGTTCAGGTATATCCGCCGCCCCGCGACCATCGCCGACGCGGGGGCGTAATCGTAGTCGATGACCCCCGCGACGATCAGCTCGTACATGAGCACCAGCATCGGCTGGTACCGCACCCAAGTCTCGTTGTCAGTCACGTTCAGGGCGTACATGCTGTACCTGCTGACCAAGTACAGCAGCTTGAAGTGCTCGAGCGTGAGCTGGTCGAGCATCTCCTGCGTTAACAAGTGGTCGTGCTCGGCAGCCTCGGCGGCGTCGGAGAAGACGATGTCGTATCCGCCGCTGGGTCGAAACGCGTCGAAAGTCAGCGTATCGTTGTTCAGCCGACGCATCATGTGACGAAACTGAGGGCCGTGCTCGTAGAACGGCTCGTGCTCCTTCACCGCGCCCGTCATGAACAGGTAGGCGTGTATCATCGAGTGCAACAGGCCTTCTTTCGCCATCTGCGTGAGCTTAAACTTGCGAACCGCGTCCGGCATGCGAATGTGAACGCTTCGTCGAGCGTACCCGCCCCTCCGTCGTTCGACGCAACACGACACCCCGCACATGAGGTTCTTGTGCGCGCCGTGCCACCACCCCGGCACCGCGCTGCACAGACAGTACCGAAAATCCTCGTCGTCCGCGGCGCGATCGATCCATGAGAAGGTCACCTCGCCGAGCTTGTCGTCGAAGTAGGTCTGGTTGTAGTATTCGAAGAGGGTGTTGACGTCGGTCCATTTGTCCGCGTTGACCCCCCCGAGGTGCACGGCGGCGCGTTTGGCGGTGAGTGCGGCGCGCGTCTTGCTCCAGTTGCGCTTCGCGTTCTGGGACTCCTCCTCGGTGTTCGCGCGCGCGTGTTCGTCGGAGATTTCACGCTCGGCGTTGCCCTGGCGTCGCTGCTTCGAGCGTCTGGCTTCTCTTTGGTCCGCGATTGCGTTCTCCACCGCGTCGCCCTTCGAGTCCAGCTCCCTGCGCGCGTCGCTCGGGGTATCTCGTCCGCCCGTGTTGTCGTCGGGCGCGGGGTCGGATCCGCCACCTCGGCCGGAGTCCTTGGCGCGCGCCAACGCGCGGGCCATCGCGGCAGCCTTCTCCCGCAGCGTCGCGCCCTCGAAGTCGTGGATGGACATCTCGGGTTTGACGTTCTCCTCGTCGCCTGGTCCCGCGCCTGCGCTGTTCGCGTTGGCGGCGTCTCCGGCTCCCCCGGTCGCGCCTCCGACAGCCTCCCTCGCGTTCTCGTCGGCGAGCTGCGCCCGCGTCCGTTCTCGCTCCGCCAGTGTCCTCTCCTGTTCCCGTTGCATGCGGTTCGCCTCCCTCATGAGCCGACTCATGCCGAGTGGGCCCCGCGATGGGCTCGTCGGATTGGCGGGACCCGCGGCGCCGTTGCTGTCCGTCCTGGACGTCGACGCGTCGTCATCGCCGGTCCCGCCGCGGTCACCGTCGCGGGGAGAGGGACGTCGGTTCATCCCACCCGCCGTGGAACGCCGCGCCCGCACTACTGGAGGGCTCGGCTGCTCCGAGCGATTTGAAATGCGCTGGACATTTGCAGTGGAAACTTGGTGCGGGTTCGAAATGTCTCTGACGGGTGTCGTTGGCGGTCACTTCGGTTTGGCGCGGGGATGGGGATGACGACGGTTTGGCGGCCGCGCGTCAGGATAGAGGTTCGCGATGTTGTCGTCGAGGTCGAGTCTAAGGCTGAGGTGACGGAGGAGGAGTTGCTGACGAAGAAGGGCACGAAGCGGAAGATAGCCCCTCGCACAAAGGGGCCATGCGAACACGGGGTAAAGTACCGCTCGAAGTGCAAGGTGTGCAGCAAGTGCGAGCACGGTCGTACCCGCTACGCGTGCAAGGAGTGCGGTGGGTCACAGATATGCGAGCACGGTCGTGAGCGATGTCGATGCAAGGAGTGCGGTGGGTCATCACTCTGCGAGCACGGTCGTCGGCGCTCTCAGTGCAAGGAGTGCGGTGGTGCATCACTCTGCGAGCACGGTCGTCGGCGCTCTCACTGCAAGGAGTGCGGTGGGTCTGAAATATGCGAGCACGGTCGTCAGCGATATTGGTGCAAGAACTGTGGCGGGGGTGCATACTGCGAGCACGGTCGTCAGCGCAGAAGATGCAAGGAGTGCGGGTCGAACAAATTACATCGATAGTAAACAAACTCTCTACTCGCTACCCTTCCCTCATCATCAGCTGGACCTCGTGCCCGTGTAGTGCGACTTGTACTTGCTCTCCGGCGCGCTCTCCGTCGCCCCGCCACTCGCGCCGATCCCCGCGTCCTCCCTCCCCGGCCATATCCGCCGGTAATTCGTCGTGCAGTACTCCCCGCTCTCGCCGCCTCTGAAGACGCAGTCCACGTCAAAGTCGTCAATCTCGAGGAACAACTCCACCAGCTTAGCCGCCGCGTGCTCCACGCACGCCTTCCCTTTCTCCGCCGTCGCCTTGGACGCGTTACCCGTCGCGCCCGACGGGTTCAAGTCCTGCGCCAGCCACCCGAACCCGATCCCGCCCTCGGGGGTCAGCAGGTTAAAATCGCCGCTTTGCTCCATGTCGCGCCCCGCCGATCGAAAGTCATCAGCCTTGGACATGTCCACGAGCGTCGGGTGCAAGTGGAGCATCACACTCGTTTCCACGTCCCCGCCGTGCAGCCCGTGACGTAGTTCATCGTCGTCGAACATGCCCTCCGGGAGCCCGAACGAGAACCAGTCGACGGTGACGACGAGCATGCCGAGCCGCTTTCGCAGGTCCCGAGCGACAATCTCCGCCACCTGCGGTTGGCCGCCGTGCGAGTTGAAGAGGACGAGTTTCTTGACCCCCGCGCGTCGCACGCTCTCGCCGATGTCCGTCCACGCCGCCATGAGCGTGTTGGTACCGAGGCTGATGGTCCCGGCGAAGTCGTCGTGTTCCACGGATTTGCCGAAGGGCAGGGGCGGCAGCTTCGTGAGTGGGATCTCCGCCGGGAGGAGCTCCATGGCACGTTTGAGCACCCCGGCGTTGATGGCCGCGTCGACGCAGACGGGCAGGTGCGGGCCGTGCTGCTCGGTGGCGCCCACCGGTAGGAGCGCGATGACCCTGTCCTTGTCGAGCCGCTCGAACTCGTTCGTGGTCATCTCGCTCCATTCCCGCTTCGGAAGGTCGGTGCCGCCCGCTGTCGAGTTGGAGCCAGCGGCGGACGACGAGTATGACGACGACGACGCGCGGACGGCACGCGCGTGCATCCGTGGTCTTCGGCTGGAGGACGCGTGGACATTGGCCGACGCCGCGTGCCCGAGTCTCGCGGACGAGACGACCGCGTGCATGGTGCCGAGCGGTGCCGACGGTGTGTTGCTCGGCTGGCGCGTGTGTCATCATCGAATCCGACGTGGACACCAGATTCGAACGCGTCCGAGAGGCGGCCACTTTCGACCGCGGGAGGCACGATGGCATCTTCGATGGCTCGCTCGTGCGCGTCGCCGTCGCACGCGTTGGGATCCAGCGGCCGCGCCAAAGCTCGCCCGGCCGCGTTCGCGTCCCGGAACCCGCGCGGCATCGCGCGGGGGCGCCACGTCGGACTCGAAACAGCGGTTTCCGCGATCGACCAGCGAGGCACGCTCAACCCCGACCTGAGCTACGACGAGGAGTTCTGCATCATCGACAAAGGATGCGGGAACGTCCTGCGGCGACTCACGGCGTCGCCCGAGGACGTCGCGCAGCTCGACGCGCTGCTCCGAGAGGTCAACTTCGACGCCAACGTGAACGAATGGCTCCAACTACTGACCTCCTCCGAGGATTTAGTGACCTCCTCCTCGGACGACGACTCCTCGGAGCCCGGCGGCGTGACCGGCGCGCACGGCGTCTTCGACGAGAACGACGAGCTCGTCGGCTTCGGCAGCACCGTCGTCTACGGCGCCGACTCGTCCACCTCCCCGTTCGGCTGGGTCGGCAACATCGTGGTCCGAACCGACTACCGCAAGAGGGGCGTCGCGTCCATGGTCCTCAGGGCGGCGCTCGAGTCCATGGGCCCCAACACCGTCGCGGTGCTGGACGCCTCGGACATGGGCCAGCCGCTGTACCTGAAAGCCGGGTTCCGCCCCGTCGCCTCGGTTCGAAGATGGACGCTATCGCGCGAAGACGTGGAGGATCAAAAAGCCGGCACCGTCTCCGATGACGTCGACGCGTCGGCATCGACCGCGGACTGGGACGGCGGCGACGGGGCGCTCATCACGGACATGGACGCCGCCGTGTTCGGTGCGTCGAGGGGGAACATGCTCCGCGCGTGGAGGGACACCGCGCCGGAGCTCTGCGTCGTCGAGGACGGCGTCGGGTACGCCATCGCTCACGTCCGCGGGTGCAAGCTCTACCTCGGCCCCATCGGCCTGGACGTAAGGCCCGGGAACACGTACGAGTCCATACGTACCAGAACGTTCATGGAGCGGTACCTCACGCGCGTGACGCGTCACCTCGCGACGAACGAGTCACTCGACGGCGTCGTGGTGTACGTGCCGGAGGGTCTGGACCCGGTGGACGGCGTTGAGGATCTTGAGGGTCTTCTGGAGGGTCCGACTTCGTCGACGGACGGCGCGCTGGCGACGGACCAGAGCGGGCGGCAACTGAGGGGCGTGAGCTCGCTGCGGTCCAGCCTCGGGCGCAGGGGGTTCGACGCGGAGGAACGGACGACGCGGATGGTGATGCTACCGGGGTCGATGGACGAGTGCATCGGCGACTGGTGCAGCTCGGACGAGGACGACGACGACGAGTTCGTCACGCCGCTCAAGACGCCAGTCGCAGTCGTAGGCATGGGCGTACCGGGGTTCAACATGGGCGCGCTGACCATCGCCAGCCTCGACCTCGGATGAACCTTTATTACTTAAGTAGTCTACCAATTAATTTAAGAACCGTTCACGAACGCGTCGTAGTCTACCGCGGAGTTGAGCTCGTGGGTCTCTTTCCAAGTCCAATCTCGTTTCGGTACTTCCGCGTTTGTCTTCGCGTTCAGGTGCACCCTCGCCCCGTCCGCGGCGTGCTCGAAGAACCCTCGGCACGTCGCCACGAACCGATCGGGGCTCAACTCGCTGGCGTGAATCGGTCGTTCGTCGGGGTGTCCGTACCGTTCCGCCCGGGTCAGCCGCCGTTTCTGATCGTTCAGTCGCAGAAGCGGGCCGGAATCGGTGAGCCCGGCGACGTCCCAACGCAGATCCGAACCAGCGCGCGTCACCGCCCCGTCCATCGCGTTCAGCTTCTTCGCCAATGCACCGAGGTTGAGCCGTGGCCAGGACGGTCGGCTCTGGTAATCAACAAACCCGACGTACCGGGACTCCACCTCGTACCGGTTCCCGTCGTACACCCCGACCACGACGTCCGAGTCGACGGCTAACGAAAACAACGCGTAATAGTGCACCGGCTCGTCGCACCTCACCACGCACACTCCCAACGTATCCCACCGCTCACACGGCCCGTCCCACTCCACTAGACCGGACACGTTGCCATACAGACGCTCCACGCCTTCGAGAACCCGCCTAGTTTCCTCGTCACCGTCGCGGATCCCGCACTTCGCCGCGTTGACATCGTCGGTGGCGGTGGATGACCCCTCGGGCGGTTCCACGGCGTCCAGCGCTGTGTTCATCAATGGTAAGAAGTGCTCAAACTTCTTCACGGATTCATCCTCCTCCACGCCCTCGAACGGCCGCGTGAACAGGCTCCGCTCGCGCGAGTTGATCCACGCGCAGAGTTTCAGCGCCGCCGCCGTCTCGGACCACATGCCGTACGGGCGGTTCGGGTTCGCGTCATCGGAAGATGAACCGTCGCGTGTGTCGTCCCCCCCGCGAGTCACGCGGAGCTCGCGGAAGTCGCCTATCCTCGCCGCCTCCCGTAGGACGTCCTCGTGCTCCAGCGCCTTGAGCGGGTCGATGAGGGCCCACACCGAGATGAGCCCGTCGATGTCGAAGTGATTACACGTCACCGCGTCAGCCACCTTGAGGGGCCTCCACCCGGCGTGCAGGGCGTTGAAGACGGTGTCCGTGGACGTGTCCCCGCGCAGGTGCTTCGGGGTGGTGCTGTCCTTGTGGTGCGTCAGCGTGGGCAGGTGCCGGTGGGTGCAGTCGACGCAGACGACCGACGTGCCCGATTGTTTCCCATCGTAAGCCACGTAGCGCTTCACCGAGGTTGACACGAAGACGCGATCCAGCAGCGGGCGCCACACGTACACGGTCAGCCTGATGCACGCGTAGAGTAACAGGCCGAAGAGCGCGGTACGGAGGGTCGCGACCGTCTTAAGCGCCAGGAGCGCCTCCTCCGGCGTCATGGCCCGCGCGTCAAGGAGTGTTAGTTTTCGTCGTCTCGGACGAGGCAGAAAACCTAAGTGTTTTTTCGGGCTCGGCCTCGGGCACACACTCGCCGCGCACCGCAGCCCGAGGCGAGACATGCTGACAACCTCGGCTTCCCCGCTCATCACGCGCGTATCCACGACCACCGTCGTTCATCATCGTCGCGGACAGAGGACCCACTTCGAGTGCCAAACCCACGCGCATCGTCGCCGACCCGTCCGAACGAAGATGTCGTCATCCGACGTGGTCGAAGCAGAGATCGTCGAACCCGACGGACCCAAAGGCGGCACCGGCGTGGCCCTACCGCCCGATCCTTGGGTCAGCCCCAACTGGAACTGGGGTTCCGCGCGAGGTGACGCGCACGACGCCGCGCGGGTCGTTCGCGATGTCCTCAACGAATCACCCGAGCGACGGCGTGGCTGGATAACAGCCATGGTGCAATCCACGCCCCAGGATGACGCTGTGCCGTGGGAAGAGGTCAAGCTGGTCATGGCGCTGGCGTTCCAGCTCAGCGGGCACAGGCGCGCGGAGGTGTGTAAGAGCGGCAACGGGACGTGGCTCGAGGTGATGGCGATGATGTCGCGGGGGTATTTCGAGGGGGGCATGACCGGCGGGGAAGACGGCGCGGGCGGCGACGTCGGTTTGTGTCAGGAACTCGAAGTTAGATTAACGCCAGACGGGAAGAACCTGCTGAAGGACGCCAAGAGGGCGGCGTCGGGTGCGGGGGCGCCCGCGGAGTGGGTGCACGATGCGGTGAGGAGGAGTGCGGCGATGGCCGTGCTGCTGGAGCTGCAATTCCTCGAGGTGGGCATCTGATGCGGAAGTGTTTGTTTATTTCGAGTTGATGCTCTCAGCTCTCTTTTGGCAACGAAACACGAGAATATTCTTTCGCGCATCTTCCCGCCCACTTCCCCCGCGCCGAGGCCTCGAACCTCGACGCGAGCGACCCGTCGTCGAGACACTCGACGCCGCCTCGGAAGCTAGACCGCCACGCGACGGCCGAACCGCGACCTCTCGGCGCCATGTCAGGGAGGAGCACCCGCGATCTCCCGCCGAGAAGAATGTCGGCGAACGTGGCGCTCCTCTCGTGCGCGCTCGTCGTCGCGTGCGTCGCCGAGGGCGCCAGCGCGCGCGCGCTGACCTCGTTCACGGTCGAGACCGCGGACCTCAAGATCAAGGCACCCGCGTCCCTCGCTAAGACCTACGACATGGCCATCGCCAACTTCGGCGAGCCCATGTACGGCGCGACGCTCAGGTGCGCCAGACGACACCCTCCAATCAGATCCCCCAGATCCCGCCTCACGCGAAGCCGAAGCGGTGACCCGGTCCACTCTCCCCGCCTGACCCACCGACCCAAATCCCATCGCAGCGGCGGACTCTCGTACCCCACGACGATCGACGCCTCGTACAGGAACGGGTGCCAGCACTTCGTGAGTACCCCGACGCGCCCACCGAACCCGGTGCCCAACTCGTGACGAAGAATCCCCACAGCTTTTTTTCACGCGCCAAAACCAAATCTCAACAATTAATTCGCCGAGTGATGACTTCGCAATCTCAACGCTGACCCATCCATCCCCAATCCTCCACCAACAGCCCGCGGGATACACCGTCCCAAAGACGGGCCTCGGCGCCGCCATCCTCGTCCTCGACCGCGGCGGATGCCCGTTCACCGACAAGGCTTACTACGCCCAATCCGCGGGTGCCGACGCCCTCATCGTCGTGGACTCCGTGAACGAGCCGCTGGTGACGATGGACGCGGGCGACGACGAGCACAGCAGCCAGTACGCCGCGAACATATCCATACCCGTGGGTCTGATCACCAAACGCGACGGCGACGCGTTCAAGGGAGTGCTGACCGCCGGGACGAGCGTCCTCGCGGTGCTGGACTGGACGGACATACTACCCCACCCGGATGAACGCGTCGAGTGGGAGTTTTGGACCAACTCCGGGGACGAGTGCGGACCGAAATGCGACCAGCAGAAGCAGTTCCTCTCCGACTTTCGCCCCATCGCCAAAAAGCTGGAACAGGACGGGTACACGTCGTTCACACCGCACTACATAACGTGGCTCTGCCCCCCGGATCTGATCCAGGACCCCGCGTGCGTGGCGCAGTGCATCAACAACGGTCGATACTGCTGCCCGGATCCCGACGGCGACTTTCACTCCGGCTACAGCGGCCGCGACGTCGTCATCGAGAACCTCCGAACGCTCTGCGTCTTCGACGTGGCGAACGCGACGGGCGCGAGCTGGAAGTGGTGGGACTACGTAACGCAGTTTGGGAACCGGTGCACGATGGAGTCGGGCAACTACGGCGTCGAGGCGTGCGCGACGGCTATTCTCGACACGCTCGGCCTGGACGTCGAGGCATGGCGCGCGTGCGTCGGTGATCCGGACGCGAACGACCAGAACGCGCTGCTGGACGAGCAGCAGCACGCGCAGATCGGCACGAACGGGCGCAGCGACGTCAGCATCCTGCCCACGGTTGTCATAAACCAAGAGCAGTACCGGGGAAAGATCATCGGCTCGGACGTCTTACGCGCCATCTGCGCGGGGTTCGCGGCCGGGACCGAGCCGGGGGTTTGCGACGGGTCGGACGCGTGCGACGGCGGTGGCATCGCCGAGTGCGCGTTGAACACTGAGACGGGTCACACGTCTTGCCAAAACTCGGGCGCGAGTTACAAGTGCGTCTGCCCGGTGGGAACGATCGAGGTGAAGAAGGAGAACGGCGGTCTGAGCTGCCAGGACATCAACGAGTGCCCCACCGCGATGCAGACGGTGGACTCGTGCATGTGCGACCGGTGCTGGTGCAAGAGCGAGCACCAGCCGGGCGCTGACGCGACGTTCACGTGCCACGAGGTGAGTTTATTTTATGAGACGTCGTGCGGGCAATCTTCTAATTGACGTCGTGTTTTGTTTAACTCTCACAGGAGCCCGCGTCGGTTTGCGACGTCGCCGGTATCGAGCATCCCGGCGGGTGCTGGGCCGAACAAGGGCGTAGCGCCTGCGTCGACGGCATCGACGCCAAGAAGGAGGCTGGGATCAAGGGCCTGGACCCCGCGGAAGTCCCGGACCACACGTGCGTCTGCCCCAAGGGATTCACGGGCGACGGGAAGGCGTGCGATGACGTCGACGAGTGCAAAAACGGCCATTGCAAGGGCGACCAGATGACCTGTTCGAACACGTTCGGCGGGCACGAGTGCGGCTGCGAGGATGGGTTCGCGCCGACGCTGTCCGCGTCGTCGCCGGATGGCATGAAGTGCGTCGCGGTACACGGCGGCGGCGGCGCGGGGAGCGTGGTGATGGCGGTGGTGCTGTCGTGCCTGATCGTTGGAGGGATCGCGTACGGTCTGTACCGGTGGCGACTCCGGTCGTACATGGACCAGGAGATCAAGGCGATCATGGCGCAGTACATGCCGCTCGAGGAGGAGCCCGACGATGAGGAGATGCAGAACGGTCGGGAGCTCCGGACGGTGTCCCGGCCCGGGCAGCTCAACTCGAACGGGTACTGAATCCGATATCGAGCGCGAGACGACGGCGAGTGACGACGAGAGACGACGAGTGACGACGAGAGAGAGAGATGACGTTATTGTTTGTTTTATTACCGAAGAGATACGACGCGCGGCTACACCTCGCCCGTCTTTTTCCCCGCGTCGGACGCGGCGACGCCGCCCGCGTCCTCTCCCTCTTTTTTCCTCTTTTGCATCTCTCGAACCGCGGGCATCGCCCCCGCGGGCGTGCCGGTCTTCTCGATGTTGAACGCGCACCTGAACCCGCCGACCACCGCGCCGTCCCCACACGTCTCCTTCGCCTTCGACACGCACGCCTCGACGGCGGCGTCATCGCACGCGCCGAGCTCGACCCGTACCACGTGCGAGAACGATCCGTTCCCATCGTCGACGCATCGGTGCAGCGACGCGCCGAGGAAGAGCTCGCCCGCCTTCTCCGCCGCGACGTCCGCGCCCGACCACGTTCTCCACGCGCTCTCGTCCAGCCCGTGCCCCACCGGCAGCGCCGCGAGAACCACGGCGTCCTTCTCTGAGTACTTGACGACGCCATGCGGTGCGCCGGCGATGGCGGATTCGGGGCCTGGATTCGCGGCGATCTCCACGCAGGGCAGCGGGTGGTGTACCTGGTCCATGTGTCCGATGTCCAGGCACTCGTGTAGGTCCTCGAACCGCGTGTAGAGCTCTGCGGGCGGGCACTTGAACAGCGTCATGTTGAAGTACCCGTGCGGCTTGCAGTCGACGGCGTCTGACTGGTCGATGGCTTCGTGGAAGTGCGCGGAGCAGTAGTCGGGATGGGAGCGTGCCACCTCGCAGCAGTGCAGGGCGCCCTCGAGGAAGGTGCTGAAGATGGGCTTCGGGGACTTGAGCTCGGGGTAGAGGTGGAAGAAGACGGTGCCGTCGTACATGCCGTCGGCGTTCGCGGCGGGGCCCGCAGCGGCGCGCGTCAGCACGGGGGATCCGTGTGATGAACGACGGCGGATAAGGTGCCGACGGCGTGTGCGGGCGGCTCGCTCCGAGGCGGTGGGAGACGCGGCGCGGGCCGGCGCGACGGCGGTGGACGAGATCGCGAGTGACATCGCGTGCGAGCGGGGACGGTGATCCGCGCGGGTTAAAGCGTCCCTGCGGTGACCTCACGTTGTGACCGCGGACGCCCTGGCGCTGGGGCTGTGTTTCCTCCGTGAGTTTCGTTGGCGCATTTCAAAACAGACACCGGTTGAACACTTCGAGCGGCGCGGCGGCGAGTTTTGGACGTCGCAGAGGCATGTCTCGAAGAGGCGGAGACGGCTGGGGCGTGCCCCGCGACGACTACGCTCAGCGCCGGCCGCCCATCCCGCGCGAGGAGATCAGGGGCGAGGGCGGGATGAGGCCATCCGGCGACCTCAGGGGCGAGCCGAGGCGCGGGGGCGCGGGCGGTATAGACCCGGACCCGTACGATTCCGCGCCGAACTCCGCGCGGAGCAGCGCGTACACCGACGCGGACGACGACTCGTCCTTGGCGGACTTCGAGTCCGGCGCCGAGGACCTCACCGACGACGAGGGGATCAGCACGGCGAGGGAGCTCGCTGACGATCTCGCCGGAGTCAGCATCGGAGAGACTGATCGTCGCGACCGAGGCGGAATGGGCGCTTCATCGGCGTCGGGGATCGACAGGGAGGAGCAGGCGGCGAGGGGCGCCGCCGCGTTCGAGGATGCCGAGATCCAGGAGGCGTTCGCGGCGTTCGACGAGGACGGCGACGGGCTGCTGGACGTGAACGACGTCCAATCATTCTTCGAAGCGCTCGGCGAATCTCTGACGCTGTACGAAGTCGCGGAGCTCATCAAGATGGTGGACGGGGACGGGGACGGGATGGTGAACTTCGACGAGTTCTTCGACCTCGCCACGAGGAGCGCGAGGTTCTTCGAGCACGGAAGTTAGCGACGCGACGCGCGTCATGTAGAGTTGTGAACAGCAGGGTAACACTTCTAGATGAAAAAAAACATCGACTCTGGCCGACGCCCGGTCACCACGGGTGAGACACGATGGCGAGGGTGACGGCCGCGCACGATATGCCGACCAACATGACCACGAGCGCGACCGGTCCCCACCTGTCGTCGTATCGCGCACTCGGCTCACGACGCGCGATCCGCCTCGCGCGCCACACGAATATCCACAGCGAGTACACCATGAAGATGATGGCGACGGGCGCGAGGATAGCGCCGCATATCCCGGAGGCCACCGCGTGTCGCCTCGACGTCGCGGCCGCACCCGATAGCCCGCCGGTGCCGCCGCCGACGGGCCCGAGCGTGGACGCCGCGCCGATCCCGCCGCCGCCGCCGCCGTTCCCGACGACGGGCTCGGAGGTCCCGACCAGGCCGCCGCCGCCGTCGAGCGAAAGCAGCGCGAGCGACATGAACAGGATCAGGATGGACATGGAGAGCCACTGGAGCAGCGTGCGCTCGTTCGCGAAGAACGTCTTGGGCTCCACCTTGACCGGGACGTGTCGGCGACGGGAGGGCGACGTGGCCGCCTTGACGTGTCCGTTGAAGGGTGCGCGTGCGGTCGGAGTGGTCGACGCGGGGGGAGTCAGGTTGGGAATGGCGCCGGCGAGTGGGCTGACTTTGACTCCCCCTGCGAGGTGGCGAGGTCGGTCTATGTCGACGCACACGTGGTCCTCCTTCACCTGCGGCGCGATGGCCCGTCGATCGTTATCCTCGAGCGTCTCGGCGCCGTACCAATGGGGAAGTGCCACGTCAGCACCGCCCGCCTCCGCCCGGAGAACCGCGGTGGCGTGAAGAAACTTTGAAAATTTCTTAACCTCTGTCGCGTCGCCTTTGTCCAAAACCTCATCGATCCAGTCCGGCGCCGACGCACCGTCCTCACCGCGCGCCAGCTTGACCTCGAGTATCGCCATCGGGAAGCCGTGTACTTTCGTGGGGATGAACGGGTCGACGTCCGCATTCGCCGCGTCGGAAAACCTGAGGTCGACGTCGAGAGAAACCCGCACGTCGTTGGAATCGCTTCTTTGAAACGCGGTTCTGTACACAAAACACGACGTCATACGAATTGCCCATACGGAAATAAAAAGAAGCTCACCTGTTGTAGAACGACCCGACCGACGGCTTCAGACCCCTGGCGCGTAACTCATCGTTGGACACGTCCCGGGCGAGCGTGGCAGCCTGCGCGTTGAGATCCGGCGACGCGAGCAGGTATCCGTCGATGTACTTGAACAGGTCCGTACCGTCCAGCCGGAAGCGCTCCTTCACGCTGGACTCGACGGACCACGACTCGTGGTGCGTCTTCCGCTCGATGAACACGCGAGGGGTGTCCTCGTGAGGAACGCCGTGACCGTCGACGTCGCCGTACCAGCGCACGCGGACCAGCGTCGATCCCTCGTGGCGTTCCATGCGGGTCCTGTAGACGTCGAGCTGGTCGTTGTCGAAGTACACGGAGGACACGGCGCCGCCGTCGCGCCCGGATGATTTTTTGTCGCCAAAGACGAGAACCGGGAGATGTTTGCACGCCGCGAGCTTTACCCGCAGCACATCCTTGGGTTTGATCCAGTACTTCGTGGTCTTTCGCTCGAACGTGCTCGGCGGGGTCCATTCGACGTCGTTCGGTGTATCGCACGTGGGCGTCATGGCGGCTCGTATGGCGGCGTAGGCGTCGGAGAGCGCGAGCACCGCCGGGTCGAATCGGGAAAACGCTCGTTCCAATTCCACCGCGGGGGGGCCGTTAACGTCTAAGATGTCGGCGTCATCGTACATGGAACGTGGACGCGGCGCGCCGGGCCTGAGCGGAGACTGCGGCGAGTCCGGCGTCGCCATGTCCTCGTCGGAAGGGACCGTGGGAAGCGACCCGTCCTCCTCGGCTTCGCGTTCCTCGTCTCGAGCCTCGGAAGATATCTCAGGACCTTGAAGCTTCGCGCTGAGCTCCGGGCCGTCCTCCGCGATCGTCGCCGCGTCGTTCGCGAGCGTGAGCAAGTCCCACGCGCATATGGCTCGCTCCGCGAGTGCATCCGTCGCGTCGGTCCATCGCTCGAGCGCGGATCGCTCGGCGAGTGGCGCGGATGTCTCCAGAAGCTTCGCGGCTTCCGTGACGGCGCGTGTCTCGGCCGCGACGAAAGCCTGGACCTTCCGCGCTTGTTCACGGTAGATGAAGAGGCCCGCGGGGCTGTCGCGGTTGTACGCGGAAGGGATCGCGTCGATGAGCTTGGAGAGCTCGGGAGCGGACGGAGGAGCCGAGACCGGAGGGAACATGGCGGACGCGAGCCTGTGTCCCTGCGTGGGCCCGGCGAGTCGCTCCCGCGCGAGGTCACCCTGCCGCAGCGCGACGTACCTCCGACGCAGCGCCGACGCGCGGTCCTCGTCCACCGAGGAGGATGTCCGCGACAGCGACGGAGACGACGACCTCGACGACATGGCCGCGATGCACCGGCGCCCGCGCGGGGCTGGGTGTGAAGATACGACGGTGTATCTCGGCCGAGGCAACGGTAGCCGCAGGTGCCGAATTTCCTCGGACGAGGCTCGTATGGAAACCTCGGAAGGAAACCGAAGCGACGGGCACTTCCGAGGCGGCGCGGGTGATGGCACGCGTGAAGCACCGTCCGTCGAAGCCCGGGAACGTTCGACACCCGGGAATGCCCTCACCGACTGCAACGACGCCTCCGCGGACGGTGGTAGTGGGCCCGGCGCGGAAGCACGCGCCGATGACGCCCGTGACCCCCGCGCGCAAGTCTGCTCCGCCGCCCGATACGACAGTCGAGACGATAGACCTGACGGGCGACAGCGACGACGAGACT